>Ga0209212_1001090_pt1 | contig 46451 bp, 34 predicted proteins | sample RifGroC2_FD_183996 | JGI IMG/M metagenome (GOLD analysis project Ga0209212, IMG submission 183996) | Groundwater microbial communities from Rifle, Colorado, USA - Groundwater C2 (SPAdes) (version 2) | ecosystem: Environmental > Aquatic > Deep subsurface > Groundwater | place: Rifle, Colorado... | reverse complement strand
AGCGGTTTCAAGGCCGACAATATTCTCGGTGGTCAGAGCCTTGATTGCAGCTGTACCCAACACTGATATCTGAGCTGTACTCAGGGCGGCGATATGATCTGAGTCGAGTCCGGCGATCTGTTCAGTCGTCAGCTTTTTGATTGCACCAGTCGAGAGAGCGTTGAAAGAGAGTGTGCTCATGGCATTAAGAGCATCTGTCCCTGCCGAAGAAATCTGAGCCGTTGTAATGGCAGCTATCTGCGCTGATGTCATGGCCGCCAGATCGTCGGAACCAAGCGTCTGTAACTGGTCGGTTGTCAGAGCGGCAATGCCGGCGGTAGTGATAGCTTTAATCTGTTCAGGAGTGAACTGAGCAAAATCACCGCTTTCAATCGCTTTGATTTGAACTGCCGCCAAGTTATTAATATCCTCTGTTTCAAGCCCAACAATGTTGGCGGTTGTCAGTGCCTTGATGTTGGCAACCGTCAAGTTGGAAATCTGTGCTGTTGTAAAGGCAGCGGCCTGGTCTGACGTAAGGGCGTCAATCTGTGCCGTTGTAAGATTCGGGATATTTGCGGTACTGATGGCAGCTATCTGCTCCGTTGTTAGTGCGGCAAATTCATCGGTTTGTATAGCTTTTATCTGGGTTAATGACAATGCTTCTATCTCTGCTGCTCCAAGACCAGCTATGTTAGCGGTAGTCAGTGCGGCGATAACGTCTGTTTTCAGGGCAGAAATATGCGCTGTGGATAAAGCAGCAATGTGATCTGAGTCTAGTCCGGCTATTTGGCTTGTGGTCAGCGTCTTGATGGCGGCTGTGGATAACGTATTGAAGTCCGCAGTTTTAAGAGCATTAAGCGCATCAGTGCTTAATGTGCCAATCTGTGTTGATGTCAGGGCAGCAATTTGTACCGAACTTAGAGCATTGATGTCCTCAACCCCAAGTGTCTGTTTTTGATCCGTGGTCAGGGCGGCGATACCGGCAGTGGAAATGTCTGCAATTTGTTCGGCGGTTAGTTGAGCAAAATCGGCGCTTTCAATCGCTTTGATTTGAGTTGAAGTCAGTTTGGCAATATCGCCTACCTCAAGACCGGTGATATTCGTTGTTGTCAGAGCAGCAATAGCAGCTGTACTCAGGTTTGATATCTGTGCGGTGGTGAAAGCTCCTACATGGGCAGCATCCAGAGTATTAAATTGTGCGGTAGTCAGGGCTTTAACGGCATCGGTCGAGAGTGCACCGAAATTTTCCGGTGAGAGCGCATTCAGACTTGTCGTAGTTAAAGCTGCGACTTGAGCGGTTGTCAGAGCATTAAACTGCGCTGTCGTCATCGCATTCAGGTCGTCTGTCCCGAGGGCTCTGATCTGATCTGTTGTCAGACCTTTGATGGCGGAGGTAGAAATATCGGCAATCTGATCCTGAGACATGGCATTAAGATCAGCAGTTTCAATAGCCATTATCTGAGCTGAAGTCAGCTGGGCGATATCTCCCACTTCGAGACCTTTGACATTAGCGGTCGTCAGTGCGGCTATAGCGGCTGTAGCTAAAACTGACATCTGGCTGGAGGATAAAGCCTCAATCTGGGTGGAGTTCAGTCCGGCAACCTGAGCTGATGTTAGCGCTGTTGCACTGATCGCCTGAATCTGCTCGGGAGTCATCGCATTGAGATCCGCCGTCTGCAAAGCAGCAACTTGAGCTGTCGTCAGATTACTGATGTCAATCGTACTAAGTCCCTGAACATTATCCGTGGTAAGTGCCGCTATGGCAGCCGTAGTTAATTTGGAAATTTGCGCCGAAGTTATCGCTGCAACATTATCATAACTGAGACCTGCTATCTGGGTGGTAGTGAGAGCGGCAATGTGGACGGAGTCAAGGCTGCTGAACTGATCTTGAGAGAGAGAATTAAGGGCATCCGTTGACAATGCTGCAAACTGGGCGGTGGAGAGCTGATTCATCTGCGCTGTGCCTAAAGCAGTTAAATCTTCACCTGACGTGAGAGCCTTCATCTGATCAGTTGTAAGGACTGCGATAGCGGAACTATTAATGGCAGCTGCCTGCTCAACGCTCAGAGCTTTGAGATCCGCAGTCTCCATAGCCTTGATTTGTGCTGCTGTCATGGCATGAATATCAGCCGTTTCAAGTCCGACAATATTGTCAGTGGTGAAAGCTTTGATCGATGCAACAGTCAGTGCTTGAGCCTGGGCTGTCGTAAGAGCTGCGACATTTTCAACACTCAGGGCGGCAATCTGTGCTGTTGTTAGTTTAGCAATATTGGCGGTGCTCAAAGCAGCAAACTGTTCAGTCGTAAATGAATTGAGGACATCGGTTGCCAGGCTACTAAACTGAGTAGGGGTCAGGGCGCCTATATTGGTCGCGCTGAGGCCTGTTATCTGGTCTATGCTCAGAGCCTTGATTTGACTAGGCAACAGAGCGGCAATACCAACTGTACTAAATGCGTTAAGCTGAGTATTGGACAAAACTTGAATATCTGCTGTTTCAATCGCCTTAACCTGAGCTGCGCTCATCTGGTTTATATCAGCTGTTTCAAGTCCGCTAACATTGTCGGTTGTGAGCGCAGCGATAGAGGTTGCGCTCAGTATCGCTGTCTGCGCCGTGGTCAGTGCTGTAATATCTGTCGCGTCCATGGCGGCAATCTGAGCCTGTGTCAGAGATTTAACGGCGGCAGTAGACAGAGCAACAAACTGCGCCGAATTCATTGCCTGAATATCAGCCGTTTCAATAGATGCTACCTGGGCCGACGTAAGAGCCTGGATGTCGGTCGTTTCCATTTTACTAATTTGGTCTGTGGTCAACGCCTGAATCTGTGCGCCAGTCAATGCCTTTATCTGATTTGTATCTAAAGCTTGAATCTGGTCTGTCGTCAGACTGGCAATCTGATTTGCGGTAAGTGCCTTAATCTGTGCAGTTGTCAGATCGGCAATGTAGGTTGTGCCGTATGCAGCAATCTGAGCAGTAGTCAGGGCAGAAATGTCTGCACCCAAGGCCGTAATCTGTTCCGTGGAAAGAGCATTGATATCACCTGTTGACATTGCTTTGATTTGAGGTGACGTCAAAGCACTGATCTGGGCAGTTGTCATATTTTGAAAATCAGCAGTTTCCAGTGCAACAATCTGGTCTGTCGTCAGGGCAGCAATGGCTGCTGTACTCAGCGCACGAACTTGGGCGGACGTAAGTGCTGCAATGTCAGCAGTTTGCAGAGTTTTTACCTGTAGTCCTGTCAATGCCGCAATGTCAGCTGTTTCAATAATAGAGGTCTGTTCGGTTGTCAGGGCAGCAATCTGTGTCGTTGTCAGAGCCGTAAACTGATTTGTGGTTAGCGCTTGGATTTGGGCGGTGGTCAGGTTGGCTATACCGTCTGTCGTCAACGCCTTAATCTGTGTTGAGCTGAGTACAATGAGGTCTTGCGTTTCAATGGCTGCGACCTGATCTGTTGTTAGTTTTGCAATATCGGCAACAGAGAGCGCCCGGACTTCTCCCTGAGTCAGGTTGGCAATGTATGCCGTACCAAGGGAAGCTATACCAGCAGTTGAAATATCAGGGGCCGCGTAAAGGTATTCCGTCTGGCCTCCAATAGCTGCAATGTCGGTTGTTCCAATAGCGGCAATCTGAGCTGAGGTCAGAGCTGCAACCTGAGCAGACCCCAACGCGTCAAGATCATCAGTTCCTAACGCTTTGATTTGGGCTGTGGTCATTGCCGCAATAGCAGACGTTGACAGAGCCGCAACTTGAGCAGTTGTCAGAGCGGCAATATCATCTGTCCCCAAGATCTTTACCTGATTGGCGGACAGAGCGGAAACATCTGCACCTATAGCCTGCACTTGGGCGGTCGTCAGGGCACCTATCTCAGCATTGCTTAAAACCTTTATTTGGTCAGTAGTTAATGCCCCCATTTTTGCATTATCAAGAGCGCCAATCTGATCGGTCGTCAAGCCTGCAACTGCAGCCGTTGACAGGGCAGCTACCTGTGCTGTTGTCAGGTTGGTTATATCATCCGTCCCCAGCGCTTTTATCTGTGCCGAAGAAAGAGCAGCCATATCCGCAGTTTCAAATTTCATCACCTGCTCTGTGGTAAGGGCTGCAATCTGCGCTGTTGTCAATTTTTGGATTTGGGCTGTTGTCAGGGCAACAATCTGTGCCGTAGTCAATGCGGCGGTTTGGGCTGTTGTAAGTTGTGCTATTGTCGATGGGGAGGCTATAATGCCAATCTGTTCCGTTGTCATGGCAGCGATTTCAGCCGTACCGAGAGCCTTTACCTTTGCCGAGTCAGCTGCCAATGTTGTGAGGTCTTCTGTAGTCATGGCACTTATTTGAGTTGTCGTCAGCGCTGCTGCCTGTGCCGTGGTAAGGGCGCTTATCTGAATGGATCCCATAGCATTTAGCTGTGCGGTAGTCAGTGCAGCAAAAGCGGCTGTATTGATGGCCTTTACCTGAACTACAGTGAGTGCCGCCATGTCGCCGACTTCAAAACCTTTTATCTGGGCAGTGTCCAATAACGCGATGCCTGCTGTGGTCAGTTTAGTAATCTGGGCTGTAGACATCGCCTGAATCTGGGCGGAGGTTAAAACATCTACTTGGGCGGTCGTGAGTGCCGTTGCGGTCAGGGCGGCAATCCGGTCAGTTGACATGGCGGCTATATCATCCGCTTGAAGAGCCTGTACCTGTGTTGCGCTTAAAGCGTGCAAATCAGCCGTTTCCATTGTTTGAATCTGGGCTGAGGTTAGAGCTACTATCTGAGCAGTCGTCAGCGCGGCGATCTGCACTGACCCCATGGCATTAAGCTGTGTCGAGGTAAGCTGCGCAATGTTAGCTGTATTGATAGCACTTATCTGAGCTGCGCTGAGTCCGGCGATATCAGCACTTTCAAGGCCTTGTATCTGTACAGTGGTCAATAACGCAATATCGCCGGTGGTCAATTTAGCAATCTGAGCTGCGGACATCGCCTGAATCTGTGCGGAGTCCAGAACAGCAGTCTGGGCGGTGGTAAGCGCGGCTGGAGCCAGTGCGGCAATACCAGCCGTTGACATGCCGTCCAAGTCTTCCACTTCAAGAACCTTTACCTGTGTTTCGGTCAATGCCCCTAAATCTTCCGTATTCATTGCACCTGTATGAGCCGTGGTCAGTCCATTTATCTGAGACGATGTCAGGGCAACTATTTGCGCCGTAGTCAGCGAGGCGATTTGTGCGGAATCAAACGCACCAATCTGTGCTGAATTGAGGTTTGCAATAGCGTCAGTATTGATGGCGCTAACCTGTGCCGCAGTAAGCGCTGCCATGTCAGCTGTTTCAAGTCCATGTATCTGGCTGCTGTTCAATTTTGAGATATCAGCAGTGGTCAACTTAACAATCTGAGCGGTAGACATTGCCATGATTTGGGCAGAGGACAGTGCAGCAGTCTGGGCGGTCGTAAGAGCAGTCGGTGTCAGCGCGGCAATCTGCTCCGTTGACATGGCTATTATATCAGCCGATTCAAACGTCTGCACTCTTGTTTGATCCAATGCCCCAATCGCATCTGATGTAAGAGCAGCAATTTGCGCTGATGTCATAGCAGTTATATCGTCAGCTTTTAGAGCAGCCTGTACCTGTGCCGAGGTCAACACATGTACATCCGCTGTTTCAAGGGCTTTCACCTGAGCCGTGCTCAGGGCATCTATCTGTTGCGTGGTAAGATTTGCAACAGCGGCGGTTGAAAGGGCTTGAATTTGCTCCGTAGTCAAGGCTTTGATCTGATTCACTGTTAAAGCCACGACATCAGCAGTTTCCATGGCATTTACTTGAACCGTAGTCAGGGCAGCTATCGTAGCAGTCGTCAACTGTTTAATTTGATTTGTAGTCAATGCTTGAATCTTGTCTGTAGCGAAAGCAGCATCAGTGACTTGCGAAGCTTTAAGGCCGGAAATTGCCGCCGGATCCAGAGCAGCTATCTGCGGTGCTGTCAGAGCTTGTATGTCAGTCGGATCCATTGCATTGACCTGAATTGCAGTCAGAGCGTGCAACTGGCCGGTACCCATCGCCGCAAAATCGGCAGATTCCAGAGCAACTATTTGAGCTGTTGTCAGGCTTGCAATGGCAGCCGTTGAAAAGGCTGCTACTTGCGCCGAAGTCATGGCAGTTATATCGGAGGCATCAAGTGTATTTACCTGCGCTACGGTCAAAACCGCAACATCGGCTGTTTCAATGGCTTTAACCTGGTCAGTGGTCATTACATTTATTTGTGCCGTGGTCAGATTCTTGACAACAGCTGTTGACAGGGCCGCAATACTGCCAGTTGTCATGGCTTCTATCCCTGTAGTACCCATAACATCTTTTACGTCGGTTACGGTTAATGCCGCAACATCGTCTGTTTGCATGGCTTGTATCTGCACCGTGGATAGAGCCGCAATTTGTGCTGTGGTCAAGTTGGCAATAGCATCAGTTGTCAGGGCATTGAACTGGGCCGTACTCAGCGCTGCGATATCTGCGGTTTCAAGAGCTTTCGCCTGAGCTGAAGAGAGTGCGGCAAAATCTTCCGTTGCCATTGCTGCGATCTGAACCGTCGACATAGCCACTATCTCGGTCGTAGTTAGACTCTGAAATTGATCCGGAGTCATTGCCACGATCTGACTTGTCGTAAGCGCGGCTATCTGCTCCGTTTTCATCTTTGGCAAATCCACCGTTTCGATTGCCTTGATCTGGTCGGTAGTCATGGCAGCAATATCTTCGGTTGTAATAGCCCTGATTTGCGCAGAATTTAAGGCAGCAATATGTTCCGTCTTGATTGTAATAATATCTGCCGTTGAGATTCCTGCGATTTCAGTAGTAGTAAGAGCCTGGATTTCTTCCAAGGTTTTACCTGCATAAGTTGCCATGAGTTGTTACCTCCTGAGTCATGTGGAGCTTTTATCTGATTTAGATTACATAAATGTAGGGACAGTATTATGATTAAACACCATTAATATTACACAATGGTATTGAAGTGCTGTTTTTGCATATCGGATTCATGCAGGCAGTTCTGTAGTTTTTTTATCTGTGGATGGTTGTTTTTTTATAATTCCGAACATTCGCGGCTTACAGTAACTGCAGAAATATTATCGGGTTTACAATTATTACATATAAATGTTAAAAATATAGCCTGTAATGCCTGTATTCAGATAATGTTTGTGTAAGAGGATATTTATAGAGCATGAACAAATCATTTTTCTTCAAACATTATATTCTCCCCACCGCTTTTTTCAGTTTCATCATCAATATGTTTTTGCTTGCCCCATCACTCTTTATGTTTCAGATGTTTGACCGTGTGATCGGCACCCGGAGCAAGGAAGCTCTCTGGCTGTTGAGCCTGCTGCTACTGGTGGCACTGGTGGTGATGGCCATTATCGAAGTTGTCCGTTCACGCATACTGGTAAACGCTAACAATGCCATGGACCTGATGCTCGCCCCCTATCTTCTAAAGAAAATGGTCGAGGGGGCGACCTCACCAGAGGGCAATCCGAACACCTACGCGTTAAAAGACCTGCAAACGGTCAGGACCTTTCTTACTGGCCAAGGTATTATCCAACTGCTCGATGCACCGTGGCTGCCAATCTATATGATCCTCCTCTATTTCATGCATCCGATGATGTTATTGGTTCTGGTTATCGGTACGGTTTTGATGGTGTCATTATCCATTGCCAGTGAATTCCTGACTAAGGATCCGTTGGCAGAGTCAAACTCCGCCAATCGATTAGCCACACGTTTTGTTGATTCGGCGATGCTTAACGCTGAAGTTGTTAATGCCATGGGAATGCAGGCCAATCTCACAAAACGCTGGGCATCATTGAATGACCGCGTCATCATTCTGCAGACCAAGGCCAGCAAATGGTCCGGCAGAATTTCAGGGATGACCAAATTTGTCCGGCAGATCGTCCAATCAATGAGCATGGCAGTCGGTACCTACATTATGCTGGGAGATGCTACCTTCTCGATGGGAATGATAATGGCAGGTGGCATTATCTTCGGCAAGGCCTTGGGCCCGCTTGAGTATGTGATTTCCGGTTGGAGATCCATTCTTGAAACTCGTGCTGCATACGCTCGACTTGATGCCTTTATAAAGGGAGCCAATCAGGCTCAGCCGTACCTATTGGAACTTCCACCACCAACCGGCCAGATAGCCATGGAGCATGTTACGTTCGGTATCCGGGCCACGGGCAAGATTCTGATCCGCGACGTCTCCTTCTCTCTGGTTGCGGGAGATTCCTTGGGGATTGTCGGACCGAGTGCCTCGGGAAAATCCACTTTGGCACGCCTGCTGGTCGGGGCCTGGAAGCCTCAACAGGGTGTCATCCGAATAGATGGCGCTGACCTTGCCAACTGGCCTTCGGAGCGGCTTGGTCAGCACATCGGCTATCTTCCGCAAGATATCGAACTTTTTGCGGGGAGTATTGCCGAAAATATTGCCCGGCTTGATGAGCCTGACTCGGAGATGGTTATCGAAGCGGCAAGAATAGCCGGTCTGCATGAAATGATTTTGCAGATGCAGAATGGCTATGATACCCAGATTGGAGAGGGAGGAACGGTACTTTCAGGTGGACAACGTCAGCGGATCGGGTTTGCACGGGCAATATACGGAAACCCCAAGATACTGATTCTTGACGAACCCAATGCGAGTCTTGACACCGCAGGAGAGACGGCACTGGTAAACGCCATGGCGTTGTTGAAGGAAGCTGGTACAACGACTATCTTTATAACCCACAATCCGCATTTTATAAACAATGTCAGTAAATTGCTCGTTATGCAAAATGGTGCGCTGGCAGCTTTTGGTCCCAAAGAGTGGGTTATGGCCCAACTGAATAAAGCAACACAACAAGGTCAGGTTTCGGCATAGAAGAAATTGATGACGCTAATTGCCAGTACGCCGCACTTGGAGACAATTTTGGGGTCGCTGGTTTCTATTAGACTGAAATAACGTTGATCAATTAAGATTTATGCCGATAAGCAGAACAGAAGTAATTTTTATAACCAAGATAGTCACGGATTTACGCATATGAACACAAAAATAAAAGATTCCGTAGAAACCGATATCCTTGCCGGACATCAAGCTAATGTCATGACCAAGGCCCAGGAGAGGTCGTTGGCAAAGGTTCAGAAGCATACGCATGCTCTTACGACTACTCATGTGAAGGCGCTGACCGCTGACTCACATCTGCGCGAGTCAGCAATCTCGTCTCTACCGGCCATACTGTATGGCTTAGTCGTTCTCGTTCTCTTTTTTTCAAGCGTTGTGCTCTGGATGATGTTCGTGCCGCTTAAAACGGTCATCAATGCCCCGGGCGAAGTTGTCTTCAAAAACAAGCGTCAACCGGTTCAGCATTTGGAGGGAGGGATTGTTAAGTCTATTCTTGTCCGTGATGGTGACATGGTTCAGGCAGGCCAGCCGCTTATCATATTGGAAGACAAGCAAATTTCACCGGTCGTCAATATGATTCACGAACAAAATCTTGCTGAAATAGCCCAAATGGCGCGGGTAGAAGCTGAAAGCAAAGACCTGAAAACCATTCATTTTCCCCAGTCTCTAAGCAATCGCGCAAAGGACTCTTCCGTTGCCAGAATCATACAGTCGGAGGAAAGACTGTTTTATGCCCGGCGGGATGCGGCTCAGCATCAAATCGAACTTTTGCGGCTTCAGATATCCCAACTTAAAGAATCTTCTAAGGGTAGCCAGGAGCGCTTGGCAACAAAAAACCAGGAAATTGCCCTCATTAAAGAACAGCTTGCAGGAAATCAATCCCTATTGAAGGAGGGCTACGTCACCAAAACAATGGTCACAGATCAACAACGGCTCCTTTCGGAAAAAACCGGAGAACGGGATTTGTTAGCGGCTTCAATAGCAAGCGAGAAGCAACGGCTTGCGGAATTGGAACAGCGCATTCTTGCCTTCAAGGCTGACCGCGTACAGGGTGCCATCACCGAGATGAAGCAATCCGGACTGCGCCGCATCGATCTGGAAGAGCGAATCCGGCCGATGCGCGACACACTCGACAGGCAGGTGATCCGAGCCCCGGTAACCGGCAAGGTCGTGGGGTTGAAAGTGACGACAGTGGGGGGGATTGTGATGGCAAGGGACTCGCTGATGGAGATTGCTCCTACCGGCGACAACCTGATCCTGGAAGGCAAGATCAAGCTGGAAGATATCAGCAGGGTGTCGGTAGGCCAGTCGGCTCAAGCAACCATATCCGGCTTTGATTCCCGTACGACACCCGTACTTACTGCCCATATAACGTATATATCTGACGACCGGCTTATTGTAAACTCACCTCAAGGGCAACAGGCAAACTATATCGCCTATGCCGAACTTGATAAGGAATCACTCAAATCGTTGGGGGAACTTCGCCTTATTCCCGGCATGTCGGCGCAACTTATGATTGCGACTAAACCGCGTACCCCTTTTGATGCCATTTTTGTGAAGTTTCGTGAAAGTTTTAAAAAAGCGAATCAATCCCATTAGAATGATACGACTCTCCCTCTCCATACTAAAAAACGCATTTCCTGTTCTGGCGGTCTCAACAGTTCTTTTTGCCGAGCCAGCCAATGCGGACTCCATAATTCGCATCATCGGCGACAAGGCAAAGGCTCAGAACGATTCCAGCGGATCAACAATGCCCTCCTCCACGTCTTCTCCTGGTGGAAGTTCCACCATTAGACTCATTGGCGACAAGCCGAGAATCGTCAAGGCTCCGGCAATTCAGCATGTTGAACAGCCTCCACAGAACCAGCTACCTCCTCCGATAAAGAAAAGCCTTGCCAACGATAATAAAGCAGAAACCGTTCAAGGCCCTTTATCCATTCAGTCAGCTGATAGTAATGGCACTGATAAGGAAACCGCAGAACAGCAACTTGCCCGGCGTATGATAGACCTTAAAGCAGAAGCGGAGCGTAAAGCCGCTGAAAAAGCTGAGCAGGAACGTTTAGCACAGATAAAGGCCGAACAAATTAATGAAGCCGCGCGGCAAGCAGCCGTAAAACAGGAACAGGAACAATTGGCAGCCCGCAAGGCTGAAGAGTCACGTATAGCCGCTGAAAAAGCTGAGCAGACACGCCTTGCCAATGAGAAGATCTTGCGTGAAAAAGCAGCAGCTGAGGAGGAGAAGCGCGCAGAACAAGAACGGATTGCATCCCGTAAAACCGAAGAATTGCGTAAAGCTGCGGAGAAGGCTGATGAAGAACGTTTAGCTGCGGCCCGAAAAGCTTTAGACGACCAACTTCGGCCGGATTCCTCACAACACAACGGTTCAAACTCTACCTCAGTAATTGCACCGATAACATCGGTGAATCGCTTCGATCCCGGCGCAATTACGGAGCCGGGTTCAGCGTCTCCAGCTTCAATCTGGAACCTCTATCTAGCTGCCAAAGCCAATGACCCGGCACTGAGCCGTACTGAGGCGAGAGTCTCCGGAAGTAAAGCCGATTCGGACATGTTATTGTCCGGGCTTCTTCCCCATCTGAATTCCAGCGCCGGTGTAAAGTTTAACTCCCAGAATGTGTCTAATTATAATAACTCCAGCGATGGGACCTATGATTTTACTGCCCTGAATTATAACGTTACCGCCCAAATGACCTTGTTGCATGTTCCAACCCTCTATTCGCTGTCTGCAGCGGCGGCGGGGCTTAGCGCAGAGCAGGCAGGCGTTGCAGCGGCTCGCCAGAACCTTATTGTGAAATTTACGGATTCCTATTTTGCACTACTAAAAGCTCAAACTGACAAGCAGATTGCGCTGGGTGAAATCAATCGTCTCAAACAGGTTCTTGACCAGTCGCAGGCGTTTCTCAAGGCGGGAACGGGAGACATAATTTCGGTATACGAGGCTCAATCACGTCTGGATAGCGCCGGCGCTGACCTAACGAAGAGTGAAAGCAATCTTCGCCTCGCCGAGCAAAAATTATCCAGCCAGGTTGGGAATCCAATTACTGAAGTCATCAATTATCTGCCTCAACAGCCAATAGGCCCTGACCCGGATAACATTGACTGGTGGGTTGCAACGATGGAAAAGGAACATCCGGTTGTCCGGCAGGCGCGAGAAGGTGTTGTCCAGACTTCTGAACAACAGAAGGCGGCTAAAGCTGAATATCTGCCTATTCTTCAGGCTTCCGGCGGGTATGATGTCAACAGGGGAACGGCTGCGTTGCCAACTGCCGAAGTAAAGCAGTGGTTTGTCGGAGCAACACTGTCGCTGCCGATTTATTCAGGAGGAGAAACTTCGGCAAAAGTCCGTCGTGCGGCGGCATCTGAAGAAGAGAGACGACACGCATTCGACGAAACTATGGATCAGCAGCGGGAAAACGTTAAGCAGGCCTTCTTTAATCTTCGTTACAATATCAGTTTAATCAAGGCACTTGATCAGAAAAAAGCATCTGCGGAAATCCAGCTGGCGGCTGTAAAAAAGGGGCGTTTAATCGGTACTCGTAATGCTATTGATGTGCTTAACGCCGAACAGACATATTCGATGGCCCTGCGCGACTGCAGGTATGCCCTGTATGATAATATCATCAGGGTTATTCAACTTAAATCTGCGGCGGGAATACTGACAGAAGCCGATGTTTCCGGGCTCTCGGGATTTGAAGCGCCAACTCCGGCAAATGGACTTAATCTGATTATTTCACTAGCTTCCAGATAAGTTTAAAAAAAGTCCCGTGGTTATTTAACGGTGTAGCTAATGCTTCCGCCGGCACAGTTATAATCAAGCTCACGTGTGACCATCCGGGATATTTTACCGGTCACGACATTTATTTTACGCGCAAAAACGACAACTTTATTGTTGAGATAGCTGTACGTTCCGACAATGGCCTCAGTCTGGTCATATTCATCTTTTTTTATTTCAGAAACCTTTCTTGAAAGAACCACCAGGCCCTTCTCGTTCAAATTGAAGAATTTGGCAAATTCAACCTGCGTTATTTTCGTTCCGCACACAGAACTGAGACTACCGCGCATCAACTCCCCCATTAACAGCCCCTGTGAAGCGGGTGTAAATGACTGAATATCAACAAAGTCCGTAATCAATATGGAATAATTGTTTTTGTCATTTGACGTGGAACACTTGGGGGGGGCAGATGTGTCTGAAGGTAAGGTGCCTCCTGCAACAGTACAGGGCTCGGTACAAAGTTCTCGTGCAATATCATTAAAAAGCGGTTTCAGATCGGTAGACTCCAAAAGCTGATTAAACGACTTCCCGTAGCAGGCACTGTACCGTTTGGCCGTTTTTGGGCTTGCACACCCGGTAAGAATAACTGTCAAAAGGATACATGCAGTTGTTCTAAAATTGATATTCATTTTATTTGTTCCCATCGCCAATAATTTTCATTGTTTTGCTGTTGTTCTCAATTGTGAATGATGTGTCAGGAAGCCAGTGTACCGGAACGTACGTTTGACCTGAAGAAATTACCAGGCCCGTATTAATGTCAATAATACGGGCATTAATGGTGAGGTTGCCTTCTGCAACAGAATACGTGCCGACAACAACACCGCTAATCTTATACTCATCTTTCAATTTATTGACATCTCTGCTCAAGGAAAATTCGCCGGCAGCATTGACATCAATCCCTTTCGTGAGTCTGACCTCGAGTATCTGCCACTTATGTACCTGAAGACCATGCATCAGGTTTTCGGAAATCAGCCGGCCAAGCGCCGTAGTGTCACCAAGCTTGTCCAAATTTGTAAAACTGGTTACAATGTAGGTATTTGAAAGGTCTTTCGTGACAGCATTTTTATCAAGCTGGTCGGCAAGATCGTTCATTCGGTCGTTAAAACTTCCGACCGATGGAGTGGCGGTCTGGCTTTCTTTGGATGCTGTGCTGTCATTAGTTACAAACCGTGCGCAGCCTACGAGATGGCAAACCATACACAGAGTCGTTATGGCCCCTAGCAGTTTTTTCATTAGTATCTCCTTGGGTTCTCTTCGTCTGCAACGCACCAACATACCTTCAACACCCAGACGCTTATATCATTGAAGCGTTAATTCTGTAAAGCTTCACGCTCTGGCCGTTATTTTACAATAACGGCCAGAGCGTGGCCCAAAAAATACCTACTCGTTCATCTAAACAATATGACATAATATCCGATACTATAAGTACAAGATACAAAACAGGAGATGTGCCATGGCGGATTTATTAACATCCTCAGGTAGCGATATTTTTAGCCTTATGGCGCAGGACAGCAGCGCACAGCGTAAGCAAATAGCCCAGTATGCAATTATGCAGGCGGCAACCTATTTGCAAAACAATCAAAATGATGACGCTATCAAAGCCTTTAAAAAAGCTGTTGCCATAGACGCGCAGAACGCCACTGCGTACGATTATCTTGGCAAAATATACCTTTCACAGGGAAAAAATGCTGAAGCAATAAAATCATACCAGCAACTCGTCCGGATACAATCCAACCAAACTCTTGTGGACACTTCGGAAAGCGCACCCACTGCTGTGGATGCTCATATTAGCCTTGCAAACGCCTATCTCCAGGATAAACAGTACGCAGCATCTGAAAGGGAATTCAAAATAGCGGCTAAAATGAGCCCTAATGACCCTTTGCCCAGTTATTCACTTGGTCTTCAGTATTCAAGTACTGATCGTTTGGCTGAAGCTGAAGCCCAATTTTTGAAGGCTCAAAAGATTGCACCCAAGGATGGCAACGTCTATTACGCGCTTGGCATGGTCTATAATCAGCAAGGCAAATATGAAGAGGCAGCTTCAAATCTGGAAAAGGCATTAACGCTGAAAAAAGATTTTCCTGCAGCAAGCTATGAACTGGGAGTAGCCTACAACTCACTTGGCAAAAACGAAGAGGCACAAAAGCAGCTTTCGATTCTGCAAAGTAAGGGCGCTACACAGGCTCAGGACCTTCAATTTGCTCTCAATAAACCCGCTATTATCTCCATGGACACAAAAAACAGTGGTGGCTTTATTACTCTTTTAGGACCTGGAACACCGCTCTGGATGCTTGATCCGACGCTTCTTACCGCTCCCGATTCCAGTAAAACCTTTACAGCGACCTTTTCGTTCAGCGCCTCTATGGATCCTGCCTCCGTAACCAACATGCAAAACTGGTCTATTTCCCGTGCCAACAGCCCGGGGGGCGGGTATTACAATTTTACAATGCCCTTATCCTCAAATGAGGTTGAGTTACCAAGCAAGCCTGAATCGGTTTTCTATAACTCACTTACCGGAGAAGCAACTATAAAATTCAGCCTCAAACAAAATGCCAATGGAGATGCGGTACTTGATCCTTCACATATTGTTTTTAAATTCAGCGGTAAAGATGCTGCCGGAAGAGAGATGGATGTGAATGCTAATGAGATCGACGGATACTCTGTTTCGTCATTTTGAGGTTTTCATTGATTGGTATGTGCAGTCTGTTTCTTTATATCACTTTAGAACTTTTAACGAGCTGAACTAATTTTGAGGAGATTTATGTCAAATCCAACTAATCAACATCTTATTCTTATTGAAGGGACCGCTACCTACGAACGTATTCTTGCAGATATACGTGGTTTGGAGACAGAAGAGGTTATCCGACATATTCAGGATTTTGTGAAGATCTACCCGGAATTTGCTCCTGCCCACAACGATGTAGCGATGTTGTATTATCAGGAAGGAAATCAACTTAAGTCACTGGCTCACTACGAAAAAGCCCACAAACTTGATCCCGGCAATATTACCTATCGAAAAAATCTTGCTGATTTTTATTTTGTTGAACTGGAATGGACTAGAGATGCTATCAATATCTACTTGGACATCCTGAAAGATAACCCGTTCGATATAGAAGCTCTGAATGCTCTGGGGACCATCAGTCTCAGGATAGGGCGCAAAGAACAGGCTCGCCAGTATTATTCCCGCACCGTGCAGCTTGATTCTAATAATCATGAGGCTCGTCTTGCCCTGCAGCAACTGCCGTCTCCTGCGTCGGGTACCTCTGATTCAAAACAGATTGTGCAGGTGAACTCTCAAGTCAGCCGCGTAGAAGAACCGCCACAGGTTACCGATACCCCATCATTTCAGAACCTTTTCCACGCAGTGCAACCCAAGCTCGCACGATCTCCTGAAGAAATTTACAAGGAAGTGATCGAACTTGTTGATGCCGATAAGCTGCATGAAGCCATTCAGCTGCTGGAAGTGCTCGTGGCCCAGGCTCCTGAAAATGGACTGGCTCATAATGATCTTGGCGTCCTTTACCAAAAAACAGATAATCTCCAAAAATCCCGGTACCATCACGAGTCAGCCACCAGACTGCAACCAGCAAACACCGTTTTCAGGAAAAACCTGGCGGACTTGCTGTGCAAAGGGTTTGGAGAGTTTGAAGAAGCACTGAAAATCTATGTCGAGCTGTTTACCGAGAATAGTTACGATGTTGAGGCCATGAAATCGATTGCATACATATGTCTAGAAGTTGATAAACAGGACGATGCTCGTTTTTTCATGGAGAAGGCACTTGAAATTAAACCTTGGGATCAGGAAGCAGCGGAAGCGCTTCGTGCCCTGAAAACGAGTATCTAAGAATATGAAAGTTTCGATGCCCAGTGGACGGGCCCATGGGTGGGGAATTGCCGGAGAATACCTGACCAGAGAAATCGCAAAGTTGCCCTTTTTGGACGGTGTTACTCTCCATTGCATCAGCGGTCACGAGCTTCGACCGATGAATCCGGCTGAATGGAACCGGATCAATATAGGCTACTGTTTTTTTGAAAACGACATTGAAATACTCCGCCACACCCGTCGCGCAGCCAGAGAATGGGATTTTATCGTGGCCGGTTCTTCTTGGTGTGAGTATCAACTAAGGATCGGTGGAGTCCGTCAAACCTCTACAATCCTGCAGGGGATTGATCCTGCCAATTTCCATCCTGCCCCGCATCGTCAAGATGATAGCCGCTTCATTATTTTCTCTGGAGGAAAATTTGAATACCGCAAAGGGCAGGATCTGGTTGTTGCTGCCATGCGGGTATTCATGCAGCGCCACCAGGATGCTTACCTCGCTTGTTCATGGATAAACCAGTGGCCATTCTCGCTTGCTACAATGACTCAATCGCAGCACATCACATTCCGCCCTTCAAATGAAGATTGTATGACAGTTCTACAGCGCACGCTCCATGAAAACGGCATCCCGCCAGAACGGGTTTATCTGGCTCCTCTTGTTGACAACACCCAGATTCAGCAGATCTACCAGCAGACCGATATTGGCATATTCCCCAACCGCTGTGAAGGTGGCAATAATATGGTAATGTGCGAGTATATGGCTTGCGGTCGCACAGTGATTGCCAGCGATGCAACGGGGCATGCCGACGTCATCACAAATTTCAACGCATTCCCCTTAACCAATTACATACCACTGCTGGTCAAGGATGCAGCCGGACAGCCAAGCGCTATCTGGCATGAACCATGTGTAGAGGAACTTATCGAACAGCTTGAATATGCCTACCATTATCGGGATGTCTGTTTCCAAAAGGGGCAGGTTGCCGCCAATGACATGAAGCGACTGGCGTGGGACAATGCTGCCAGGAATTTTCATGCAATAGGTAAAAGTCTGGTTGCTTGTGCATAACATATCAGATTAATTGTGCTCTTTTTAAGTCTCATCGCGAAACTCAATGCTGGAATATTGCTTAGATTGAAGCACATCGGGATCTAAACCAATCAAAACCATTAAGGATTATAACAATGTCTGATCGTAATATGTTGCAAGCAGATTTTACTACTGTACCAGAGTTGAGAGATGCTGATGTTATTTGTAACATTTCACTACAAATGGGTTCAGTAACAGCGCGTATGAAGTTACATCTGGACAGAGAAAAGTATCTACAGAGATCCCTTTATCATTATGCTCAAAAGGGTTCCTGTTGGGAGCCTGATTATACAAGTGTTATGATGAAGGTTCTTCGTCCATCGGATACGGTCATAGATATTGGCGCAAACATTGGTTATTTTTCTTTGTTGGCTTCATCGCTTGTCACAGAATCCGGAAGAGTTATTTCGCTTGAACCGGAAAAGGAAAATTTCAACTATTTGAAAAGAAATATTGAACTTAATGGTTTTAACAATATAAAAGCGCTCAATGTTGCGGCTGGTAACCTTAGAAAAGAGGTTGATCTATTTATTGATCCGTTAAATGATGGTGGTCATTCGTTGTTTGGAATAACGCCCGAATCGATTCAACAAATTGGGAACAGGGATATTGTAACGTCAAGAACTCAAATGGATACGTTAGACTCGCTGCTCGACACAGAAATGGTATCAAACATAAAAATAATAAAAATTGATACGGAAGGTTGGGAATTTAATACTATTTTAGGAGCGGTCTCAGCAATAAGAAGGTTTTCTCCACCATTTATTCTTGCTGAGGTTAACCGCCTTGGCCTTCGCAGGGCTGGCGCTTCTGAAAGGCATTTGAGGCTGTTGATGGCTGAACTTGGGTATTCTGCATATATAGCTTCAACTCCAACAAATGGCGAGCTTGTTCTAAAATCGATCCCGGACGGGTATTATTTAGAACCAACAGTTGAACATTATAATTACAATGCCGTGTTTGCTCGTCCCGAATCACTGAACAACTATTCGACAACATTTCACGTTTTTAATTGAAAGGTAACTACAATAAAAATGCCTATTAAGCCAAACGATATCAAAATCTGGCTTGCATATGTAGCCTGTCCGGTTACTCCAGCTGTATATTTTGAACGAGCTTTACGACAGCTCTGCCGGACTACCACCATTGGCCCCCCGCTACCGCCGGATCTGATAGAAAAATTGCACCTGCAAAACATGAGGTTGCCGCCAAAAGATCTGGATATTTCTACTGATTTCAGACCGGACATGGCTAAAGTTCTCGCTTGTGTACCACCGGAACAGCATCCTGATCTGTATCTGTGGGTTGAATCAGTTGGCGACCATTACCCTCTGAACTTGGAAGCACTCTCATGTCCGAAGGCCTGCTATCTCATTTACTCTCATCTGAATTTTCCTGCACATGTGGAGTGGGCCAGGCAGTTTGATACAGTTTTCATCGCCCAGCGGGAATATCTGGATGAATTCCGTCGTCATGGTATCAGGGCTCACTGGCTCCCGCTTGGCTGTGATCCTGAAATACATTGCCATACTGACGTACCCAAAATGTATTCCGTTGGATTTGCGGGGGCAGTCAAGCCAGGCTCGCGCCGGGAATCGCTGTTAGATAAGCTATCCAGCCACATTCCCGTTCATTACGAACGTTGCTTCCGGGACGATATGGCCCGGCTCTATTCTCAGTCCCTGGCCGTTTTCAATGAAACTGCCGGAAACCTGAATACGCGTGTGTTTGAGGTTATGTCCACCGGCTCGTTGCTCCTGACCGATATGGCGAAGAACAGCGGTCAAGATGAGCTGTTCAGAGATGGTGAGGAGTACGCCGTATATCGTGACAATAATTGCAGCGACGTAACTCGCTTTTACCTGGATAATGAGAAGTTACGCGAACAGATTGCACGGCGTGGGCAACGTTTGGCCCACAATGCCCATACATACGCGCATCGCATTGATGATCTGATCGCAGTTGCCCTGAAAGGAAAGCCTGACACCTTCTCGGCAAAAGAATTGCGTGAACGTTCACTGGTAGGCATGCCTGCAATTGACGCTGATATTCCGGCGAGTACCTGCATAAGCGGAACTTCCCGGAGTTTCGTTATCCCCGTACTGGATATGTCACCGGCCAGTGAATACAACATCCTTACCTTGCTTGAAGACCTGAAAGAGATTGAAGGTGATGTTATCGTGATCTTCAATGGTCCGGAGATCGCCGAAAAACTGAAAAAACATCCCCGCATCACCCGTTATGCCATCATGAAACAGAACATAGGCGTTGCCCGTGCCTGGAACCTGGGGTTGGAGGTCGCTGTAACCCCGATAGCGTTTATTCTGAATGCCGATCTTCATGTTGAGCGTCCTGCCATAGACGCTCTTGAACGGGCCCTTTCATCACTTCCTGACGCCGCATGTGTCGGCCCTCAGGGGAGCTTTGTTGAGTACTCACTGACTCGTGATTATATCTACTTTGATAAGGGAACGTTCAACACACCGCTGGAAGTTGATGCGATCTCCGGATTTTTCTTCGCCATAAAACTTCAGCACTTCAACGAAAAAGCCATTCGTTTTGAGAATGGTTTTACGCCATGCTACTTTGAGGAGTGGGATCTGGGTTTGCAGATTAAGAAAGCCGGTCTTAAAAATTACATTGTACCGACATCAGCATACGATCACCACTGGAGCGGCAGCATCAGGGCATTGCGAGAGATCGGTTTTTATGAAAAGTCCGAAACGGCAGGCGAGATTCTGCTCCGCAACCGCATGTTGTTTTTAAACAAGTGGCGGGGAATTGCCGACCGTGATGGCCGCAGCTACCTTCAGGAAAGTGGATTCCTTGCCTATGCTATGAGTTACGTCCATGCGCTGGCAGAAGAAGGGCGCTTTAAAGATGCCCTGTTATGGCTTGATGAAGCTTCGCTACGTTTGCAGGACGATTCGCAGCTTGTTGCGATCAGGCGATTCATCAACGTACTTGCCAGAAAATCTGAGGAACCGATACGCCAGATGCGGGAGGTGGCGTAATGATCAATTTTATGCTCAATAAGTTGGAGAGGCAGATCCAGAGGGCAGTTGTTCTTCAGAAAGAAGGAAACATAGCCTGTGCCATGTCTGAATACGAACTTGTATTCGAAGCGTTGCTTTTCTATGAAGAGCTCGGCTACCGGAAACAGGTGGATGCCATCCGTCGCCTCGTACTCGTAGCCCAGCAAACACCGGTAATGACCCTTTATTTCCTTGCTCTTATCCTCTTTCATCGCCGGTGTTTCCCGGCTGCGGCCGAGGTGGTTGATTCCGCACTTTTACTGGAACCCGATCTTGCCATGTTACACGTGCTTCAGGCCAGGATTCAGAAGTCACTGGGTAATTTGTCCGGCGCACTGGAGGCGTACGAGCATGCCCAGACCCTTGCGCCAACCTCGAATGGCTCTCGAGAGACATTTTTCATGCTAACGGCAGAACGGGAGATGCCGGGCCCGGATTACTATTATTGGCTGCAACGCTTTCAACAATTGCTGCGCCCTTCCAGCTATGTCGAGATCGGCCTCGGGCATGGGAGATCACTTGCTTTGGCCGGCTCCAATACAGTGACAATCGGTATAGATCCTTACCAAGGAGCGTGGGAAAAGCTGAACTATGTCTGCCCCAATGGCCCAGCCACGCTTTTCCCGCTGACCAGCGATGATTTTTTTGCCCGCCACGACTTGCGGACTGTTATCGGTCAAGAAACCTTTGATTTGGCTTTCATTGATGGGCTGCACCTGTTTGAGCAGGCCCTGAAGGACTTCATTAACCTGGAGCGATATGCCGGTAAAAATTCAGTGATTCTGATTCACGATTGTCTGCCGATAGCACCCATTGTTGCCGAGCGCGAGCGCTGCACCGGCTTCTGGACCGGAGATGTCTGGAGAATCATCCCCTGCCTGAAAGCTTTCAGACCTGATCTGGAAATCGTGACTATCCCGGCCAAACCGTCTGGATTGGGTGTCGTGACAAACCTGGATGCAACATCAACCGTTCTCGCTGATAATTACGATGAGATTGTTCGCTATTATCTTTCACTCAATTGTCCCGCAGACTTTAATAGGTTGCGGGTAATATGCAACGTAGTGCCTGCAAATGAAGAAAGTCTTTTCGATAGGTTAGGGAAAACGACCCATTTGCGGGAGAATAAATAGTGCCTCACACCCCTGAGTCCTGGTTTAATGCGGGTGTTGCAGCTATCTCACAGAGCAACTACACAAACGCAGAATTCTGTTTCCGGCAAGCGTTGCTGTTGGCTCCCAACTCCCTCGAAACGCAACTGAATCTTGGCTATGTATTGAGTGCACAGGGACGCAATGAGGAAGCGCTTCACTGTTACGAATCAGTTTTGGCGGTATTTCCGGACTGTGCCGAAGCACACTTTAACCGTGCAGCGCACCTATTGCGTAAGGGTGATTATACAAACGGCTTTGCGGATTATGAATACCGTCTAGTCTCCAAGAAAGAAATCGACATACGCACCTACACCCAACCTCTGTGGGACGGCGCCCCTCTGAATGGCCGCACTCTCCTCGTCTACTGCGAGCAGGGCTTGGGTGATTCTATCATGTTTGCTCGTTTCATTCCTCTCCTGGCGAAATTTGACGGGCGGGTCGTGTTGGAGGTGCAGCAACCATTGGTCTCTCTCATGGCATCGTTGCAAGGAGTTGAACGTGTTATTGAAAAGACATCAAGCTTGCCGACTACCGATTACTATGTCCGCCTTCTCAGCCTTCCTCATCTATTAGGAACAACAGTAGACTCTCTCCCCTGCCAAACGCCCTATCTTGCCGCATCTTCACAAAGGCTTGCCGCATGGCAGGAAAAACTTGGCAAGACCGGTGATAATTTCCGCATCGGCTTGGTGTGGGCTGGGAAGGAAATGCCTTACCCCAATCGTTCCTGCCCTCCAGCATTTCTTACGCCACTATTGACTGTTGCCGGAATAAACATTTTTTCCCTGCAAATAGGAGACAAAGAGCGTTTCCCGTTGCCTGAACTGTTTTCAGAAAAAATTATCGATCTGACTGCGGATATCAGGGATTTTGATGATACTTCCGCACTGATTACCAATCTGGATCTCGTTATCACTATTGACTCCGCCGTAGCACACCTTGCCGGTGCCCTGGGAAAACCGACGTGGTTGATGTTGCCATGTGCAGCAGATTGGCGCTGGATGAGCGACCGCTCTGATTCTCCCTGGTACCCAACCATGCGCCTATTCCGGCAACCAACGGCGGGCGACTGGCAGTCTGTTGTCGCGGAAGTCGTTCAGGCGCTTCAAAAACAGGTGCCTCGGTCGGTAGCGGATCTTCCGAAACGTGAACCTTTGGATATACAAACCTGCTACGACCTCGGGGTACGGCTCAAAGAGAGTGGGGATTATGTTGGTGCTGAAAAGTGTTTTCGCCGAATTGTCAGCCAGGCTCCTGAGCTCCCCGATCCTCAGTATGCACTGGGAGTAGTGTTACAGCTTCTGGGACGTGTGCAGGAATCAATCACGTACTATCAGGCTGCCACAACTCTTGATCCTCTGTTTGCCAAGGCTCACTACAATCTTGCCGATGCACTTTCATTATGCGGACTTTATCAGGACGCTCTCAAATCGGTCCGTACGGCAATACACTGCGACCCAACCTATGCCGATGCTCATTGGCTGTTTGGCATGCTTCTGTTGCGACAGGGCAATTTGCCTGACGGGTGGAGGGAATACGAGTGGCGCTGGAAATCCAAAAGGTTCACCTCCAGAATACCTGCGCTGGGACGCCCTCTGTGGGATGGCTCACCTCTTGACGGCAGGACATTACTGATCCACATGGAGCAGGGGCGCGGCGATATGATCCAGTTTGTGCGCTATGCTCCGCTGGCAACCGCTACGGGAGGGCGTGTGATTGTTTGTGCACTGCCTGAACTGGTATCGTTATTGTCATCTATAGAGGGAGTCTGTCAGTCCGTTGACAGAAATGGGCCCCTCCCTGAATTTGATGTACACATACCCGTATTAAGCCTTCCGTTTCTGTTTAAAACAACTTCGGAGACAATCCCTAATACAACTCCCTATATTCACCCTGATCCAATAAAGGTCGCTGGATGGCGAGGAAAAACTTCTTCAAATACCCATCTAAAGGTTGCTTTGACGTGGGCGGGCCAGGAGTATCCTGACCCGAAAAGATCAATTCCGTTTAACGAATGTCTGTCGTTATTCTCTCTCTCCGAACTGGACATCTACTCTTTGCAGTTCGGTAAAGGCGCTGAAGAACTGTCATCACTTCCACCCGAGGGCACAGTACATGACTACACCAAGCAGGTCTCAGACTTTTCTGACACCGCTGCCCTTATTGCCAATCTTGACCTGGTAATTAGCGTAGACACTGCCGTAGCGCATCTTGCAGGTGCCATGGGAAAACCGGTCTGGTTATTGTTGCCATTTGTCTCTGACTGGCGTTGGCAGCTGGACCGATCAGATTCCCTCTGGTATCCGACCATGAAGATCTTTAGACAATCGACTGCGGGAGACTGGGCAGGGGTTGTTGATCGAGTCAAAGAAGAGCTTACGCAACTGAATAGTGGTGGAGCAGGATTTTATTTCCAACGTGGAGCTGAGCTGTTACGTCAAGGGTTTGCCGCTGATGCCGAGAAAGTTTTTTTGAAGGCTCTCAGCCTTGATCCAAATAATGCCGAAGTTTTATGCAATCTGGGTGTTGCCCAAGATGCCCAGCACAAGTATGAAGAGGCACTTGCCCGCTATCGAACGGCCATAACCCTCCGCCCTGATTATATGCAGGCTTTTTTTAATATGGGGAACAGTTGCCGCTCATTTGGCAATCCGGCTGCCGCTATCTCCTGCTATGAACAGACACTGGCATTGGCTCCTGACTTTGTACCGGCGCTACTGTGTCTGGGAGAACTCTGCAAAGAGCAAGGGTACTATATCCGTGCTGAAGAATGTTTCGCTGCTGCAATAGCGCTTGATCAACATAATGTGTATGCGTGGCAGGGGCTGGGTGATTCACAGCATGGTCAGGAAAATTTTGCAGGTGCTATTCACTCGTATCATAAAGCATTGGCCCTAGAGCCAAGACGAGCCAGCACCTTTAACCGGATGGGATTGTCGTATCATCTAGCCGGGCAGTTCAATAATGCGGAGGATTGCTTTCGTGAGGCACTCTTACTTGCCCCGGAAGACCCTGCACTTCTCAACAATATTGGTATACTGTTTCATTCTCAAGATCGAATAGATGAAGAAATACGAGTGTATCACCGGCTTCTCACACATGATCCTACCTTTGCGGAGGGGCACTGGAATCTGTCACTCGCCCTTCTGACAAAAGGGGAGTTTCTTGAGGGGTGGCGTGAATACGAATGGCGCCTCAAGAAAAATAAGCCTACATCCCGGCGTGATTGCCCCCAGCCCCGATGGGATGGTTCTCCTTTAGAGGGAAAAACAATTTTGCTGCACTGCGAACAAGGTTTTGGAGACACCATTCAATTCGCACGGTATGCCCTCCTGGTTGCGGAGCTGGGTGGCACGGTTGTCATTGAGTGCCAGTCTGTTTTGCTGAAACGATTACTGTCATCACTAACAGGAATAGAGATAATTGTTTCCGGAGATCCGCTGCCCCATTTTGACTGTCACTTGCCGCTTCTTTCATTACCATTTGTATTTAACACAAGTGTGGAATCTATTCCGGCGTCTGTGCCGTATCTTTACCCTGATCAAAGCGACGTTGATACCTGGCGCCTGCGCTTGGACCCGCCAAAGGCTTTCCGAATCGGGATAGTTTGGTTTGCCCGGCAGGATCAAATACTGAATCGCAAGCGTTCTTGCCCGCTTGCTGCATTCACTCCGCTGCTGGCAGTGCCAAACTGCGAATTCTATAATCTCCAGATCGGTGTAGGTATTGAACAACTCAGCGAATGTACGTTTGGCCAGCAAGTTGCTGATTTTACCGCCGAACTTCACGATTTTGCCGACACAGCGGCTCTTATCAAAAATTTTGATCTCGTGATTTCCATCGATACTGCGGTCGCCCATCTGGCGGGAGCCATGGGAGTCACAACATGGACCCTGCTGCCGTTTGGGGCAGAATGGCGCTGGCTGCAACAACGTGCAGACTCACCCTGGTATCCAACCATGCGTCTGTTCAGACAACCGGCTTCAGGCGACTGGCACACGGTAATGCAAGAGGTTCGCGAAGCTCTGTTCTGTCGCTTGCAAAATGAACATAAACAATCTGCTGCCGACGTAATTTTCTCCTAAAGTGTTTTCAGCAATAGTCGATACGTTAAGTAAGCGCAGAATGCGCCGCCGATAAAAATGTCGGCATAAACTCAGAAAAGGAGTACCACCATGGCAATCTCAGACATCTCCCTTACCACAGGCATGAGGAACAACCTTCTTGCACTCCAGAAGACCTCCGCACAGTTGACAACAACTCAAGACAGACTGAGTACTGGTAAAAAGGTAAACTCGGCACTTGACAACCCGACCAACTTTTTTGCCGCTCAGAGCCACATGGCTCGTGCAAGTGACTTGAATGACCGCAAAGACGGCATGACAGAGGCGATCCAGACTGTTAAGGCAGCTGATGCCGGTATCTCTGCTATTACCGCTCTGATCAACTCCGCCAAAGGTCTTGCAAGTGCTGCAGCAGGGACCAGCAACACTACTAATCAGGAAGCCTATTACAACCAGTATACAGCGATTCAGGAGCAGATAACCACTCTGGCAAGCGACTCTGGCTATCGTGGCACAAACCTGCTGACAGGTGGTTCGCTTACAGTTCAGTTCAGCGAAACAACCGATGTTGCAACCCTTAGTATTGCAGGAACAGACACCAGCGCTACCGGCTTGAATTTGGATGCAACTGCTGGTAACTCGTGGAGCGCCGCAGCTGGCGTGGGCGTTCAATCTGCAACATCCGACTTGGCAATTATGGAATCTGCACTCAATACGCTGCGAACCACGTCTACATCGTTGGCAAGTAACCTGTCTGTTGTTACTGCCCGTCAGGACTTCACAAACAACCTGATTGCCACTCTTCAGACTGGTGCCGATAACTTGACGCTGGCCGACATGAACAATGAAGGCGCCAACATGCTGATGCTGCAGACTCGTCAGTCTCTGGGCACTACCGCTCTGAGCCTCTCTTCTCAGGCAGCACAGTCAGTTCTCAGACTCTTCTAGTCGTAACTGAAAAGGCGAATTTAAACCTGAGCGGGGAGAGGGCAACCTCTCCCCGCTTGCGTATTCAAGCTTCGTGAGGTGACGAATATGAGAATTGAAGGTAATGATCAACGACTGGCAGCTGCAACTGCTATTCAATTGCAGCAAACCGGCGTTCAGCAGATGCTGGCACCAAAAACTGCGCAGCATCAGGATGCCCAGAAAGCGAGCAAAGAGAATACCGTTCAATCAATTGCGGGTGACAAGGTTTCTATCAATGTAGAGCTGTCCAAGAAGACCGTTGATACATTGCAAAAAATGGGGACAATTTCCGATTTTCTCAATTCAGTTGCAACCAACCTTCGTCAGACCAATGAGGGATTGAAAGCAACTGCAGCTATCGTGACAGACATGAAGTCGTCGCTTGACCAGATCATTAAGATCTATCCCCCCTATTCGATTGAAAGTAAGGAACGAATTGATCAGCTGATGAGTTATTCCTCACTGAAAAAACAGATAATGAGCTTAATGGTTCCTGCGCCGCCAGCTCCGATCTATGAAACGGTCAAACATCTTTGGGGTGATCTTTTTAGCGGTGCCAACAGCACTGTCCAAACACCTACTCTACCACTTGATGCCCCGGATTCTCATGTGAATGCGGCCGCGAAACAACTGGACGTTATTTCCAGTCAAATTGGTTTGGTTCAAGACTCCATGAGCAAATCAATTACAGGGAGCTAAGATGCCGCTCGTACTGACCTTGAAGCCGGGAGAGCGGGTTATATTGGCTGGAGCGGTGATAAAAAACGGCTCTACAGTTGCCCATCTACAGATTGAAAATCAGGTGACGCTTCTGAGACAGAAGGATATTCTGACCGAAGCGGATGCAACGTCTCCGTGTAAGAAAATTTATCTTGTTATTCAGTTGATGTATATCGGTGACGGTTTGACCCCAGAGCTTGCTCAGGTGTACTGGGACTTAGTTAGGGATGTACTCACCGCTGCACCCAGTACAAAGGACTTGATTTCCGAAATAAGCGCGTATATTGTCGCCTCAAATTTCTATCCTGCCTTGAAAGTTGCAAAAAAACTGATTTCCTACGAAGAGGAGCTAATTGATCATGCAACAAAACTCGGTTAATGCCTATACAGCAAATCAGAAGGAGAGTTTAAGCGGACGGGAGCTTGAAGCTTCGGTACTTGCTCGCGCAGGACTTATGCTGAAAAGCGTCAAGGACAACTGGGATGCTCCTGATCGTGATTCAAAGTTACTGGAGGCGGTTAAATTTAATCAGAAGATATGGAGTTTCTTTCAAGCCGAGCTTTCCGACCCGGAGAATCCTCTTCCTAAAAATCTACGCGATGACATCCTTAATCTTAGCCTTTTTATTGATAAGCGCCTGTTTGAGGTAATTGCTTTTCCTGACCCGGAGAAACTCTCTATTGTCATTGATATTGATTTCAATATTGCGGCGGGACTGAGAACAACACCTGAACAATAAGCGTTGTCCTTCCGTTTTTGTTTGAACTAATCCTTTGGGGGCTCCTCAAAGGATTTTTTATTGTCCTGTGAAAATGTAATCAGCGCTTCCTGTACTCGAAGCAGTACTTCTTCCCATTTGCCGGGCTGATTTTGCCGGAAGATTTGCATGGTCGGATACCAGGGAGAGTCCCTGCGGTCAAGCAGCCAGCGCCAGTCAGGCGCAAACGGGAGCATGAGAAAAACCGGTTTTCCCAATGCTGCGGCAAGGTGGGCGACAGCCGTGTCGATGCTGATGACAAGGTCAAGCTGTTCGATCAATGCCGCCGTATCTATAAAATCACATAGTTGATCGGACAGGTCAATTAGTGTCATACCGGCAGGAGGTGGCTGTTCAGAGCCGGGTCCAAGCTGAAGCGAATAAAACGAGGTCTCCTTGACTTCAGCCAAGGGGGCAAGTGTTTCCAGGCGGCAGGACCGGAGGGGGTCAGGATAGCTCTTGCCGGTCCAGACAAGCCCGACGCGAATGGTTGACGTATTCCGTGGGCGGATCACCTCAGCCCATTTAAATCGCTGCCCTTCTGATACAAAGAGATATGGTGTCTGTGACGGAATCGATAGCGGGGTGGTTCCGAATATACGCGGAAGCGAAAGAAGGGGTGCTTGGCAACTGACCGCCGGATGATCTGCGTCAAAGGGGATAACCATTTGTACCCCTTCAATGGATTGCATGATTTGTACGAGCTGCGGGTGGCATTCAATAATGACTTTGCCGCCCCGTTGCGCAACCATGGGAGCGTATCGTGCAAATTGGATCGCGTCTCCGAAACCCTGCTCGGCATGCAGTAGAATCGAGCGACCGTAAAGACTGGAACCATCCCACAAAGGGATATCGGTATGCCGCCGCGGGGAGGTGAAATCAGGCCTAAGCCATCTCCACTCGTATTCCTGCCATCCTTCAAGATATTTTCCTTGCAGCAGCAAATGTAAGGCAAGGTTCCAGTGTGCATCAGCGAAAGAAGGGTCAAGCTGTAGAGCTTTGCGACAATCAGCCTCGCCTTCAGCCATTTTTCCAATAGCGAGCAATGCCGTTGCCCGTGCAGTCAAGGGAACAGGTGATGGAGGAAGAAATAACAGTGATTGTGAAAAGCTGTCAACTGCTTCGGAAAAACGCTGGAGAGCCATCAGGGAATTGCCGAGATTGTTATGAGCTTCACCCATAGCCGGTGCCATTGCGATGGCGTTCCGATAGGAGGCGATGGCGTCTTCAAAACGCCCGAGACTGTGCAAGGCCGCACCGGTGAAAAGGTTCAAATGAGCATTAGACGGGGCTATGTTGAGGGCCTTCTCAAAAAACGTCAACGCCTCTGTTGCTTTTCCTGCCTGCAACAGTGCAGAACCTTTGGTGAAAAGTTGTTGCAGAAGATTATTTCGTTCCTCCATACGTCCCTTTTCACACAACCGTAAGATTGTAGCCCCTTCCCTTCAGATACGTTACAATCTGTTCTATATGCTCATACCCACGCGTTTCCAGTTCAAGAGAGACATCCGTTCTGCCAATAGCCAATGATTTCGAGCGGCGATCATGGGTAATGTGGAAGATATTTGCCCGGGTTGTGGCTATGTTGTCTGAAAGGGTTGCTAACGCCCCCGGATGATCATCAAGCTCGACTACCAGTTTGAGATAACGGCCACCTGCAATCAATCCTCGTTCAACAACTTGAGAAATTGTTTTAACGTCTATGTTTCCTCCTGATAGCAGGCAGACGGTTTTGCCCTGAAGGTCAGATATTCTTCTGTTTAAGACCGCTGCGAGCGTAACTGCTCCTGCCCCTTCGACCAACATTTTGGTTTTTTCCAGGAGAGAAACAATTGCAAGAGCGATGTCTTCTTCCTCAACCTGAACGATTTCATCGACATAACTGCAAATCACCGGCACCGTTCGTGAACCGGGAAGTTTTACGGCAATACCATCGGCAAGCGTAACGTGAACCGGTTGCTCTACAGGTTTTCCTGCGGCAAATGATGCAGACATGGATGGTGCTGCAGTAGATTCAACGCCGATTATTCTGACATGGGGGGCACGACCACGAATCGCTGCGGAAATACCGGCAATAAGTCCGCCGCCTCCTACAGGAACTATGATGTTTTTAAGGTCCGGTAACTCTTCCAGCACTTCCAATGCAATAGTACCTTGACCAGCCATAACAAGATCATCATCAAACGGGTGCACGAACAGTGCACCGCTTTTTTGTTGTTCTGCTACAGCGGCTTCGCAGGCTTCGTCAAAATTTCTGCCGGTCAAGACTACTTCTGCGCCATAATCCCGTGTGGCCTGGACTTTTTGAGGGGGGGTAATCTCCGGCATGAAAACGGTAGCAGCAACTCCCAGCAAATCAGCGGAAAATGCCACCCCTTGGGCATGGTTGCCGGCGGAAGCGGTTATGACCCCATTCTTTAGCAATTCACGCGGCTGGGAAGTCATGAAATTGAGGGCACCCCTGATTTTAAAGGAGCCAGTTCTCTGGAGGTTCTCACATTTGAAATACAGCGGAATACCAAGTTGTTCGCTATAATAATGAGAAAAGATAAGTTCGCTACGTCGGACGCGTTTTTTTAGACGGTCATAAGCGTCAGAAATAAGCTCGGTCAGCTGCATTTCAAAGATACTCCTTGGTAAGTTTACGTAATAGTAACAGACGCGATGTCACCGGTCAAACATACTTGGCAAGGGGCCTGTTTACTGATAGAGTTCTTAAACATATTTTCAGGAGGGGACATGGAACCTATTCATCATAAGCTCATTATTATCGGTGCCGGGCCTGCCGGCTATACGGCTGCTGTTTACGCCGCACGAGCCAATCTGGACCCGGTATTGATTACCGGTCTGCAGCCGGGAGGACAGCTGACAACAACTACGGAAGTGGATAACTGGCCGGGCGACCATGCAGGGGTTGAGGGACCTGAATTGATGGAGCGTATGAGACTCCATGCCGAGCGTTTTAACACGAAGATGGTGTATGACCACATCATCCGTACCGATTTGAAACAGCGGCCGTTTCTACTGGAAGGAGATTCCGCCAGCTACAGTTGTGATGCTCTCATTATCGCGACAGGAGCATCGGCCAAATATCTTGGCCTGCCGTCGGAGAATGCGTTCAAGGGCAAGGGAGTTTCTGCCTGTGCTACCTGCGACGGCTTCTTTTATCGTGGTAAAGATGTTGCCGTTATCGGCGGTGGAAGCACCGCTGTCGAGGAGGCGTTGTACCTCTCGAATATTGCCCGGCATGTCACCGTCGTTCATCGTCGAGAAGAATTCCGGGCCGAGAAGGTTCTGACTGATCGTTTGATTGAAAAGACCAAAGGCGGAAATATTACCATTGAATGGAATCATCAGCTTGAGGAAGTACTGGGTGATGCGAGCGGTGTTACCGGAATGCGAATTCGCCACAGGAGCGGATCGACCAAGGAGCTGACGCTTCATGGTATATTCATTGCGATCGGTCATTCACCGAACACGACTATTTTTGATGGTCAGCTTGATATGCTTGATGGCTACATTCGGACAAAGTGTGGCGGGCTTGAGGGGGACCTGACTGCAACGAGCGTGAAAGGGGTTTTTGCCGCTGGTGATGTCCAGGATTTTACCTATCGCCAAGCAATCACCTCAGCCGGCACAGGTTGCATGGCGGCAAAAGATGCTGAGCGCTACCTGGAAACTCTTGATAAATAGGGGATAGTTATGCCGGGTATAGCGAACAATCTGGAAGAGCTCCTGTCTGCTGTCCACAAGACAATTTCTGATAATAAACTTTTCCTTGAAAAGCTTGTGGATGAAACGGTTGAAGATGAGACCGACACTGAAGAAACAATAATAATAGTCGAAGAAGATTTTGAAGAACTTTAAATTTTTTATGAACGAATAAGTTAAACAGAAAAGCCCCCGGGAATTCCCGGGGGCTTTTCTGTTTAAGAATGTATGGAACGTTGGTGCTTATCAGTGCTCTTTGCCGCTACCGGCAACATCGTGGCCGCCTGCGGCATGACATTCGCTGCAATTGGTTTTGTATAGTTCATCGCCGATGTCAACAGGATGAGTAAAGTCGATGACCGGTTTTCCTTTTGGCACATTTTCCTGAACCTGTCCCAACATGTCATGACATAACTTGCAGTCCTTTGAAATGAGTCTACCTTCAGGAGACTTGTGCTTGCCATCATGACAACGGAAACAGCCAGGTGTGTAGAAATGGCCGATATGGTTCGGGTACGTGCTCCAGGATACTTTCATTTTCGGGAAATAATTGCGTTTGTAGATTGCTTTTATTTCAGCGATAGCCTGGGTCAGCGCCGGCCCCTTCTTGCTGACAACTTCAGGGTAATTCTTGGCATAGTAGTCCTTGATGCCGGCTTCAATTGCCACGACAGCTTCTTCGGAAGTCTTGTACGGTTTTTCCAGCAGATCTACCGCAACTTTCTTCAGGTAAGGGAGGCTGCGATCAATCGTGTTTGATGCAAAATGGCGGTCCATCTCTTCGCCTGGTGAATGATAAATATGAGTCGGCTTGTTATGGCAATCAGTGCAGTCCATCAGACGCTTTTCAGACTTGGCGATCTGTTCTTTGGACAGGGGATTTGAAGGGTCCATATATTCAGTAATCTTTCCATCAGGGCCTTTAACGGCAACATACGGAATTGTAAGACGTTTTTTGTCGCCCGCAATAAAGGTTACTTCGCGGCCGATGTGCCAATGAATACCCATAGCATTCGGAGTTTTCGGAGTCCCGCCAATCTTGATCAGCATGTTTACTTCGCGGGGTGTATTTTCCTCGTTGGGAGCATAGTGATAGAAAATCTTCTGGCGTCCGGAATAAAATTTCTCTGGCCAGTGGCAATGTTCACAGGTACCTCTGGCAGGACGAAGGTTTTCGATCGGGGTATGGATCGGGGTTGGCCATGAATGAGTGGCTACTGCCCACAACTGGCGCATACCGGAAATCTTAGCTTTGACGTACCATGCGGCACCAGGTCCTACGTGGCATTCAACACACTTTACCTTGGCATGTGGTGAATTTTTCCAGGCGGTGTGTTCCGGCTCCATGGGTGTGTGGCAGAGCTCACCGCAGAATTCTGTCGATTCTGTAAACTCAAATCCTTTTAGTGCGGCAACGCCAACGATCAGGGCAAAAACAACCGAAGCAAGAACAAAAAAGATCGTCAGCTTAAGCTTCTTCGGATCGTTGAGGTCAAGCCGCGGCATAAGCGGAATACCGAGCTCGGGGTTTTTACGATATCTGTTTCTGACCAGCCAGGCTCCGGCAGGAATCAGCAGCAAGCCAAAAATCAGCATACCCGGGAAGGCAAAGTACACAAAAATACCGATATAGGGATTCTCCAGCCCGGTAAAAGCTTCAAGAGCCAGAAATGCCACAATCAGCACGGTTGCAATCAGCGCCAGCACCGCTCCGACCATACTGATGGGATTCATCAAATACTTATAGACGCTTGGTTTTTCCTGCTTCATTCGTTCCTCCTGTATGCCATCAATTGAGTATAACCTGACTGAAAAACCTATTCTTTAAACTGCCAGCCGGATATTGTCAAATAAAAAATGATTTTGCAACGGTGCATACAATACGTTGTCTGCTGGCGGTGAAATATTATCTCGTACAGGCTTCCGTCTTATTAGAAACGGGATTAAAAAGCTCACCTTGTATTTTTCTGAGGATGCGATAAAATATACACTGTTTTAAAATGACAACATTCAGATCGCGTAGATCGGGGAAAGACGCCATGAAAAACCATGTATTGCGTCCATTAATTGTCGTTGGTGTTATTGTGGCAAGCATGCTAGTGGCACGGGCAATTGTGGTGCCGTCTGATTTCGGGGTTCATGAGCGTGGCTATATGTACGGCTGGCATCGGCTGTCAAACGAACAGGAGTGGAAAGCTGTACAAGTACGTTACAAAACCTCTGCCGGATGCCCCCGGTGTCATCCCGATAAAGCAGCTGACCTGGCGAATTCTCCGCACAACATCATCAGTTGTGAGAACTGTCACGGCCCTGCACTGGAACATCCTAAAGATCCTGCCGGATATTTTATCGATCGCAGCCGTACTCTCTGTATCCGCTGTCATGCAAAACTTCCTTATGGCAATACCCCGCGTGGGCGAATCAGGGGAATTGATCCTGATAAACATTACGTCCAGGCCGAATGCGTGATGTGCCACATCCCTCACAATCCAAAGCCGACGAATCAAAAGCAGGAGGTGAAATCATGATCAGCCGCCGAGAGTTTTGCCATAAGGCTGTGATAGCTGTCGGTGGAATAATGATTCCCCTGACGGCACTTGAACTGTTCGATCCTCGTCGGCTTGCCGCGGAAAAGGGCGGGTCCGGCACAACACGATGGGCATTTCTGGTAGATGCTCACAAATGCGTGGGGTGCGGTTTTTGTGTCAAGTCCTGCAAGATCGAGAATCAAACGCCTTACGACTCCAATGTTTCCCGCACTTGGGTGGAGCGGTATGTCGTAACCAAAGACGGCAATACGTACATTGATTCGCCAAAGGCTTGTCGCGACGGCTTCACGACGACAAAAATCGATCAGAACCACCAGGGGATGAAAGATATCAGGACAGAGGATGTCGCCAAAGCGTTTTTTGTGCCCAAACTGTGTAACCAGTGCGACAATCCGCCGTGCGTGCAGGTCTGTCCCGTCGGGGCTACCTATCAGACCGAGGATGGGGTTGTTCTCGTAGACCGCTCCTGGTGTATCGGTTGCGGCTATTGTGTGATGGGTTGTCCCTATGGTGTGCGCTTCTTTCATCCGGAGCACCATGTAGCCGAAAAATGCAACTTCTGTTACCACCGCATCACCAAGGGAATGAAAACCGCCTGTGTTGATGCATGCCCTTTTGGTGCACGTCGTATCGGTAATCTGAGGGACAAAGACGACCCGGTAACCAAGGTTATTATGACGGAAAGGGTAAATGTTCTTAAAGAAGAATACGGCACCAAGCCACAGGTATTTTATCTTGGGCTTTCCATGGAGGTGAAATAGCTATGGTACACGGTGAATTATGGACCATAAAAGAATTTTTCGTCTACCCCAACGAGTATATTTACTGGTCTATTCAGATTGTCATGTATCCGTTCATGACCGGTCTGGTCGCAGGGGCCTTTGTTCTTTCTTCTCTCTACCATGTGTTTGGTTTCAAGCAACTGAAGGAAATTGCCCGTTTTTCTTTGGTGTTTTCTTTTGCTCTTCTGCCATGTGCTCCAATGCCGCTACTGCTTCATCTACAGCAGCCGCTTCGTAATCACTATGTATTAATGACTCCGCATTTTTCTTCCGCCATTGCGGCTTTCGGCATTGTCTTCATGACCTATGGTGTCATTGTTGCTTCCGAGCTGTGGTTTGTCTATCGGCGACATTTTGTCGAGACAGCACTGGGGTTGCGCGACAGGCCCCGCAGCCTGACTGAAACGCTCCGCTATGGTATGGCTCGTATGCTGACACTGGGGGCGTGGGATGTCAGTGAACCTGCCCTGGAAAAAGATGAAAAGGCGGTCAAGGTTCTGGCCGCAACCGGCATACCGGTCGCCTGTTTCCTCCATGGCTATGCCGGATTCATCTTTGGTTCCGTCAAGGCAAACGCTCTCTGGATGACGCCACTCATGCCGGTGATCTTTATCTGTTCTGCTGTCGTGTCTGGTATTGCACTCTGCATTCTGACCTTCATTGTCATCTCGCAGGGACGCATCATGATCAATACGTGGAAACTTAAACACGACATCGGCACGCCGAGTCCGGAAGAACTTAAAAGCGCAGAGCTTACGATTGTTACCCAAACATCCCGCTACCTTTTGATTTTTCTGGTGTTGGCCATAACTCTTGAACTGTTGGATCTTATCTTTCGTGGCTATACCGCTGTCAAGTCCTGGGATATCTTGCGGAGTGTTATCTACGAAAAGGATTTTGTAAACATATTCATCTTGCAGTATGGCCTTGGTAATGTAGTGCCGTTTTTGTTGCTGCTGTTACCCGGCCTGACCATACGGCGAGCCGTAGCCGGAACTCTGCTGGTTCTCTTGGGCGTATTTATGATGCGCTGGAATGTAGTTATCGGCGGCCAGGCTTTTTCGGCATCTTTTGCAGGATTTATGGAGTATCGAATGCCCATACTTCCAACGAGTATGGAGACCTTAAAAGAGGGGGTATTCGGGGCATTGCTGGTAATTTTCACACCATTTGTGCTGTTTTTTCTTCTGACGAGGATGATGCCGGTATTTGATACCAAAGATTCCCATTGAATGAGAACAGTTGATACGCCATAAAAAACAAACCCCGCCTAAAAAAGCGGGGTTTGTCAAAACACGGCCCGCTATCTCAGCGGGCTTTAATATTCACTATGAAAATTATTTCTTGACTACGTTAGCAGCCTGAAGACCTTTAGGGCCCTGAGTGATTTCGAATGTTACGGCATCACCTTCTGCAAGCGACTTGAAACCGTCGCCGGTAATTGCGGAGAAATGAACAAAAACATCCTCTCCACCTTCCTGCTCAATGAAACCAAATCCTTTTGTGTCGTTAAACCATTTTACTTTTCCCTGTGCCATTTCCTGCCTCCTTTTTTGTCCGGTCTTGCGCCGGAACATGTGGTTACGCTTAAGTTTCTGGAGTCTGATGCAGGAAAAGCGCAAAGCCTGGTCAAACACGTGCTACTTGCAACGTTCTGCAAAAACTTCCGAAACTGGGTGCCCGAGTCGTTTATCACAGGCATAAAGCGGGTGTCAAGACAATTTACACCAATTACGGCGCCTTCAATTCTTCATTTTTACTTTGGAGTTTTTTCACAAGCGTATTGTAACCGTTAGCTGTGATTATTTTGTTGAACTGGCTCCGGTAGTTTGACACAAGACTTACACCTTCAATGATAACATCGTAGACCATCCATTTGCCGTCTTGTTTGAGCAGGTGATAATCAAGCGTGAACTCGTCTCTGGCGGCAGTAACAACCTTCGATTTGACAACAGAATGTTCATCATCTTCCATGTACTCTTTGATGTAGACGATCTTCTCGTTGTTATAGGACTCGATTTTTCCGGCGTATGAATTCTCCAGCAGCGTAGCAAACAGATCGGCAAACTGCTTCTTCTCTGCGGCGGTACGTACGCTCCAATGCTTGCCAAGCGAGCGTTTTGCCATTTCAGAATAGTTAAATATGACGCTGATGGCCTTCTTGAGGGCTTGACGCCGCTTTACCTCATTCCGCTTCATTTCTTTATCAGCCACAATACGCACAACTTCATCAACGGTCTTTTTCACCTCATCAATCGGGTTTGCCCACGCAACCGAAACCATGACTATCGATGCAGTCAGTGCCAATAAAATTCGTTTCACCATGAAACCTCCTCCGGATTATTTTTCATGAATGCGCAAAGGTTCATTTGTCGCATAGTCCAGATTTGCAGCGGCAATGTGATAATTATAAATTGATTTGAAAAAATCGGCGCGCATGGTGGAATAGGCCTGGAGTGCCTCAAAAATCTCTTTTGCAGGGCCCATGCCGAAATCAAAATTGGCTACAGCGGTGACAGCCCACTTTTTGGCGTTCAGGTAGGCGCCGCGCGTTGCCAGAGCGCTGTTTTTCGCTTCCATAAGATCAAGATAATACTTCTTCACCTGTAACGGGATATTGGTATCGGCATAGACCCGGGTACTGAGCAGACGATTATACTGAGCGCGTTCGCCGGCCACTTTGGCACCGGTAATGCCGAAATCAAGCTTCCAGCGTGCCCCAAGCGCTACTCCGGCATTGAGATGTTGAAACGGATCGTTGTAATACGGGTTTTGAATGCGTTCACGCTCGTCTGAATAGGCCCATGAGAAAAGCCCTCCCAGGAATATATCGGGATAATAGTTTGCTTTGGCGGCTTCAACGAGCGCGGAACGGGCCTTAAGACCTTCGGCAATCTGAAAGAGTTCCGGTCGTCGTTGACGGGCCTTCTCAAGGTATGTTTCCAGGGGCGGTATTTCAGTATCTATAATTACCAGCCGCTCTGATCCGGTTTCCAGCGGTGCATCAACCGGCATCCCCATGCGGGCACGCAAGGCTGCCAGCGCAAGCAGCTCCCCTTTTTTCGCCTCTTCAAGGTACTTTGAGGCGACGCCTGAGAAGGCGTCCAGTTTATACAGATCCATCTCATCAACGGTGTCAGAACCCTGATTGAGCAGCTTTTGGGCTTTTTCACGCGCCCTGATCAGAATCTCCTCGACCTCCAGAACCAGCTCTTTCATCTCACGGGCCAACAGCAATCCGTTATAATATTCGTGGACTTTGAGGACGATTTCATTCGACGTCTGTTGTTTACGGGAGCGATCTACCTCAATGGCATGAGTGGCGGCCTTCATGTTTTCGGAGATTTTTCCAAACGTATAGAGAGGCTGAATAATTGTTGCATCTGCACTGGTAAACCAGGTAAGTGCATTAAAGCTGAACGGCTTATCTGTGTTGAGGGCAGGGACGGCATCCGACCGGTACGCAATAGGCGCTGGTCCAACCAGAGTGGTCACTTCCATCTGCGGGAAACGGTACGATTTTGCTTCATCAAGCCTGCTGGTAGCACGATCAATGTCACTCTGTACTTCGCCAAGTTCCGGAGCAGCTTTCAGAGACAAACGGACACAATCGTCAAGAGTCAGGGGGGGAGTCGGGGTAGTAATCGGAGAGGGAGCTTGAGGTGCCTGATCATCGGCTGCCAAACAAGGGCCGGCAGTGGCACATAATGCCCAAATAAACATGCAAACATACAAGAATGATTTCATCGCGATATTCCTGTGAGATCTGAGTTACTCAACCTTGCCATGGATAAATTTGCTGACCAGTTCTTCAATGTCAATTGCCGACTCGGTCTCATGAATTTTGTCATTGTTTTTCAGCATCTTGTCCGAGCCTCCCGGGCGGAGCTTGATGAATTTATCACCAATAATTCCACTCGTTCGGACCGAGGCAATAACATCGTCGGTGATTTTTACCCCGGAATTTATTTTAAGATACGCCAGCGCACGGTCGCCACTTTTCGTATCAAGCGCTATCCGGTCAACCTTGCCGACTTCGACCCCCGCCACTTCGACGCGAGCACCCGGCTTCAGGCCGGAAACCGAATCAAAGCTGGCGGTAACCGAGTAGTAGTTGCCACCGCCGAATTCCATCTTGCCCAGCTTGATTGAAACATACCCCAAACAGAGGATGCCGATCAGCATAAAGATGCCAACCATCATTTCCAATTTTACCATATTCATATCTAACCTCGCTGCCAGCCCAGATAAACTGGATACGCATGTTTTAACGAAAAAGTTTTCGCCTGACTGAGCAGACTATTGTTTCTAACTTACTACACCATCTGAATCGGACCATCCAGACTGCCGCTGATGAACTGCCGGATTGCCGGATGGTCTGAGTTTATAATTTCATCAGGTGTGCCATGTTGAAGAATCTTGCCGCGGAACAGCATGGCTACATTCTGGGCCACATCAAAAATCTCCGGTATTTCGTGTGAAACAATTACTGCCGTAAAACCGAATTTGACATGGGTATCCTTGATGAGCTGGTGGATCGCCCGCTTAATAATCGGATCCAGACCGGTGGTCGGCTCATCGAACAGGATGATCTTGGGGTTAAGCACCACCGCCCGGGCCAGGCCGACCCGTTTTTTCATGCCGCCCGAAAGTTCGTCCGGGAACTTGTTTTCAATATTCTTCAGTCCGACGTCTTCCAGAGCCGTTAGAACCCTTCCCCGGATTACCTCTTTTGAAAGAGAAGTCTTTTCTTCCAACGGAAAAGCCACATTTTCAAAAACCGTCATCGAATCAAAGAGCGCCACGTTCTGAAACAGCATGCCGTATTTTTCGCGAATGCGGTTCAATTCGGAGCGGCGCAGATCGATAATGCTTTCTCCATCAACTTCAACCGCACCGCTGTCAGGCTGCAGCAGACCGATCATGTGTTTCAGAAGGACACTCTTTCCTTCACCGCTTGGTCCGATGATGGCGGTAATTTTACCATCCGGAATATCAAGATCAAGGCCGTCAAGCACCTTCTGCGTGCCGAACGACTTATGAATATTTCTCAGCGTAATCATATCAGAGCAGCACCGAAGTGAGGAAATAGTCCCACACGAGAATGATGACAGATGTCAGAACAACTGACTCGGTCGTGGCCTTGGAAACACCTTCTGCGCCATGTCCGGCGTAGTACCCTTTATAACAGCCGATCCACGCGATTATTATCCCGAAGGAAAACGACTTCAGAAAACCGGAATAGACATCGCGCCAGACAACCGAATTTTCCATCTCGTAAAAATATGCGCCGGGGTTAACCCCCAACAGCTTGACACCGACCAGCCAGCCGCCATAAATGCCGATGACGTCAAAGATGGCACACAACAACGGGAGCGAAATCATGGCAGCAATAAACTTTGGTGTGACCAGATACTTGAAAGGGTCGAGCGCCATGGTTTCCAGCGCATCAATCTGCTCGGTGATTCGCATGATGCCTATTTCGGCGGTAATGGCACTACCGGCGCGGCCGGTGACCATGAGAGCCGCCAGTACCGGTCCCAGTTCGCGAATAAGCGAAAGCGCCACTGCGGTACCAAGCATCCCCTCGGAACCGAACTTGGTCAGCGTATAATATCCCTGCAGACCGAGAACCATCCCGGTAAAGGCAGCCGTCAACACGATAACAAACAGCGACTTCGTACCGATAAAGCGCATCTGTTTCAGAACATGCACAAGACTGCCCGGACGCCGCACGATCATGTAAAACGAATAGAGCAGAAACCACCCCACTCGTCCCAGGTCGCGCACTATTCCTATTGTTGTATGTCCGAGAGCCTGAACCACGTAAAACCTCTGATACTGAAATCTAAGTAATGAAAAGATATACCCCAATGATTTGAAAAAGCAAAGGGGAACTTATGTTTAGATATGCGCGACTTACACGTTAGACAGATTTCTGTTTTTATTCACCAGGTATTTTCCGCGTTCCTGCAAGCAAACCTGCCAATGCTGTGAATGAAAAAACTGCACCGGCATAGAACGTCATCGCCGGACCGAAAATGCTCCAGAGACTTCCGGCAATTATGCTGGCCGCAAGCAACGCCCCGCCGCTGGCCAGATTGAATATCCCGAATGCGGTTCCTCGAAGATCGGCAGGAGCAGCATCGGCAACCAGCGCAGAGAGCAGGCCCTGTGTCGCCCCCATGTGCAGGCCCCACACGGCAGCGCCCAGACCCACAACCCAGACATTTCCGGCCAGGGCAAGCACAAGGTCGGCTATGATCAGAAAGACGATTCCCCAGACGAGCAGAGTGCGCCGGCTGCCGGTGTCGGAAAGCCTGCCGAAAGGGTATGCACTGGCAGCGTAGACCACATTCATGACGATGAGGATCATGGGCACCCATGTTACGGACAGCCCGAGATTTTGGGCACGCAGCAGCAGAAATGCCTCGGAGAAACGCGCAAGCGTCAACACGGCGGCAAAAACGACAATCCACCAGAAGCGGGACGGCAACCGCAGCAGGTTCGTGCGGCTGATCGGCAGACGCGTATGGACGGCACGAGGTGCCGCTTCCGGCTCCTCGACTCCGAAAATTATCAGCAGGACGCATACGAAGGCAGGAACAGCAGCTACCCAGAACACCATGCGGAAGTTGTCATGAGTAACCACCATCAGTGCGATGGCCAGCAGCGGCCCGGCAAAGGCGCCGACCGTGTCCATTGCCTGGCGCATTCCATAGGCAGCACCACGTATTTCCTGCGGCGTTATGTCGGCTATCAGCGCATCGCGGGGCGCGCCGCGAATCCCCTTGCCAATGCGATCCAGAAAGCGTGCGGTAAGAACCGCACCGATCCCGGTGGCAAGCGGAAACAGAGGTTTTGTCAGCGCTGCCAGGCCGTAACCAAGCAGCACCAAGGGCTTCCGGCGGCCGATCCAGTCGGAGAAAACGCCGGAAAATACTTTGGCTATTGAGGCGGTCGCCTCGGCTACCCCTTCGATCAATCCTACCGACAGCGCGCTTGCTCCCAGGACCGTAACCAGGAACACCGGTAACAGGCTGTGAATCATCTCCGATGAAAGATCCATGAAGAGGCTGACCAAGCCGAGAGCAATGACCCCTCTGGGTAGCTTGCTACGGACCATTAGCTCCTCCCGAACATTTTCGCACCGCCAGCGTCATACAACTTTTCATCCTGCTCCCCGGAAAAACATAGATCACATTGCAGGTACATTTTTGCAGATATTAAGCTTAGTGCCACTGATGAGAGACGCTCAGGCGTCAAAGAATGAATGTTCGCTCCGTTTAGCGCGTTTGTATGAGCCATGTCAATTTTTTAATACTATGCACCCGCTCAAACAAAGAGCCGGAGGCATTTTGCCTCCGGCTCGAACAGTCATAAGATGTGTTCCACTTAGATAGTCTAGGATGATACAGGAAAAAGAGATATCTCACGCGAGTAAAGCAAAATTGCTTCCCGCATCACCTTCGAAAGGCTTTTCCTGGTCCGCCGGGTGACCTCGTCAAGTGCTGCTTTTTCGGCGTCTGTGATCCTCAGGGATACAACATTGTAACGGGGATTTTCTTTGTGTACGTTTGCCATGCTCTTCTCTCTCCATCAAGGTTATTCTGCTGCCGCAGGTTCCGCATCAAGAACCATCTCTGGTTCTTCTGCTTCAAGGTCGGTTTCATTGTTGAGTATCAAAGCCATTCTGGTCATATCCAGCTCATTCTCCCAGCGGGAGATAACTACTGTTGCCACGCCGTTGCCGACCAGATTGGTCAAGGCACGCGCCTCGGACATGAACCGGTCAATGCCGAGAATCAGCGCCAGACCTGCAACCGGGATGGTGGGAATGGCGGCAAAGGTTGCTGCAAGGGTGATAAAACCGCTGCCGGTAACTCCGGCGGCACCCTTTGAAGTCAGCATCAGCACACCCAGGATTGTAAGCGTCTGGGTCCACGTCAGGGGAGTATTAGTGGCCTGGGCAACAAATACTGCGGCCATGGTCAGATAGATGGAGGTGCCATCCAGATTAAAGGAATAACCGGTGGGGATAACAAGGCCAACGACTGACTTGGTACAGCCGAGGTTCTCCATCTTAGCCATCATGCGCGGAAGAACCGATTCGGAAGACGAGGTTCCGAGAACGATCAGCAACTCTTCCTTGATGTACTTGATAAACTTGAAGATGCTGAATCCGCACAGTTTGCCGATGGTACCCAGAACGATGAAAACGAACAGCAGACAGGTCAGGTAGAAACTCCCCATCAGCATACCGAGTTTGGTCAGGGAGCCGAGTCCGAATTTGCCGATGGTAAAGGCCATGGCACCGAAAGCGCCGATGGGGGCAGCTTTCATGATAACGCCAACGATACCGAACAGGACGTGAGATACTTCGTCGATAAACTTGAACACCACCTTGCCACGATCACCGAGCATGGACAGGGCAAAACCGAACAGGATGGCGAAGAGTAGTACCTGAAGGATATCCCCCTTGGCAAATGCATCCACAACGCTGCTGGGAATGATATTTACGAGGAAATCAACCGTGCTGTTCGACTGTGCCTTAGCTGTAATGGCCGTTAACGCCTTGGTATCGAGCTTGGAGACGTCGGCATTCATACCGACCCCCGGCTGGATAACGCTGACGACCAGAAGGCCGATCGCCAGAGCCAGACTCGAAACAATCTCGAAGTAGAGAAGCGCCTTTGCGCCAACGCGTCCAACCTTTTTCATGTCCTCCATACCTGCTATGCCGGTTACGACGGTGCAGAAAATAACCGGGGCAATAATCATCTTGATCAGCTTGATGAAACCATCACCCAGCGGCTTCATGGCCGCGCCGGTTTCCGGATAGAAATGCCCGACGCAAATTCCGATGCTGATTGCGGTTAATACCTGAAAATAGAGATGCTGGTAAAACTTCTTTCCGTTCATGAGGGGGCTCCTTTTGTTCGATTTGGCGGTTTATGGGATGATTCGATCAATTCATAGTCTTTCGGGCAAGACGCTGTCTGCCTATAACGATATGTTAGCAAGCAGAATGCCAGAAGCGTATACGGTTTCAACTCATTGTAATTACATTATAAAATATGGCAGATGGGCATTACTGAAATTGAAAGAGGTATAACCGGAGAAGTGGCACAGCAACATAGGTGAGGTGAAAAACGATATAAAAACGGGATGTTGAATCGTCATAACCCAGGTTATGCTTCATAACCTGGGTTATGACCCTTTGAAGGAGATGCGAGGGGACAAAAAAGGTAGAACGGAATTCTAGACAATACCTTTCAGCTTGAGGCGCTTACTGAGCGCAGGCTGCGAAATCCCGAGCAACCGTGCGGCTATGGTCTGGTTGCCATTGGCGCGCGACATGGCCTCCTCCACCAGCAGCTCCGCCGCTTCGCCAAAAGTCGGCAGGCGCTCTACGCCGGCAAAGATATTTTGTTCAGGCCCCGCCTCGGCTGGCGGATTCTGTTTGGCATCGGCACGGATAATGGTTTTCATGAAGGTATCCATGGAGAGGACCCGGTCGCGATGAACACTGACGGCGTTGTACACCAGTGCCTTCAGTTCGCGCACATTGCCGGGAAAGTTGTAGGTCGCCAGCAACTGAAGCAATTCCCGCGGCGGCGTCGGTTTTTTTTTGCCGAGCGTGCGGGCTGCCTCTTCCAGAAAATGGTCGAGCAGGGGGGGCAGGTCTCCTTTGCGTTCACGCAGCGGCGGCACATGGACCATGTGGGTGCAGAGCCGGTAATAGAGGTCACGCCGGAACGAGCCGTTCTCCTGCTTAAGCGACAGATTCTGGTGCGTCGCCACGACAACCCGGGCTTTGAGGCGTTTGGGCCGGTCGCTGCCGAGCGGAAAATATTCCCCCTCCTGAAGCAACCGCAGAAGTTTTACCTGGGAGGCGATGGAAAGATCCCCGATTTCATCCAGGAACAGTGTGCCGTCGGCAGCTTCCTCGATCATGCCGCGACGTGGCTGATCAGCCCCGGTGAAGGCGCCGCGCATATGTCCGAACAGGGTGTCGGCGAAAACGACATCGTCCAGGCCCGCCACATTCACCGAGATCAACGGACCGCGGCATCCGCTTAGCGTATGAGCGGCCTTGGCAATCAGCTCCTTGCCGACGCCGCTCTCCCCCAGAATCAGCAGCGGCTCCGTACTAAGGGCCACCGCTTCGATGTAGGAAAAAATGGCATGCATGGCCCGATCGGTGGAGACGATACCGGCAAAAGCAGTAGGACACTTCAACTCCCCCGACAACATCCGGCTGGACATCTCACGATTCTGCCGCTCCAGCTCCAGCATCCGGATAGCTCTTAACACGCCGCTTACAAGGCGATCCTCCTCGACCGTCTTGACGAAATAATCGAACGCCCCCTGCTTGATGCAGTTCACCGCGCTTTCGATCTGGTTCATGCCGCTGATAACGATGACTGCTATTTCCGGATGGCGCTCCGCAATCTGAGCGATCAACTGGTCGCCGCTCAGGTGCGGCATGGTCAGATCGAGCAGAACAAGCCCGATTTCGTGCTGCTCCAGCAGTTCCATAACCTCGCGGCTGTCCTGGCAGCTCATGATGTTGGTGATACCTGCGGAACGCTCCAGGGTGAGCCTCAGAGAGCGAAGCCAGGCCGGTTCGTCATCAACCAGAAGAACACCGAAATGTGGGTACAGAGATGAATTCATGGCTAATTCCTCGTACTGATCGGCACGGTTAGAGTTACGGTTGTCCCCGAGCCAGGGGTGGAATCAAAGGTCAGCAACCCGTTATGCTCTTTTACGATCGTGGCCGACACCGACAGGCCGAGCCCGGTACCACCGCTTTCCCGCTTGGTAGTGAAAAACGGATCCGTCAGGTGCGGAATATGCTCCGGCGCGATGCCGAACCCTTCGTCAACTACGGAGAGCGTAACCGTTCCCGCAGCCAGGTCACAAGAGGTTGTCAAATTAATGCCGTGCTCCATATCCGGCAAGGCCTGGCAGGCATTCAGGAGTACGTTGACCACAACCTGCTCGATCCGCTGGCCATTGCCGAGAATGGGTGGCAGTGAAGTGGCATAGCTTGCTACGAAGTGCGTCGTTGCGGACCGCAACGACGAGTCAACCAAGCGGACGGCAGCCTGCGCAACGGCATTGAGATCAACGGGTTCAACCGCCGCT
>Ga0209212_1001086_pt1 | contig 46514 bp, 42 predicted proteins | sample RifGroC2_FD_183996 | JGI IMG/M metagenome (GOLD analysis project Ga0209212, IMG submission 183996) | Groundwater microbial communities from Rifle, Colorado, USA - Groundwater C2 (SPAdes) (version 2) | ecosystem: Environmental > Aquatic > Deep subsurface > Groundwater | place: Rifle, Colorado... | reverse complement strand
AACCCGCCGTTCATCCTGCCACCCATGAGCGACAGTTCCGGCGCTCCGTCGGATGCCGGGTCGACGCCGCCGAGGGAGTGGCAGGTGGCACAGTGAGCCTGGTACTGTACCGCGGCGTTGGCGGCAACCGGGGCCGCGGCGGGAAGAACCGCGCCGCTGCTCTCGACCGAGAAATCGAAGGTCCCGGCCACGGTGTAGGTCCCCTTGGGGAGGGTGCTGTCGTTGCCGTCCTCAATGATGGCGCTGAAGGATCCGGTGATCCTGTCGCCGCCGGCGGTGCCGAAGGAGGTGAAGCTGATGCTCCCGCCGATGGTCCTCAGCAGGGTCGACTGGTGACCGTTGAACAGGTAGAAATTGCCGGCAAAGGGAGAAAGTATCGAAGCGGCGCTGCCGAGCGCATAAACGCCTGAGGCGCTGACCGCCTGCGGGTCGGAGATGTCGATCCTTGCCACGGTCTGGTAATCCGGGTCGGTCATGCTGCTGGCGACCGCGGCCCTCAGGACCACGGACGATCCGGACTTGGTTGCCGAGAGGAAGGTCGCCTGCTCGACCCCGTAGTCGTCGGCTACCACCCTGAAGCTGCCGGCGGCGGTCTGGACCGGGGGGGTGGCGGGCGCCACGGCGGTGACGGAGGTGCTGCCACCCCCGCCGCCGCAACCGGCTTGCAGGAGGAAGAGCGCGACGGCGCAGAGCTTGAAGATGAGGCGGCTTTTGTTAAGGCTGTTCGAAAACTTATCAGTGCGGGTCTTCATGGTATACCCCCTGTCGTTTCATTCCATGCCTCTTCCATTACATCTTCGGTGCCAGCGGTTGAACTCTTGATAGGAATTATCGTAAGTGCTGGATTTTTAGTCTTTAATGTGAGAATGGTTTCCGCAGTGATGAAAATGGTTTTCAAAAAAACCGTGTTCAGGCGGTGCACAGACAGGCCAGGTGCAGTTCAATGATCGACCTCCTGTTCGTATCCTGACAGGCCCGGCAGGGGTCAGAAAACGGTATCATCGGAACTGCCCCGCGAGAGGCAGAAATGGGCGAGCCTGGGGCAGAAAAACGTTGTCATCGGAATTTGGAAGTGATAAAAACCTGAAGTTATGGTTTTTCCAGCATCCTCCGGTTTCCGGGAGCGCCGATGGGCTACAGGGATTTGAGGGGATTCATCGCGGCGCTCGACTCGATGGGGGAACTGCACAGGGTCGAGGCGGAGGTTGATCCCTCCCTGGAGATCGCGGAAATCACCGATCGGCAGAGCAAGAGGGGGGGCGGCAAGGCCCTTTTCTTCTCCCGCGTCAAGGGGAGCCGTTACCCCGTCGCCACCAACCTGTTCGGCTCAGACTCACGGATGGCGGCGGCGCTGGGCGTCGATGAACTCGCTGCGCTGACCCCGCTCATGGAGGGGCTTCTGGCCTCCCCGGAGGCGGCGCCTGCCCCGGTTGAGGTGTCCGTCCCCCCCTGCCGCGAGGTGGTGCGGCGCGACCCGGACCTGGCACTCTATCCCTTCCTGAAAAGCTGGCCCGGCGACGGCGGACGCTTCATCACGCTCCCCCTGGTCTTCACCGCCGATCCCGACTCGGGGGCCGTGAACTGCGGCATGTACCGGGTACGGATCTACGACGACAACTGCGCGGGAATACGCTGGAAAAAAGGCAGCGGCGGTCACGGACATTACCTCCGCTACCTCGCTGCAGGGACTCGCATGCCGGTCGCCATCGTCGTCGGCGGCCCTCCGGCACTGATCCTCGCCGCCTCGATGCCGCTTCCCGAGCCGCTGGACGAACTCCGCTTCGCCGGCCATCTCGCGGGCGGGCCGGTGCGGATGACGCGCTGTCTGACCTCGCCGCTCATGGTGCCGGCCGACGCGGAACTGGTCATCGAGGGGTTCATCGAGCCCGGCTCGACCCGCTTGGAAGGGGCTTTCGGCAACCACACCGGCTTTTACGATGCGGGGGAAGAGGTACCGGTGCTGACCGTCGGCTGCATCACGCATCGCGCCGACATGGTCTATCCCGCCACGGTGGTCGGGCGCCCGCCTATGGAGGACTGCTACCTGGCGCGGGCGGCCGAGCGGTTGCTGCTGCCGTTGAGCAGGAGGCAGTGCCCCGAGATCGTCGACATCGCCATGCCGGTCGAGGGTATCTTCCACGGCTGTGCGCTGGTTTCCATCAGGAAGAGCCGCGCCGGCCAGGGGCGGCGGGTGCTGGAGTCCCTTCGCAGCGAGGGGTGGCTTAAAAAGGGGAAGATGCTGGTGGTGGTCGATGCCGCCGACGGCCCGCTGACGCTTTCGGGCGGCTTCTGGCAGGCGTTGAACGCCGTGGATTTCACGCGCGACCTGGTGCTGACCCCTGGCGGGGGCCTCCTTGGGATCGACGCGACCCGTAAGCTCCCCGAAGAGGGGGGCGAGCGGTTGGAGGAGTTGCTGCAGGACAGAAACGTGAGCGCCCTGGTGGAGCGGAGATGGCGGGAGTACGGCTTTCCCTGAAACCGGGCCGGAAAGGCTTCTTATATGAGCAGTGAGGCGGGAGTCGAGATGACGTTGTACGCCAGGGTCAAGGTATTCCTGGAAATGATAAAGTTCAGCCACACCATTTTCGCCCTTCCCTTCGCCTTTACCGGGGCGTTGCTGGCGGCCGGGGGGCTTCCGACGGTGTCGCAGGTGGGGTGGATCGTCTGCGCCATGGTCGGAGCGCGCACCGCCGCGATGGGGCTGAACAGGGTGATAGATGCGGAGATAGACGGCAGGAACCCGCGCACGGCGGGACGCGCCATACCCGCAGGGCTTTTGGGGCGGGGGGCGGTGCTGCTCTTCATCGCGCTCTCCGTGCTGCTCATGCTGTTCGCGGCGAAGATGCTGAATCCGCTCTGCCTGTACCTCTCCCCGGTGGCACTCGGCTTCATCCTGCTTTACTCCTACTGCAAGCGGTTCACCGCCCTGGCTCACGTGGTGCTCGGCATCTGCCTGGCGGGCGCGCCCCTCGGGGCGTGGATCGCCATCCGCGGCAGCGCCGACCTCCCCGCCTACCTCCTCGCCCTGGCCGTCCTTTTCTGGGTGGCGGGTTTCGACATCCTCTATGCGCTGCAGGACATGGAGTTCGACCGGCAAAGCGGGCTGCACTCCATTCCGGCGAGGCTTGGCGTCAACGGCTCGCTCTGGACCGCGCGGATCTTCCACGCCCTATCCTGCGGTTTCCTGGCGGCGCTCTACTTCACCACGGGGCTTGGCCCCTTCTTCCTGGCGGGGTTCGTCGCCACCTGCGGCATGCTCCTCTACGAGCACCATCTGCTGCGCGACGGCAACCTCGACTGTCTGGATGCGGCCTTCTTCAACATGAACGGCTACATCAGCGTCACCCTCTTCGTCGCCACCCTCATTGACACCCTGACGGCGGGTGCGGCGTGACGCCGCGGCACTTCGCCCTTGCCATCACCGGCGCTTCCGGCGCCGTCTACGGCCTGCGGGTCGCGCAGGAGCTGCTTTTTGCCGGCAACCGGGTGAGCATGCTCATCACCGGGGCGGGGTTTGCCGTCCTGCGTGAGGAGTGCGGGGTCGAGTGGGGCGGCAGCGAGACGGAGGTGCTGGAGCAATTGCGCCGCCACCTGGGTCACGACGGCGATGCTCTCAGCTATTATGCCGAGGACAACCTGTTCGCCCCCATCGCCAGCGGTTCCGCCGCGCCGGACGCCATGCTCGTGGTTCCCTGTTCCATGGGGACCCTCTCCCGGGTCAGCTGCGGCAATTCGGGGAACCTTCTGGAGCGGGCGGCCGACGTGATGCTCAAGGAGGGGCGGACCCTGGTGCTGGTGCCGCGGGAGACCCCTTTGAACGCGATACACCTGGAGCACATGCTGAAGCTGGCGAGGCTCGGGGTGAAGATACTGCCCGCCATGCCCGGCTTTTACCACCGGCCCGAGACCGTGGCGGACCTGGTCGACTTCGTGGCCGGCAAGGTGCTGGACAGCGTGCAGGTCGGGCACGACCTGTTCAGGCGCTGGGGAACTGGGGTTTAAAATCAGTCGGATCAAAGGAACAACCAATGACTTTTGAAGCAATAGCGGCCAAAGTCCGCTCCGGGGCGCGGATCACCGAGTCCGAGGCCATGCTCCTCTTCGAGCACGGCGACCTGCTCGCCCTGGGGGAACTGGCCCAGGAGGTTAACGAGCGGCGCAACGGCCGCAAGGTCTTCTTCAACGTCAACCGCCACATCAACCACACCAACATCTGCGTGAACCGCTGCCGCTTCTGCGCCTTCTTCAGGACGGCGGACCAGCCCGGCGCCTACCTGATGACCATGGACGAGATCCGCGGCCGCGCCGTGGAGGCGCTGGCCGAGGGGGCCACGGAGATCCACGTGGTGGGGGGCCTGCACCCCGACCTCCCCTTCGAGTTCTACCTGGAGATGATCTCCACCATAAAGGCGGTCTCCCCCGACCTGCACGTGAAGGCGTTCACCGCCGTCGAGATCGCCTACCTCGCCAAGCTCGCCAAGCTCTCCGTCCCGCAGACCCTGGAGAAGCTCAAGGAAGCCGGCCTCGGCTCGCTTCCCGGCGGAGGCGCCGAAATCTTCGCGCCCGAGGTCAGAAACCAGCTCTGCCCGGAAAAGCTGACCGGGGCCGAGTGGCTCTCCATCATGGAGCAGGTGCACCAGTCGGGGCTCAAGTCCAACGCCACCATGCTCTACGGCCACCTGGAGAGCATCGCGGACCGTGTGGACCACATGCGGCAGTTGAGGGAACTGCAGGACAGGACCGGCGGCTTCCAGGTCTTCATCCCGCTGGCCTTCCAACCGGAGCACTCGCAGTTGAAGATAGCGGGCTCCGGGACCAGCGGGGTCGACGACCTGCGCACCCTTGCCGTGTCCCGCATCTACCTGGACAATTTCGCCAACATCAAGGCCTACTGGGTGATGCTCGGCGAGAAAATCGCCCAGGTGTCGCTTTGCTTCGGGGTGAACGACCTGGACGGCACGGTGGTCGAGGAGCGGATCGGGCACGAAGCGGGAGCCGACACGCCGCAGGCGATGGGCCGCGACGCCATCGTCACCATGATCAGGAAGGCCGGCCGGGTTCCGGTCGAGCGCGACACCCTCTACCGCGAGCTGCGGGGGTACTAGGGCTACAAGGACCACAAAATGCTGAACCGGATCACCGAAAAAATCACTGCCGGCGCGGACATAACCGCTGAAGAGGCGCTCTGGTGCCTGACCGAGGGGGAACTCCTCGCCGTCGGCAGGCTCGCGGACTCCATCAGGCGCAGCATGCACCCCGGAGGGTGCGTAAGCTTCGTCGTCGACCGCAACGTCAATTACACCAACGTCTGCGAGTCCAAGTGCAAGTTCTGCGCTTTCTACCGCGAACTGGATGCCGAGGACGCCTACCTCTTGGAAGGCTCCCAGATCATGGGGAAGATCGAGGAACTGGTCGCCCAGGGGGGGACCCAGCTGCTCATGCAGGGGGGGCTCCATCCCGAGCTGGACATCGAGTACTTCGAGGGGCTCTTCAGCCGGATCAAGAGCCGCTTCCCGGGTTTGCAGAACCACTCGCTCTCGCCCGCTGAAGTCACCCACATCGCGAAGCTCTCCGGCCTCTCCATCAAGGAGGCGCTGGTCCGCCTGAAGGGCGCGGGACTCGATTCCATCCCGGGCGGGGGCGCCGAAATCCTGGTGGACAGCGTCCGCTCCGAGATCTCGCCCAAGAAGATCGGGTGGCAGGGGTGGGCCGAGGTGATGCGCGAGGCGGCAAGGCTCGGCATGCCGACCACGGCGACCATGATGTTCGGCAGCCGGGAACGCCAGGAGGACATCGTGGAGCACCTTTTCCGGGTGCGCGCGCTGCAGGAGGAGGGAGGGAGCTTCACCGCCTTCATCCCCTGGACCTACCAGCCGGGCAACACCGAACTCGGCGGGGAGTGCGCCAGCGGCGTCGAGTACCTGAAGGTGCTTGCCCTCTCCAGGATCGTCCTGAGGAACATCCCGAACATCCAGGCGAGCTGGGTCACCCAGGGGGCGAAGATGGCGCAGGTGGCGCTCTTCTTCGGCGCCAACGACGTCGGCGGCACCATGCTGGAGGAGAACGTCGTCGCGGCTGCCGGCTGCCGCTTCCGCATGTCGCAGGAAGAGATGATCGAGCTGATCCGCTCCGCAGGCTTCACCCCGGTCAGGCGGACCACTCTGTACAAGGAACTGGAGCGATATTGAGAATAGCGCGCTGAGGCTGCCTCCGAATGAACCGGGGCCGTCACGGCGGCGGCCTAATGCTTTGACTTTCTTGCCCAATCTTGGTTATAGTCACACTTTGAATTGCGCTGCAAAGGAGACGTCATGAACGCCCTGCGGAAAAACATCGCAGAGATGGCAGGCTATGTACCCGGCTTTCAGCCCGAGGACGCTGCCTCCTACATCAAGCTGAACACCAACGAGAACCCTTACCCCCCTTCCCCGCAGGTGCTCGCGGCGATACTGGAGGAGGCGGGCGAGGGGCTGCGCAGGTATCCGGACGCTGCAAGCCGCGCTGGACGCGAGGAGGCCGGGAAACTCTACGGCTTCGACCCTTCCTGGGTGATCATGGCCAACGGCTCCGACGAGGTGCTCAACAACCTGATCCGGGCCTTTGCCGGCGAGGGCGAGGAGATCGCCTACGTGCATCCCTCCTACTCGTATTACGGCACCCTGGCCGAAATCCAGGGGGCGAAGGTGCGGACCTTCGAGCTGACCGACAAGTTCGAGCCGGTCGGCATTCCGGAGCGCTACGACTGCAAGCTCTTCTTTCTGACCAACCCGAACGCCCCGCTTGGCTTCACCTACAGCCAGAAATACATAGCGGAGCTGGCGGGGCGTCTTTCGGGCGTGCTGGTGGTGGACGAGGCGTATGCCGACTTCGCCGAGGAGAATTCCCTCGACCTGGTCCGTTCCCTGGACAACGTCGTCGTCACCCGCACCTTCTCCAAGAGCTACTCCCTGGCCGGAATGAGGCTCGGTCTGGCCATAGCGCGTCCCGAAGTGATCGCGGCCTTGAACAAGATCCGCGACCACTACAACCTGGACCGTCTGGCGCAGGTGGCGGCCGTCGCGGCGCTCAGGGACCAGGCGTACTTCAGGGAGTGCGTGGCGAAGATCAAGCAGACCAGGGGCTGGTTCAGCGCGGAGCTGGAAAAGATCGGTTTCCATGTCATACCCGCCAACGGCAACTACGTCTTCGCGACCCCTCCGGACCGCGACGGCGGGAAGCTGTACCAGGGGCTGTACCAGCGCCGCATCCTGGTGCGCCACTTCACCGATCCCAAGCTCGCCCACGGTGCGCGCATCAGTATCGGGAGCATGGAGGAGATGGAACGGACCATCGAGGCGCTGCGCGATATGGGGTACGGCCGGTAGCGACTGGGGGAAACGCGCGGGGGCAGCTTCCTGAGGAGCGGCATTCCTGCCGCGATTCGGCGCCCTCACCCCCGCCCCTCTCCCGGAGGGCGAGGGGAGAATGGGCATGGCTTCCTGTAGGAGCGGCATTCCTGCCGCGATTGACTCGCGCCGAGATGTGGCGAGAGGGGGCAAGGAACAGTGCGGAAAAAAAATCGCACACCCACTTGCGCAAAAAGTGAAAAAGCTATAATCTTTGCGGCTGGGCGCTGTCGCTGTGACAGAGGCCCGTGACGATATATCAGCTAACCAATTGACAGCACACATGATGCGGAAACGGATGGGAACATTTGCAGAACAAAACTAAAGGTACAACACCCGCTGCGGCACACCTTGTCACCGACCAAATCACCCTTGATGAACTTGTGGAGCGGCTCTCCCGGGAATCGGTCCTGGCCTTCGATCTCGAGGCGGACTCCCTGCACCACTATACAGAGAAGGTATGCCTGATCCAGGTCTCGTCCGAATCGGAGACCCGTCTCATCGACCCGCTGGCGCCCATCGACGCGAAGGCGCTGGCGCCGATCTTCGCCAATCCCGCCATCAAGAAGATCTTCCACGGCGCCGATTACGACATGCGCTCCCTGTACCGCGACTTCGGCATCGAGGTGGTGAACCTCTTCGACACCATGATCGCCAGTCAGTTCCTGGGCGAGAGCGAGTTCGGCCTGGCCGCGCTCCTGAAAAAGAGGTTCGGCGTCGAACTCGACAAGCGCTACCAGAAAGCGGACTGGAGCAAGCGTCCCCTGTCGCCGGAGATGATGGAATACGCCATGAAGGACACCTCCCTGCTGATCGAGCTGTACGGCCAGCTGGAATCGGAACTCCGGGTCAAGGGGCGGCTCGCCTGGGTTGAGGAGGAGTCGGAGCTGGTGGCCGGTGTCAGGTCCGCATCCCGAGAGGGAGAGCTGATGTGCCTCCGTTTCAAGGGCGCCAACAAGATGAGGCCGAGGGAACTCGCCGTGCTGGAGGAACTGCTCCGGTTCCGGGACGAGAAGGCAAGGGCAGCGGACGTTCCCCCCTTCAGGATCCTCAGCAACGATCTTTTGAGGGAACTCGCCGAGAAACAGCCGCGGACCAACTTCGAGCTGGTCGGCATTCACACCATGTCGTCGAAGCTGATCGAGAGGCTCGGTCGCGGCCTGCTCGCTGCAGTTGCCGCCGGGCTTGCGGTGCCGCAGGACAAGTTGCCGCAGGCGCAGTCGGGGCGACGTCCGGTGCTGGACAGGGCGCTGGAAGAAAGGGTCAAGAGGCTGAAGGTCTGGAGAGAGGCGAAGTCGGCCCAGCTTGGCCTCGGTGTCGGGCTGGTGGCCAACAACACGCTGCTGGAGGCGCTGGCCGAGCCGGGTTCCCCGCAGACCGCCCTGCTGAAACGCTGGCAGCGCGAGGCTTTCGGCGACGAACTCGGCACTCTCATTTCGTAGCACTCGGCATAACCGGTAACGGCAAAGGCGGGATCCCACACGGTCCCGCCTTTTTTTGTCGGATTCCCTTCGCCGCGCCTTGTGATGGTTTTTCCCTGTTGTATAACTGGATGCTGTGACACGGGGGCAACATCCGTAAGCTGCATCGACAGGTGAGGCGAAAAATGGCACTTTACGTTGGCACCAGCGGCTTCTCCTACCCCGCGTGGAAGGGGAAATTTTATCCGGAGGACCTGCCGGAAAAGCGGATGCTCCACTTCTACGGCACGCGCTTCAGGAGTGTCGAAATCAACAACACCTTCCATCGCATGCCCAGGGCGGCTCTCCTGGAATCGTGGGCGGCGGAGGTCCCGCCGGACTTCAAATTCGCGCTCAAGGCTCCCCAGCGCATCACCCACCTGCAGCGGCTCAAAGGGGTGGACGACGCCGTCTCCTACCTCTGCGACGTGGCGGGGACTTTGAAGGAGCGTCTCGGGCCGCTGCTTTTCCAGCTCCCCCCCGCTCTCAAGAAGGACGTGCCGCTTCTGCACGATTTCCTGGCCCTGCTGCCGCCGGAGACGCGCGCCGCCTTCCAGTTCGGCCACAGCTCCTGGTTCGACGACGAGGTGTTCGGGCTGCTGCAGAGAAACGGCGCGGCGCTCTGCATCGTCGATTCCGCCGAAGGTATCGAGGTCCCCCGGGTACGGACGGCGGAGTGGGGGTACCTCCGCTTGAGGCGGCCCGAGTATGGGGAAAAGGGACTTGCGAGATGGGCGGAACTGGTGCAGTGGCAGAAGTGGAGCGACGCCTTCATCTTTTTCAAACACGAGGAGGAGGCGCTGGGGCCGCTGTTGGCGCAGAGATTCCTGACACTCTCGGGAGAGTCAAAAACAGAACCGGAGGCTATATGAACTTGTTATCTATATGGGGAATTGCCAAGATCGCGGCTACCAAGGTTCCGTGGGGAAGGGTGATGCAGAACCTTCCGGTCGTGGCCGACCTGGCCAGCAAGGCCAGGGAGAGGTTCATGGGGCCCGGGCATGGGAGCGTCGAGGAACAGCTGAGGTTGTTGCAGGAGGAAAACCGGAAGCTTGAGAAGGCGCTGCTGGAGAACTCCGGCCACCTGCAGCAAACGATCAAGACGTTGAAGGTGGTTGCCGCCAGGCAGAAGGTACTGATGGGAGTAACGGCGCTGTCGCTGATTACCGCCATCGCAGCTCTCGTCATCTCCCTCAGGTTGACGAGCTAACTCCGAGAGCGCCTCTCCCTACAAAACCATCCCCACCCCGCCCCTCCCCTTGAAGGGGAGGGAGGTGAAAATCCCTCGTTATCTGATATCTCCCCACTGAAATTGCAGTATGGAAACGATGGCAAGCCCCGCCGTCTCTGTACGGAGGATCCTCTTCCCGAGCGTGACCGGCGTGAACCCGGCCGCCAGCGCCTGCTCCACTTCCTCCGGGCTCAGCCCCCCCTCGGGACCAACGACGACCGCGATGCTCTCGGGGGATGGATGACCCTGGAAAGTCTCCCGCAGGGTCATCTTCTGCTCCCCTTCCCAAAGCAGCAGCTTTACCGCGTGGCGCGATTCCTTGAGCACAGACTGAAGCGTGCCGCCGATGGCGACTTTGGGAATGGAGCTGCGCCCCGACTGCCGGGCGGCCTCCTGGACTATCTTTTCATAGCGCCCCAACTTCGCCGCGCTCTTCTCGCCGCGCAGCTTCACGATGGATCGGGCGGCGTCGAAGGTAACCACCTCCGCCACACCCAGCTCCGTGCACTTCTGCAGGATCAGGTCGAGCTTTTCCCCCTTGGGGAGTCCCTGGTACAGCGTGATGCGTGGCCCCTCATCCTCCGCCTCTGGGGCGGACGTGGCGCTGACGCGGACGGTGAGGCTCTTCGCCCCGACTTCCTCGATCACACCTCTGTGCCGCTGGCCCGCGTCATCGACCAGCTCCACCTCGCTCCCCTGCTTGAGACGCAGCACGCGCGCCATGTGGCGGTAGAGCTCCCCCGTCACCGTCACGCTCTCTTCGCAAAGGACGTTATCCCCGAGGAAAAAACTCCGCATCGGCTAGAGCGGCTTTCTGAAGGTGAGGCAGCACCACTCGGCCTCTTTCGGGTTCTCCACCAGGGCGAGCGACGGGAAACCGGCGCGGACGAAATCCTCCTTCTCGCTCAGTATCCCGGAGAGGATCAGCCACCCGCCGGGCGCCACCCTCGTGGTCAACTGCTCGGAAAGACGCACCAGCTCCTCGGCCAGGATGTTGGCAAGCACTACCCGGTAACCGCCGGGGAGGTCGGCCAAGTCCGTGGTCGACGCGGCGACCACCCCCGCCACGCCGTTCAGTTCCAGGTTCTCCCTGGTGACAATGATCGCCTCCGGGTCGATGTCGACCGCGGTGATGTCGACCGCTCCCATGAGAGCCGCGGCGATGCTGAGGACGCCGGAACCGGTGCCGACATCGAGGACCGGGTCGGGGAGCTTGCCGCCGCACTCGTTGAAGCAGATCCGCTCCAGCGACTCAAGGCACATCCTGGTGGTCGGGTGGGCGCCGGTGCCGAAGGCCATGCCGGGATCGATCTGGATCACCAGATCCCCCTCTTTGGGCTGGTACTCCTCCCAGGTCGGCTTGATCACCATCCTCTCCCCGATCCGCACCGGTTTGAAGTGGACCTTCCAGTTGTTGGCCCAGTCCTCGTTCCTGATCACGCTCACCACCGGACGGCTGTAGACGAAGCCGGGGAACGCGGGGCCGTTTTCGGCCAGGAACTGCTCCACCCGGATGCGCATCTCCTCCAGGGAGTCGTCCAGCGGGAGGTAACCTTTCACAGTCTTTATGGGGGTGTCTTCGAGGGAATCGAGGGAAAAGGTGTCGAGGTGCAGGTTCTCAACACCGACGCCGTTGCCGGTGAGTTCAACCAGAAAATCGGCCAGCATGTCTACCATCTCGGCCGGGACTTCACAGGCGATTTCAGCCCAGTCTGTTTGCATAATGAGATTCTTTCTCCTTTTGGTGTGCAATTACCCGCGTAAAGTACCAGAAAAATAAGGGGTATAGCAATGAAAACCTTGACATCCTAGAAAAGTAGGGCAGTAATTATAATTAAAATTTTTCGGGTCAAATTCCACTAGCAGCATTTGCAGGTTTTTCCCATTAAATTTTAGTTTTGCGTAAAATAAAAAAACATGGTATATATCTAATGAATTTTCCAGGGGTGCCGATAAGCCCCTTGTAACGGCTGTAAAACCAGGGTGATACGAAGATGTACCATGTTTACCTTCTTTCCGATGCGACGGGCGAAACTGTCGAGCGAGTGGCGCGCGCGGCGCTGACCCAGTTCAAGGATATCGATGTCCGCCTGCACCGGATGGGGCAGATCCGGAACCAGGAGGATATCCTCCGGGCGCTGGACGAGGTTGACAGGACCCCCGGCATCGTCTTTTACACGCTGGTAAACACGGAACTGGCGCAATTCGTCAGGAACGAGGTCGAGGCGAGGCAGCTTGAGGCGGTCGACCTGATCACGCCGCTTCTGTTCAAACTGGCGGAGTTCCTCGAAACGCGGCCGCAGAAATTGCCCGGCCTGCAGTACGAGATGAACTCGGAGTACTACCGTCGCATGGAGGCGGTGGACTTCACGGTCAAGCAGGACGACGGGCAGGAGCCGAGGAACCTGCACAAGGCGGATATTGTCCTCATTGGCGTTTCCCGCTCCTCGAAAACGCCGCTCTCCATGTACCTGGCCCACAAGGGATACAAGGTGGCCAACGTACCGATAATTCCGGGGATCGATCCTCCTCCCGAACTGGATCTGGTGGAACAGGAGCGGGTGGTAGGGCTTATCATAGATACGCAGCGGTTGGTCGATATCAGGTGCGCGAGACTCAGAAACCTCAGGCAGAGCCCGAAGGGGAGCTACGCCGACTATAGGCAGGTCGAGGAAGAGCTGTCCCATTGCAGAAGGTACTACCGGTCCCACCCCGCCTGGCTCGTCATCGATGTGACCAACAAATCGGTAGAGGAGTCTGCAGCCGAAATACTGAGCAGGCTTCATGGTGACATTAGGCACGATTGAACGTCCGACATATTAACAAAGAGAGGGAAACAGACATGAGAATTCTGGTGGTTGAAGATGAGAAGAAGGTTGCCAGCTTCATCAAGCGCGGCTTGGAGGAGGAACAGTACGAGGTACACACCGCCGCTGACGGCGAGGAGGGTCTGAAGCTTGCGCTGGAGAAGCCGTTCGACCTGATCGTGCTCGACTGGATGCTTCCCAAGAAGGACGGTCTTTCCGTGCTCAAGGACCTCAGGGAGAGGAAGAACGTCACTCCGATCCTGATGCTGACCGCCAAGGATTCCGTGGAAGACATCGTGGCTGGCCTCGATTCCGGTTCCGACGACTACCTCACCAAGCCGTTCGCCTTCGCCGAGCTTCTTGCCCGCGTCCGTGCGCTGATGAGAAGGAGCGAACTGGACCGCGGCGCGGAGATCCGCTTCGCCGACCTCCGTCTCGACCCGGTCACCCACAAGGTCTGGCGCAAGGACAAGGAGATCGATCTCACCGCGAAAGAGTACGGGCTGCTCGAATACTTCATGCGGAACCCGCACCAGGTGCTCACCAGGACCATGATCGCCGAGCACGTCTGGGATTACACCTTCGACAGCTTCACGAACATCATCGACGTGTACGTGAACTACCTGCGCAAGAAGATCGACCGCGACGCAGACAAGAAGCTCATTCACACTGTCAGAGGGGTTGGCTACATCCTCAAAGAAGAGGAGTAGTCGCAAGCTCCACATAGGTCATTCCAACGGACCATTTCCCTGGCTACAACGGCCGGGGAGTGGTCCGTTTTTTTTTGTGTGAACGACCTGTGAACTCAGTGTAATGGCGTCCGGGGGTTGACAAACAAAATGTGCGGTATTAGTTTTTAGCCTACCAATTTATCCGAGGGAGGTATCCATGCGGGCGGCAATCGTAGCGAGACTTTTGGTGTTCAGCGTATTTCTATCTTCGGTGTTCTCAACAGCGGCGGGTGCTGCGGCGGTAAGCCCCGATTTCGCCAAGTTGGCCAAAAAGCTGAAGCCGGCGGTGGTCAATATCAGCACCTCCAAGACCGTCGGCGTGCAGAAACGTCAGCATGCCCCCGGCGCCGATCCGTTTCAGGAGTACTTCGAGAAGTTCTTCGAGGCGCCGCGTCAGCAACCGCACAAGCAGAGGAACCTCGGCTCCGGCTTCATCATCAGCGATGACGGGTTCATCATCACCAACAACCACGTGGTCAGCGATGCCGACGAGGTCAGGGTGAAACTCTCCGACGGCAGGGAGTTCAAGGCCGAGGTGAAGGGGCGCGACCAGAAGCTGGACGTGGCGCTGCTGAAGATCGAAGCCAAGGATCACCTCCCCGTCGCCCCGATGGGTGACAGCGACAAGATCGAGGTCGGCGAGTGGGTGATGGCGATAGGGAACCCCTTCGGCCTGGCCCAGACGGTGACCGCGGGGATCGTCAGCGCCCAGGGGAGGGTGATCGGCTCCGGTCCCTACGACGACTTCATCCAGACGGACGCCTCCATCAACCCCGGCAATTCAGGCGGGCCGCTCTTCAACATCAACGGCGAGGTGATCGGCATCAACACCGCGATCGTTGCAGGCGGGCAGGGAATCGGCTTCGCCATCCCGATCAACATGGCCAAGGCGATCGTGAACCAGCTCAAGGAGACCGGCAAGGTCACCCGCGGCTGGCTGGGCGTCTCGGTGCAACTGGTGACCCCGGAACTTGCGCAGTCCTTCGGCCTGGACAGCGAGAAGGGCGCCCTCATCGCCGAGGTCATGAAAGAGAGCCCGGCCGAGAAAGCCGGCATCAAGGGGGGCGATATCATCCTCGAGTACGATGGCCATGTCATTCATGAGATGAGTGAACTCCCGCGCAGGGTAGCGGGGACCGAGGTCGGGAAGAAAGTCAACCTGGTGGTGCTGCGTGACGGGCATCAGCAGACGATTCCCGTCGTCATCGAGAAGCTCAAGGAGGGGGAGGAGCAGGACGCGGCAGGGACCAGCGACCGCCTCGGGCTGAAGGTGGCGGAACTCACCAAGGAACGTGCGCAACAGCTCCGGCTCGAGGGGGACAAGGGGGTCGTGGTAACCGCCGTGCAGGAGGAGAGCCTTGCCGAAAGGGCCGGGATCCAGGAAGGGGATCTGATCAGGGAGATCAACGGCACGCGGATCACCGGAGTGAGCGATTACAGCAAGGCCATCGGCGCCGTCAAGAAGGGTGGCTACGCCAAGATGCTGCTAAGGCGCGGCAACGCGTCGCTCTTTGTCGCAATGAGGCTTGATTAGAACGAGGTCCGCAGCAGAGGAAAGTTCCCTTTCCACCCTCACCCCGGCCCTCTCCCGGAGGGCGAGGGGGAGATAGAAAACGCCTCGGCCACTTCCCGCCTGAGTTCCTTTTCCGCTCCCAGGTGCCTGGGCGAGAAATGGAAGGGTATCACCCGCGCCACCCCCGCCTCGCGGGCCAACTCCCCGGCCTGCCGCGCCGTCAGGTGTGCCCGGTCGCGAGCCCGCTCGGCATCGACGTGCAGGAAGACCGCTTCGATGAAGAGGTAGTCGGCGCCGGCAGCAAGATCCACGATGCGCCTGCGGTTTTCCGGCGTGAATGCGGTGTCCGTGACGTAGGCCACCTTTTCCCCCGGCACGACCTGCAGCACTTTTTCCTTCAGCTCCGCTATGCTGAGCCCCTCCCCGTCCCGGTCTCCGGCCTCACTCCGAACGATGACGACCGTGTCGTCGGGCTCACCCCGCAGCACAGCACGTTTCACCTGCGAAAGCCAGGGTCCCGTCGGGAGCCCGAGTTCGGTCAGCCGGTTCTTCATGAAGTTCACGTGCAGCTTCTCCTCGAAGGCGTAGGCGAGGCAGGGGATGCTGTGTTCCAGGAACGCGGCGCGGATGCGCAGGTTCTCCTCCTCGAGGATGACCCCTCCGGGAAACGACAGCTCCTCCTGCGCTTCGCGGGCGAAGATGCGCTTGGAGCTGAAGCGCGCCCGCGCGCCGCTGCCGTCGGGATGGAGTTCCGTCACGGTGAGGATGAACTCGGTGGGGTAGCTCTGGATCAGGTTCCAGCTGTAGGAGTGGAGGCGGTTCTCCACCTGCCGCATGATCCCGGGGGGACCGAAGAGCCGGATCTCCTTGTCGCGGCCGAGCATGATGCGAAGCATGAGGTCGAAACCGATGAAGTGGTCGATATGGGTGTGGGAGATGCAGATGTCGCTCACCCTGAGGAGCTTGCGGGCGCCAAGCGGCGAGATGTCCCCAAGGTCGAAGAGTATGGCGCGCCTGGCGAAGAGGAAGTCCAGGTAGAGCCCCGGATCCCCGAAGGGCGGGTTAACCAGTGTCGGGAGGAAATGGGGTGTCATGCCCGCAGCTTTTTCATCAGCCAGGCCATGTTCCTGCCCAGCGTCTCCATGGTCGCAAGCCCCTCGGCATCCGCCGCCACGTCACCGATCTCGCGCCCGATCCCGATGTTCCAGTAGCTGGAGCCGGGGACGATCATCTCCGAGATGAGGAAGAAGTGGTTGATGCTGCTGAAGGCGTGGATGGCCCCGGCGCGGCGGGCGGCGATGACGGCGGCTCCCACCTTGCGCCGGAACAGGAAGTCGTTGGCGCGCGCCACCATCCCGGAGCGGTCGATGAGCGCCTTGGTCTCGCTGGTGATGTCGGCGAAGTAGGTAGGCGAGCCGATGATGATGCCGTCGGCGGCCGCCATCTTGGCGATGGCGCCGTTGACGATGTCTTTGTCGATGACGCAGCGGCCGTCCTTGTTCCGGAAACAGCCGTAGCAGGCGGTGCACCCCTTGATGGTTTCCCCCGCCAGCTCAACCAGTTCCGTCTCGATCCCCTCGCGCTTGAGTTCCGCGCTCACTCTCTGAATCAGCAGGAGGGTGTTTCCTCCGCTGCGGCCGCTGCCGTTGAACGCCACCACCTTCATGTTGCACCCTCCTGCGACCGGCGATTAGGTTGTCGAGCCGGTCGGCCCGACATACATTCCTATATATTTTTTAATGCTCGGCGGCAAGACAAAAAAAGGGAACCGGTTTCCAGGTTCCCATCGTCTTGCAAACAGCTCTCTCCGCCGTGCCGTTGGTTCGGGGCCTCACAGCGAGTTCCCAATCAGGTGGGCTCCTATAGACCGTTTCAGGCAATTCCCGCGCAATGGGGCAGCTCACCACGATCGAAATAGGCTCCCGTTCAATGAATTATTCCGCAGGGGCGTTAGTAACCTCACGGACAAGGCAGAGAGAGCGAATAAGTGGCTGTATTGTATCTCCGGAAAAATGAGAAAGCAAGAGCGTTTTGTCTAATCCAAGGCAGGAGGACCCTCCAGGCAAAGCGGTTGCAATTTTGGGCGTTTGACGTACAATGCGCCAACTAATTATCGCAGGACCGGGAGGAATGCATGCGCCTCAAAGACGATCAGATCGGCCGCCTGGCGGAAAAGGTGCTGGCGGATCTGGAGCAGGCCCAACTCGTGGTACAGAAACAGGGTCGGGGAGCGGTGCTGGCCGCGATGAAATCCGCCATCAGCGCCGACCTCAAAAGCGAGGAGACCCTGGAGCAGGATGCGGAGGCCCTCCTGGAAAAAACCCTGAAGGCGATGGGGGGAAGCCAGGAGATCGACCGGCACAAGATGCTCAGGATGATCAAGGAGAAGCTGGCCAAGGAAAGAAAGATCGTACTCTGACCCCGCGGCCGGCCCGGCCGGCGCAAAGGAGCATCCCATGCACATCTCGGAAGACCGCATTTCCCATATCGCCCACAAGATCTACGACAGGCTCTGGCGTGACGACCTCGCCGATTTCCCGGACGAGCGGCGCGCGCTCGACTCGATAAAGGGATCTATCGAGGGTTTCTTCTCCATCATGGAGCAGGTCGACCAGGCGGTCCGCACCAAACTCGCCTCCTACAGCCAGGCCAAGGTCCCCGGCAGCCGCGAATGGGAGATCCTGTACCAGAAGTTCTACGCGGAGGAGCTGGCGAAGCGGAAATGGTAGCGGGGGCGAATTTAATTTTTTTCGACCCTTGATTTTTAAGATCATGCTGTTTATATTTACGAAGCGATTAGCACTCGGCAGTTTTGAGTGCTAATATTTTTTTCAATTACCGGAGATCTCGAATCTCGAAGAAAGGAGAGCAAGCATGAATCTTAGACCGCTGCAGGACCGTATCATCGTGAAGAGGGTTGAGGAAGAAACCATGACCGCCGGCGGGCTTTACATCCCGGAGACAGCCAAGGAAAAGCCGCAGCAGGGCGAGGTGGTGGCAGTTGGCAACGGGAAGAGGGGCGAGGACGGCAAGGTGTTCCCGATCGATCTGAAGGTGGGCGACAAGGTGCTGTTCGGAAAGTACGCAGGGAGCGAAGTGAAGCTGGAAGGCGAAGACTTCCTGATCATGCGCGAGGACGACATCCTGGGCGTGATCGAGAAGTAATGCCCGGCGCGCCCTGCACCGGCGCACCGGATTCCCGAGTTTCACCCATATAATCATTCCACAGGAGGATATTTAACATGGCTGCAAAGATCATCAAATTCGACCAGGACGCACGTAACTGCATCCTCAAAGGTGTCAATACCCTGGCAGATGCGGTAAAAGTGACCCTGGGCCCCAAAGGGCGCAACGTCGTCATCGAGAAGTCCTACGGCGCGCCGCTCATCACCAAGGACGGCGTCACCGTCGCCAAGGAAATCGAGCTGGACGACAAGTTCGAAAACATGGGCGCACAGCTCGTCAAGGAAGTCGCCTCCAAGACCTCCGACGTGGCCGGTGACGGCACCACTACCGCCACCGTGCTGGCCCAGGCGATCTACCGCCAGGGCTCCAAGCTGGTTGCGGCGGGTCACAACCCGATGGAAATCAAGCGCGGCCTGGACCAGGCTGTCGAGGCGCTGGTCGCCGAGCTGAAGAACATCTCCAAGCCGATCAAGGACCACAAGGAAATCGCCCAGGTCGGGACCATCTCCGCCAACAACGACAAGACCATCGGCGACATCATCGCCGAGGCGATGGAGAAGGTCGGCAAGGAAGGGGTCATCACCGTCGAGGAAGCAAAAGCGATGGAGACCACCCTCGAGACCGTCGAGGGTATGCAGTTCGACCGCGGCTACCTCTCCCCCTACTTCGTCACCGATCCGGAGCGGATGGAAGCCAGCATGGAGAACGTCAGCATCCTGATCCACGACAAGAAGATCTCCAACATGAAGGACCTCCTCCCGGTACTCGAGCAGACCGCCAAGTCCGGCCGTCCGCTGCTCATCATCGCCGAGGACATCGAGGGCGAGGCCCTGGCCACCCTCGTGGTCAACAAGCTGCGCGGCGTGCTGAACGTCTGCGCCGTCAAGGCCCCGGGCTTTGGTGATCGTCGCAAGGCGATGCTGGAAGACATCGCCGTCCTGACCGGCGGCAAGGTGATCTCCGAGGAAGTCGGCTTCAAACTCGAGAACACCACCATCGACATGCTCGGCAACGCCAAGAAGATCACCGTCGACAAGGACAACACCACCATCATCGACGGCTACGGCGCCGAAACCGAAATCCAGGGCCGCGTCAAGATGATCCGCGCCCAGGTAGAGGAGACCTCCTCCGACTACGACCGCGAGAAGCTGCAGGAAAGGCTGGCGAAGCTCGTCGGCGGCGTCGCAGTCATCAAGGTCGGTGCGGCTACCGAGATCGAGATGAAGGAGAAGAAGGCACGTGTCGAGGACGCACTGCACGCAACCCGCGCAGCCGTTGACGAGGGGATCGTCCCCGGAGGCGGCGTGGCTTACCTGCGCGCCCTCAAGGTGCTGGACAACCTGCAGTTGAACCCGGAGCAGCAGTTCGGCGTCAACGTCATCAAGCGCGCCCTCGAGGAGCCGATCCGTCAGATCGCCCAGAACGCCGGCGTGGACGGTTCCATCGTCGTCGACAAGGTGAAGAACGGCGAAGGCGCCTTCGGCTACAACGCCGCCGACGACACCTACGTCGACATGATCGAGGCGGGCATCATCGACCCGACCAAGGTCTCCCGTTACGCGCTGCAGAACGCCGCTTCCGTGGCCGGTCTGATGATGACCACCGAGGCGATGATCGCCGAGAAGCCTAAGGACGAAGGCTCCATGCCTGCAATGCCGGGTGGCATGGGCGGCATGGGCGGTATGGGCGGCATGGGCGGCATGATGTAAGCTGCCGCACTGCTTGAACACCGAAATGGGGAGCCGGGAACCGGCTCCCCATTTTTAATCTCCCACCCTTCGCAGCCGCTTCCCTCCGCCTGCTGATCTACCGATTTATCCCCCTTCCGCCCCCCCTTCTGCAGAGACTTTTTACCGGTTGTCCAGACCTTGCGCCGGCTTCCCCGCCCTTCTCAGCTCCAAGGATGCCGCAGCTCCTTTGCGATTTTTTTTCGCTTCAGAGAATCGTTGTTATGTCGAAGAGATGGCGGTAGTTAGTTGGCGTTGAACTCTCCTGATCTTAATTAGCAGTAGCCACCTTTACATGAAAATTGCAACCGGGTATACTTAATGAGTTTACCGGTCCCGCACGGCAGACGCCCGCGGCGCCGGAGGTCACTGAGAGCCGGGCGCCATGGCGCATCCAGGCCCTAAGGAGTTCCATGACAGATCAGACAGACCAGGAAGCAGGTGCAGGCAAGGAAGAGATCGCTTCGGCTCAAAACGTAATGCTCGCCCTGGTGAAGACGGCGAAGGGGCTGAGGATGTATCTGCCGAACAACCCGGTGCTCATCTCCTTCGTCGAGGAACTGAACGCCAAGATGGCGGCGCACCTCTCCAATTTCGGCACGTTGCAGATCGACGTGGAGCCGTTTTCTCTCAGGTACAAGGGGGCCGAGATATACGAGAACCGCGATCCCAAGGAGAGCCTCGCCTGCCGGCTCCACGCCGACGGCATCCGGATGCTCCTCTTCGAGGACGGGGTGGACGCCCGGGAGTTGATGGCCCTTCTGGGGATCGTCGGTTTCGAGCGCCCCACCAATGACGACGACGTGGTCACCCAGCTTTGGGAGAGAAGCCTCGCCCATATCAGTTACCTCCTGGAAGAGGATTTCATGGAGGGGGAGGCGGCGGATGAAGGGGAGGGGGGGGTGGTTTCCCAGCAGGAGGCGCTCTCCAGGATCCACGCCGCAGTGGCCGAACATCCCCCTGTGTCACCCAAGATGGTCCCGAAGCACCTCCTCATGCTGACCGGAGAGGAGGAGAAATGGCTCCGGACCAAACGGCAGGCCGAGGCGCGCCGCAACGGGCTGGACGACGTGGTCAGCATCCTGATCGCCATACTTGCCGGCACCAGGGAGCCGGAACTCTTCAAGGAGTTCGTCGCAATCATGACGAACCTTACCAACAACATGTTCCTGGGAGGCGAGGTGGGGCATGCGCTGCGGCAGGTCCGGTTCCTGGACACGCTGCAGCGACTGGAATCGACCCCTCCCGAGCGCCGGGAACTGCTAGCCCGGGCCCTTACCGACATCCTCAACGACTCCACCGTGCAGGTACTCCAGGAGGTGCTCGACAGCGGCGACACGATCAGCCACGACGAGTTGAAGGAGATCCTGCACATGTTCGGGCTCCCTTCCCTGAAGGCCATCTGCGAACTGCTGGGGAGGGTGGAAAAGCTCAAGGTGCGCAAGTCGATCATCGAGGTGCTGGTCGAACTGGGGCGCGCCAACCCGAGCGTTTTCACCCCCTTCCTCTCGGACCCGCGCTGGTACCTGGTGAGAAACATGGTTCTCGTCCTCTCCCTCTTGGGGACCCAGGTGGCGCTGGAGATGATCGTCCAGCTGATATCGCACAGGGAACCGAGAATCCGCCGCGAGGTGCTCGGCTTTCTGGAGCGCTCCAACGACCCGAAGGCGAAGAGTTACCTGGTCAAGTACCTGCGGGACGACTCCAGCGCCCTGCGGATAAAGGCGCTGCAGATCATGGGGCGGGAGAAGGTCGCCATAGCGCTGAAGCCGATCCTGGCGCTCACCGCGACGGAGGAGTTCCGGCACAGGGACCCCACCGAGAAGAAGGCGGTGTACGAGGCGCTGGGAGAGCTTGGGGGGCTGGAGGTCGTGCCGGTTTTCCGAGACATGCTCCTGAAGAAATACTGGTTCCAGAAGACCTCGGAGAAGGATGGGGTGAGCCTTGCCGTGGCCGGGCTCCTGAAGATGCCCAAGGACAGGGCGCTCAACCTGCTCGAGGAAGCGCGCAGCGTGAAAAGGACGGCGGAGGTGAAGGCGGTACTGGACCAGGCCTTCGCCTCTTTGACGTCAAAAGGGAAAACGGCGTAAGCCGAAGAGGTTTTTATGGCGCTTGAGATGGACCGGGAACGTGTGAACAACGAGTTGGCGAGGCTGGGGAAGTCCCTGGTCGGAAATCTTTTCATACTGGTTAAGACATCGCTCCATTACAGCGAGGGGCACGCGGCCGTCGAGCAGCCGTTGATGAACCTGCTCAAGGTGCTGCGCGAGATCACCCGCAGAAACGAGGATGCCTCACTGAGGTTGAAGGGAGGCCATCTCTACCTGGGGGAGTTGCGGTTAAAGCCCGACATCTCGAACTTCGAGGCGCCGCGGTTCGTCATGGAGGAGATGAGGCGCAACCTCCTGGGGAGGATCACCTTCGCCCCGGGGCTTACCGGCGAGGATCTCCGCAGGTTCATCTACGCGCTGCGCGAGGTGGACTCCGGCCCTGCTTCGGACGCCTACTCAAGGGTCCTCCAGGGGATACAGCGAAGAATGGTGGGGCATGTCGAGGTGGAAATCCTGCGCGACGACATCCCCGGCGGGGGGGGCGGCGCAGGTCTTTTGAAGGAGGGGAGCCTGAAGGCGCTCCCGCTGTACCGGAGGGTGCTGACCGCGATGGACGAGGTGGCCGCCCAGGTGGCTGCCGGGCAGAGCCTGCGGCTGCGCGAGTCGAAGCGCGTGGTGCAGCACATGATAGATCTTCTCTACAGCCACGAGTCGAACCTCCTGGGGCTCTCCACCATGCGCTCCCATGACAAGTCCTCGCAGCACCACGCGGCGAACGTCTGCATCCTCTCCCTGGCGATGGGAAAGAAGCTGGGGATGTCGAAATACCACCTCTGCGAGCTGGGACTCGCCGCCCTTTTCCACGACCTCGGCAACACGGCGATACCCAAGGAGATCCTGGAGAAGCCGGGTGAACTCACCGCGCAGGAACGGCAGATGATGGAGAACCACCCGGTCTACGGGGTCAAGAAGGTGATGAAGCTGAAGGGCCTTGACGCCCTCAGTTCCCGGATCATCAACGGGATCTTCGAGCATCACCTCCTTGCCGATTTCTCGGGCTACCCGCGCCTTTCCTACCAGAGGCTGAGCCTCATCGGCAGGATCATCAGCATAGCCGACTGCTACGACGGGCTTACCTCGTCGCGCGTGAGCGGCAGGTCCGCCTATCCGCCGCACAAGGCGCTCAGGGTGATGCTGGCCCAGGCGGGCAAGGCCTACGACACTGCGCTTTTGAAGCTGTTCGTCAACTGCGTCGGGATACATGCCATAGGTTCGCTGCTGCTGCTGGATAACGGGGAGCTGGCGGTGGTGGTGGGAAACAGCGACGACCCCGCGCAGTGGGACTGCCCGCGGGTGCGTATCATCGCCGACAGCGAGGGGAGGGAGATAGAGGGGGAGATGGTCGACCTTGGCTACCCGGAAACCTCCAGGACCATCGCCGCCACCCTCGACCCCTACCTCTACGACCTGGACGTCAGCCGTTACTTCTGCTGACCGGGCGGCACTTCTGCTGCGCCGCTAGAAATAGACGACGGTGAGCTGCGGCGCGTTGGCGTCCGATGACTCGTCTATCTCGACCAGCCCCGGGGTCACCACCCCGAAATCCTCCAGGAGACGTACCTGGAAGTCCGGCTCGCCCCTTCTTTGCGCCTCCACCATCAGCGAGGTGACGTCGATGTTCACCTCCCGGTTCACGTCGGTCGACGATATCGGCGGGACGATGGTGGTTGTCGCCAGCGGCAGCAGGATCGCGCGGTCGAAGTAGTTGCCGATCAGCGGAGGGGTCAAGAAAGGGTCGAAGGAGACCAGCTCGATCCGGATCGGAATGGTCGCGGTGGGGGGGACCACGGTGACACTCCTGATCACGATGCTGAGCGTCGCCGACTGGATGACCGCGTTCAGCGGGATGACGGTGAGCGGAAAATCGATGAAAGCCCGGTACTCGTCGCTGCTACCGGGGACCAACCCGGCCCTTATGGCGGAGAGCCCGTCGCGTGTCACCAGGCTCACCGTACGTATGCCGGCCGAATCCAGGATGTCGCCGTCCACATCCGGGTCGCTCAAAATCGTCTTCTGCACAAAGCGGGGTTCATCGTTGCCACCTCCGCAGCCCGATACGGCGAAGAGCAGCAGTGCCATCATCAGCCAAAGAAGAGTTCTTTTCATTTGCGCCTCCCAGTCTTTCTCCACATGAAGCCGGCCTCCCGGCCCAAGATCAGCAAATGGTACCAAAGGATCCGCAAAATGAAAGACTGGCTGCGGAGACCCCTGGTGCCAACCCAACCCCTCCTCTCTTCCCCCCCGCAGCCGGCCGTCTTCCTGACATGCCGCGCAGCTTATCCCAACTTATTCCGTGACTCTGCCGCTTGCAGAAACAGGATGAGCCGGTAAAATACATTAGCCTTATTCTAATGTATTCGCTGCGGGCGGCGAACTTAACTCTTTTTCGCCTCTTCACAGGAGTCTGGTCCCTCCGTGAAGCGGCTTCCCCAAAGACTTTGCACAAAAAAAAAGACAAAGCGTATAATTTTTTCTGGACGGTAGATCAATGAGAGAGCCGGACTAAAGAAAACCACGCGGAGGGAAACCATGACTGCGCAGAAGAACGAGACGCTCCGTCAGCACTTGGCTGCCGTGAAGGCGGGAGAACGGGTCTTTGAAAACGCCTTCCAGGGAATTATACGGATGATCCTGGAGCCAGGCTTCGAGAAGGTGACGGTCAACGGCAAGACCACCTACGATTTCAACATCTTCAGGACCGGCCGCAAGCATACCATCGGGATGTACGACGAGATCAACAGCTTCGTCTCGTTCGTCAAGGATGCGGCGGAGGGGGGCTCCAGCAAGGAGATGGCCTTCGTTCTGGTGGGGGAGCCCGGCAACGGGAAGACCTTCTTCGTGGAGTTCCTGTGCGGCAAGTACCGAAACTTCCTCCAGGGGCGAAACCGCAAATACAGCTTCCGGTTCCTCAACATGGACCGGTTCGGCAATTACGGCAGGATAAAGGAGATCGACTCGGAAACCTACGAGGACCCGATGATCCTGGCGATGAACCTGTTTGAAAACCCGGAGGAGAGCCGCCGCTTCATCGCTGAGCAGGGGTTCTCGGAGACGGAACTGGAAACCCTGTACCGGAACTTCCGGCCGCTGGGTGCCTCCACCGGCTACATCTGGAACGAGATACGCGAGTACGTCGACAACGACATCGAGGCGATGATGGACTCCGTCGCCATCCTCCCGGTGCCGATGAGCGAAAGCCTCGGCACCCTGACCGGGAAGTACCCGGCCAAGGACAAGATCACCTCGTCGGCCGTCGACCTCCTGGGCGAGGAGTCGATCCAGCGGCTTTTGCACCTCTCCGACACCAACAACCCGTACCGCTTCGACCTGCGCCGCGGGGCGCTGGCCCGGGTGGCCGGGGGGGGGATCCACTTCAGCGACGAGATCTTCAAGAACAAGAAGGACCTGGTACAGGTCTACCTCGGGGTGATCCAGAACCGCGCCATCGAGATCGACGGCTACAAGTGGCCGATCGACTCCATGATCATCGCGACCAGCAACAACTCCGAGTTCAACCGCTTCCTGGCGGAAAAGGAGGAGGCGCCGATCGTCGACCGTTGCCGGATCTGCTACGTCTCGCACAACACCAACTACCGGATGCAGGAGGGGCTGACCGGCTACGCCATCGGCGCGGAGTCGAAGACCACGCTCACCAAGGAGATCCTGCACCAGGACCCGAACCTGAACTACGCCGCTTCCGTCGGCGTGGTGCTGACCAGGCTCCCCAGGTCCGAGAAGCTGACGCCGATCGAGACCATGAAGCTGGCCGCGGGCGAGGTGGCGGGCGAGAAGAGCATCAAGGCGCTCGCCGAGGTGATCGACACGCTGGGGCAGGAACCGGACATCACCAAGCGCTTCGGGCAAAGGGGGCTCGGGCACAGGAGCCTCGGGCGGAGCATCCAGATACTCAAGGAAAGCTCCGAGACCAACGAGGGGCGCTGCATGGTCGCCTACGACATCTTCAAGAGCCTGGAGCGCGTGGTCCTCGACTACGTGGTGGAGACCAACGAGCGGGCCAAGTACCTCGAGGACCTGAAGACCGGCAAGAAGCTCTACCGCGAGCGGATCATGACCGAGATGTTCAACGCCTACATGGACGAGCCGTTCGCCATCAAGAAGGACGTGCAGAACTACGTCAACATGATCATCGGCATCGACGCGGAGAACCTGGGGCCGGACCGGATGTGGAAGTACAAGGATCCCCAGACCGGCGAGCTGAAGGCCTTGAAGATCGACGAGCGCTACGTGAAGAGCGTCGAGGAGCGGATAGGGCTGAAGACCGAGGAGCAGCGGGCCTCCTTCAGGACCTCCATCCGGAAGATCTACGGGCAGAAGATCTCGGTCGACCCGAGCTACGACTTCATGGACAACCTGGAGCTGGTCAAGGCGGTCACCGACGTCAGGCTGAAGTCGGACATCGCCGGTGCCGGGAGCCTGATCGGCGCCCTGGCCAACAGGACCAACGAAGAGAACCAGAAACTCTACGACCGCATGATCGTCACCATGCTGGGGAAGCTCGGTTACTGCCGCACCTGCGCCCAGAAGACCATCGAGTACTTCTGCACGCAGGAGGATGAGAGCTAGAGGCTAAAGGCAGGGGCTAGGGACTGGGGACTGGGGACTGGACTGGGGACTGGGGACTGGCAAGGACGGGTGCCCTGTAGGAGCGGCATTCCTGCCGCGATAGCCACAGTGTCATCGCGGCAGGAATGCCGCTCCTACAGAAGAACCGACCGATGATAAGGCGGCAGACGCCATGAAGCATACCGAAAAATACCTCGAAGAACTGAAGGCCAAGGGGCTGGAGCCCGAGCGCTACGCGCGCTATCGGGAGGAACTCGCCGTCACCCGCGACATCCCGTCGCAGGAGCGGCGCGGGCCGTTCCCCGACTTCTCCAAGAGCCTCTACGCCTGGCAGGACTTGGCCGTGCTGCAGAACCAGGGGAGGATTCCGAACCCCTACCAGGTCCACATGAAAGCCCTGGACGAACTCCTGGAGCGGGACCGGCAGAGGGAGAAGGACGGCTTCCCCAGGAAGATCAGGGTGGGGAGGCTGATCAAGCCTGGCAAGGGGGGGAAAGGGAAGATCGTGGTGGTTCCCTCCACCGAGGAGGAGAAGTTCATCCACGACCCGACCGTCCGGCCTCCGGGCGAAGGGGGCTCCACCGGCGGCAGCGGCAAGGGGGAAGAAGGAGAGGTAATCGGCGAACAGAAGGTGAGGGAAACCGGCGAGGAGCCGGGGCAGGGGCCCGGGCAGGGCGAGGGGGAATCCCACGAGATGGGGGCCTCCGCCTACGAACTGGGCCGGGTGCTCACCGAACAGTTCCAGCTTCCCAACCTGAAGGAAAAAGGGAAGAAGCGCTCCTTCACCCGCTACACCTACGAGCTGACCGACCGCAACCGCGGCTCAGGGCAGGTGCTCGACAAGAAGGCGACCCTCCGCAAGATCGTCGAGACCAACATCTCGCTCGGCAACCTCCCGGATCTCTCCGACCTCGACCCGACCCGCTTCCTGATCTCGCCCCGCGACAAGGTGTACCGGGTCTTCTCCCAGGAGAAGGATTACGAACCGCAGGCGATGGTGTTCTTCCTGCGCGACTACTCCGGCTCCATGGCCGGGAAGGTGACCGAGCTGGTGGCGACCCAGCACGTGATGATCTACAGCTGGCTCCTGTACCAGTACGCGGGGCAGGTGGAGTCGCGTTTCATCCTGCACGACACCGAGGCGAAGGAGGTTCCCGACTTCCACACCTACTACAACTCGCGCGTGGCCGGGGGGACGGAGGTGGCGAGCGCCTACAAGCTCGTGAACGAGATCGTGGAGAAGGAGAACCTGGCCGCCGACTACAACATCTACGTCTTCCACGGCACCGACGGCGACGACTGGGACACCGGCGGGGACAAGGCGATACCGGAGCTGGTGCGGATCCTCTCCTACGTGAGCAGGATGGGGGTTACCATCGCCGAGCACGCCGGTACGCAGTGGACCGAGGTGGCGCGCTACCTGGAGAACTCCGGGCTCTTGCGGGACAAGCCGGACCACCTGCGCCTGGACGTGATGCACGAGGACGCCGAGGAGTCGCGCATCATCGACGGGATAAGAAAGCTGATCTCGTAGCGACGACCTCTCTTCCTGGCGCGTGCGCGCGGACCAGGGGCGGATGGATGAGGGCGAATAATTATTCGCCCCTACGGTGGACGACAACGGCGCCTTCGCCATTCGGCTGGGAGAGCGCGGGTAGGGGCGAATAATCATTCGCCCGTTTAGAGGCAGTTATGGAACTGATCAACCAACACACCAAAGCGATCATGGAAGGTTGCAAGGAGCGGGCGCGGGCCGCCGGGCTCTCCTTCACCGACGAGAGTCTCGAATACATCGTCACCAACCGCGATCTGATCGAGCTCTCGCCCAAGGTCATGATCCCGACGCTATACGACTACTGGGTGCACGACGTCGAGGTGCTCAGGGGAAAGGGTGAGTACGAACTCTACCCGCACAACCCCTACGAGACGGTGATCAACACCCGTCCCCCGATATCGTTCTACAACGACAACAACCCGGACTGGCTCAACGTGATGATCTTCTACCACGTCCTGGGCCACATCGACTTCTTCCAGAACAACCTCTACTTCCGCCACACCTGGGAGTACGACTTCACCGGACAGGCGCTCTCGGACAAGAGGGTGATAGCCAAGCTGCGCGCCGAGAAGGGACGCTGGGTGGACTACATCCTGGAGTTCGCGCGCTCGATAGACAACCTGGTCGCCTACCACGGGGAACTCTCGCCGCTCTTCAAGGCGCCCGAGACCGCCACCTCCAGCCGGCTGGACTACTACTTCGACGTCTTCCTGCAGGTGGAGAAGAAGCTCCCGGTAGGGGAGTATCTGAAGGAGGTGGCGCGCTACAACGAGGCGATCGCGCAGAGCAGGGAGGACGGGGAGAAGCTCTTCTTCGCCGAGGCGGTCGCCAAGTACCCGGAAATGGAGGCTCATTACGCCAAGAGCCAGAACGTGAAGAGGGTGGAGCGGCGCGACCTGCTCCGTTTCCTGGTCGAGAACTCCGAGTTCCTGGCGCGGGACGAGAACCAGTGGATGCGCTCCGTGCTCGAAGTGGTCAGGAAGACCTCCATCTTCTTCCAGCCCCAGATCCGCACCAAGATCATGAATGAGGGGTGGGCGAGCTACTGGCACGAGAAGCTCTTCCTGGTGGACGACCGTATCAAGGGACACGAGGTCGATTTCGCCCGGGTGCACGCGGGGGTGACCTCGATGCCGAGGGTCGGCATGAACCCGTACGCGCTCGGCATGCGGCTCATGTACCACCTGAAGGAATGCGGCGACAAGGGGAGGACCGGCTTCGACTTCCATCGCCTCTCCGACGCCGAGCAGAGGAAGAAATTCGACACCGGGGCAGGGGGAGGGGACGACTACCTGTTCAAGGTGAGGAGCAACTACTGCGACTACCTCTTCATCAAGGAGTTCATAAACCAGGACTTCACCGACCACTACGACCTGTTCGTGACCGGAAAGAGGCTCGATACCCAGCGCATGGTCTGGCAGTACTACGTGAAGAGCCGGGACGCGAACGAGTACCGCGACATGGTGCTCGCCTCCCTTTACCACCCCCCCCACATCGAGATAGCGCCGGAGCGGGGCGAGGAAGGGTCGCTCTACCTGGTGCACCACTTCGAGGGTAAGCAGCTGGTGCTGGAATACATCGCCAACACCATGGTCGGCATCGAGTTCCTCTGGGGGGCGCCGGTGCAGCTCGAGACCAGCGAGGCGGTGGTGCAGCAGTCAAGAAGCGGCGCAGCCAGGGAAGCCGGCGAGGAGCCGGAAATCACCTGGCAGCGGGTGGTCTATACCATGAAGGAGAAGAGCCTGAGCCGCCAGGTTCTCTGACAGGCGGGACACTTATGCCAGATCTGGAAACCGTAATAAAGCAGCTGGGCCGCACCATCGTGGAGCACAAGATGGCAGCGCACATGTCCTTCGAGGAGTTCATGCAGCTGACCAGCGAGCGCCCCGAAAAGGTGATGCGCAACATATTCCAGCTCTTCCACGACATGGTGAGGAACTACGTCACCGAGATGGTGGACGAATACCCCGAGGACCCGGAATCGATCAATTTCGTGCCGTACGACACCCGGAAGCTCTTCGTGGAGAACTCGGATCGACCCTTCTTCGCGGACCGCCTCTTCGCCAACCGCTTCCTGAACCACGTGGCGGCGATGAAGAGCGGGGCGCGCCAGAACAAGATCTACATCTTCGAGGGGCCTCCCGGTTCCGGCAAGAGCACCTTTCTCAACAACCTGCTCATGAAGTTCGAGGAATACGCGAGCATGGAGGAGGGGAGGTGCTACGAGGTGGTCTGGCACCTGGACCGCCGCGTCCTCGGGAGCTTCAAGGAGCACCAGGTGGGGGCCTTCATGGAGAAGCTCTCCCACCTTCTGGACGAGTATGAACTGGAGTCGCATGACTTCACCGACGCCAAGGCAGCCCTCTTGCGCGGAGGGGACGTGGTCGAGGTCCCCTGCCCCTCGCACGACAGCCCGCTCCTCATGATAGACAAGGCGCAGCGTCGAGCCTTCTTCGACGACCTGTTCCAGAACGATTCCTTCAAGTGGAAGCTCTTCACGGAGAAGGAGTACGACTGGGTCTTCCGCGACTCCCCCTGCACCATCTGCACCTCCATGCTCCAGGCGCTTTCGGCCCGGCTGGAGGACCCGGCAGAGCTGTTCCGGATGATCAAGGTCCGCCCCTACCGCTTCAACCGCAGGCTGGGCGAGGGGATCACCGTCTTCAACCCCGGCGACAAGTCGATGAAGCAGAACATCCTCACCAACGACATGCTGCAGAGAAAGATCGACCTCCTCCTGGGCGACAGCAACGAGGTGAAGTACCTCTTCTCCAACTTCGCCAAGACCAACAACGGCATCTACGCCCTGATGGACGTGAAGTCCCACAACGCCGAGAGGCTCCTGGAGCTGCACAACATCATCAGCGAGGGGATCCACAAGGTCGAGGACATAGAGGAGAACGTGAGAAGCCTCTTCATCGCCCTGATGAACCCGGAAGACGAGAGGAGCATCGAGGGGGTGCAGTCGTTCTCGGACCGGATCGAGTTCATCAACATCCCGTACGTCATGGACCTGAACACCGAGGTCGAGATCTACCGGAACATCTTCGGCAGGCATATCGAGGGGAGCTTCCTTCCCAGGGTGCTGCACAACTTCGCCCGGGTCATCATCTCGACCAGGATGAACGTGAAGTCGGACGCGATCCTGGAATGGATCAGCGACCCCGAGAAGTACCGGCTCTACTGCGACGAGAACCTGCAGATCCTGAAGATGGAGATCTACACGGGGCATATCCCGGACTGGCTCACCGAGGAGGACCGGAAAAGGCTGAACGCGAAGAGGAGGAAGAAAATCATCGCCGAGAGCGAGCACGAGGGGGACCACGGCTTCTCCGGGCGCGAGTCGATCAAGATATTCTCCGACTTCTACGCGGCCTACGCCAGGAAGGACAAGATGATCACCATGAGCCACCTCTCCACCTTCTTCACCCGGTGGCACAAGGAGTTGAAGGAGTCGATACCGGACGGGTTCATGGAGTCGCTGGTGCACAACTACGACTACCTGGTGCTCCAGGAGGTGAAGGAGGCGCTCTACTACTACAACGAGGCGCAGATCGAGCGGGACATCCTGCACTACATGTTCGCCGTGAACTTCGAGCCCGGCGCCGTGGAGATATGCCGCTTCACCGGGGAGAAGCTGGAGATCACGGAGGATTTCCTGGCGGGGATAGAGAGGCGCCTGATAGGGCCGAAGGCGGAGAACGAGGCGCGCATGAACTTCCGGCAGGAGACCCAGCGGGAATACACCGGGAGGACCCTGACCCAGGAGATCATGGTGGAGGAAAAACAGGCCCAGGAAACCCAGCTCTTCCACTCGCTGCATGACCGTTACGTGTTCAACCTGAAGGAGAAGGTGCTGGAGCCTTTCCTGGAGAACGCGAACTTCCGGCGCGCCATCAAGGACTTCGACACCGAGGCCTTCAAGACCTACGACAAGAGGATACGGGACGACGTCACCTTCCTGATCAACAACCTCAGTTCGGAGAAGTTCAAGTACACCAAGCAGTGCGCCAAGGAGATCTGCGTCTACGTCATAGACAACGACCTCGCCAGGAAGTTCCACGTCTGACACGTCCGATCGACAGGCGTTTAACGAGGATGAAGGGGATAGAGGGGATAAGGCAAAACCGTCATGGGTTTTCCGTCCTCCTATCCCCTTCGCTGTTTCGTGGAGCTGATGCTATGCCGCTACCTTGAACCTCTTCACCATATCCTGAAGATTTTGCGCCGAGCGGGAGAGTTCCTGGGCGGCATGGGCGGAGTGGCTGGCGCCGCTGGCGGCTTCGTGCACCACCCCGATGATCTGTCGCATGCTGTCCGTGATGCTCGCGCTGGTCGCCGACTGCTCTTCCGCCGCCGTGGCCACCTGCGCCACGTGCTCCAGAAGCGGCGCGATCTGCTCCTTGATGGTCCCTATGGCGCGACTCGAATGCCGCACGTCCTCGCTCCCGGTCCTGACGCTGCCGGCGCTTTTCTCCATAGAGGTCACCACGTTCCTCACATCCCCCTGCAGCGACCCGATGATGGTCTGGATCTCACGGGTGGACGAAGTGGTCCGCTCGGCGAGCTTTCTCACCTCGTCGGCGACCACGGCGAAGCCGCGCCCCTGCTCTCCCGCCCGCGCCGCCTCTATGGCCGCGTTCAGGGCGAGGAGGTTGGTCTGGTCCGCTATGTCCTCGATGGTTATCACGATGTCGCCGATCCTCTCGGAGTTCACGCCGAGGGCCTTCACCGCGTCGACGGTCCCGATGACGATGTGTTCGATCTCCCCCATCATCGCGGTCATGTGGGCGATGGTCTCTTCCCCCTTCAGCGTGGCGTTGCTGGTCCCCTCGGCCCGGTTCGCCATCTGCTGACAGCTGAGCGCGATGTCGTTGCTCACCCCGGCCATCTCCACCACCGCGTTGGATACCGAAGTTGACTGGCGGGAGGCGTGCTCCGTTCCCTGCGCCATCTGCTGGGAAGTGCTGGAGAGGTCGCTGGAGGCGCTGGTGAGGTGGTCGGCGGTCCGCTGGATGCCGCTGATCATCACGTGCATCGACTCCTGCAACTTCCTCAAGGCCTGCAGCATCTGGCTGATCTCATTGTGGCGGTTGACGACGATCTGCTGGCTCAGGTCCCCGTGCGCCATTGTTTCCAGGTACTGCACCGTCCGCAACAGGGGCGTCCTGATGGACCAGATGTTGATCCAGCCGAAGAGTCCGCCGAGGATGATGAACAGGGCGATCAGGCCGTACTTGATGAGAGGGGATTCTGCCTGGGCTGCCAGCGCTGTGGCGATGAGGCAAAGGCTGTAGCAGACGCAGAGCATGCCGAGCCTGAACTTGATGGTGAGGTCGAGGTACCAGTTCCAGATTTGATCCATGTGCTTCTCCTTGCCGAGGTTCGTCTTTGCCAGAGGGGCTTTCTATTGCGTGTAACGATGCCTGGTGAAAGTGTAAATCTTATCGGGGGAGGGTCGGTAAACTTGAGCCGCGGGCGGCCAAAAGGTGCGGATTTAAAGAAAATAATCTGTCGCGGGCAGGGCGCGGCTGTTCTGTCCCGCTATCATTTGTTATCTTTAGTTCGGTCTGTCATGCACCGGTGTTATCAGCTCTCCAGCCGAGGTGATTATGAAAGAGGTAATTCACAGTGAGATCCGCAGGTTCGTGCGGGAAGAGAGCGGCAACCGCTTCCCCGGGAGCGCGGGGCGATATTTCGACGAGCCGCTGGTCGGCTTTGCGGCGGCGGACGATCCACTGTTCGCGCAGTACAAGTCGGTAATCGGTTCTTTCCATCTGACCCCCCTGGAACTGGCGCGGTCGGGGCAGCCTTCCCCCTGGACCGCTCGCACCGTGATCTCCTGGGTGCTGCCGATCTCCGAAGAGACGCGCCGGAGCAACCGGGAGGAAACGGTCTACCCGTCACGCCGTTGGGCCAAGACCAGGCAGCATGGCGAAGCGTTCAACGCCTCCCTCAGGAGGCATCTGGTTTGCTTCCTGCAGGAGTCCGGGTACCAGGCGCTCGCCCCCCAGACGCATCCGGATTGGCGGGAGTACGGGACCACCCCGGCGGGGATCGCCTCCTCCTGGTCCGAGCGCCATGCCGCGTACGCCGCCGGACTCGGCACCTTCAGCCTCAACGACGCCCTGATAACCCCGCGCGGCATCGCCCATCGCCTGGGAAGCGTCATCACGGATCTCCTCATGGAACCGTCCCCGAGACCTTACGCCGACCACAGGGCAAACTGTCTCTGGCACCGCAACGGTTCCTGCGGGGCCTGCATCGGCCGCTGCCCGGTGGGAGCCCTGTCCAAGGAGGGGCATGACAAGACTGTCTGCCGGGATCACGTCTATGGAACCATTCCGAGGATGGTGGGGGAGCGGTTCGAGGTGACCAGCACCGGTTGCGGCTTGTGCCAGACCGGAGTCCCCTGTGAAAGCGCCATACCCTGACGCGGCCATGGCTGATTCAGTCGTAGCCGCTCAAAGACACCGACCGGCATCCTTCATTCATTGGTGCTGTGAGAGTGATATGCACCATTGACAGAATCTCTCGGAGATGTAATTTTAGACAGTCGAAGCAAAAACCTTTACTATCAAGCTGTCTTCATGCATTTCCCCGCCGCTATACATGACAACTCAGGTTCAGCAATCACTGCCGAAGTTGCCGGCGGTTCTTCGGAGGTCCATTCTGTATGCGAAGAGCAAAGATTTTTGTCATATCGCTTCTGGCTGTCATCTCGGTGGCGCACGCCGAACAGGTCGGCCAATGGGTGTCGCTGGAGACCGAGAACAAGAGCGCCGTCAAACGGACCATAATCACCGAGGTCGACAAGCGGGAAGGTTACTCGACGCCGCAGGAGGAAGTGGCGTCGCTGCGGGTGGTGACCGACGAGAAGGCCAAGGAGGACTCGGCCTTCAAGAACGGCCTTGCCGCCGCCAAGGCGGAGTTCGTCAAAACCAAAAACAGGCGGGACAGCGTCGCCACCCAGTTGCAGGGGACCTCCTCCGAAATCGAGGAACTGCGCAAGGAGATCAACAACATCAAGGCCGGGATGGCGAACTCCGACAGCCAGATCGCCCGTTTCGAGGACGATATAAAAACCCAGCAGGACGCCCTCAAGAAATGGCTCAAGACCGAAAAGCAGGGGGAAGCGCTGGTCGCGGTCCTCTACACCCGGGGGTTCAAGGACAAGAAGCATGAACTCGACGCCCAGGCCGACGAACTCTCGGCGCCGATCATGGCGGCCGACATGGGTGTCTACATCCAGTCCCACACCAAGGTGGTGAACAACGTCCTGGAGGAAGACTTCATACGGGCGGTTTCCCAGGGGACGGCCAAATGGAACGGCGAGGAGCCGATCCTCATCGAGCTGAAGAAAGGGAGCAAGGGGACCGAATACCTCCGCATCAAGCGCTACGAGCTCTACCCCTTCCAGGAGTCGGGGAACTCGCAGCAAAAGAACAAGGGCGCAGGTCTCGGCTCCTCCAACCGGATCAAGGTGGCCCTGATCGGCTCCATGTACAACCTGGGGACCTTCCTGGCCCAAAACGGCATGTACAACCTGGAGACCTTCCTGGCCGAGAACGGGCACAAGGCGACGTCTCTGGACCTGTCGAGGGTGGAGATTCTCCTCTCGGAAGTCACCCAGAACAACAAGCTGGCTGCCGAGGGATTCAACGAGCAGGTCAACTCCATACAGGAGAGGATAGCTTCCCTCAACACCAAGATCGCCAACTCCCGTTCGGACAAGGAGAACCTGGCGGCGACCCTGGCAAGGAAAGAGGCGTTGCTGAACAAGGAGCCGATGGCGAAACTGGCGCTTCTCACCGCCAGCCAGAAAGAGGCGGACGCCCTGTTCCACGCCGCGCAGGCCGCGCTGCACGCCAAGAACAGCGTCAGGGAGACCATCATCGTCAAGACGGTGCTGACCACGCCCAAGGGCTCCCAGTCTCCGGCCGACGCGGCGTCCGAATCCATCATCGACAAGCTGGAGGAGGTAAGAAACGAGGCCCGCTCCCAGCACTCCTCCACCACCACCACGGTCCTGAACGGGCAGCTGGTGGACGAAACGACGTCGCAGGCGGTGACCCAGGCGAAGATCGTGGGGATGAAGCTGGTCTCTTTCATCAACGAAGGAGACAGCGTCAAGGTGAAGATAGCCTTCCGGGTCCGGATGGCCCTGGAGAGTCAGCTCGGGGAAGAACCGGAGCCCGAGGGACAAAAGCCCAGGGTGAAGCCCGAAGCGACGGCGGCCGCCCCGCAGAAACCGGGTAAAAAGCCGGCCAAGGGTGCAAAAAAGAGTTCCGCAAGGGAGGTGAAGGAGGTGTCACAGACTCCTCCGAAGAGCGCGGACAAGCCCCCCGTGCAGCCGAAGAGAAGGGGTGATGACGACGATCAGGACCGGCTGGAAGTAACGGCGGCCATACCCGAGGTCCCCGTTCCGGTCGCCGCTCCCCCCTCCAAAGCCGCGGGGTCTGTCGATACGGAGGATTTCCAGTTCGCCGTCAAGTCGGCCAAGATGTCGGGTGGTGTGGTGACGGTCATGGTCGACGCCAGGAACAAGACGGATAAGCAACGCTACCTTGTGCTCTACGACCAGGCGTCGAGATACACCAGGTCCGCGCTGGTTGACAGACAGGGGCGCACGCACCAGGTCCAGGAGGTGTTCTTCTGGAGCGGCGATACCAGGACCAGCGCCTACGACGCGAGCCGCGGGGTCCCGGTCGAGCCGGGGAGGTCGCTCACCGTCGAGCTGATATTCAAGGAGATTCCGGCGGGGAAGGGTGGGGCGAAGCGAGTGGTCCTGCACCCCTACAGCGCCACCCGGTTCATGGGTGTGTACAAGTGGCGCGAGTCGGAACTGCAGTTCAACGACATCGCGTACTAGAGTAGGGGCGAATGATTATTCGCCCCTACCGCCTTTCTTCGCCTTGGGCGCCGCGGCCAGGGCCGTCTGCATCGCCTCCCCCATCTTGGTCGGACTCGATGCGACCACGACGCCGCACTCGTTCAGGGTCCGGATCTTGTCCTCGGCCTTTCCCTTGCCGCCGGTGATGATGGCGCCGGCATGCCCCATCCTCTTCCCCGGGGGGGCTGTCACCCCTGCGATGAAGGCCGCCACCGGTTTTTTCATCTGCTCCTGGATCCAGAACGCCGCTTCCTCCTCGGCCGCCCCGCCGATCTCGCCGATCATGAAAACCCCTTCCGTCTCGGGGTCCTCGTTGAACAGCCGCAGCACGTCGATGAAGTTCATCCCGATGATCGGGTCTCCCCCGATCCCCACGCAGGTCGACTGCCCGAGCCCCATGTCGGTCAACTGCTTGACCGCCTCATAGGTGAGCGTGCCGCTGCGCGACACCACGCCGATCTTCCCCGGCTTGTGGATGTGTCCCGGCATGATCCCGATCTTGCATTGGCCGGGCGTGATGACGCCGGGGCAGTTGGGGCCGACCAGCCGCATCTTGCTCTGCTGCAGCACCGCCTTCACCGGGACCATGTCGCGGACTGGGATCCCCTCGGTGATGCAGACGGCGAGTTCCAGCCCGGCGGAAGCGGCCTCGAGGATGGCGTCGGCAGCACCGGGAGGGGGAACGAAGATCATGGAGACGTTGGCGTTGGTGTACTTCACCGCTTCGGCCACCGTGTTGAAAACCGGGATCCCCTCGATGTGGATCCCCCCCTTGCCCGGGGTGACGCCGGCGACTATGTTGCTGCCGTACTCGCGGCATTGCTGCGTGTGAAAAAGCCCGCTGCGGCCGGTGATACCCTGTACCACTATCCTTGATGACTTGTCGATCAATATTGACATGGCAGTTCTCCGGAATTTTATTTGCGCGCTTGCGTGACGCGGCTACCCCAGCATGCTCACGATCCTGCCCGCGGCGTCCCCCAGGTTGTCGCCGCACTGGACGTTCAAGCCGCTTTCCTTTAGGAGCCTTTTCCCTTCCTCGACCTGGCTCCCGTCCATGCGCACCACTATGGGCAGCGTGCAGTTCACCTCGCTCGCCGCCTCGATGATGCCGTGGGCGATCACGTCGCAGCGCATGATGCCGCCGAAGATGTTGACGAAGATCCCCTTCACGTCCGAGTCCTGCAGGATGATCTTGAACGCCTCGGCCACCTTCTCGCGGGTTGCCCCGCCCCCTACGTCCAGGAAGTTGGCGGGCTCGCCGCCGAACTCCTTCAGCACGTCCAGGGTCGCCATGGCGAGGCCTGCGCCGTTCACCAGGCAGCCGATGGAGCCGGAGAGCTTGATGTACGCCAGGTCGTACTTGCCGGCGTTGATCTCCAGCGGATCGAGCTGGGAGTAGTCCATCATGTCCGGGTACTCGCGGTGCCTGAATATGGCGTTGTCGTCGAAGGTGATCTTCGCGTCCATCGCCATCAGCCATCCCGCCCTGGTGACGACGAGCGGGTTGATCTCGACCAGGGCGCAGTCCTTCTCCAGGCAGACCCGGTAGAGGTTCAGGATGAGGTTTACGCAGTCCTCGCAGACGCTGCCGTTCAGGCCCAACTGCAGGGCGATGTGGCGCGCCTGGTAGGATCTGAGGCCGGTGAAGGGGTCGATGGTAAGCTTGTGGATCTTATCCGGCGACTTGCCGGCCACTTCCTCGATGTCCATCCCCCCTTCGGCGGAGGCGATCAGGACATAGCGGGAGGCGCTGCGGTCCAGGGTGATGGAGAGGTAGAACTCGCGGGCGATGTCCACCGCCTCCTCGACCAGGATGCGCCGCACCCTGAGCCCCTCGGGGCCGGTCTGCGTTGTCACCAGCGATTTGCCGAACAGCTCCTTGGCGTACTCCTGCGCCTGCTCCGGGTGGTGCACCAGCCGGACGCCCCCTGCCTTGCCGCGCCCGCCGGCGTAAATCTGCGCCTTTACGACGCAGCGTCCCCCCATTTCCTTGGCGGCGCGCTCGACCTGGTCTGCCGTCAGGGCTACGCGGCCGCGCGGGATCGGAATGCCGTAGGCATTCAGGATCTCCTTGGCCTGATACTCATGAATATTCATCATGATCTCCTGTACTTCCAGCGGTGGATTTTTGCCCGATGCTTCTTCAATGTGTCACTCAGAGACAAAAAGCAACAGGAAGTCTACAGCTAAAATTAGAAATTTCCACGGTCGTGTCTAATTTATTACCAGAAATAGCGGGGATGATAACTTTGAGGAACTGAGATAAGGAGGCGATTGAGCGAAGAATTCCAGGGAAACCCTGGCAGCGGGTTTTCCTGTGAGAGGGATGACTTTACTTTGACAGACAGATTCAGGGGCGGGTTTGCAGCAGGCGGCGCACTTCGAGCTTCTCCGCACCCTGCTTGCACTGCAGTTCAAGGTCCGAAAATTTCCTGAACGCCTCCGCCGGGTTCTTCCTGGCCGCGCGGTTCTGGCGCTCCAGGGCGATCTTCTTGCACTTCTCAAGGACCTCCGTCACGTCCTTGCCGGTGACGTCGCTCACCTCGAAACGGTGCTTCTTCGCCACGATTCCCTCGCCCTGGGTGCTGACGATGTTCCCCTGGCAGGTGATCTGTTCGGCGCCGGCCGCAGTCGCCATGAGGAGGATGGCCGTTACGATCAAAGGCTTTTTCATGGGAGCTCCATTCAAGGTTTCTGTCCGGTCACTCGTTATTTCCGTGCATGGCCGCGCGCCGTGCACGTCGTTGCGCAGCACGAGTCGAATTTTGCGGCCTGGCAGGTGCGGCTTCGGCGACCGGCGGAGCGGGGGGCTGGGCGGGAGCGGCAACGGCGGGAGCCGCCGCTGCAGGGCTTTGCGCTGGCGCCGCCGCGGCTGGGGCGGCCTGAGGCGTCTGCGGCTGCGAAGCCGGGGCCTGGCCGACCGAGGGAGCAGGGGGCGTACCCGGATGCGCCGTGGCCGGGCCTCCCTTCTTGCCGGTCGCCACGTCGAGGACCCGTGCCCTTTTCAGGTAGCGGGCCGGGATCTCGTGCTGGCTGTTGGTGTAGTAGGCGGTCCCCTTGGCGTCCTTCCAGGTGTACATTTCACCGACGGCGGCGGATGAACTGAAGGTTATCGCCAGCAGCACCAGAACTTTCTTCATGCTTCCTCCTAAGGCTTTCGAACGAAGACTATTATTCAGGATATGTCGACCCTGTTCAACCTAAAAAAACGCACACACTACAAGGGAAGCGTCACAGCGACTTCGTTATCCCACCAATTGCGTCCCCCGTCATGCATAATTTAAGGCAGTATGCTATCCTATGACCTGGACAAATGGTGGTGGTTCAATAACCTACGGGAGACCGGACGATGAAAAAAGCTGCTATGACAATCGCACTACTAATAGCCGTCGTTGCGACTGCAGGTATAGTGACCGGAGGTTTCAGTTATGACCCTGCAGCGGCGCAGGCCGCAGCCCGAATAAAGGTCTATTCGGCTGAGATGAGGAACTACTTTATGAGTGACGAAATAGTGAAGAGCAAGGAAGAGTGGAGAAAAATACTGACGCAGGAACAGTACCACGTCCTGAGGGAGAAAGGGACCGAGCGGGCCTTCACCGGCAAGTACGCCACTACCCATGATCACGGCATCTACCGCTGCGCCGGTTGCGGTCTCGATCTTTTCAGGTCCGAGGACAAGTTCGAGTCCGGCACCGGCTGGCCGAGCTTCACGCAGCCGATAGCGAAGGAGAACGTCAAGACAGAGGTTGACCGGAGCTTTTTCAGCACGCGGACCGAGGTGCTGTGCCGTCGTTGCGGCGGGCACCTGGGGCACGTTTTCAACGACGGGCCGAAACCGACAGGGCTTAGGTACTGCATGAACTCGGCGGCGTTGCAGTTCGTGGCGAGCAAGTAGAGGCTAGGCGCGCGCCTCCTCCCCCCGGAGGGGGGAGGCCGGGAGGGGGGAAATCCCCTGGCTGGGCCGAGCGATGAGCCCCCTCCCCAACCCTCCCCCTCCAGGGGAGGGAGTTAGGCCCGTTCCCAAGCTGGAGCTTGGGAACGAGGAGGGAAATATGAAAGGCTTATCGATAATCTCATTGTTACTGCTCTGCGTATTGGCCGCCTCAGTCGTTTCAGCGGCCGGCAGCGCTCCCCCCGGTAAGACCCCGACTCCTGCGGCGCAATTGCAAAAGGCCACCTTCGCGGGGGGATGCTTCTGGTGCATGGAGCACCCCTTCGACGAACTGCCGGGGGTGGTGTCGGTGACCTCCGGCTACACCGGCGGGCCGAAGAAGAACCCCACCTATGAAGAGGTCTCGGCGGGAGAGACCGGCCACGCCGAATCGGTCCAGGTCGTTTACGACCCTACGAAGATCGGCTACGACAAGCTCCTTACCCGCTTCTGGCACAACATCGACCCGACGGCGAAGGATCGCCAGTTCTGCGATACCGGCAACCAGTACCGGAGCGCCATCTTCTATCACGGCGAAGAGCAGCGTCGCCTGGCCCTGCAGTCGAAGAAGGCGCTGGAACAGACGAAGCCTTTCAAAGGGCCGGTCGTCACGGAGATAGTGGCGGCAACCGAGTTCTATCCGGCGGAAGAGTACCACCAGCACTATTACAAGAAGAACCCCCTCCGCTACTCTTACTACCGTCTCAGCTGTGGACGGGACAAGAGGCTCAAAGAACTCTGGGGCGACGCTGCGGGGCGCTGAAACCCGCGGGTTGCTGTTATCCTCTAGTCCAGGGTTGCAACGGAAAAGGTAGCCTGTCCCCTTTTCCATGCGGAAAAGGTAGCCTGTCCCCTTTTCCATGTCTTCAGACGGGAGAGAGGTGCCATGAAAAACAGGGAGATCGCCCGCATCTTCTCCGAGATCGCGGACATCATGGAGATAAAGAAGGACAACATCTTCAAGATCCGGGCGTACCGCAAGGCGGCCCTGAACCTGGACGGGTTCAACCGAGACCTGGCCCAGCTCTCGCACAAGGAACTGCTGGAAATACCGGGAGTGGGGACGGATCTCGCGGCCAGAATCGAGGAATACCTCCAGACCGGGACCATGGCGCTCTTCGAGCAGCTGAAGCGGGAGATCCCGGCGGGGGTCTTCGCCCTCCTCGCCATCCCGGACCTGGGGCCCAAAACGGCACGGATCATCTACGACACGCTCGGGATCACCAGCATCGAGGAACTCGAACAGGCGGCCCTGGAACACAAGCTGATCGGGATCAGGGGGATTCAGCAGAAGACCGAGGAGAACATCCTGAAGGGGATAGCGGCGGTAAAGCGGGGTCGCGAGCGCCAGCCGCTCGGGCGCATGCTGCCGGCGGCGCTCGAGCTGGTGGACGCCCTGAAAAAGCAGGCAGTGCTGGACCGGATCGAGGTCGCCGGGAGCATCAGGCGCCGCAGGGACAGCATCAAGGATATAGACATAGTGGCGACCTCGCCGGACCCCGCCGGGGTGATGGAGGCGTTCGTCGCCCTCCCCCAGGTCCACGACGTCTCCATGCGGGGACCCACCCGCGCCAGCATCACCATACGGGAGGGGGTGCAGGTCGACCTGCGCGTGGTGGAGCCGGCTTCTTTCGGCGCCGCCCTGGCGTACCTGACCGGAAGCCAGGCCCACAACGTCAGCCTGAGGGAGATGGCGCAGAAGCGTGGGCTGAAGATCAACGAGTACGGCATCTTCCGCGAGGAGGACAACCAGCGGCTGGGGGGGGAGAACGAGGAAGATGTCTACCGGCTGCTCGGCCTGCAGTTCGTGCCGCCGGTTCTGCGCGAGGACCGCGGCGAGATCGAGGCAGCGCAGGCGGGGAAACTGCCGCATCTCGTGACCGAGGCGGATATCCGGGGCGACCTGCATGTCCACTCGAGGTGGAGCGACGGCGCCCATACCATCGCCGAGCTGGCCGAGGCGGCGAGGCAGAGGGGGCTTGGCTACATCGCCATCACCGACCATTCCCAGGGGCTGGGCGTTGCGCGCGGCCTCAGCGTCGACAGGCTCATGGAGCAGGCGGCCGAGATCAGGGAGTTGAACCGGGAACTGAAAGGTTTCCGGGTGCTGCATGGGACGGAGATGGATATCCTGGGCGACGGGAGCCTCGATTTTCCGGACCAGGTGCTGAAGGAACTGGACATCGTGGTGGCCTCCATCCATTCCGGCTTTGGCAACTCCAGGGAGGTGATGACCTCGCGCATCGTGGCTGCCATGAGAAACCCCTACGTGGACATCATCGCCCACCCCACCGGTCGGATCATCGGCGAGCGGGAAGGGTACCAGGTGGACATGGAAGAGGTGCTGCAGGTGGCGAAGGAGACGGGGACGGCGCTGGAGATAAACGCGTATCCCCTGCGGCTGGATCTTGGGGACGCGCAGGTGCGCCGCGCCAAGGAACTCGGCGTTGCCATCGCCATCAACACGGACAGCCACACCAAGCTCCAGTTCGAGACCCTCCATTACGGTATCTCCGTGGCGCAGCGCGGCTGGCTTGAGCGCGGCGACGTGCTGAACACGCTGGAGCCGGATGAGCTGCTGAAGCGGCTGCAGAGGAAGAGGAAGCGGATCAAAGGGTGAATCCGATATTTAAACGACGAAAGGAACCGAACCGTCATGCCCAACTACTGGCTCTTCAAGAGCGAACCCTCCAGCTTCTCCCTGGACGATCTGAAGAACCGCCCCGGCCGGACGGAGCACTGGGACGGGGTCCGGAACTACCAGGCGCGCAACTACCTGCGCGACCAGGTCAAGGTGGGGGATCTGGTGCTCTTTTACCACAGCAACATCGCCGAACCGGCGGTGGTCGGGATCGCAGAGGTGGTGCGCGAGGGATACCCGGACTTCACGGCCTTCGACCCGCAGAGCAAATACTTCGACCCGCGCAGCACCCCTGAAAAACCGGCCTGGTTCATGGTCGACGTCCGGTTCGTGAGGGAACTCCCCAGACCGGTGACCCTTTCGGAACTGAAGGAGACGCCGGCCTTGTCGGGAATGCCGCTTTTGAACCGGAGCAGGTTGTCGATCCAGCCGGTGGGGAAGGACCAGTGGGATGAGATACTGAAGATGGCGGGAGCCGGGGAAGGGGGGAGATAGACGATGTCGGCGATCAAGAAACGCTCCAAGAAGGCCGGACTTGCCCCGGGGACCTTAATCCACCTCGGCAGACCAAAGGTCGGCGCAACGAAGATAGAGCTGCTCCAGTACGACGAGGGGCACCTGGAAAAACGCGAGGTTTCCAGCCTTGACGAGTGCCTGATCAGAAAGGAGGAGCCAAGCGTCACCTGGATCAACGTCGACGGACTGGGGAACCTGGATGTCCTGCAGCATTTCGGGAGCTGTTACGGCATCCACCCCCTGGTGCTGGAGGACATCCTCGCCACGGACCAGCGCCCCAAGGCGGTGGAGTACGACGAATATCTCTACGTGGTCCTGAAGATGATCGCGCTGGAGGACAAGAACGCCGACCTCAGGTCGGAACAGGTGAGCATGGTGCTCGGGTCGAACTACCTGATCTCGTTTCAGGAAGGGCTGGAGGGGGACGTCTTCGAACAGGTGCGCCTGCGGCTCGGGAACGAGAAGGCGCGCCTGCGGGCCATGGGGGCGGATTTCCTGCTGCATGCCCTGCTGGACGTAATCGTGGACCACTATTTCCTGGTGCTGGAAAAACTCGCCGAGCGGATCGAGGAGGTCGAGGACGAGTTGATCGAGAACCCGACCACGGCGACGGTGCATGCCATCTACCAGTTGAAGCGCCAGATGCTTTTCCTGCACAAGTCGGTCTGGCCGCTGCGCGAGATGGTGAGCGCCCTGCAAAGGCGCGACTCGCCGCTGATTAAAGACACCACCGTCATCTACCTGAGGGACCTCTACGATCACACCGTCCAGGTACTCGACACACTGGAGACCCTGCGCGAGATGCTCTCCGGCATGCTGGACATCTATCTCTCCAGCGTCTCGAACAGGCTCAACGAGGTGATGAAGGTGCTCACCATCATCGCCACCATCTTCATGCCGCTCTCCTTCGTCGTGGGGTGGTACGGGATGAACTTCAAGATGATGCCGGAACTTGAGTGGAGTTACGGCTACCCGACGGTCCTTCTGCTCTGCCTGGCCATAGCTGGCGGGATGGCGGTATTTTTTCACAAAAAGCGGTGGTTCTAACCGGCGAAAAGCCAAGATAAGCCGGCGATAAATAGCTCTTTCCTCAATATTTTCCTCATCTACGCGGTTTCGCCAAAACGCTGTAGTTTTTTAGCGTAAACGCGCCGTGCCCGACTCCCCTCCTGAACGGTTTTTTCACCTTTTCTCATAGTCCTGCAGGCAGCTTTGGCGGATTTTATTTTAATGTATACTTTTTTGCTCAATAAAGTGCGCTGCGGCTGTCGGGTGATTCCAATGGTTATGGTCAACAAGGGGATATGGCCTCTCATTAAAAGGCAAGTTTATCTACCCCTTTCCTTCGCTGAAACGCATAAGTGGTCGAGAAATTGGCACAGATGAAGCAATGTACTCATTAAACAGTCAAACTGGGCCAACCGAGGAGCGATCCTCTTAACAACGGAGGAAACCAAAATGATCACTTTCGTAATTATCGTGGTAGCAGCAAGTATCGTACTGGTGTCGGCGCAGATCTCCTGCTATCTCTCGCACGAGGCGGCAAAGCGCGGGGAGGCATCTCATGCCCCCGTTTCGGTTGCAAAGGCGACCTGCTGCTGATACCCCCTAACCCCCTCCCTGACCTTCCCCCTCCGGGGGCGGGGACCGCTTTGTCAAGACAGATAGGGGCTCAAGTTCCTTAACTTAATGGCAGAGAGGGTCGAGGTGGGTAAAGGGGGCGAGTTGTTTCGAAAAGGAAACGGTGGCGCTTTTTGGCGTATACTTTCGCACCCGGACCACCCAGGGAAAACCCTTTTTCACACGTTTTCTCATAGTACTGCGGGGAGCTATGGCGGATTTTATTTTAATGTAAACTTTTTTGATCAATAAAATGTGCTGCGCCTGTCGGTGGTTTGCGACGACCACTGTCAACAAAGTGGTTGTTTTTAATTAAAAATTGCGTTTTCCGCCGCTCCTCTGCTTGGGTCGGCACGGACCAGTCCGAGATATTGGCACGGATGAAGCACTATCCTCATTAAACGGCCAAACGGGCCAACCGAGGAGCGATCCTCGTAACAACGGAGGGAACAAAAATGATCACTTTCGTAATTATCGTCCTGGCAGCAACTGTCGTACTGGTGTCGGCCCAGATCTCCTGCTTTCTCTCGCGCGAGGCGGCAAAGAGCGGGGAGGCTTCTCCGACCCCCATCGCGGCTGCAAAGGCGACCTGCTGCTGATACCTCCTACCGTCCCTCCCC
>Ga0209212_1001082_pt1 | contig 46541 bp, 42 predicted proteins | sample RifGroC2_FD_183996 | JGI IMG/M metagenome (GOLD analysis project Ga0209212, IMG submission 183996) | Groundwater microbial communities from Rifle, Colorado, USA - Groundwater C2 (SPAdes) (version 2) | ecosystem: Environmental > Aquatic > Deep subsurface > Groundwater | place: Rifle, Colorado... | reverse complement strand
GCTCTTACTGCGGCCAACGCAACCCTGGAGAATATGGTCGCACAGCGCTCCGTTAAAGAGGCGCAACTTGTACTGGCCAGGGTGCAGCGCACCCGCAACGAGAAACTCTTCGCACAGGGTAACGGATCTGTCTCTACCAGTGACCGTGACATCACCAGGGCCGATTTCGACGTCGCTCTTGCCGAAGTAGCTTCGCTTGCGGCCCAGATAAAGCAGGCCACGGCAGCGGTAGACACCGCCAAGGCCAATCTGGGTTATACCAAAATCATGGCGCCGATGTCCGGTGAAGTCGTTTCCATAACCCTTCTGGAAGGACAGACACTCAACGCCAACCAATCGGCGCCGAATATCCTGCGGATTGCCGACATCAGCACGGTGACAGTCTGGGCGCAGGTCTCGGAAGCAGACATAGTCCGCGTCAAACCGGGCCAGAAAGTCTATTTCACGATACTTGGCGAACCCCGGCGCTGGAACGGTGCGGTCAGGCAGATTCTCCCGCGGAATATCAAACAGCACAACGTGGTCTTCTACGATGTGCTGTTTGATATTCCGAATCCGGAACGTGTATTGAAGATTCAAATGACGGCTCAGGTCTTTATCGTATTGGCCCAGGCAAAGGGAGTTTTGCTGATTCCGGCAGCCGCCATCGGCAATGCGGCGGAAGGCGCTACAATCAAGGTGCGGGTGCTGAAAGACAATAACAGCATCGAGCAACGCACCATCAAAATCGGAATCAAGAGCGAAATTTCAGCCGAAGTAACGGGCGATCTCAAGGAAAAGGAACGGGTCGTGATCGGCGAAATCACAACCAAGGGCAAGTCCAAAAGCGCGTTGAGTTCTCGAAAGGGTCCGTGATGTCGCCACCATTGCTCGAAATGGATTCTGTCAGCCGGACCTATACAACGGGTGGCGAGCCGTTGACGGTGCTGACGGATGTGAGCCTGACGATCATGAGTGGCGAATTCGTTGCCATCATGGGCGCGTCCGGTTCGGGCAAGTCCACACTCATGAACATCATCGGCTGTCTCGACAAACCGACCAGCGGCGTCTATAAAATCCGCGGCGTCGAAGTAGCCTCTCTGGACGGAGATGCGTTGGCGGCACTGCGGCGTGACACCTTCGGCTTCATCTTCCAGCGCTACAATCTGATGTCAGATCTCAGCGCCGTGGAAAATGCCGAAGTACCGGCCGTGTATCGCGGCATGGCCAAATCCCGGCGGGAGGAGCACGCCAGTGAATTATTGCGGGAACTCGGGCTGAGTGACCGACTGCAACACCACCCCAGCCAGCTCTCCGGCGGTCAGCAACAGCGCGTCAGTATTGCCCGTGCTCTCATGAACGGCGGGCCGGTGATCCTGGCCGATGAACCGACAGGTGCGCTGGACAGCAAGGGTGGCAAAGAGGTCATGGCCATCCTGGAAAAGCTGAACGGTCAAGGACACACGATAATTCTGGTGACCCACGACAGCAACATCGCAGCTTACGCGCAGCGTATCGTGCACATTACGGATGGACGGATAACATCGGACGAGCAGCAGAAAGGCAAGGTTGACCACCAGGCGCAGGGTGTCAAAACGAACAAGGAGATCAAGCCGGGTGTGGCGGTCCTGGGCGAATCGCTGAAGATGGCGATGCGGTCTCTCTTGAACAACCGGATGAGAACCATGTTGACCATGCTCGGCATCATAATCGGCGTCGCTTCGGTGGTCGCATTGATGGCTATCGGCAACGGTGCGAAGCAGGATGTCCTTGAGCGTATCCAGGCCATGGGCACCGATCTGTTGACGATCAGGCGGGGACCGCCGAAGATGCACGCCTCGGGCGGGATTGTAACGACTTTCCTGCCGGAAGACATGACATTCATCGACAATCTGGCCGGTGTGGCCCTGGCGGTTCCTGAAACGGAGCTGTCCTCGCTTTTGCGCTTCGGCGATCAGGATTTGATGGTCACAGCGGTCGGAACCGGCGAAGATTTTCCGCAGGTGCATGACTGGCCGCCGCAGGCCGGGGTGTTCTTCTCGGCGGAACACGTCAAGCGCTATGCCCAGGTGGTAGTGCTCGGCCAGACCGTGGCAAAGAACCTGTTTCCGGTAGGCACTAAACCGCTGGGACAGTATGTGCTGATCGGCAACGCGCCTTTCCTGGTCATCGGCGTCCTGAGCAGCAAGGGTTTGAGCCCGCGGGGAGACGATATGGACAACTCCGCCTGGCTGCCCTACACAACGGCAGGTGCGCGCATCTTCGGACGCCGTTTTTTTAACAGTATTATTGTGAGAGTAAAGCCGGACGCTGATATGTCAGTGGTACAGGTCGGACTGCATGCGCTGTTGATCAAGCGCCATCACAAGGAAGACTTTAACATTCGGAATATGGCCGAAACCATTGCCACCGCCAATGAAACGCAGAACACCCTCACCTATCTGCTGGCAGCAATTGCCGTTATTTCTCTCGTTGTCGGCGGCATTGGCGTGATGAACATCATGCTGGTGTCAGTCACCGAAAGGACACGCGAAATCGGCATCCGCATGGCGATTGGCGCGCGCAGCTACGATGTGATGTTTCAGTTTCTTACCGAAGCCGTGATGGTCTGTTTCATCGGCGGCCTGGCGGGTATCATCGTCGGTGTCGGCGGGGGGGTAATAACCTCGGCTATTGCAGGGTGGCGCGTGATATTCACGATTGCGCCGATTATCATCGCCTTCATGTGCGCTTTTCTGACCGGCATCATTTTTGGTTATCTTCCGGCCAGAAAAGCCGCGCAACTCGACCCGATAGAGGCGCTGGCCCGGGATTAGGATTTTTGGAGACCCGTATGGCGAAAGTGAAATTCTTACTGACAATTGCTGCAACAACGCTGATAAGCGCCTGCAGTGTCGGCCCTGACTATGTCAAACCGACAGCAGATGTGCCGGCAGAATTCAAGGAGAGTGATCCCTGGAAAGTTGCACAGCCGCTGGACGATGTCGATCGTGGAGCCTGGTGGCGGATTTTTAATGACTCCCGGCTGAACGAATTGGAAGAACAGGTGGCGGTGTCGAATCAGAACCTGATAGCAGCCGAAGCAAACTTCCGTCAGGCCAAAATACTGGTGCGAGCGGCCCGTTCCGGCTATTTCCCGCAGGTGGACGCCGGCGCTTCGGTGACCCGCGCCCGCAGCGCCAGCAAGAGTTCGGCTGGTTCAGGCAACATTTCCACTAATTTCCTGCTCTCCGCCGAAGCCTCCTGGGAGCTTGATATCTGGGGAAGAGTCAGACGCAGTGTCGAGGCCAGCCTATCGGGCGCCCAGGCCAGCGCGGCAGATTTGGAATCACTCCGTCTGAGTGCCCAGGCGGAACTGGCCCTGAACTATTTCCAACTGCAAACAGTCGATGCTCAGAAGCAGATGTTCGAAGCAACGGTCTCTTCCTTTCAGCAACTCCTGGACCTGACTAAAAGCCGCTATGACGAGGGGGTTGTATCCCGGACGGATGTACTCATGGCGGAAACACAACTCAGGACAACCCAGGTGCAGGCCATGGACCTGGGCGTGCAACGGGCCCAGCTGGAGCATGCCATTGCCCTGCTGATCGGCAAATCACCGGCGCAGTTTTCCCTGCAGCCTGTCCCCAGGGACATCATTCCGCCACGGATCCCGTCCAGCCTGCCGTCCGAACTACTGGAGCGCAGGCCCGACATTGCGGCGGCCGAACGGCGCGTAGCAGAGGCCAATGCCAAAATAGGCATCGCCAAAGCGGCCTATTTCCCATCGATCACATTGAGTTCTACAGCCGGATTCGCTGCATCATCGTTTTCAAACTGGCTCACCTGGCCCAACCGGGTATGGTCACTCGGCACTGCCCTGGCGCAGACCGTTTTTGACGGTGGCCTGCGGAGCGCCCAGGTCGATGAGGCCCAGGCGGTTTATGATGCCACGGTGGCCACATACCGGGAGACGGTGCTGACAGGCTTTCAGGAGGTTGAAGACAATCTGGCGACGTTGCGCATACTGGAAGAAGAGACAATGATCCAGGATCAAGCGGTAAAGGCGTCACAACAGGCTTTTGAGATCACCGCCAATCAGTATCAGGTCGGAACAGTTGCCTATCTCAATGTTCTTGTCGCTCAAACGGCCGTTCTGGCAAACGAACGAACCGCCCTGGCGCTTGCAGGTCGAAGACTCACCGCCAGCGTTCTGCTGGTCAAGGCATTGGGAGGCGGGTGGAGGCAGGATAAACAAGGTGAAGTCAGTTATAATGGCATGACTGCAATCAAATGATTTAGATAACATACAAGGGAGAACACCATGCAGATTCAAATCAACACTGATCGAAATATAGACGGTCGCGAGGCGCTGGCCGCCCATATCAGCAGTGTAATAGAGCAGTCCCTGAGCCGCTTCAACGAGCACATCACTCGTGTGGAGGTTCACCTGAGCGATGAGAACAGTGACAAGAAAGTCGGAAAAGACGGGCTAAAATGCGTTATGGAAGCCCGTATCGAAGGGCGCAGGCCATTGGCTGCCACACACCAGGCAACAACCCTGGAACAGGCCTTCAGCGGCGCTGCAGACAAGTTAGCCAGATTGATCGAGAACACCATTGGACGGTCAGCAAATCAGCGAGGGCACAGGGCTGATCCGCCTCCATCAGGGCTGGATGTCCCAGAGGATGAGCAAGATGAGTGAGGTGTAACATACAAGTAGCGCGAGTGAGGCCATTGCAACGATGAGTTGGCTTGCGTCTGGTCTGATTCAACCGTTTATATTCATGTGGCGAGCCAGAGGATTCAACTAATGAATGCCGTACCGATCTCAATATCCTACCGCCGTTACGCCCTGGGGCTGCTTCTGGCGGTGAACCTGCTCAACTATATCGACCGGCAGGTGCTGTTTGCGGTGTTTCCGTTGATCAAGAGCGATCTGCGTCTCACCGATACGGCCTTGGGGTTTCTGGGGAGCGCCTTCATGCTCAGCTATCTGCTCTTCGCCCCGCTCTTCGGTTGGATGGGCGATCGTTGGAGCCGCACCAGGCTTGCTTCCGGTGGCCTGATCGTCTGGAGCCTGGCAACGGCACTGGCAGGTTTTGCCCCCGGTTACAGGACTCTGCTGGCCGCCCGCGCCACTGTTGGGATTGGCGAGGCAAGCTTCGGCACGGTGTCGCCCGGGCTGGTCTCCGACTTTTTTCCCAAGGAGCGCCGTGGCCGGATTCTGGCCTGGTTCTATGTCGCCATTCCGGTCGGCAGTGCGCTGGGGTATCTCCTGGGGGGATGGCTGGGACAGCTGTACGGCTGGCATACCGCTTTTCTGATGGTCGGTGTTCCGGGTTTGCTGCTGGCCATTCCGATTGCTCTGTTGCGCACCCCTCCCAGGGGCGGCGACGCAGTAGCTCCGCTTAAAAAAAGTGCTAAGGTTTCCTCAGGATATGCAGCCTTGTTCAAAAATCGCTCTTTTGTTTTCAATACCCTGGCCATGGCGGCAATGACTTTCGCCATCGGCGGACTGGCCCAGTGGATACCTTCTTTCCTGAACCGTGTCCATGCCCTTGACGTGGCCAGGGGAAATACGCTGTTCGGCGCAACCACTGTGCTGGCGGGGATTCTGGGCACCCTGGCCGGAGGCTGGCTCGGCGACCGCTGGCAGAAAAAAAGCGGCAAGGGCTATCTGCTGGTTTCCGGCTGGGGCTTTCTGATCGGCGCACCCTTTGCCGTCTGGGCCATTCTTGCCCCCGGCTTGACCGGTTGCATGAGCGCGATTTTTATCGCCGAGTTTTTTCTCTTTCTCAACACCGGGCCGCTCAACACCGTCATCATCAACGTAACCGGACCGGCTGTGCGTTCCATGGCTTTTGCGGTCAATATCTTCTTTATCCACGCCCTGGGAGACGCGGTTTCTCCCTCGATCCTGGGCTGGCTGTCCGACCGCTGGGACCTGCGCAGCGCCCTGCTGATCACCCCCGGCGCCATGGCGCTGGCCGGGCTGCTCTGTTTTATCTGCGGCAGGTACGTGGTGCAGGATATGGCACAGGTCGAGGAATGATCATTCCACAACACCAAAGGAGTCCCGTCATGAAATTTGTTTATCTGATCGTCGTATCCCTCAGCCTGTTCCTGCTCTGTTCATGCGCTATTTTCGGCACCAGGGAACCTGACCCGGCTCCGGCTGCACATGTCCCCAAACCTCTGTCCATGCCGGTCGGAAAGAACTGGCAGGTAATCGAGGAAGCGCCAAAACTCAGCGACGGGAGCCGCCTGCCCTTCCAGACCGAGCAGTCCCTGCAGCCTGGCGGGACTCCGGCTGTGTCGCCCGAGGACAACCGCAGGATCGAAACGTCACGCTGAACCGGTTGCCCGCCAGGAAAAGGAGGAAGACATGAAACCGATAATATTGGCCTGTGGAGTTTTTGCGGTGCTGATCTGTCTGCAGACTCCGGCAATGCCGGCAAACTTCAAGATAGATAACCCGGCGGAAAATATATACAATCCTGCGACCAACATGGACAATCCTAGTCCGATATCGCCACCGGTCCAGGCTATTCCAAAGCCTAAAGTGATCAAAGAAATCACCGAAGCCATACCTGTTGAACAGGTTAAAGAGCAGCCACGACCACAACTTAAGACACCGCCCAAGCCAGCCATCCCTAAAAAAAGCTACAACTACAAAACCGTTGGAGCATATGTAAACGCAGCCAAAAAAGCATTTATTCAGGATGACTACAGGGAATTCATCTCAATCACGGAGAATGCCCTGAATCGGATAGACGCCGGAGCCCTTAAAGCCTCCAAAAAAACCAGGCAAAAACTGACAAATTACAGAACATTCGGATATGGGCTGCTGCAACAGGCGGAATGAGGTTAAATTAGTTGAATGGCGTGTTTAATGAGAGTATAAAATAGAATTTTTAATTCTGAAAAACTGACCTTTAATATCCGGAACGCACAATGGATGCAAACGACAACAAGGAAATCCGGCAACTGTTTGACGAATATCTGCAGATGTATGCATCCCGTGATGATCGCCTCACTGAGCATTTCAGTGATGACTTTTCAGGATTTACCGGGGGCGGGGACTTTCTGGTCAAAGACCGCGCAGTATGGGTCGCAATTACCCGTCAGGATTTTGCCCAGGTAAAAGAACCGCTACGCATCGAGCTCAAAGATCTGGCTATCCAGTCCCTGTCTGAAACGATCGCCGTAACCACCGGTTTCTTCAACATTCACCTGCCAATTGAAGACAATATATTGTCACAAGAGACAGCCCGCCTGGTTCTGATATTCCGCAAGGAATCCACGTGCTGGAAAATCACACACAGCAGTATTTCCATTCCCTACTACCTGGTTCGTGAGGGTGAAGTATACCCGATGAAGGAACTGCTGGAAAGAAATCAGGCTCTGGAAAAGCAGGATGTCGAACGGACTCAGGAGCTTACCAGGACGAATGAGTATCTTTCGAGGGTGATTGAAGAGCAAAAACATGCCCAGCAGCAGTTGGATGAGCGCAATCGCCTGATAGACACTCTGCTGGCCAATCTTCCGCTCGGGGTGTTCATGGTGGAAGCGCCTACAGGAAAGCCATTGATCGCAAATGCCAGGGCGCTTGAACTCCTTGGAAGAGCCATTCTTCCGGACTCGAACAGGGAAAATCTCGCCGATGTCTACGAAACCTATAGATACGGCACAAAAGAAAGTTATCCAGCTGAGGAAATGCCCATAGTCCGTGGTATGTATGGCGAAGTGTCCACGGTTGATGATTTGCTGGTTGTTCGTCCTGACGGAACATCAAAATTGATGGGAATATCAGGCACTCCGGTTTTAGATTCAAACGGCCATATCTGGGCAAGTCTGGTTTGCTTCCAGGACATCACTGATCGAAAAGAACATGAAAATGAAAGACTGAAAGTTCAAAAGCTGGAGTCGCTTGGAGTTCTGGCCGGTGGCATCGCCCATGATTTCAATAATATTCTTACCGGAGTTATGGGAAACATTTCACTGGCAAAGATGTTCGTTGGTGGCGCACACAAGGCCTACGCCCCACTGCTTGGAGCTGAGAAAGCATCCATGCGTGCCTCTGAGTTGGCTCGTCAACTGCTGACTTTTGCCAAGGGCGGTGATCCGGTAAAGAAAGTCTTTTCAGTCCAGGTTCTTGTAAAGGAGTGTGTGTCCATGGTGCTTCACGGTTCAAATGTCAAGTGCACCGTCGACGTACCTGATTCAATTCATGCAATAAATGCGGATGAAGGGCAGATCAGTCAGGCAATACACAACATTATTATCAACGCCACGCAAGCAATGCCCGGCGGCGGGTCATTAACTATTTCTGCGCGAAACGAGATGCTTGCCGTAAAAAACAGTATGAAACTTCCTCCCGGCACATATATCCGTATTGCATGTATCGACGAAGGTTGCGGAATCTCAGATGCTGATCTGAGAAAAATCTTTGATCCCTACTTTACGACCAAAGTCAGCGGGACCGGTTTAGGACTCGCTTCAACCCACTCAATAATTATCAAGCATGGCGGACATATCAGCGTCAGTTCCATGGTAGATAAGGGAACCACTTTCACAATCCACCTGCCATCAATCGGCGAGACGTTTTCAGAATATAAACCGGAGTCTGTCTCGCAAACAGTGGAATGTCAAAATTGCGGTTCTATTCTTGTAATGGATGATGAAGAGATGATCCGGGATCTGGCGGCTGAAATGCTGCTTGAAATCGGGTATGAGGTTACAACCTGTGCCGACGGAACAGAAGCTGTAAGTCACTATTCGGCCGCCAAGGAATCTGGAACACCATTCTCCGCGGTGATAATGGATCTTACAATACCCGGAGGCTTGGGTGGCAAGGAGGCGGCCAAAGAGATTCTTTCTATTGATCCGTCGGCATGCCTGATCGTTTCGAGTGGATATTCAAATGACCCGATAATGTCTGATTACAGCGCCTATGGATTTGAAGGTGCTATTGCAAAACCGTACACAATTAGTGAATTGGCGCAAGCACTGCGTGTCACCGGCTGATTGAACCACGGTACCTTCCCAGGAAGGCACCGGAGTCCTGATTACTCAAAATACATTTCAGTTCATTTCACCGAGTCCTTGATTTTATCCCCTGCTTTTTCGAGCTTCTCTCCGCTCTTCTCGACCGCCTTGTTAATCTGCTGACCGGTCTTTTCCGCGGCCCGGTCTATTTCCTTACCGGCTCGCTCCAGCGGGCCCTCTTGTTTCTTGCAGCCGGATACTCCGGCCATCAGGATGGTCACCATCAATGTTACAAATAATTTCGCGCTAATTTTTCTCATCTGGACTCTCCTTTTACTTTTTTGGGTTGTGTTAAAACTTTGGAAACCGTATGCGGCTGATCATCAGTGAACCTGACACCGCGAAGAACAGCACCAGCGGATGGAGGGTGAAGCCGGCGAACCTGACCTGACCAAACCAGAGCGACTCCCGCAATGCGCCCTGCCACGCAGCCAGGAACAACATAACAACCAGCAGCAGCGATGTTGGTATGGGAGTGCCTTCGAAATATTTCACTTTATCCCCATCCCCTGTCAGCGACTCGGCGGTCACATTGTAACGAGCCAGGCGGGATACTCCGCATGCAACAAAACAGGTCAGGACAATACGGTCGTATAAGCCCTGCATGCCGCAACCGTAGCCGATCACAGCCGGAGCAACGCCGAAGGAGATGACATCGGCCAGGGAATCGAGTTCACGCCCCATTATGGAATTCTTCTGACGCCAGCGGGCGATCCTGCCGTCGAGGACATCAAAGATCAGGGCGGCAACAACCATCCCGCAGGCAAAGTAGACATGGGTGACGTCGTTTGTCTGCAGGTAGGTCAGCATGGAAAAAATCGCTCCCGTACCACAGACAGCGTTTGCCAGGGTGAACCAATCAGCTAGATGAAACTCCCGAATCATGGAGAAAGGCTTGTGCGGTTTTTGTAATGTCATGGCAGACTGAATTCCCCCCTGCATCAAAAAATGATCAAGATGATAGTTTATAATCCAAATACACTCTGACAACATAGCATAAAGCAACAAGAGTGCCGGATATCAGATGCGGGCACTGCACTGTGAGGAAGCGGCTGCAGCCGGTCACGGTAATGGCGCGGCATCGTTACCCACACTGATAATCCGGCCCGTCTGACTTTTGGCGGGCCGGCATGGACAAAGCGGTTATCCCACATTCACACCAAGGCCACCGCCGCCACATTTGACGGCTTCGTTAAATACGACGGCCACGCACGGCGGCTTTCTTGTTATCCCGTCATCAGACAGGCAGCCTTGTCTTGCACAATCGGCACCTTAACCATTTAAAATAAAAGATTTTCCTTGGCACAGTAGTTGTAAACATTACTGTTCCAGATGACCCAGGGCACAGCCGATGCTCGTATTATTTAACGCAAACAGCGCCGATTTCCCCAAAGGAGACATCCGCATGATTTTCTTCAAACTGCTGTTCATGGTCTGCCTGCTACTGCTGCCCGTTTCCGGTTTAGCGGCGGATGATGGCTATGGCTACCCGATCCCGGGCCCGTATGAATCCACTATCATGGGAACGCCGGCAAGCCTCAAGCCCCAGTTTCCGGTGCATATGCGCACCCGGCGGCTTGTGCTCGACATCTACCCAGACCGCAAGAAACCTCCGATTTTCTTTTACGACGAAGGACTGTTGTGCACGCTGGCTTTCCAGAAACAGAAAGCGCCGCTGGTATTCCTGATCGGGGGCACGGGCGCAACCAACCAGTCACCACGGCTTATTACCATGATGAAATCCCTCTATCATGCCGGTTTCCATGTGATCACCCTGCCGTCGCCGACACTGGCCAATTTTATAATATCTGCCTCTCAAAGCCGCGTTCCCGGCGATCTGACAGAAGACTCGGCTGACCTGTACCGGGTGATGGAAACCGCCTGGCAGCAGGTAAAGGGTGACATCGAGGTATCCGAATTCCTGCTGGGCGGCTATAGCATGGGCGCCAGTCAGGCCGCCTTTGTCGCAAAACTGGACGAAGAGCGCCGGGTGTTCAACTTTCGCAGGGTGCTCATGATCAATCCTCCGGTAAGCCTCTACAGCTCGGTCACCAGGATCGAAGAGCTGTTGAAGCAGATTCCCGGAGGGGCCAAAAAGCAGGGCTTTTTCTTTAACAGAATGTTTTCCAAATTCAGCCGGTTCTACCGTTATGGCAATTTTGTCGCCATCGACGAGGATTTTATCTACTCGATCTACACGGAAAAACTTTTTACCACCCCGGAAACCGCCGGTTTGATCGGACTCTCCTACCGGATCGGCCTGGCCGGCATGATCTTTTCCTCCGACGTGATGACCAATAGCGGCTATGTCGTGCCGAAGAACCGGGTGCTGAGTTCCAGCGATTCCATTTTTGACTATTTTCTGGTTTCAACCCACCTAAGCTTCTACGACTATTTCAACGAATACTTCTATCCATTCTTTAAAAAGCAAAGACCGGAACTAACCAAACAGGCACTGATCGATTCCCAGAGTCTCAGGAGCATCGAAGGTTATCTGAAATCTTCCACCAAGTTCGGCATGATGACCAACGAGGATGATTTCATTCTGACCAAGGCAGAGCTGGATTACCTGCGGCAGCTCTTCGGCGAACGGGCAAAGATCTATCCGCGCGGCGGGCATCTGGGCAATCTGGAGTTCAAGGATAACCAGGCATATATGGTTGATTTTTTCAGGATGGGGAGTACGCCATGAAGATTACAAGCCACTACGGACGCGGTTTTGCTCTCACTGCCATGTTTTTGTCGCTGTCGCTTGGCGGATGCGCCGCAAGCATGGTGAACAACACGGAAGAGGTACCGGCCATGCACTCGATCAACGAGTTCAAGGATCAACGCTTCGCCGAGGTGGAAGACCCCTGGGAAGGCTTCAATCGCAGCATGTATCGTTTCAACTTTTACTTCGACAAATACCTTTTCCTGCCGGTGGTGAACAGTTACGAATTCATCACGCCCACATTCGTCCAGCAGCGGATATCGGGAGTGTACAACAACCTGGGTGAAGTGAGGAATCTCACCAACAGCCTGTTCCAGCTCAAGGGGATGGATTCCCTGACAACTCTGGGGCGCTTCGTTACCAACAGCACGCTTGGCCTGGCGGGCATGTTTGATCCCGCCACATCCTTCGGCCTGGAAAGGCGCAACGAGGATTTCGGCAAAACCCTCAACTACTGGGGAGCAGATTCCGGTCCCTATCTCGTGCTTCCGATCTTCGGCCCTTCGTCCGTACGCGACGCGAGTGGACTGGCCGTGGACAGCGGCATATCCTACGGTATCTACACGGCAATCAATCCGTTTGGAAACACCGGCAACAGTTTCGTCTACGACACGCTGGTGACAGGTATGGGGACTATTGACGCACGGCATCAGAAGAGCTTCCGCTACTATGAGAGCGGCTATCCCTTCGAGTACTACATGGTCCGCTTCATCTACCACGAACAGCGTGAAATCGAGGCCGGCATGCCGCTTCCCGCGGAGTGACCATCTCCATCAGCAGGAAACTCCGTTCATATCAATAATATCAAGCTGATATGCTAGCTATTAAAACAACGCAGCATATCCGGGCTTGATACAAAAACCCCGCTCTGAATTTGAATATCCAGACCTGTCCCACCAAGATGCGAATACGCATTTCTCAAAGTTGCATCGATCCAAATTCCTGCTACTATATAAAATACCGTTTCATTGTTGTAACGGCACTCATTAATGTCAGGAGGTTTTATGCGGAGATTTATTCTAGTCTGTACAACATTACCCTTGCTTGCAGTAAATATTGCTGCAGCAGACCTGCCGGCGGCCCCTAACGGAATAACCATGTTTCCTGATTACATGTCCTGGAAGGTCGTGGCTCCTTCCTACCGGGAAGACAAGGGACATATCCGCATCATCACCGGCAACGAGATCGCCGTTACAGCCCTGCGCGCCGGCAAGAATCCGCTTCCCGATGGCAGCGTACTGGCCAAGGTGGCCTGGAAAGCCGAGAAACATCCAAACTTTCCGGTGGCCACCGAACCGGGCGCCTTTGCTCAGGTGGAATTCATGGTAAAGGATGCCAAAAAGTACAAGGATACCGGCGGCTGGGGCTTTGCCCGTTTTGTGGGTAACGGCCTGAAACCGTACGGCAAGGATGCCAGTTTTGTCAACGAGTGCTTTGGCTGCCATCTGCCGGTTGCTAAAAACGACTATCTCTTTACCAAAATATCAAAGACGCCTTAATTTATAAGTAACGATCGTTTCAATTTTGCACGCTGTCTCCTAAAAATTATTGCCAATCAAGGAGGTGTGAAAATGCAAGTGACCCGAAGAACTTTTTTCAAGGTTTGTGCTTCCGGACTGGGAAGTTCCAGTATTGCGATGCTGGGTTTTTCGTCTAACGAAGCATTGGCGGAAGTACGTGAGTTCAAGCTGGCCCGCAGCAGCGAGACCCGTAATACCTGTCCCTACTGCTCGGTGAGCTGCGGCCTGATCATGCACAGCCTGGGCGATAAGTCCAAGAATGCCGTGTCGTCCATTTTTCACATCGAAGGCGACCCGGATCACCCGGTGAACCGAGGCACCCTCTGCCCGAAAGGCGCCGGCCTGGTTGATTTCATCCATAGCCCCAACCGCCTCAGGTATCCTGAATATCGTGCCCCCGGCTCCAGCGAGTGGAAACGCATTTCCTGGGACGAGGCCTTTACGAGGGTGGCCCGGCTGATGAAGGACGACCGGGACAAGAACTTCATCGCCAGGAATGCAACCGGCGCCACGGTCAACCGCTGGCTGACCACCGGTTTCCTGGCGGCCTCCGCCTCCAGTAACGAATCCGGCTACATTACCCACAAGGCGATCCGCAGCACCGGCATACTGGCGTTCGACAATCAGGCGCGTGTCTGACACGGTCCAACGGTGGCCAGTTTGGCCCCCACATTCGGACGCGGTGCAATGACCAACCACTGGGTGGATATCAAGAACGCCAACGTCATCCTTGTCATGGGCGGTAACGCCGCCGAGGCGCACCCCTGCGGTTTCAAATGGGTGACCGAGGCCAAGGCCCACAACCACGCCACATTCATCGTGGTGGACCCCCGCTTTACCCGCTCCGCGGCGGTGGCTGATCTCTATGCGCCCCTTCGCACCGGCAGTGACATTGCCTTCCTGGGTGGGGTGATCAACTACCTGCTCACCCACGACAAGATCCAGCACGAATACGTCAAGGCCTACACCAACGCCTCCTTCATCGTGGCGGAAGGTTACAAATTCGATGACGGCCTGTTCTCTGGCTATGACGAAGCGGCCCGGAAGTACGACAAATCAACCTGGGCCTACGAGATCGGACCGGACGCTTTCGCCAGGGTGGACGAGACCCTGCAACATCCTCGCTGTGTGCTGCAGCTGCTCAAACAGCACTATTCCCGATACACACCGGAAATGGTAAGTAACATCTGCGGCACCGCCAGGGACACCTTTCTCAAGGTATGCGAGCACATCGCTACCACCTCGGCCCCCAACCGCACCCTGACCATCATGTATGCCCTGGGCTGGACCCAACACACGGTTGGATCGCAGATGATCCGTACCGCTGCCATGATGCAGCTCTTGCTGGGCAACATGGGCATGGCGGGGGGCGGGATGAACGCCCTGCGGGGACATTCCAACATCCAGGGGCTCACCGACCTGGGGTTGTTGTCGGACCTTTTGCCTGGTTATCTCACCATGCCCAGAGAACAGGAATCCGACTACCAGGGTTATATCGACAAACGAGCACTCAAGCCGCTGCGCCCCGGTCAGATGTCCTATTGGCAGAATTATGGCAAGTTCCATGTCAGCCTGATGAAAAGCTGGTTCGGCGATGCCGCCACCAAGGAGAACAACTGGTGCTTCGACTGGCTGCCCAAACTGGACAAGGTCTACGACGTGCTTCAAGTGTTCGAACTGATGCACCAGGGCAAGCTGAACGGTTACTTCTGCCAAGGTTTCAATCCCCTGGCCTCCTTCCCCAACAAGGCCAAGATCGACGTGGCCCTGGCCAAGCTCAAATACCTGGTGGTGATCGATCCCCTGGCCACTGAAACCTCGTGCTTCTGGGAGCATCACGGCGATTTCAACAACGTGGACCCGGCCAGGATCCGGACCGAGGTAATCCGCCTTCCCTCCACCTGTTTCGCCGAGGAGAACGGATCGCTCACCAACTCCGGCCGTTGGCTGCAATGGCATTACAAGGGCGCAGAACCGCCAGGCGAGGCAAAACCGGATGCCGACATCATCGCCGGCATCTTCCTCAAGCTGCGGGAGCTTTATAAAAAGGAAGGAGGCGCCTTTCCGGATCCCATCCTGAACCTGACCTGGAACTACATGATTCCCCACACTCCGTCGGCGGAGGAACTGGCCAGGGAATTCAACGGCAAAGCGCTTGCAGATCTGACCGACCCAAAGGATCCTACCAAGGTCGTGTTGACAAAAGGCCAGCAGCTGGACGGATTCGCCCAACTCCGGGACGACGGCAGCACGGCTTGCGGCTGCTGGCTCTATTCGGGAGCCTGGACCGAAAAGGGTAATATGATGGCGCGGCGGGACAACTCCGACCCATCGGGTCTGGGTAACACCATCAACTGGGCCTTCGCCTGGCCGGCCAACCGGCGCGTCCTGTACAACCGCGCCTCCTGCGACCCGGCCGGCAAGCCTTGGGATCAGAAGCGCAAATTGATCGGCTGGGACGGCAGCAAATGGAGCGGCGCAGATATACCCGACTTCAAGCCGGACTCTGCTCCCTCCGACGGCATGAACCCCTTCATCATGCTGCCGGAAGGTGTGGGCAGACTGTTCGCCCTGGACAAGATGGCGGAAGGGCCGTTCCCCGAGCACTACGAGCCCTTCGAAACCCCTATCGACACCAACCCTTTACACCCGAAGGTGATCAGCAATCCGGCGGCACGGGTGTTCAAGGGCGATATGGAAGGCTTCGGCAAGAGCAAGGAGTATCCCTACGCCGCCACCACCTATCGCCTCACCGAGCACTTCCACTTCTGGACCAAGCACACCAGACTTTCGGCCATCATGCAGCCGGAACAATTCGTAGAAATCAGCGAAGAACTGGCAAAGGAGAAAGGTATCAAGGCCGGCGACCAGGTCAAGGTATGGTCCAGTCGTGGCTTCATCAAAGCGGTGGTGGTTGTGACCAAACGCATCAAACCGCTCCAGGTCAACGGCAGGATAGTCCATCACGTCGGCATCCCGCTCCACTGGGGCTTCAAGGGCATTGCCAAGCGCGGCTACCTGGCCAATATCCTGACCCCTTTCGTTGGCGACGCCAACACCCAGACACCGGAGTTCAAATCGTTCCTCGTCAACATCGAGAAAGCATAGGAGGTGGTTCATGGCACTTCAATCTCTTGACATCAAACGCCGCTCCGCCACCACAACCCCTTCGCCCAGCCAGCGTCAAACCCAGGAGGTACTCAAACTAATCGATGTATCCAAATGCATCGGCTGCAAGGCCTGCCAGGTGGCGTGCATGGAGTGGAACGACACCCGCGACGCCATTGGCGCCAACCATGGCGTTTACGACAACCCGATGGACCTGACCGAAAACTCCTGGACAGTGATGCGCTATGCCGAGCTGGAACTGGAACAGGGGAAACTCGAGTGGTTGATCCGCAAGGACGGCTGCATGCACTGCGCCGAACCGGGCTGCCTCAAAGCCTGCCCGGCGCCGGGAGCCGTCGTGCAGTACAGTAACGGCATCGTGGATTTCCACGAGGAAAACTGCATCGGTTGCGGCTACTGTATCACCGGCTGCCCGTTCAACATCCCCAGATTGTCAAAAAAGGACAGCAAGGTCTACAAATGTACCCTCTGCTCCGACCGGGTTGCGGCGGGTTTGGAGCCGGCCTGCGTTAAAACCTGTCCCACCGGGGCAATCGTGTTCGGCTCCAAGGAGGATATGATCCGCCACGCCGAGGAACGGGTGGTTGACCTGAAGAGCCGTGGGTTCGCCAATGCTGGCATCTATAACCCGCAAGGGGTGGGCGGCACGCATGTGATCTATGTACTTCAGCATGCCGACCGGCCTGAGGTGTACTGCGGCCTGCCCAGGAATCCTTCGATCGGCCCGATGGTGGAACTGTGGAAGGGGGCGGCCAAGCCACTGGCCTCCCTTGGCCTGGCCATGGTTGTAGCCGGCGCCGCTTTCCACTACGTGACCAAGGGCCCCAACGAGGTCTCAGCGGAGATCGAGAAGGAGTTTGAAGATGAAAAATGACCCGAATAAAATACTCCGCTATACACCCTTCGAACGCGCCAACCACTGGCTGGCTGCAATCAGCTTCATCCTGCTGGCGCTGTCCGGACTCGCATTCTTTCATCCCGCCTTCTACCCCCTGACCCAACTGTTTGGTGGTGGCGTCTGGACACGCATCCTCCATCCCTTTATCGGGGTGCTGATGTGCCTGTCGTTTGGTGTCATGTTTTTCAATTACAGGAAGCTGAATGTCATGACACCGGCTGACAGGGAATGGCTGAGCCATGTCCGGGAAATGGTGGATGGCGATGACCGGCATATGCCGGAAGCTGGAAAGTTCAACGGTGGCCAGAAACTCCTGTTCTGGCTGCTGGTAGCCAGCATGGCGCTGCTGGTCCTGTCCGGCATTGTTATCTGGCGTTCCTATTTCGCCTTTCTGTTCCCGGCGGCGGTGATCCGCCTGGCTTCTGTCGTACACGCCGTAGCGGCAACCGTCATGATCGCCCTGATCATCTTTCACATCTATGCAGCCATCTGGACCAAAGAGAGCATCGACGCCATGCTTTACGGTCATGTCAGACGCGCCTGGGCCAAGCAGCATCACACGGCCTGGTTCCGGCAGATGATGGGAGGGGATAAATGAATCCGGAAACCCGCATCCTTGAACCGGGTCAGATCGAAGCCCCGGCTGGCCAAATCCGTTTTCTTATCCCCCCGGGGCGCGATCTGTTTGCGCGACGCGCCGATCGATTGCGACACATTTCCCATGGTCATCCCATGGGAGAATATCTGGCCTTTCTGGCATTACTTGTGGATGCACAACAGGAGACATTAAATCAATTCCCTGCGTTACCTCTGCCTGATACAGCCGAACAGGCGCTCTGCCGCCAGCATGGCATGCCACTGCTGGGCTCCCGTTCCTTGCGCCGGAACCCTGCTTGGCGCACAGGGCTGACAACTATTCTGCGGAAAATGAGCAAGGACACTCTACCACCAGCAGCATCCGAGACCATTGCCAGTTTACTTAAGGCGAGTGAAAACCGATTGGAGGAGATGGCCGACGGGATTCTGGCAGGAGAACTGGACGACATCTCTCCACAGGAGTTGCCGTTTGTCGCTGCCGCCCTGCAGGTCTATTGGGTTTACATGGCGTCCACCCCGGGAGAAGATGTATTTGGCAGAGTGGACCAAGGGGGGATTTGCCCGGTGTGCGGATCTTACCCGGGTTCCGGAATTATCTGCAGCACTGAATCCGGGGGGGGGCTGAGGTACCTCAGTTGCTCCCTCTGCGCTTCACAATGGCATATGGTACGGATCAAATGCAGCAACTGTGAATCCACCCGCGGGATCAATCACTTCATACTTGAAGGTTCGAATGGCGCTGTCAAGGTGGAAAGCTGTGACGATTGCAATTCTTATCTGAAGCTGTTGTACCTGGAAAAAGACCAGAACATGGAAGCAGTGGCTGATGACCTGGCAACATTAACACTGGATATGCTGATGTACAATGATGGCAAGAGTCGTTGCGGTCCCAACCTGCTTTTTCATCCCGGAATTCGTTGATGGAAAGTAAAACCCCGCCATTAATGGCGGGTTTTTACTTTCTAAGCACTGCCGACAAATCCTGTCTTTCAACCAATCCGGCGCATTTTGCGGAGATACACGTCTCCGTCCCTGGTGCAGAAGAACAGCTTTCTCCCGACCAGACCACCGGTGTCCCCGCCGGCTACCGACAACCCCAGGGATGCAATGACTTCCAACGCCCTGGCGACATTCTGTTCTCCGACGGAATAACCGGTTGATTCGGCGCTGCCGACATTCAGCACACGCGCTCCGCCAAACAGCTTGACCACAAGCTTTTGCGACGCACCACACTCCTGGGCTTTACGATATATATACAGCAAAGCAGCATCAACATAACGCATATCCTTGGATTGTCCTGAAGCATTCGGAAGCATGGCATGGCAAATTGCTCCAAAGCCACGATCAGGCGAAAACAGCGTTACTGCCACGCAAGACCCGAGTACGGTTGAAACCAGCACCGGTTTTAGAGTGACAACAACTTCACCCGGTTTCAAATAGATATTATGTATATGCGAAGTGATCAGGTCTTTCATATTCAGCTCTTTAGCGCCTTGTGACGATTAATTCATAAATACATCAGGCACACAATCGCAACACCTCGGCAGCAATGTTCGGCAACGGCATAACCTTGTTGACTCCGCCTTTTCTGACCGCTTCAAGCGGCATGCCATAGACAACGCAGGTGGCTTCATCCTGGGCAATCGTGACTGCGCCGGCATCGAACATCTCTTTCATCCCATGCGCGCCGTCATCCCCCATGCCGGTCATAATCACACCCACGGCATTCTTGCCGGCATAGCGCGCCGCTGAACGGAACAGTACATCCACCGACGGGCGATGGCGCGAAACCAGCGGACCATCCTTGATCTCCACATAATAGCGGGCACCGCTACGTTTCAGAAGCACGTGATGGTTGCCGGGGGCAATCAACGCCCTGCCCCTGACTACAGTATCATTATCCTGGGCTTCCTTGACCGTAACACGGCAAATCGAATCCAGCCTCTTTGCAAAGGCTGCGGTAAAATTTTCGGGCATATGCTGGACAATAACGATGCCGGGTGTATCCTCGGGCAGCATCTCCAAAAACACCTTGAGCGCCTCGGTTCCGCCGGTCGAAGCGCCAATGACGACCACTTTTTCCGTGGTCTGGATCATTGCTTTCGTGTTGGGCTTTTCCATGATTACATCGGCTGTGTATTTTGGCGATACCTCCTTCATGGTCCGCATGGCGCGCAACGGCCCCAGGCGGGCCGCGGCTGCGCCTTTCACCGCATCGCAGATACGCGTCCGCGATTCCTCGATAAACAGCTTTGTACCCAGCTTTGGCTTGGTAATTATGTCCACCGCACCGTATTCAAGCGCCTTCAGCGCGGTCTCGCTGCCGCTTTCAGCCAGACTGGAACACATTACAACCGGTATCGGGTACTGACTCATCAATTTCTGAAGAAAAGTCAGCCCATCCATTCGCGGCATTTCCACATCAAGTGTTATAACGTCCGGGACCATGGTTTTCATGCGCTCAGCCGCCAGGATGGGATCCGCGGCGGTAGCAATAACCTCAATCCCGGGATCGGAGTTAAGAATGTCGCATAATGTCTGACGCACCAGAGCCGAATCATCGACCACCAGCACCTTGATTTTTTTCATGTAATGATCTCCGGATTTATCAACAATACGTCAGAATCGACAGACACCAAGTCCTAATTTTCTTTTCTGTACACCGTGGATGCCACCGGCTTGAAATCCACATCCAGACCGGTCAAGGTTTCGGAGTGACCGATAAACAGGTAGCCTCCAGGACGTAATTGCCGGTGAAATTTCCTCATAAGGGTCTGTTGTGTCGGTTTATCGAAATAGATGACTACGTTGCGGCAGAAGATGATATCCATCTTTTCCGGTATCCCGAAGTCGTCATCCATGAAATTAATGCGCCGGAATGATACCAGCGAGCGCAATTTGGGTGAGATACGTATCAGGGCCTTGGATTTTTCACGACTGCGAAGCAGGTACTTTTTTTTCAGGTTCAGGGGGATCGGGTCGGTTCTATCTTCGGGATATATGGCGGTTTTAGCGGTTTGCAGAACCTGGGTGCAGATATCCGAAGCGGTAATTGCAGCCCGGAAATCAGGATGGTTTTCGGCAAATTCGGACAGAACCATCGCCAGGGTATAAGGCTCTTCACCTGTTGAGCAACCGGCGCTCCAGATCCGCAGAGGTTCGCGAAGTTCATTTCCTCGGGACTGCAGAATATTAGGCAGAGCAGTTTTTACCATGAAATCGAAATGGCCCGGTTCACGGAAAAAATCGGTCTTATTGGTAGTGACCACGTCGATAAGATGCACCAACTCACTGGACCGCCCTTCAGGGCTGAAAACATAATCGCCATATATTTCAAAGGTTGAAATGGAGAGTGCTTTGAGGCGTTTCTGCAGGCGAGCTTCAAGCATGGTTTTTTTAGCGGGCGGCATTTTAATACCGGCACATTCATAGATAAGACTGCTGAAGCGCTGAAATTCCCGATCCTGCAACGTGGCGGGCAAATGGGGGCTGGTGCTGTCACGAGGATTTGTCACCTCATGATCCTTTCGTCGAAAGTTCCATCAGCTCTATCGTTTGCAGCAGGCTTCCCATGTCAAGAATCAGCGCCACGGTTCCATCACCCAGGATGGTGGCTCCGGAGACCCCCTTCACATCACGGTACATCTTGCCGAGTGACTTGATGACGGTCTGGTGTTCACCAACCACGTTATCCACCACGAACCCGACCTTTGTGCCATGGATGCTGGCAATCACGATCTGCTCGATCTCGGGGGACTGCTCCGTTATGCCGAAATGTTGACGTAGCGGGATATATGGTACTATTGCGCCTCTCACATTGGCTAGGTTGCGTCCATGCGAGTTTTTAATATCCTCACGTGTCAGCTCAACACATTCCTCAACCGCGGCCAGCGGTAATACGAAGTGATCCTTGCCGATTTTTACCAGCAGACTGTCAATGATCGCCAGCGTCAGCGGTATCTTCAGCGTGATGGTAGTGCCGCTGCCGCGTACACTGTCAACTCCGATCGAACCGCGCAGCCCTTCGATGCCGCGCTTGACCACGTCCATGCCTACGCCACGCCCGGAAACACTGGTTACCTTGGCTGCAGTCGAAAATCCGGGAGCAAAAATCATCGAATAAATCTCACGGTCAGAAGCTTCGGAATTGGCTGGCAACAGGCCGCGTTCAAGCGCTTTAGCACGTATGGCGTCGCGGTCAAGCCCGGCGCCGTCATCGCGGATCGTGATTAAAACGGAATCACCGGAATGTTCTGCACCCAGATAAACCTTGCCGATGCCAGGTTTGCCGGCGGCGCGCCGGACCACGGGCATCTCGATGCCATGGTCGATACTGTTGCGGATGATATGCACCAGCGGATCGTTCAGCTTCTCTATCACGGTCTTGTCCAGTTCGGTTTCGGCGCCAAAGGTCTCCATTTCGATCTCTTTACCCAGTTCACCGGAGAGATCCCGCACCAGACGCTTGAACTTGCTGAAGGTGCTGCCGATCGGCAGCATGCGGATGTTGAGGGCGGTGTCGCGCAGTTCGTTGGTCAGGCGTTCCACCTCTTCCGATATGGCGATGAAGGTAGAATCGCCACCAGCCAGTGATACCTGGGATAGGTGCGCCTGCACCGTGACCATTTCACCCACCAGGTTGATCAGCTGATCCAGTTTCTCGGCAGGGACACGTATGCTGGCGGCGGTCTCCTGTTGCGGAGCTTCATTGCGCTCCTTGCGGACGCTCTTCACATGTTGCTGCTCGACCAGCGCCGATTGAACCTTTTCCGGAGAAACAATGCCCTTTTCCACCAGCAGTTCACCGAAACGCTTCTGCAGCATCAGAACTTTCTTCATCTCGACCGGCGACAGGTCGCCACGCTCAACCAGGATGTCGCCCAGTTTCTTGTAACCCTCTTCCCGGTCGATCAGTCCACTGCTGTCAATCAGCTCGATTTTTATGTCGCAATCGTCTTCGACAAAGATGAAAACATCCCTGATGGCGTCCTCCCCGCGCGAAGTAGTCAGGATGATGTCCCAGTAAATATGGCAACTTTCTGGCACCAGTTCGTCTAGTTGGGGAATCTCGTCAAATTGAGCCACAACCTGCGCTGTTCCCAGACCGCGCAACTCGTTGATCAGAGAAATCGGGTTGGTGCCGCACATGATAAGATTGGGAGCCGGACGGAAGCGGATGCGCCAGGTACTCTCGTTCGACAGTTCATCCGGCGAAATTTCAGGAAGGTTTATCGACGGAACCTCGCTGGAACCTTTTTGCGGCAATTCCGTTTGAGGTAACAGCTGCCGAAGCCCGGCAATAATCTCGTCTCCCGCACTGCGGTCAACATCTTCTCCGACGGAAGCGTTAAGCAGGTATGAGATGTGGTCGCGCGATTTGAGAGTCAGGTCAAGCAGGCGTTTGGTGACGGTCATCTTGCCATTGCGGACCATGTCAAAAACCGTTTCGACCTCATGTGTAAAAGAGGCGATCTCATCGAAACCGAACATTGCGCCCGAGCCCTTAATGGTGTGCATGGCCCGGAATACCCGGTTGATCAGATCATTGTCATCGGGCGTTTCTTCCAGTTCCAGCAATGAAGTTTCCAACTCGGCCAGAAGTTCTCCCGCCTCATCCCGATAGGTTGCAACCGCTTCTTCCATCATGGTTTCACCCCAGTACCTTCTTGATCACCGCAATCAGTTGTTCCGGCTTGAATGGTTTAACGATCCACCCGGTTGCTCCGGCGGCTTTCCCTTCGCCCTTTTTGGAATCATTGGATTCGGTAGTCAGCATCACTATCGGAATGAACTTATTCAGTGTTCCCGCTCGAACCCCTTTAATCAGCCCGATACCATCCATGTTGGGCATATTGAGGTCGGTCAGAAGCATGTCAACCTTCTGTGTCGCCAGTTTATTCAGCGCGTCACGTCCATCTACCGCCTCGATTACATCATAACCGTTCTGCTTGAGAGTAAAAGCCACCATCTGCCTGACACTGGCCGAGTCATCGGCTGTCATAATAACCTTTGCCATTAATGTGTACCTCCAAACCATATGCATGTAGAATCATTGTTGTGCCTGCAGATCGCATGTCGCGCTGCGCCACTGGCTATGATCATTTCCGTCAGGGCCGGCGGCATGAGTCCGTGGTATGAGAAGTTGCAGCCTTTGGCAGCAGCGCTCTTGCAGGCGGAGCAGATCAGTTGCAATCCGGTAATATCCACTTCCACCGCCGGCTCGAACTCGATTGCAACATTTTTTGAAGAATCCAGCGCCTCATTAAAGATACGCGCTAATTCGGATGCGTTTTCGATTGTAAGCCGGTCTCCGCTGGAGATGATAATTTCGCCGTTTTCACGGCACGAGCTGTTAAGCGGCATACTTCCCCCAATCAGAACAAATCTACGTTATCACCAAATTCAGAATCATCGGCCACGACGCTTTTTGAAACATCCGGCATCGTCAGCGCCGCCTGACCACTGCGTTTGCGAGCCATGGCTTCGTGGATGTGACGTTCGCTTTCCATGGTATAGCGTTGCTCCATGTGCAGCAGGTTCTGTTTGAATTCATTGCTGGCGGGTTCCATATTGCGCGCCTGGGAAACAATCCGTTCCAGGTCGCACAGTATGTCATTTGACATGATCTTTGTCCGTTCATGCACGTCGATTCCTGCGGTCGCCCTGTCCACGTCTTCGGTGAGGCTGGTTACATTGCCGCTCAGACCGTCCAGCAGTGAAAACAGTTCATTGTTCATCTGACCAAGTGTTTTCAGAATTACTCCCAACTCGTCCTGCATGGTTAAAATCAGTTGTCCGGACTGCTCTTCCTCGCTTCCGGTCTCGACCGACAGATGTTCCGTCACGGCGTTAATGCTGTTCAGGATAGAAGCCACCGAGTTGGTCTGGCGTACCGCTTCGTCAGAAAGACGTTTTATCGCCTCGGCCAGCACTCCCAGTGCGGCGCCTTCCTGTCCGGTATGGGCTGCCTTGATCTGGGCATTCAGGGCGATCAGGTCAATTTCGGTACCGATTTCCTCAATATCCGTGACGAATGTTGCAATTTCAGCAATGGTCTGTGCAACCTTCCTCATCGTATCCATCATGTTGCGATCGGTCATGGCACAGGATTCCAGAACCCCGGTTATGGTCCCCATCCCCTGGCTGATAACTTCCACAAACGAACTGCCGCCTGTGTTGGCCGTACCGGTGACGTTCCGGGTTTCATTAACCATCAACTGTTGCCTGCCGGCCACATCGTGCAGATTGTCAATGATTCCGAGAACCGCCGAGTAGAGTTCGGCGGAGGCGAAGCGCAGTTGGGCCTCCTGCAGTTCACAGACATCGCCGGCTTCCATGATCAGTGCGCGACGGCGTTCGTCATCAATTGAAACACCCTCGGAAACCGGCAGATCGGCCGACAGGCGTTCCAGGGCTTCGATGATATGCTCCATCTGCTGACGCGTCATGTCGTGCATCTGCATCGACGAGACCGCTTCGCTGATGCTGCCGGTCACGTCACTGGAAATGGAAGAGACTGTTGCTGCGAATCCCGTGCAGCGCTCATTGACCGATATCAGCTCCAGCAGGCTGTCCCTGGCGTTCTTAAGGGATGATCCGATCTGCTGGTCCTGTCTGGAGTTGCTTGTGCGCACGGCATCCAGGTTACTGGTGATCATTTTTGCCAAAAGTTCGCGATGAGCCATGATCGAAACGGATTTGTCATTGACCTGATGGGAAAGCTTTTCCACATCCATGGCCAGATTGACAAAACCGCTGCCAAGTTCTCCAAGCCTTGAACTCTCGATTTTGGTGGAAATGCTCAGCATGCGCAGGGTCTTGTTCATCTTCTGAAAACCTTCCAGAGGATGGGACAAGGTATCCAGCAGGTCATGAACCTGCTTGAGTGTGTTGCAGCTGTCACCGCTACGTACGCGGGCGTTGGCAAGGTAATCTTCCATTTCTGTAATCATCTGCTGTAAACGGCCGGTCAGGGTTTGACCGCTCTCACCGGAAACAATACCGACCAATTCATTCGACATCCGGGAAATGTCACCGGAGCGCCGGTAAAAATCCTGCATTTGAGAGCCAATCTGTAGAAACTGATCCTCGGTGGTACCTGCCATTCGCCGCAACGAATCGATCGCGGGAACAAGTATGCCGCGCCAGCCGCAAAGCACCTCGGCACCTGACTCACCACCGGATTCAAATTTGCTCTCAATATTAATGGATCGCATCCTCGTCCCTCAATTATTCCAATAGCTTTAGCGAACGTAATTCCTTGGCAAGCTTGTGCCTGCTCAAAGGCTTTACAATGTAGGCGTCGGCGCCGCATTCATTAAATGATTTGATCACCGTGTGCGGGTCGCCAAGCGCGGATATCATGATCACTTTTACGGCAAGATCGGATGGGATGTCCATCTGCTTTTCAAGTGCGCGTATCTGTCGCACCGCCTCCAGTCCGTCCACCTGCGGCATCATGATATCCATGAACACCACCTCGTAAGGACGTTTTGACTCATGGGCCATGATAAAGGAATCGATCGCTTCCTGGCCATTGACCGCTATGTCACAGTCAAAGTTTGGAGCAAGCAGATCCTTCAGGATTCGGCGCGACAACAGGTGGTCTTCTGCAATCAGGCATTTCACAATAACTCTCCCGGCAAAAAATAAATCAATTAATCACTTTTTCACTCATGGCCACTTTATTAATAAAACTGTCACACTTTTGGTTCCGGATCAGGGGTCGATAATTTCCAGAGTAACCACAAACCTGCTGCCACCTTCCGGCACATGCTCGACCAGCAGAGTTCCATTCAGGTGCTGTGCATACTGTTTGGCAATGGAAAGACCGAGACCGACTCCTCCGTGACACCGGGTAAGGGATTCGTCCACCTGGGCAAACGGCTCGAAGATCCGATCCAACATACCCACCGGAATCCCGATGCCGCTGTCGGTCAGGGAAAACTTCAAAAGAGCGTTACCTTTATCGGGTTGTTCCTTGATGACTTCCAGCACCGCTCCCCCCTTTTCGGTAAACTTGAGCGCGTTGTCAAGTAGTATCTCCAGTAATCGGGAGAGCTGTTCCTTGTCGGTCCAAATTTTAACGGGAGCATCATCGGCAATTTGAAGTTTCAGGAATAAGCCCCTGCGCGCAAAGTTGGAGTAGGCTTTTGTAATACTGCTTTCAAGGAGTGCTTTAAGATCAATAAGATCGTAGCGGGCGGATGCAGCGGACGAATGACACGATATGCTATTGAATGTCAACAACTGGTTTACCATTGCCAGCATGTTGTTCGCGGATTGCCGGGCCATTTCCAGATACTCGGCCTGAGCACCGGCAAGCCCACCCTCCGCCAGCAGGTCAAGTGCTCCAATGACTCCGTTCATCGGCGTTCGCATCTCATGGGAGATATTCGCCATGAAATTGCTCTTTGCGGTAGCGGCCTTCAACAGTTCCGCCCTGAGGTGATCCAGTTCAATCATGGCGTTTTTGAGTTCCCGGGTACGGAGGGACACCGTTTCTTCCAGCTCTTCGCGATAATTCTTTTCGATCCTCTTTAGCTTGGTGTAATTGAGAGCACGATCTACAATCTTACGCAAATGATCAAAATCGAACGGCTTGTGAATAAAATCAAAGGCGCCGTTTTTAATTGCGTTGACCGCCATCTGCAACTGGGCAAAACCGGTCATCAGAATCACCGGAATTTCCGGCCAGGTACGATGCACACGTCCAAGAAATGCGATGCCATCCTGGCCAGGCATCATCACATCGGCCACAATAGCATCGTATGAATTCATTTCCAGCATGCCATAGGCGGCATCGGCGCTGTCAACAGAGCTGACATCATAGCCGGTTTTCTGGAGACAGAGTGATACCATCCGGCAGATTTCAGGTTCATCGTCAACCACAAGTACATGCGGTTTGTGCAGATCCTTGTCATTGTTAGAAGTCATCTCGGCAAATTCCTTGCTGTAAAAGTCCATAATGGTTGTGTTTAGTTATAATAGCAGCAAAACGATTTTTTGCACGGTTTGATAAGTTGCAAATATTCTCATGAACCGGCTTTGGATTGCAAATATTTATCCAATACATTTCTTTAATCTTTTAGAGTTTTTGCGATGCTTGCTGATGGAACAGATCTGTACCAGCCGGTTGGACAAGGAAGCGGCATGCTCCGCTGATGCGCGAATCAGGGAAACACACATTAACAGTTCCGGTGGTGTTTTGGAATCGCAGTCGATGAGGGAGCTGGCACCCAGTATTACAGTCAGGATGTTGTTGAAATCGTCCGCCAGACTATTAGCAAGCACAGCCATTGACTTTGTTGCCTCTGCCGGTGGAGCAAATGCCTGTTTGTTTCCGCATGTTCGTCTCATGGCACGTGATCTCACGAGCATGGGTCAAATACAGGTGAAATACCAGCCACTGTCCTTGACCCATGCCTGCTCATTATTTAGAATTTCTCAAACTCGTCATCCAGATGATCCGGTCCCGAATGCCCCAATTCCAGATGAATACCACCTGGTGACCGCTTGGCAGGCGCCGCTGGACTCTTGGCATGTGCGATCTGAACCTTTCTGGAGGGTTTTCGTGCGTTTGAGGATACCTGCCGCCGCGACTGATTTCCGATATTGAAGAAGCTGATCGAATCCTGCAACTGCTCGGCCTGGCTGGAGAGCTCCTCCGAGGTAGAAGCCATTTCCTCGCTGGCGCTGGCGTTCTGCTGGATGACCTGGTCAAGCTGCTGGATGGCCTTGTTGATCTGTTCGGCCCCGGTATCCTGCTCCTTGCTGGAAGCGGTGATCTCCTGCACCAGTTCGGCGGTGCGCTGGATGTCCGGCACCATGCGGGTCAGCATCTCGCCGGCCTGCTCGGCAATCGCCACGCTGCGGGTTGAAAGGTCTGAAATCTCGCCGGCCGCGGACTGGCTCCGTTCGGCCAGCTTACGGACTTCGGAGGCAACCACGGCGAAACCCTTGCCATGCTCGCCGGCACGGGCCGCTTCAATCGCGGCGTTCAAGGCCAAAAGATTGGTCTGGCGGGCAATCTCCTCGATGATGCTGATCTTGGTGGCGATCTCCTTCATCGCGGCAACCGTCTCCACCACCGCTTTGCCCCCTTCCTTGGCATCGACCGAACTCTTGATCGATATTTTTTCGGTCTGCATGGCGTTGTCGGTGTTCTGGCGGATGCTGGAGGCCATCTCCTCCATGCTGGACGAAATCTCCTCGGCGCTGGCGGCCTGCTCGGTGGCGCCCTGGGACATCTGCTGGGCGGTGGCGGACAGCTCCTGGCTGCCGGAGGCAACGTTGTCCGAGGCGGTCATGACCTCGCCTACAACCTGTTTCAGCTTCTCAACCATCTGGCTGATGGCAGCCATCATAATGCCGGTTTCATCCTTGGATTTGGATTCGACAGTAATAGTCAGGTCACCTTTGGCCAAGGCGTTGGCAACACCAACGGCCTCATTGATCGGGCACACGATTCCGCGAGTCGTGAAAATAGCAATGCCGATGGCGCACAGAATGGATGCAAATCCCAGCACCAGCATGATTTTGATTAACTTGACCACCTCTGTGACCGTGTCGTGCGAATTCCCCTTGGCCTCGTCAATCTGGGCTTTCTGCAGTTTTTCAACCTTTACCGTCAGAGTGCCCCGGGTTTTGTCAAACTCATCCATTAACCTGTTTCCGGCTTCCATCCCCTGGCTCATATAGACATTGGCCGTGCGCTTGCCCACTTCATAATAGCTATTGAATATAGCCTCAATCTCTTCAGTTTCTTTGATTCCATTGGCATCGTTTTCTTTCTTGAACATTTCATGAAATACCGCAAGGGACTTCTTGAACTCGTTCGCCTTCTCTTCCGCCTCTTTTAACCCCTCTGGCCGATGAGTCGCACATACGTCCGTTAATACATCGGCTACCTCAACCATGGCAATATCCATCTCATAGGCCGCCATCATCGCCGGTACGGATTCCACTTCAACCTGTTTCGATTCACGCTCTATTTGTTTAAGTATTACCGTGGCAGTTGCCACCGTCACCACAAAAAAAGCCAAAATCAGAGTAAACCCCATAGCCAGTCGCATTCCGATTTTCAAGTTTTTGAACATACCGTTTACCTCCGTAAAATTGGCAGGATGCAATGAGTAATTTCGTCAGAAACATTTTCATAGCAATCACCACTGTTTTGTCGTTTGTATTTGACTATTGGTCTAACGCGGCCTGATTTAATCATCTACTACACCCTTTACAACAACGAGTTCCTGCAATGAAAATACCCTGTCTATATCGAGTATCATCACGAAATTCTCATTATGCTTACCCATACCCTTAAGGAATTCGGTTTTGAGATGGGTGCCGATATGCGGCGCGGCTTCGATCTGTGACGGTTCCATCTCGATCACCTCCTGCACGCTGTCGGCCAGTGACCCCAGGACGATATTTTCCCCATCCATCTCGACCTCGACCACGATTATGCAGGTATTGACGGTTTGAGCCGTCTCCGGCATGCCGAATTTGAGGCGCAGGTCGATCACCGGCACAACACAACCCCGCAGATTGATCACGCCCCGCATGAAATCCGGCACCTGCGGCACCTTGGTGATACTGGTAATCTCCAGTATCTCTCGAACTCTTGCAACATCAACCGCAAAGACTTCCTCTGCCAACGTAAAGGTTAGATACTGGTTTGTCTGAAGTTCCTCAGCCATAAAGCCCCTCCTCCACTCAAATCGCAAACTCTGATGGTGAAAGTGTTTACAATGACTGTGCCAATGCCCGCGACAGGGCCGGGCAGTTGTAAATCATGGGGTATGACTCTGTTGGGGATGTTTATGATAAGATCAGGAACTGCGTGTGACACATAAAAGGTGTGACATGGCACAGAAGTACTGTGCCATGTCACACCTTTTATGGAGTGGGAATTATAGAGGGAATTTACTCTTCAAGATGCCGGTAAATTGTTCTGCGGCTGATTCCCAGCAGACTGGCGGCCCGTGTTTTGTTGCCATCGGCCATGGCAAGCGCTTCTTCCAGGGTCATGGTACCCTTGACCGTTTGCTGTCTGGACTCAATAAATGCATCTTCCTTCAACACCGGTTTCACCGCTGTAAGCAGATCCAGCGGTAAATCCTGGGCTGATATTATTTCGGACTTGCAGAGGACTGTGGCGTGTTCGATGGCATGCTCAAGTTCGCGCACGTTGCCGGGCCAGTCATGGGAGCGGAATATATCCAATACATCAACGGAGACATCTTTTATGTTACGATTGAATTTATCGTTGAACCTTGCAATGAAGTGGCCCACAAGCAGTGCAAGATCATCCCGGCGCTGTTTCAGCGATGGCAGTACGATACGAATCACATTCAAACGATAGAACAGATCCTGCCTGAAACTTCCCTGACGCACCTTTTCCGCAAGGTCCTGGTTGGTTGCCGCTATGATGCGCACATCCACCCTGGTGGGAGTGGATTCCCCAACCCGCTCGAATTCGCTCTCCTGCAAAACCCTTAACAGCCTCATCTGTACGGCCGGAGAGATGTCTCCGATTTCGTCCAGGAAAAGTGTGCCGCCATGGGCTTTTTGAAATCGGCCCACCTTGTCAGAAATAGCGCCGGTAAATGCGCCGCGCACATGACCGAAAAGTTCGCTCTCCAGCAGAGTCTCAGAAAGGGCCGAACAGTTGACCTTGACGAACGGCTTGTTAGTACGCACCCCGTTGAAATGCAGCGCAGCCGCCACCAGCTCCTTGCCGGTGCCGCTTTCGCCGTTGATCAGAACGGTGGTCGGCACATCGGACAGTGCTTCGATCAAAGAGAAAACCTTCTGCATTGGTTCAGAAGTTCCTATCAACCCATGGAAATGCCCGCGTTTTTTAAGTGTGCGTTCCAATGAGGCCAATTGAGTTTCATCGCGAATTACCGCCACTGCCCCCCTGACCGAGCCATCAGCTTCCGTGATGGGGTTCATATTGATACTGACTATACGGGAGATGCCCTGACTGGTATTGCACTCAATGCGGTTAAGAACTCTGGGGGTTCTGGTTTGCATTGTTTCCAACAGAGCTTTACGACACACTCTCCCGCAACCCATATCGAGCATAGCGGCATCATCACCGATCATACCGCTTTCATATCCGCAGACATGCTCGGCAGTTGCGTTGAATTGAGATAACCTTCCTTCCCTGTCAATCATGATGATCGAATCGGAAATCGAATGGAAGATTGCGTCCAGGTTGGCACGGTATAGCTCGCGTTCATCGTTGATAACTTTGGCATTAAGAGCATGCCGGGTTACCAGCAGTAATGTCTCATGCCTGATGGGCTTGGTGATGTAGTCGAAAGCCCCCAGGCGAACCGCTTCGGCAGCCGATTCAACCTTCGGGAATCCGGTGCACATGACCACCTGAATTTCCGGATAGCCGGACTTGATATACTTCAGCAGGCCGATACCGCTTTCGCCGCTCAACATGATGTCAATAAACGCCAGGTCATACTTTTCCGTTTGGAGGCATTCCAGGGCAGTATTGAAATCGGAGGCCGCATCAACCCGATACCCTTCTTTTTTCAGCAACAATCCGAGCGTATAGCGGATTCCTTCTTCATCATCAACAATAAGTATCCGACGGTTAGCTGGCTTCAACATTAGCATTAATTCCCGGTGATATTTAACAATCTCATATAGATACGCTGCAATTGATCAAATCTGTAAGATTAGGAAACCGTGTACAGGATTCTGTCGGCATCAACCTTTCGATAATACCGTCCACACCTTTTCCAGATGCAAATCATGTGTAACCCAGGAATAAACTTCACTCAAAAACAACGTTACCTGCAAAAGACTTCTCGAACAGGTCTTTTTTAGCGTTTCCACCGAATATCTCCACCGATATGTCTTCGGTTCCAAGCAGACGCAATCTGTATGCCGAATCATCGTGCCTGAGCGCCACAACCTCAACCAGGCCGCTCCTGCGACGGTCAAGGCCATCCGCCAGCCGAAGTACGCCACCCAACTGGCACACCATAAGCTGGTCTTTTGCATCCAACCTGGCAAATTCATCGTGCTTCTTTTTCGGCAGGGATTTCCGGTGGTAGCGTGCGATCAGCGCCGTCATTTCGCGTTCTCGCGGGGTGAACCCGAACAGATCCGCATGACGGATCAAATGATGCGAATGTTTGTGATGACTATTGTAACTTATGAAATAACCGACATCATGAAGCAGGGCGGCGGCTTCCAGCAGTTTCCGGTCCGTTTTTTTGAGTTTGAATTCTTTTGCAAGTTCGTCGAAAATATTTAACGCAATCTTGGCGACATGCCGGGAATGGGGTTCGTCAAAGTGACATGAACGGGCAAATTCCAGCACGGAAGCTTTCCAGGTACGCTGTACAGAGGATTCCGGCAAGAGCTGCAGCCGTTTCATGCACCTGATAATCAACCCCTCGCGGATACCACGTTCATTGACCAGCATTATGTTGGCGGAGAAGAATTTCATCAGCTCGTCGATTACCACCAGACCGGCTACGATGATGTCCGCCCGATCCGGATTCAGCCCAGGTACGCTTCTTAAGGCCTTGATGTCCTTACGCACCAGCATTGCCAGCAGATGCACGATCTCGGAACGCAACACCTCGAAACCGTGCAGCGACGAAAACACCTGGCGGCGCATGCTCATGACCATGCTTGCCAGTGCGGTGATGGTGCCGCCTGAACTGATGAAGGATTGCACAATCGGCTTTTCGTCGGTAAATATATTTTTAAGTTCTACCCTGACATGACGCCTGAGCTTGTCAATTTCAGTTTCCTTTACCGGATCGGACAGAAGAAAACGGTCGGTCATCAAGACCGCACCCAGTTGCAGCGAATAGCAACTCTCGACCAGATTGGCAACAGCGCTCATGATTTCAACACTGCCCCCGCCGATATCGATGATCATGTAACGCTTGCCGCTCATATCGAAGTTGTGACGCGCCGATATCGCAACCAGATCGGCCTCTTCCTCTCCTGATATTATCCGTATCTCCCGGCCAAGCTCCCTGGTAAGAACACCAACCAATTCAACACCATTGGATGCACTTCTTACAGCACTGGTTGCAACAGCCTCAACTTCGGACACCTTCAGTCCGTCGATCAATTTGCGGATGCGTGACATCGCGTCAACTGCCCTGGCAAAAGCGGGAGGAGATATGGCGCCGCTCGCGGCCATATTCTCACCCAGGCGAACGGCGGCCTTTTCATCATCCAGAACCATGAAGCGTCCCTGAGAATCGACTTCCACCACGATGCAACGTATCGAGTTGGTACCGATGTCTATCGCCGCCAGACGACTTTTTTTCATGCTCACCTCCTGCTGAAATGACAATGGTTACTATGCATCATCTGCTGACAAAAGAAAAGGCGAAGCCATGACCGGCCCCGCCTTTTACCACATCGATTTGAATAAAATTACTCTGCTGCTACTTTTGAACCGTCCAGATTGAGGCCAAGTGCTTCCTTGCGTGACAGCTTGATCTTGCCGTTCTTGTCGATGCCGATGCATTTGACCAGAACCTTGTCACCTTCGTTCATTATGTCGGTAACGACCTTGACCCTGGTGGTATCCAGTTCGGAAATATGAACCAGTCCATCGGTGCCCGGCATGATTTCCACGAAGGCGCCGAAGTCCATGATCTTGCGGACGGTACCCATGTAGAGTTTGCCCTCTTCGGCCTCGTCGGTCAGGCCGCGGATCATCTGGATGGCCAGGTCGCAGGCTTCCTTGTTGGTACTGGCAATGTTGATACGACCGGTGTCCTCGATATCGACGGTAACGCCGGTGGTCTCGGTGATATTGCGGATATTCTTGCCGCCGGTTCCAATCACGTCGCGGATGCGGTCAGTCTTGATCCAGATGGTCGTGATGCGCGGTGCGTAGGACGACATCTCGGCGCGGGGAGCAGCCAACGTTTCAGCCATCTTGCCCAGGATGTGCAGGCGGCCTTCGCGGGCCTGTTTGAGAGCCTGCTGCATGACTTCCTTGGTTACGCCGCCGATTTTTATATCCATCTGCAGCGCGGTCACACCTTCGGAGGTACCGGCTACCTTGAAGTCCATATCGCCCAAGTGATCTTCGTCACCCAGAATGTCGGACAGGATCGCAAATTTTTCGCCTTCCTTGATCAGGCCCATGGCGATACCGGCCACAGGGGCTGATACCGGAACTCCGGCATCCATCAGCGACATACAACCGCCGCAGACCGCCGCCATCGAAGAGGAACCGTTGCTCTCCAGTGTTTCGGCCACGATACGGATTGTGTAGGGGAAATCGTCATGCTGGGGAATAACGGCCGAAAGGGCACGTTCGGCCAACATGCCGTGACCGATCTCGCGACGGCCCGGAGCCAGACGGAAGCTGGTTTCGCCTACCGAGAACGGAGGGAAGTTGTAATGCAGCAGGAAGCGCTTGCGCGACTCGCCGTAGAGCGAGTCAATGCGCTGCTCGTCGCTGGATGTACCCAGGGTGGTGGTGACCAGCGACTGTGTTTCACCGCGGGTAAACAGGGCCGATCCATGGGTACGCGGCAGCAGGCCGGCCTCGGTGCTGATCGGACGAACCGTGGTGGTTGTGCGGCCGTCGATGCGGATGCCGGTGTCGAGGATGTCGGCGCGCACACGCTCATATTCGAAGTCGCCCAGAAATGCCTTGATCTGCTTGGCGGAGCCTTCGAACTCATCCTTGAGGGCCTCGATGGTTTCAGCCTTGATCAGATCGATCTGGTTGTGACGATCCTGTTTCGTTTTGAGCTTGACCGCCTCGCCGATCCGGTCGTAGGCCAATTCACGGACTCTGACCAGCAGAGCCTCGTCAACGATGATCGGAGCGATTTCACGCTTGGCAACACCGGCTTTGCGCTGCAGTTCTTCCTGGGCCTCGATCAGCGGCAACACCGCTTCCTTGGCAAAGAAGATTGCCTCCAGCAGGTCCGCTTCGGAAACGAACTTGGCTTCGCCCTCAACCATGATGACCGCATCGCGGCTGGCGGCCACGACTATTTCTATATCGCTCTTTTCAAGTTCCTCGGCTGAAGGGTTGCAGATCAGCTTGCCGTCAACTCGTCCGACCTTGACTCCGGCAATCGGACCGTTGAAGGGGGCATCCGAGATTGTCAATGCGGCGGAAGCGCCCAGCATCGAAAGTATCGCGGGGTCATTGTCCTTGTCGGCCGATACGACAGTCGCCATGATCTGGGTGTCGTTCAGGAAGTTCTCCGGAAAGAGCGGACGGATCGGACGATCGATCAGACGACAAGTCAATGTCTCCGGATCGGAAGGTCTTGCCTCGCGCTTGAAAAAACCACCGGGGATTTTTCCGCCGGCATAGGCCTTTTCAGTGTAATTGACTGTCAGGGGAAAGAAGTCCTGCCCCTCTTTGGCACTTTTCGCCGCCACGGCAGTCACCAGAACCACCGTATCTCCACAACTGACCACCACGGCGCCGCTGGCCTGCTTGGCCATTTTGCCGGTGGACATTGTAATCGTTCTGCCGCCAAACTCAACCTGTACAATCTGTTCCATATTCCAATTCTCCTCTACGGTTGCGTTGGGGCCGTCGCTACAATTCCTCCGGCAGGGAGGAACTCTACCCACGTCCCCAACAAAAATAAAAAGGGCCGCGAAGCCCTCTTTCAAAATGCCTACAGCAACGAAATGGTGTCGGCAATATACCTGCACGCGACAGGTATACTGCCTTCCATTACCTGCGTATGCCGAGTCGTTCGATAACCTTCTTGTACCTGTCCAGCTCTTTGCCCTTCAGGTAGTCCAGAAGGCGCCTCCTCTGGCCGACGAGCTTTAAAAGCCCGCGACGGCTGTGGTGGTCCTTTTTGTGGATCTTGAAATGCTCGGTCAGATAAGTTATCCGCTCGGTCAGAATTGCAATCTGAACCTCCGGAGAACCTGTGTCGCTTTCATGTTTCTTGAATTCATTGATGATTTCCTGCTTCTTTTCGGTTGCCAGCACTGTCTACACCTCCCTTCACCTGGGTAATATATCAGAATAATAAAACAATTATTCTTTGTTGGAGCTGAATTTAATATCATATAAAAAACAATAAGTAAACATCTATCTGAGGCTGACAAAATTCCTAGGACAAGGCAAACTTTAGATCTTATCAACAAATACGGCTTGTTACATGCCCTTGCAAAAGCAGGATTACGACGCCGCCATATAATTATTAAAAGATGCCACCCCGCAGAGTTGTACGTTTGCTCCATTATTCAATACAATTATCTTGACATCGGATTATCTTAAGTGCTATGAATTCAGCTCGATTTTATTACTCAAAAAGCGGCATGAATTAATTGGAGGTGTGGTTTGGCTCATCATAAGTCGGCAATCAAGAGGATCAAGCAGAATGCAAAGAGGAACGCACGCAATCGTCACGTTTCCTCTACTCTGAAAACATATATCAAGCGCGTCCGTGAAGCGGTTGAAGCAAAAGACAAGGATGCCGCGGTAGCAGCTCTCAAGGCAGCGATTCCGGTTATTGACGCAACCGCATCAAAAGGCGTCATCCACAGTTCAAATGCTTCAAGGAATGTTTCACGCCTGACCAAACTGGTCAATACGCTCGGCTGATCCGGAATATAATTGCTATATTTAAGGGGGCTGCATTCGATGCATGCCCCCTTTTCTCGTTTAAAAGCTTCGCTGATGTATTGGCTACTTGCCTGTTGACACCCATATGTGTACGCTTACATTTGCTTCGGTTCAATCACACCGTTCGGAAATATTTGCAGCAATTGATCGTTTGTTGTTGCGATTAGGGAATTCGGCTCAAACCACTTCCATCTGCTTGTTTCTCCATTAATTTCCATTGACTGCATAACAATGAAATCTCGATCAGGCCAGCGTTGGTTGTCGAGAGTCTGAACAGCATTCAGCTGTTCCTACCATCTTATACTCACCTTACCCACCGAATATGAAAAGCCCGCTAATGCGAACTTTTCATATTCGTGCGACTTCAACATTGACAGCATACTGACTATCTGTATAATGACTATCCCGATTGAGTACGATTTGATTACGAGGTATTTATAAATGTATGACGTAGAAAACAGTATCGGATTCCTGCTTTCCAAAGGATACCAGCGCGCCTGGGCTCTGCTGCGGGAAGAGATCGAGCAGTACGAGCTGACTCCGCCCCAGTTCGCGCTGCTGGCATTTCTCTGGCGCGAGGACGGCTTGACCCAGACCGAACTTTCGGAAACAGGGCAGATCGACCGCACCACCCTGGGGGGGCTGATAGACCGGCTTGAAAAATCCGGGCTGGTAGAGCGCCGTCCGCACCCCCGCGACCGGCGCGCCTACCAGATCCACCTGACCGCCCGCGGTCGGGAACTGGAAGGCCCGTTGAGCGAGTGCGCGACGCGGACGCTGGCCAGGCTCACCAATGGCCTGACTGAAACTGAAGTCAGCGAACTGCGCCGGATGTTGATAATACTGAGGGGAGAAAGGACCGTTTATGACTTTCCAGCGTGCTAGCCTTTATTGCATGGTTTTGCTTGCCATAGCCGCCCAAAGCTGGGCCGCGCCCTTGACACTGCAGGAATGCCTGCAGCAAGCCAGGACCAACAACCCGTCCCTGAAGAGCGCCGCCTGGGATACCGGCCTGGCGCGGGAGAACGTCCGCCTGGCCAAATCAGGCAACTATCCACGGATCGACGCCCAGGCCGGATATACGATGCAACTGGAACCGCAAGCGGTCATCATCAGCGGACGGACCGCCGAAACCCAGGAAGCGGATTTTGCCTCAGCCGGACTCTCTGCCAGTTACACGATCTACGACTTCGGCCGCCGCGACTCCAGAAGTCGGCAGGCAGGGGCTGCGGCCGACGCCTCTTACCAGAGTTTTGAATCGAAACGAAGCGACGTCGCGCTGCAGGTGATTGAAACCTGGTTCGGCCTCCTGGAAACCGGCAAACTGATCAGCGCCGCTTCCGACGAAGTCACCCAGGTCAGCGAACACCGGCGGGTGGCGCAGGTACTGTTCGAAGAAGGGGTAGTGACCCGCAACGATGTCCTGCAGGCCGATGTCCGCCTGGCCGCCTCGCGCCAGAAACTGCTGGCACTCAGGAACCGGCTCGAAAACGGCTGGCTGCTGCTGAATTTCCTGACCGGCAATCAATCCGGATTCAGGGCCGAACTTGACGAAAGCGACACTCTGATAACAGTTAAAGCAGATGATAATGATTTAGCTTCCATCATACTGAAGCGTCACGATATTCAGGCCCTGCAGCTTGGTGTCGAAGCCAGTGAGTTCGAGGTCAGCGAAAGCCGCGGCAGCTTCTTCCCGGAGCTGTACAGCCGTGTGGCACTGGATTACGTGCAGAACGACAAGGTGCGCGAACAGACTATCATGTCGGCCACGCTCGGAGTCAGATTCAACCTGTTTGACGGCTACGCCTCCACGGCAACCAGGGAAAAGGCGATCAAGAACCGCTCGCGGTCACAGGACAACCTCAGACTGGCCCGTGAACAGGCCCTGCTTGAGATCAACAGCGCCAGAAACGACATCGCTGTATCGAAAGAAAGGATTAGCGTGGCCGAAACGGCCATCCGCCAGAGCGAAGAGAACCTGCGGATCAACAAGGAACGTTACCGGGAACGGGTCGGCACCGCCACCGAAGTGCTGGATGCTCAGACACTTTTAACCCAGACCCGGACCGATTACCACCGTGCCAGCTATGAATACCAGATTGCCACGGCGCGGCTGAAAAGGGCAAGCGGGGAGCTATAAGCAACGAATATTCTGGAGGAAACAGATGTCAGAAGATGTAAATACCGGTGAAATACAAGCCGAAACACCTGTTGCTAAGAAGCCGATTCTCAGCAAACGTCAAAAAGCACTGCTGGCGCTGCTGATCATTGTCATTGCCGGCAGCTGGTACGGTGTGACCCTGTTCGTCAGGAGCAAAACCCATGTCGAGACCGACAACGCCTTCATCGAAGCCCGAATCGTGCCGGTATCCGCCAAGGTTTCCGGGACAGTGGCGCGGGTACTGGTAAATGACAACCAGTTTGTCAAAAAGGGAGACATGCTGCTGGAACTGGACCGGGATGATTATAGCCTGAAAGTAGCGGAAAGCGCGGCCGGAGTCGGCATAGCCGAAAACGAAACCGGCGGGGAATACCTGAAGGTCGATGCGGCCCAGGCCGCGCAGCAGTCGGCTGCGGCGCGTCATGACCAGAGTGTGATTGATCTAGAGCGCGCAGAGAAACTGTACCAGCGCGAGGTGATCCCCAAAGAGCAGCTGGACCGTTTGCGAACAGCCAACCTGGTCGCCCGGGCCCAGCTAAAGGAAAGTCAGGAGAATCTGAAACGCGCCCGGGCCGAGGCCGGCCTGGGAGTCAAAACCGGCAACAGGGCCAAGGTGCAGGAGCGTCAAGCCCAGCTGGACGAAGCCAGGCTGAAGCTCTCCTATACCAGCATCCATGCCGCCCGCGATGGCTACATCACCAGGAAGTCGATTGAACCGGGCGTCAACATCCAGGCCGGACAGCAGTTGATGGCGCTGGTCCCGCTGCAGGATGCCTGGATCACGGCCAACTACAAGGAGAGGCAGATTACCCACATTAAACCAGGACAGAAGGTAGAGTTCAGCGTGGACGCCTATCCGGGACGCACCTTCAGCGGCCGGGTGGACAGCATCATGGCCGGCACCGGCGCTGCCTTTTCGCTGCTGCCGCCGGAAAATGCCACCGGCAATTACGTCAAGGTGGTACAGCGCCTGCCGGTCAAGATCGCCATCGACGGCAGCTCTGACCCGACGCACCTGCTGCGGGTCGGCATGAGCGTGGTGCCGACCATCCAGACCGGACGCAGCGCCGCCGAGGTACTCGGGGATTTAAATCCATTCAATTGATCCGTAGGGGCGATCCTTGTGATCGCCCGCTCCTACGATCCTCGTGATCGCCCTTGTGCCATCACCACCTGACAATCTGAACGGGCAAAAAAACGGGCGAATACGAAGATTGGGCGAATACAAGATTCGCCCCTACGACAACCAGACAACACACCTATGACAACAACAGATGAAAAAACGATCAACAAATGGTTGATCACGATCACCGTTATGCTGCCGGCGATCATGGAGATCATCGACACCTCGGTGGCCAACGTGGCCCTTCCGCATATGCAGGGGAGCCTCAACGCCGGAACCGACGAGGTCACCTGGGTGCTGACCTCCTACCTGGTCGCCAACGCGGTGGTGCTGCCCATGACCGGCTGGCTGTCGCGCGTTTTCGGGCGCAAGCGTTTCCTGATGACCTGCATCGTGCTCTTCACGCTGGCCTCGCTCCTGTGCGGCGCTGCCCCCAACCTGGGTTCGCTGATTTTCTTCCGAATCCTGCAGGGGGCGGCCGGAGGGGCGCTGATCCCAATCAGCCAGGCGATCCTGATGGAGACCTTTCCGCCGCACCAGCGCGGCATGGCCATGGCCATCTTCGGCGTCGGGGCCATGTTCGGCCCGATCGTCGGCCCGGCCCTGGGGGGCTGGATCACCGACAACATGAGCTGGCGCTGGATCTTCTACATCAACCTGCCGATCGGCATCATCGCCATGGTTCTGTGCGCCTTTTTCATCTTTGACCCGGCCTATCTGCGGCAGCGGGCCACGGCGCTCAAAATCGACTACTGGGGACTTTTTCTGCTGACGACCAGCATGGGGTCGTTGCAGGTCGTACTGGACAAGGGGCAACAGGAGGACTGGTTCAGCTCGTCTTTCATCATAACCTTCAGCGCGGTATTCATCATTTCGATGATGGCGCTGATCTGGGTCGAACTGACCCACGAACACCCGATCATCAACCTGCGCCTGTTCAAGAATGTATCCTTCTCGGCCGGCAACCTGATCATGTTCGTGGTCGGTTTCTGCCTCTACAGTTCGATCGTAATGATTCCACTCTTTCTGCAGACCCTGATGGGCTATTCGGCCACCGATGCCGGCATGGTCATGGCTCCCGGCGGCGTGGCGACCCTGATCACGATGCCCTTCGTAGGGGCTGCGCTGGCCAAGCGCGACGGACGCAAGATCGTGTTTATGGGGCTGATGCTGGGAGCTGGTTCGATGTTCATCATGCAGGGGCTGAATCTGCAGGGGGCCTTCTGGAACTACACCTGGCCCAGAATAGTTCTGGGATTCGGGCTGGCGATGATCTTCGTGCCGTTGACAACCGTCACGCTGGCGACAATCTCAAGGGATGAGATGGGCAATGCCACCGGCATGTTCAACCTGCTGCGCAACATCGGCGGCAGCGTCGGCATCGCCATGGCAGCCACCCTGCTGGCTCGCTATCAGCAGTTCTACCAGACCAGCCTTGTTGCCAACATCAATCCCTATAATCCGATCTGGCAGACCCGCTTCGAGGGGCTGAAGCAGACCCTGATCACCAAGGGGATGGCTGTCTCCCAGGCTGACGGCAGCGCGCTGGGGATGGTTTATGGCGAAGTCCGCAGGCAGGCGGGCGCACTGGCCTTCAACCGCATCTTCTTCATAATCGGCCTGACCTTCCTGGTGATCATGCCGCTGCTGCTGTTGCTGAAACGGACCAGGCATCACAGAGAAGGAAGTGCCGGACATTGATCCCTCCCAATCCGAAGCATCATTTCGTCGTATGAACGGTCGTGCGGCGGAAGGCGGCCACAAAAGAATTGACCGGATTTTCCATCACCTCGGCCGGACTCCCCTCCTGAACGATCGTGCCCTTATCCATCACAACCAGACGGTCCACCACCCGCAGCGCCTCGATCCTGTCGTGGGTGGCGATGATCGCCGCGGTCCCGGACTCGTGCAGAATCCGCCCCAGGTCCTCCGCCAGCACGATACGGGTCGGCAGGTCCAGGCTGGAAAAGGGCTCGTCCATCAGGATCAGTTTCGGCTTGACGGCAAAAGCGCGCGCCAGGCTGACCCGCTGCGCTTCACCGCCGGAGAGCTTATGCGCCGAGCGGCCGGCCAGGTGGCCGATCTTGAAAAGCTCCAGGCTTTCCATGCCGAGTTCCCTGGCCTCGGAACGTTTTGTGCCGCGAATCCGCAACCCCTCGGCCACGTTATCCAGCACGGTCGTATCGAACAGCAACGGCTCCTGGAAAACCATCGCAATCTGGCGCCGATAGGCGTTTTCGTCGCGTTTAGTAACCTCACTGCCATTGAACGAGATCCTGCCGCCATCCCTGGCAATCAGGCAGGCCAGCCCCAGCAGGAAGCTGGACTTGCCGGCGCCGTTCGGCCCGATCACCGCCACCTTCTGTTCTGTGGCCACGGAAAAACGGGGCAGGTCGATCACCTGCACGCCGCCGCGCCTGATCTTCAACGCCTCCACCTGCAATATCGGCATTACTGTGCTCATCGCGGACGCTCGCGCTGCTGGATCACGGTCAGCAGGTAGTTGACGCCAAAAGCCAGCGACAGCAGGATCAGCGATAAAGCTATCGCCACATCGAAATTGCCCTTGCCGGTTTCCATCACGGTGGCGGTGGTCAGCACGCGGGTTTGCCCCTTGATGTTGCCACCCACCATGATCGAGGCGCCGACCTCGGAGATGACTCCGCCGAATCCGGCCATCACCGCTGCCAGGAGCGGCAGGCGCGATTCCCGCACCAGTATCCAGACGGTCTGCAGCCGGGTTGCGCCCAGCGCCCGCACCTGGAGCTTGAGATTGGACGGCAGATTCTGGATCGAAGCAATGGTGATGCCGGTGACGATCGGTGTGGCGATCACGGTCTGGGCCAGCACCATCGCCAGCGGCGTATAGAGGATCTCCAGGAAACCCATCGGGCCGTTGCGCCAGAGGAAGATCGTCACGAACAGGCCCACCACCACCGGCGGCAGCCCCATGCCGGTGTTGACCAGGCTGATCACGAAACGGCGCCCCGGAAAAGCGGCCAGCGCCAGGAACACGCCGAACGGAATCCCCAAAAAGAGGCTGGCCAGTGTGGCGCTGCAGGAGATCCGGAGCGACAGCAGAGTCACCTCCAGCACCTCCCGGTCCAGCGAGAAGATCAGCTTCAGCGCGGTAATAAAGCCGTCAAGAATCAGCTCCATCGCAATCTCCCGGTTGCAGACGATTCCGCTCTTCTAATCATTAAAATCCTCCGGACTGATATTAATTGTATCGCGGCAGACAAAAAAACCCCTTCTCTCGATGGAAAAGGGGCGTGGACAAACCGGCGCGGCGTTTTGTCATTTACACGATTCCCCTTTTCTAAAGGAGGGCGGCGCTGTTTCCGGCGACACCCGCAGGTTGCAGGCCATGGGGTTTTACCCGACAGGTTCTGCAACTCGGAGATTGGTAATTTGGAGCCGCACTATAGCGGAATTGATTGCTGCAAGGCAAGCTGTAAATAGTGGATCAATAAGGCTAACCGGTCATGGAGATAACTTCTTCGTAGGTAGTCGCGCCTTCCAGCATCTTTTTGATAGCAACCTCGCGCAGACTGACCAGCCCATCCTGACGCGCGGCCGCCGCAATCCGGGAAAGTTCCGCCGAAGCGCTGATCAACGCTTTCATGTTCTCGTTGATATCCAGAACTTCAAACAGACCGCTGCGCCCCTTGTAACCGGTGCCGCGGCACTTCTTGCACCCCTCCCCCTCCCAGACCGTATGCTTTATCTGCGGCAATTGCAGATAGTCGCACTCTTCGCGGGTAAGGGTCCGGGCCGTCTTGCAGTCCGGACAGATCTTGCGGACCAGGCGCTGCGCCACAATGCCCAGCACGGTGGCCGAAATCAGAAACGGCGGCACCCCCAGATCAAGCAGGCGGATGATGGTGGAAACGGCATCGTTGGTATGCAGCGTGGAAAGCACCAAATGTCCGGTCAACGCGGCCTGGACCGCATTCTCGGCCGTTTCGCGGTCACGGATCTCTCCGATCATGATGATGTCCGGATCCTGTCGCAGGATGTTTCGCAGAATACTGTCAAAACCGACCCCGATCGCCTGCTGGACCCCGATCTGGTTGAACTCCTCCATCACCATTTCGATCGGGTCTTCCACCGTGACGATATTGACCTCAGGCGAAGAGAGCGATCTTAGCGAGGAATATAGCGTGGTGGTTTTGCCGCTGCCGGTCGGGCCGGTCACCAGGATGATGCCGTTCGGCCGCCGCAAAAATGAATTGTAGAGCGCCATTTCTCGCGGATAGAAACCCATGCTGTCCAGGTCCTGCAGCAGGATGTCCGGGTCGAAAACCCTGATGACAACTTTTTCGCCGAACGCCACCGGGACAGTCGAGACGCGCAGTTCAATGTCCTTGTTGTTGAAACTGGTTTTGATACGGCCATCCTGTGGCCTGCGCTTTTCAGCCAGGTCCATGCGCGAGAGCAGCTTGATCCGTGAAACTATAGGGGCATGCAGCTGTTTGGGGATTACATGGATGTTGTGCATGACCCCGTCGATCCGGAAACGGATCAGCGCGGTCTCCCGTTTCGGCTCGATGTGGATATCGCTGGCATGCTGATCGAAGGAATAGTTAAGCAGAAAATCGACCGCGGACACAACATGCTTGTCGCTTCCATCGATTGTTTCGTGATGCCCCTTGATTTTAAAATACTGCTCCAGATTGCCCAGGTCCACCGAAGTCGTCGCCTCGGCTTCGGCCGCGACCACCGAGGCGCGGAAGCCGTAGAACTCACGCAGGATCTTCATGATATCGCTCTTGGAACTGAGCACCCGCCGGATTTCCAGACGGCGGGCCGAGGCTAGCCCGCTGACAACGGTGTCGTTGAAAGGATCCGCGACAGCCACGGTAATGACGCCGTCCGACTCATCAACCGCTACGATCATGTTTTTAAGCGCGAAGGGACGCGGTATGTGTTCGGTGACCACGTCGAGTTTCAAGCGAAGAGGATCAATCTTTAAATATGGAAGCCCGGTGACCGCCGATAAAGCCTCGGTAACCGCATCCTCGTTCAGGAGTTGTCCGGCGGTTGATGGTATCACCAGGTTGAAGGAAGCGATTACTTCCGCCGGCGAAACCGTTTCCGCCCCGGCATGGCTGCGTCGTGAAGCGCCGGAGTGATGCTGGGAATAGAGACGCAGTTCCTGGTCCTTTCCACGTACCAGCACGTCCTTGAGCTGCTCTTTCGACAACAATCCCCTGCGTTCGAGCATATGCGCGACATTTTCCACTGTAAGCTTGTTTATATTCGGCATGGTTCCCGTCATTTCGTGAATTTATTGCTCTGTTCAGCCTTCATTCTCTTAGCCTCGATGCGTTTTGCGACCTCCTCCACCACCTGCTCCGCCGATGGAACCGTCACGGCCGGTATCTGGCCGGCAATCACCTGCTCGGGCATGACCGGAGACGCTCCCGAAGGCGCTTTTCTCGGTCGCGGCGGTGACTGGTCCTGGTAGAGCATCAGCGTGGACAACAGATTTCTGAAAAGCCGGAATCCGAGCCAGGCCACTATCAGCAGCATTACGATGTCATCGCGCCAGTAACCGAAACTGCGCTGCTGCACCATCGCACCCGCCAGAAGCCCGGCCGAGGCAAACATCAGCCCGAAAGCATTGCTTATCACCCGGTATTCGATATCGGAAGGAATTTTTATTGCAACCGTTTTAGCCATGCCGCAACCTCAAGCGTTTGTATTTCTGCAGTCTGCGATACTGCACCATTAATCAATAATCGACAAATCAATTGATTCCTGTAGG
>Ga0209212_1001079_pt1 | contig 46580 bp, 46 predicted proteins | sample RifGroC2_FD_183996 | JGI IMG/M metagenome (GOLD analysis project Ga0209212, IMG submission 183996) | Groundwater microbial communities from Rifle, Colorado, USA - Groundwater C2 (SPAdes) (version 2) | ecosystem: Environmental > Aquatic > Deep subsurface > Groundwater | place: Rifle, Colorado... | reverse complement strand
TTTCTCTGTGGCTATGCCGAGAGGGTCACACCCGTTCCCATCCCGAACACGGAAGTTAAGCCTCTCAGGGCCGATGGTACTGCATGGGTAACTGTGTGGGAGAGTAGGTCGCCGCAGGGAATTTAATCGAAAAGCCCCACCAGGATTTCCTGATGGGGCTTTTCTGCGTCTGGCCCCTTTTGTTTGTTTGGACCTTTGAAGTACCGGCAGCGCCCTCCCCCCCGCCCCTCTCCCGGAGGGCAGGGGGGATAGGTGTCAAGCGACCGACTTTTTTCGATTTGGCCGAAGTCCTTTCCCCGGGCTGTTCCGGAATTGCAATCGCAACTGTTGCGGGTAGAATTAGCGGGTCGTAATTTTTCTCCCGCTCAAGATAGAGACCTTGGAGGTCCAAATGAACCTGTACTCCTGGAGCGTCATTTCGGTTTTATTGATATCGTCTGGTTGCGCCACCAAGGGATACGTGCAAAACAAGATTGACCCCATTGCGTGCAAGGCGGATGTGCTTGAGACAAAGACAACGGCCTTGGAGGGGAGGGCAAACGGTATCGAGTCGCGCTTAAGCGCCCTGGAAAATCAGGTGAACCAAGCCCAGCTGGCAAACAAGGCAATGCTCGATGAAGCAACGGCAAGAGCCGTGGATAGCGCGCAAAGGGCCGAAGCAGCCGCTGCCAGAGCTGATGAAGCCGCGCAACGGACTGAGAAGATGTTCGAGCTTGGACAGAAAAAATAGTTGGAAATCATCTGCCACCTTCCCTTCAGTGACATGAGGGCCGATCTTCACACGATAGGTGCTGCGGTTATCGCCTGCAGCCTAGCCATCTTGCTCCCGCCTGTATCAACTCGCGCCGCCAGTGTTCCTTATGTAGATGGTGGCTACATCGGCCAGATTCAGCTATACAAGGTCAAAAAGAACGATTCCCTGATCGAAGTAGCCCGTTACTTCAATGTCGGCTACAACTCTATTGTTGACGCCAATCCTGGTGTAGATCCTTTTCTGCCCAAACCAGGGGATACGATTACTATTCCAACTGCATGGATTCCGCCATTCACCTCGGTGCGCCCTACGATTGTCATCAACCTGCCTGAATACCGACTGTATTACTTCCCGGACGACGCGTCGGGAGAGGTTTTGACATTCCCTTTAGGAATCGGGGACGAGGGAAAGGATACACCTACCGGAACTTACAGTATCGTCGAAAAAATCCGCAATCCGGCGTGGAGGGTCCCTGAATCAATCAGGTCCGGAAACCGCAGGCTGCCGAGAATCGTTCCTCCAGGCCCGGAAAATCCAATGGGAACCCACGCGCTTCGTCTTTCGCGCAGCGCAATCCTGATTCATGGGACGAACAGGCCGTGGGGGATAGGCAGGAGATCAAGCCACGGCTGTCTGCGTCTCTACCCCGAGGACATCGTGCAACTCTTCAGGCTGGTGGAAAAGGGTACAGAGGTAGCGGTGATAAATGAGCCGATTAAGGTCAGCATCAGTGAAGGAAAAGTGTTCATTGAGGTCCATCGGTATGGCAGAGAGGGGGGGACTGTAGGACAGGCTCTGCATCTGCTGGCGAAAAAGAATCTGGTAGCAAAGACTGACTTCAAGAGGCTGATCAAGGCCGTGGAGGAGAAGATGGGAGTGCCGACTGAGATTACTCTGAAACGGTGATGGGAACGGGCTGGGGGGAATGCCCCCCCAGCCCTGGTGGGTTCCTTTTCAGAGGCGGCCGATGGAACCTGCCAACCGGTTATTTTCTTGGCTTGAGCGGGCTCTCTTTCCAGAAAATCCCGAGCACCTGCTGCTCATCGGCTGTCAGCTTTACTCCCTTTTGTTCCATGCGCTGCTGTATCTGCTGCATGTTTTTCCCTGCTGCTATCGCTTCCTCAATACGTTGTGAGCTGTGACATTTAACGCACTTGTTGTCGATCACCATATGCGCGTGATTGAAAGCGCCTCCGCTTACACTCCCCAGGTTGCTACCCGACTGCGGGACTTCCTGTGCCGCGTTGAGTGTAGTGACGGAAAGCATTGTAAGTGCTATAGTTGCTATAACATTGATTCTCATTTCTGCTCCTTTTCTGCGATCTGTTTTGAACGGTTTGATCAGGATTAGATATAGCACAAATTTTCCGTGCTGCGGAGTCGCTACTATCATTTTCCTGTTCTTGACAGAAAAAAAGAGGGCGATAGTATGGATGAGTGTTTTCTTAATATCTTTTTATTGTGACGTGCCTGCGTCACCCATTTGAAGCATGGCCACTGCGGGTGGTGGGCATGGGAGACCCAAGAGGACGCTGTTTATGCCAGAGCGAACACCAACAATCGGCATGCGGTCTGTCATCGCTGAACCGGCGCCTGCGCGCTGCGCGGAGGGCGCAAGATGAGTCCGCGCCTGCGCATACTGCACCTGGAAGACGACCCTATGGATGCCCAACTCGTGCTGAGGGCGCTTTCGGCCGAGGGGCTGGACTGCGAAGTCCAGGTGGTTTCCAGGCGTGAAGAGTTCAACCTGGCGCTGGAGCGTGGCGGGATGGACCTGATCCTGGCGGACTTCGCCCTCCCTGCCTTCGATGGGATGACGGCGCTGGCCATGGTGCGGGAGAGGCTCCCCGATCTCCCGTTTGTGTTCGTCTCGGGAAAACTTGGCGAAGAGGCGGCGATTGAATCCCTGAAGAGCGGCGCCACCGACTACGTTCTGAAGAACAGGCTGTCGCGCCTGGGGCCTGCCGTGCTAAGGGCATTGACCGAGGCGAAGGAGCGGGAGAAGCAGAGGGAGACTGAAAGGGAACTGGAAACGGCGCACGCCGAGATACAGAAGCGTGCTGAAGACTACCGGAACCTGTTCAACAGCATACGTGACGTGATTGTCGTTGCCGACCACAACCGCACCATCCTCCACGTGAACCAGCCGGCACTGCAGGAGATATTCGGCTATCGAAGCGAGGAGGTTGTGGGCAAAAGCAGCAGGATCCTCTATGCAAACGAGGAGGATTACCGTGAGACGGGAAAGGAAGTCTTCGACGTCCACAAACCGGTCAAGGGTAAGCTTCTGGAACTGCATTTCCGCAGGGAAAACGGCGAGATTTTCATCGGAGAGCTTTACGCGATGAAAAGGCTGGACCGCTTCGGCGCCGTTACCGGCAACATCTCCATCTTCAGGGACATAAGCGAGCGCAAGAAAGCCGAGGCCGACCTGAGGGATAGCGAGCTGCGGCGCTACCAGTTGCAACTGGAGCTGGTTTATGCGGCGGAGATCCAGGCGAAGCTTCTGCCTCGCAGCAATCCGCAGATACCGGGCTTTGATGTGGCGGCGAAGTGTCTTGCCGCCAAGCAGGTTGGCGGGGATTTCTACGACTGGCAGGAGGTCTCTCCCAGCGTGTTCAACGTCACCCTCGGCGATGTCATGGGCAAAGGGATGGCAGCTGCGATGCTCATGGCGACGGTCAGGGCCGCATTGCATGCCGTGGCCATCAACAACACGCCGGCGCAGGCGGTTCACCTTGCCGGGCAGGCCCTCTTCGACGACCTCGAGAATGCGGAAAGTTTCGTCACCCTTTTTCACGGGCAACTCGACGCTTCGGAGCGCACACTCTCCTTTGTCGACTGCGGCCATGGATATGTTTTCGTAAGGCGTGCGAACGGTGCAATCGAAACCCTGGCGCCGCGGGGGCTTCCACTCGGGGTGCAGGGGGGGGAGGTGTACCAGGAAGGGGTTGTCCGGTTCGAGAAGGGGGACCTGCTGGTCCTGTACAGCGATGGGCTCATTGACGCGAACCCGCAGACGGAGCTTACCCAGGAGATATTCGCCAGCCACCTCTCGGGCGAGGGGAGCGCGCTTGAAATGGTGGACCGGCTGGTCGAGTTGACCGGCCAACCTGACCCGCAACCGGACGACATTACGGTGCTGGTAGCGCGTTACACCGGAGAATGAAACTAAACTTACTTACGGCAGCCGATCCGGTAGATCGCTCCCGCCTTGTCATCCGAAACGAGCAGGCTCCCGTCGGGCATCACCTGCAGGTCCACGGGCCTTCCCCAGGCTGTGCCGTTACGCAGCCATCCTTCAGCGAATACCTCATAACTCCCACCCTTGCCACCACGCGTTCTGACTAAAGAGATGCGGTAACCGTCGGGGATGCTGCGGTTCCAGGAACCGTGCTCCGCGATGAAAATCTGGTTGCGGTAACTCTCGGGAAACATCGAGCCGGTATAAAAGCGCATGCCGAGCGCAGCAACGTGGGCAGGAAGTTCCACCTCCGGTGGGACGAACTTTTTATTAATGGCGCGATCGCCGAACTCCGGGTCTGCGACGCTCTTCCCGTGGCGGTAGGGAAAGCCGAAATGAAGGCCGCCGCTCGGGGCGCGGTTCAACTCGTCAGGAGGGACATCGTCCCCCATCCTGTCCCGGCCGTTGTCGGTGAACCAGAGTTCCCTGGTGGTTGGGTGCCAATCGAAGCCGACCGTGTTGCGCACGCCGCTGGCATAGTTTTCGAGGTTCTTCCCGTCGGGGTCCATGCGCATGATGGATGCGAAGCGGGGATCCGCGGACTCGCAGACGTTGCAGGGGGCTCCCACCGGGACGTACAGTTTTCCGTCCGGGCCGAAGCGGATAAATTTCCAGCCGTGGTGCGTCTTGTCGGGGAAACTGCCGTTAACAAGCACCGGTCGAGGCGGGTCGGCAAGATGCTCCTCGATCCGGTCAAAGCGGATCACCCTGCTTATCTCCGCCACGTACAGCGCGCCGTCCCTGAAAGCCACGCCGTTCGGCTGGTTCAGCCCTTTTGCAATGGTGAAGATCCTGGCTTTAGGTGTGCCGCCGTTTTGCACGGCGTACACCTTGCCTTCGCTTCGTGTCCCCACGAAGAGGGTACCTTTGGCTCCCAGCGCGAGGGAGCGGGCGCCGGGGATATTGGCGACGAAGGTCTGTATGAAGAACCCTTTGGGAAGCCTGATTTGATCGAGGTGTGTGTCAGAGGCGCGGCAGGACGGGCAGAAAACCAAGAGGAGCAGGGACACGAGCAGAACGGCGCTTGATGCCTTTTTTCGTGCTGCACCGTGTCTGTCCATAACGATCTCCCGAAAATATGAAATACGCTGGGCGGGAACCCGTTGTCGATGGCGTATTGGGGCCGAACCTTCAGCTTGAACACGGGTCTCCCTTTGCGACTTTGCGGCTTTGCGTGAGGAGCTGCTTATTCTCCTATTATCTTGATCAGCACCCGCTTGCGGCGCATCCCGTCGAACTCTCCGTAGAAGATCTGCTCCCAAGGGCCGAGGTCGAGCTTCCCAGCGGTGACCGCAACCACGATCTCGCGCCCCATTATGGTTCTCTTGAGGTGTGCGTCGCCGTTGTCCTCGCCGGTGTTGTGGCGGTAGCGATCATGCGGCTTTTCCGGGGCTAGCCCTTCCAGCCACTCTTCGAAGTCTTGGAACAGCCCGCGCTCGTCGTCGTTTATGAAGACGCTGGCCGTGATGTGCATCGCATTGCAGAGCAAAAGGCCTTCCCTGATGCCGCTTTCCGTCAATGCCGCCTCGATGTCGCGGGTGATGTTCACAAAGCCGCGCCTGCTCTTGATCTGGAACCAGAGTTCCTTGCGGTGGTGCTTCATCTGATCTCCTGTGTTTCTTTTATCCTGTTGCCGTTGCTGTTACCCGCAGCCGATGAACTGGCGGCGAAGGCGGCATCGAGCATGGCCGGAGCGGTGCGCCACCGGTTCCTCGCGTGCATGATGACCACGAGTACCCTCCTGTCCTCGCGCTCTGCGAGGGCCACCAGGCATTGCCCCGCGTTGGGCGTCGTGCCGGTCTTGACACCCACGGCGCCCCGATACCTCCCGATCAGCCGGTTCTTGTTCCTCAGGTAGAAGGAGCGCTTCCCGTTCACCGTGTAGATGCGCATGTCACGCCGGGCGACTACCTTGGCGAGAAACGGGTGCTGCATCGCCTTTTCTGTGAGAATGGCCAGATCGTGCGCAGTCGTATAGAGCCTGGTGCTGTCGTGGCCGCAGGCGTTACTGAAACGGGTATCGTCCAGGTGCAGGGCACGTGCACGCGCGTTCATCTGTACCACGAAATCCTTCTGATTGCCACAGGTGTGGTCGGCGAGCGCGCGGGCGGCGTCGTTTGCCGACGCCATCAGCGTCGCTGCCAGCAGGTCCCTCACCTTCAGCCTCTCGCCGCCCCTGAGTCCTATCCTGCTGCCGGTCTCACTGGCTGCGCCGCGGCTTACCACCACGACCTCGTCCAGGTTGCATCGCTCCATAACGATCAGTGCCGTCATGATCTTGGTAAGGCTGGCGGGAGCACGTCGGGTATGGGCGTTTCGCTGCCGGAAGACCTGGCCGTTGACCTGCACCAGGTAGGCGGCTGGCGGGTTGTAAAATGGGGAAACGGCAGCATCCGCCAAAAAGGGAGGCGCCAGGAGGAGACATGTCAAGCTGACATAGCTGCCTATGTTTGTTGAGAAAATTTTCATTCTCTGGTTATAGCATCGTTTCATTTGCCTGCAACGATCGGTGCTGCTGCCGCTTTCAGTAATATGCAATCTTGGATTTACAAAGTGGAGAAGGTTAGGTATCTTGGCTCACCGTTAACTGCCATTTGTGCGAGGAAGATTTTGGCTACGAAGATAAAGATACTTCCTGAAAACCTTACCAATAAGATCGCTGCCGGAGAGGTGGTCGAGCGTCCCGCCTCCGTGGCCAAGGAACTGGTGGAGAACGCCCTTGACGCCGGAACCCGGGAGGTGGTCGTCGAGATCGAGTCCGGCGGCAGGAGGCTCATCAAGGTCACCGATACCGGCTGCGGCATGTCCCGCGAAGATGCGCTTCTCGCGTTGGAGCGGCACGCCACCAGCAAGATCGCCACCGACGAGGATCTCTTCTCGCTCTCTACGCTTGGTTTCCGCGGCGAGGCCCTCCCGTCCGTTGCCTCGGTGGCCCGCCTCGTCATCTCCACACGTACCCCGGACACGGTGGAGGGAACGGAGATCTACGCCGAGGGGGGGCGGATCAAGGAGGTCAAGGGGTGCGGCATGGCCGCCGGGACCGTGATAGAGGTGAGGAACCTCTTCTTCAACACCCCCGCGCGCCTGAAGTTCATGAAGAGCGCGGAGACGGAAGGGGGACATGTCGGGGAACTCCTGACGCGACTTGCCATCTCCAGGCCGGAGGTCCGCTTCACCTATGTCAACGACGGCAAAACGGTATTCCGCGCGCTGGACGCGGACCTGAAGGAGCGGGTGGCGACCATGCTCGGTCGCTCCATCGCCTCCTTCCTGTACCCGGTCAGCTACCACGACGCCGGCGGGCTGAAGGTGACCGGGCTCGTGGCGGCGCCGGAGTGCAGCCGCAGCGCGGCGAGCCATCTCTACACCTACATAAACGGACGCTTCATCAAGGACAAGGTGGTGCAGCACGCCATTTTGCAGGCGTACCGGAATTTCATGGAACGCGGCCGCTATCCTGTCGTCGCCGTATTCATCGACATCGCACCGGGTGAGGTCGATGTGAACGTACACCCCACCAAGCACGAGGTCCGCTTCCGCGAGCAGGGGAGGGTGCACGACGCGATCCAGCACGCGGTGGAATCGGTGCTGAAGGAAACGCCCTGGTTAAAAAGAAGCATGGAAGCGCCGCAGCAGGCCAAGGCGGCGGCGCCTGCGCAGACACCTATCCCCGAAGCGGTGCGACTCGAAAAAAAGGAGGCGCTCTCGGTCAGCGAGACGAAGGTGGCTGAGATACGGGAACTGCTGGTCGACTATCAGCCGAGGCCGCAGCCGCCGCTTCGCCCGCATTACCAACCGGCTCCCGCGCCGAAGGTGCCGGCGCCGATCATCGGAAACGCGCAGGCCAGCGTGCCGGTTGGCGCGGAGTCCGAGGAGCCGGTACCGGTCAACGCCGGGTCCGCCCGGGAAACAGAGGCGTCTGCTGCCGGTTATTTCACGTCGCTCTCGGTGATCGGCCAGTTCAACGCCTCCTACGTCCTCTGCCAAAGTGGGTCCGATCTGGTGCTGATCGACCAGCATGCCGCCCACGAGCGGGTGGCCTTCGAGAAACTGAAGGGAGAGTTCTCCGGGAGGGAGGTGGACAGCCAGGGGCTTTTGTTCCCGGAAACGATGGAGCTGTCGTTTCGCGAGTCCGCCGTGCTGCGTGAACACCAGGCGGAGCTTGCCCGCCTCGGCTTCTCCTTCGAGGAGTTCGGCGGCAACACCTGGCTCCTGAACGGGGTGCCCCAGATCTTGGCAGGGAGCCAGTACCTGCGCACCATCCGCGACATCATCGAGGAACTCGGGAGCCTGAGCCGCAGCCGCACCTTCACCGACATCCAGGAAGACCTCCTGGCGCGGATCGCCTGCCACAGCGTGGTCCGCGGCCGGCGCACCCTCACCGCACAGGAGATAGCCTCGCTGTTCCGGCAGATGGACCAGACCGACTTTTCCAGCAACTGTCCGCACGGCAGACCGGTGATGCAGACTATCACGCTGGCCGAGGTGGAGAAAATGTTCAAGAGGGTCTAGTGCCGAGCTGAAGGTAAATAAGAAGGTGACGTTGGGCGAATCGACTGAAAAAAAGATAAAGCTGCTGGTTCTCTCCGGCCCCACGGGGTCAGGCAAGACCGATCTCGCGCTAAGGCTCGCGGAAGAGATCGGCGGGGAGATCGTGAACGCGGACTCGATGCAGGTGTACCGGGGGCTGAACATAGGGACGGCCAAGCCCTCCCCCGAGGAACTGGCCAGGGTTCCACACCACCTGATCGACATCCTTTCTCCGGACCAGGACTTCACCGCATCCGACTTCAGGCGCGAGGCGGCCGCCGCCATCGCCGACATCGACAGCAGGGGAAAGAAGGCGCTGGTCGTCGGGGGGACGGGGCTATACATCCGGGCCCTCTTGGAAGGGCTGGTGGATTCGCCGACCGGCGATCCCGAGCTGCGCAAGGAGTTCGCCGATGTGCCGGGCGAGGAGTTGCTACGGCGCCTGTCGCTGGTCGATCCCGAGACGGCCTCGCGTCTCCATCCAAACGATCGCGTACGCATCGTACGTGCGCTGGAGGTCTACACGCAGACGGGGCGTCCCATCTCCGCGTTTCGTTCCGAGCACGCCTTCTCCGGTTCCTACTACGACCCACTGAAGATGGCGATCCGGATCGAACGCGAGGAGCTATACCGCCGCATAAACCTGAGGGTCGACCTGATGGTGCAGGATGGGCTGGTCGAAGAGGTCCGCTCGCTGCTGGCGCAGGGATACGGTCGCGAGCTGAAAGCGATGCGCTCCATCGGATACAAGGAAATGACGGCATATCTCGCCGGCGAAATGACGCTGGATGAGGCAGTTACGCTGATAAAGAGGGACACCAGGCGTTACGCCAAGCGGCAGATGACATGGTTTACCAGGGAAAATGATATTTATTGGCTTGAATATCCCGGAAGTTTTGCTAGTATCCTTGGTCATGTGATTGAATTTTTTGGGTAAAGGAGCGGAACCATGCCGAAGACACCTTTTAATATCCAGGACCAGTACCTGAATCAGTCCCGCAAGGAACGCGTAAAGGTCCTGGTGCAGCTCATGTCCGGCGAAAAACTGGAGGGACATATCAAATCCTTCGACAACTTCTCCGTACTTATGGAAGTACACGGCGACATCCTGATTTACAAGCATGCTATCTGCAGCATAACCTCGGTAGATGGCATCTTCCGTCTGCACCAATAGATACAGCGAAAGCAGTTTCTTTGCATCAAAGAGCTTCATCAGCAACAACGCCTAAAAAGAGATAATCTCCTGACAGCCGGCTCGAAAGCGCCGGCTGCCTTTTTTTATCTGTTGCCAAAATCATCCTTCTGCTCCTATGATTGGGTCTTGCGTGCTACCTCGGGTTGAAGTGGGCGTACTGCCGTGGCCTCAGCATATGCATAAAAGCACGCGACACCAGGAGGATGTTCGATGGCAGGTCTCATCGTTGACAGGGTCATGCCGGGGAGTATTGCCGAGGAACTGGAGGTCGAGCCGGGGGACAGGCTCGTTTCCGTGAACGGCCATCCCCTGCGCGACGTCATCGACTACAACTACTACGGCGCCGACGACGTGCTCGATCTCGAACTGGAGAAGGCGGACGGCGAACTCTGGGAGCTCGAAGTGGAGCGGGAAGAGGGGGAGCCGCTGGGGCTTTCCTTCGAGGCACCGGCGCCGGCGCGTTGCGGCAACAACTGTGTCTTCTGCTTCGTGCACCAGCTCCCGAAGGGGTTGAGGAAACCGCTCTACGTGAAGGACGAGGACTATCGCCTCTCGTTTCTGTACGGCAACTACGTCACCCTTGCCAACATAGGGCGAGAGGAACTGGAGCGGATCAAGGAGCAGAGGTTGTCTCCGCTCTACATCTCGGTGCATGCCACCGATGCCGGGCTCAGGGAGCGGATGCTCGGAAAGAAAGGCATCCTCCCGATCCTCGAGGTCATGAGGGAGCTTGCCAAGGCGCGGATCACCATGCACACCCAGGTGGTCCTGTGCCCCGGGTGGAACGACGGCGAGGTCTTTGCGCGCACGGTGGAGGACATGGCCTTGATGCATCCGTGGGTGGCATCCCTGGCGGTGGTCCCGGTCGGGCTCACCGAGCACCGGAAAAAACTCCCGGCGCTCACCCCGGTCGACAAGGAGTTCGCCGCCTCATTCGTAGCCGAGTGGGAGGGGAAGGCGCAGCTTTTGGCTGAGCGCCTTGGCGAGCCGTTCCTGTTCCTTGCCGACGAGTTCTATATCAAGGGCGACCTCACGTTCCCCCCGCTGGAGAGCTACGGGGACCTGCCGCAGATAGAGAACGGCGTAGGCATGATCCCCCTCTTCCTTTCGGAGGCGCAGGAGGTGCTAAGCGATGCGGAGCACCTGGGAGCCTCGAAGGTGACGGTGGTGACGGGGGAATCCCCTTACCGTTACCTGGCCGAGTTCCTGGAGCGCCTGTCGGCTGCCACCGGCGTCTCCGTCACCCCCGTGGCGGTCGCCAACAGGCTGTTCGGGCCGACGGTCACCGTCACCGGACTTGTCTGCGGCACGGATATCGTGGCTGCCCTGCAGGGGAAGGATCTGGGGGACCTGGTGCTGGTTCCGGACGTGATGATGAAGGAGGGGGAGGGAGTCTTCCTGGACGACCTCACTTTGGCCGATCTGGAGCAGCAACTCGGGAAGCCGGTTCAGGTCGTGGAGTCAACGCCGTACGGGATCTACGAAGCCCTGAACGGGATCTCCTCCTAGCTGACCCTTTCCCGGGGGCGAGGGGATTCAAGCAGGGGGAGTTTTGAAAACAAGTGAGCCGGAGGAGGTGCGAAACCCCTCTCCGGCTCTTTTTGTCTCAGCGGCTCATGGCGTCGATCGCCTCGAAGTCGAAGACCCCCTCGGCGGAGGACTTGATCAGGTTGATCTTCTCCTGGTCGTCGGCCGTTATCTTGGAGATGTGTTCCGTCAGGGTGATGAAGACGTGTGCGGTATTTTCCATGGAGCGGATGTACGGGATGTTGCTGTCGTCGAGGATCTTCTGCGTAATCGCCGAGACCGGTGCGGATCCGGGAATGACAAGCCCTGCCAGCTTGCTCCGATAGGCGGGGATGTTGTAGAGGGCGGATGCGGTAACCAGCAGCTCGTCCCTCGAACTGGTGGTGATGAGGAGCGTGGATTCCTGCAGGGTGTCGATTACCCGCTGCGAGGAGGCGGCGCCAAGCTGGATGTTGTGGATGATCCGGCTTCTTCCGTCCTGGTCTCCACGGATGGGGAGTTGCAGCAGTTTCGAGAGGTCGAGCAGCGTCGGGTTGGCGAGGATCGATGAGTAGTCGAAGGCGCCTGCAACCTTTTGTTGCCGGCTCTCGAAAAAGGTGTTCAGGTAACCAAGCGTCTCCTCCCGCTTTTTGGGGATCAGCTTGTTTACCAGGACCAGTTTGACATCCGCCCCGTGCTGCTGGAACAGTGAAAGGTTGAGTTGCACCGAGTCGATGACGCAACCGATCCCGCCGCTCGCCACCATGATGACCGGCGCGTCCAGCGTGCGGGCTATCTGCGCGTTGTTGATGCCGACAACCGAGCCGACGCCCCCGTGCCCGGACCCCTCGATGATGAGGAAGTCGTTCTTCGCCTCAAGTTCCCTGCACGCCTGCTTTATACTTTCCAGCGGCGCCTCTGGCGCTATCTGCCCGGAGAGGTATTTCTTCGTGTAACCTCTCCCGAGCACTACCGGGGACATGAGCCTGCGATCCTCCTCCAGGCCATAGATGGAAGCGATCAGAGCCGCGTCCATGTCCATCTCCACCCCGTCCAGCATCAACAGTTTCGGTCCTATCGGTTTTATAAAGCCGACACGGGCATATTTCTTTCTGGCCAGGTGTATCAGCGACAGGCTGATGGTGGTCTTGCCGCAGTGCTGTCCCGTAGCCGCAATGAAGATCTTCTTGCACATCTTTTTCGGTCCCGTCCGTATCTTCTTCCAGGGATTAGTTCCTAATTATCGGGATTATACTACGTTCCTAACAGGGGGAGCAACATGGTATACGTTTCTCGCGCATACCGGGCAATCCGGTGAAAACTCTTATGATTTCCCGCGGTGGCATAGTGGCCGGGTGGCTTTACCCCTCAACCAATCCTTGCTTGACGCTGGGGAGATATTCTGTAATAATCCGGCGGTCCAAACCGCAGTTTGCTCATATCAAAATGCACTGCCATTCAATAACAGAGGGAAAAGGAGTCAACAGTGAAAAAGATCCTGGGTTTGTTCTCGTTTGCGCTGGTCCTCGTCTGCGCCGTTTCCGCATTTGCCGGTGACGGCTCCTTCCAGAGGGTGAAAAGCCAGGGGAGCCTGACCATCGGCCTCGACGACGCGTTTCCTCCCATGGGGTACCGCAACGACAAGGGGCAACTGGTAGGGTTCGACATCGACGCAGCCGAAGAAGTCGGCAAGCGCCTGGGGATCAAGATCAACTGGCAGCCGACCGCCTGGGACGGCGTCATTCACGCCCTCAACTCCAAGAAGTTCGACTGCATCTGGAACGGCATGACCATCACCGACGAGCGCAGGAAAGAGGTCGCCTTCACCAAGCCGTACAAGATGGACGGGCAGGTGGCAGTGGTGCGTTTCGGCGAGAAGAACCTGAAGAAACTCGCGGACCTGAAAGGGGCCAAGGTTGGCGTGCAGAAGGGTTCCTCGGCCGTCGAGGCGGTCAAGAAGCTTCCGGCTGCTCCCGCCGAAGTGCGCGAGTACGAGGACAACCCGAAGGCGCTGCTCGACCTCGAGTCCAAACGCCTTGACACGGTCATCATCGACGACGCAACCGGCCGCGACTTTATCGCCAAGCGCCCCGGCAAGTTCCAGATCATCCCCGGCAACATCACCAAGGAGCCGTTCGGCGTAGCCTTCCGCAAGGAAGACGTCGAGCTGCGTCAGGCGGTGCAGAAGACCCTGGACCAGATGGTCAAGGACGGCACCATGGCGAAGCTCTCCAAGAAGTGGTTCGGCGAGGACATCACCAACCCGAAGAAGTGGAAATAGATCTGTCTTTTCCGTCTCCCCGGCAACGGGGAGACGGTGAATCAGTCCGAGAAAATAAGGTGTGCCGATGAAACTTTTGTCCGGCAGGATCTCCAAAACGGCGATCCTGCTTTTTTCATGTTTGCTTCTGCTCCTGGTCCCGGTCTCGTACGCGAAGGACTACGACCAGGTTTTCAGTGACGCCAACGAAGCGATGGGGAACGGGGACCTTCCCGCCGCCATCACCATCCTGAAGAAGGTGCAGTTCGAGAAGGGGGACGACGGCGGCGCCTTCGTCAGGAGCAGGATGCAGATCGCGAGGCTCCAGTTCGCCCTGAAGGACATGCCCGCCGCCAGCGCCACCGCCCGGGAAGTGCTGGCCGTCTATCCCGACAACAGCGAGGCGCTCAACTTCATCGCCTCGGTCAAGCAGGAGCAAAAGCCGCGCTACGTCGTCTTCATCGAGGACTGTCTCCGCTTCCTGCCCCAACTGCTGAAGGGGGCGGTGATGACCATCGCCCTGGTGGTCTGCATCATCCTCATCTCCCCTCTCGGAGGCCTGCTGATTGCCCTTGGGCGCATCAGCGCCTTCAAGCCCGTTTCCGGCCTCTGCTGGTTCTTCATCTGGCTCTTCCGCGGTACGCCGCTTCTTCTGCAGCTCTTCTTCATCTACTACGGTCTCCCCTCGCTCGGCATAACCTTCAAACCCTTCACCGCCGCCATCCTCGGACTCGGGCTGAACTACTCGGCGTACCTGGGCGAGATCATCCGCGGCGGCATCCAGAGCATCGAGCACGGGCAGATGGAGGCGGCCAAGGCGATCGGCATGACCTACTGGCAGGCTATGCGCCGGGTCATCATACCGCAGACCTACAAGCGGCTCATGCCTCCCATCGGCAACGAGTTCATCGCGCTCATCAAGGACACCGCGCTGGTATCGACCATCGCCATGGTGGAGCTGATGCGCTCCGCCGACCAGATGTTCAACGCCTACTTCAACGTAACGGCGCTGATCCTGGCGGCGCTGATCTACCTCCTGTTCACCACCATCTTCACCTTCATCTTTGAAAAGATAGAAATACGGGCCGGCATCTATGAAAACCGCTAACCAACCGCTGTTAAGCCTCAAGGGGATCACCAAGCGCTTCGGTGCGCTCACCGCGGTAAACGGCGTCGACCTCGACGTCTGCCCGGGCGAGATCGTCGTCATCATCGGACCTTCGGGCTCCGGGAAATCGACCCTGCTCCGCTCGGTCAACTTCCTCGAGGAGATCGACGAGGGGACCATCCTCTTCGAGGGGGACGAGATCGGCTACGTCAGGAACAAGCAAGGGCGGCGCCACCTCGATGCCCCGGCCAAGATCTGCGCGCTCCGCTCCGAGATCGGGATGGTGTTCCAGCACTTCAACCTGTTCCCGCACATGACCGTGCTGGGAAACGTCATGGAGGGGCCGCTCACCGTGCAGAAGAAGAGCACGGCTGCGGCGCGCGAGATAGCGCTCGACATGCTGGCGAAGGTGGGGCTCTCCGAGAAGAGGGATGTCTTCCCCGCGACCCTTTCCGGCGGGCAGAAACAGCGCGTGGCCATTGCCCGGGCGCTTGCCATGCGGCCTAAGCTGATGCTCTTCGACGAACCGACCTCCGCGCTCGACCCGGAGCTGATCGGGGAGGTGTTCGACACCATCCGCTCGCTGGGGAGGGAAGGGATGACCATGATCATCGTCACCCACCAGATGGGGTTCGCCAAGGAGATGGCCGACCGGGTCATCTTCATGGAGAACGGGTCCTTCGTGGCCCAGGGGACCCCGGAAGACTTCTTCGCCAACCAGATGGAGCACGACAGGATAAAGTCCTTCCTGAATCGCATACTGTAGCCCGTTGACGGCGGCGACTCCGCCGCCGTCCTCCGCTTCCCCACCGTCGTACCACGTCTGTACCACCGTCCGTCCCGCCGTCGACATCCCCATTCTCCGTGCTACAATCTATCCGTTGCGCCGTCTGTGTTCTTATTAATGTCAGGCGTGACAGTCTGCTCACCTTGCTTGACGCCGAACTGCCGGAAAGGCTCGGAAAGGGGGACGAACCATGTTAAGAGAGGAAGAGGTCATCGGGAGCATTCGCGCCGCCCTGGAGCGGGAGCCGAGGATCAACCTGCACAGCCATCCCATGGGAATTACCTTCGCTGACCGCGTGGTCACCATCACGGGTGAGGTCGGGGGGATAGCCGCCAAGAAGCTCGCCCTGAGCATCGCGGCGCAACCCTCTCCCGTTTCCGGCATCGTGGACCGGCTGCGCGTTGAGCCGTCCGAGGCGATGGAGGATGGTGCCATTCGCGACCATGTCTGCAACGCTCTCACCAGCGAGCCAGCCTTTCAGTCGTACTCGGTGCGGGCAATGGTAAAGCAGGAAATGGAGACGGTGCGGGCCGTTGAACAGGAAAGGTTTTTCGAGGTGGAGGTGACCGACGGGGTCGTGATCCTGAACGGCTCCGCAGAGAGCATCTCGCACAAGCGCCTGGCCGGCGTGCTCGCCTGGTGGGTCCCCGGGAGCCGCGACGTGGTGAACGGCATAGAGCTCTTTTCCAACATGGAGGAGAACGATGATGAACTGGTCGACGTGATCCGCATCGTTTTGGAGAAGGACCCCTTGGTGAACGCGTCACAGATACGGCTCCGCAGCAACGACGGCGTCGTGACCCTTACCGGGACGGTCGCCACTCCCAACGCCATGAGGGCCGCCGAGGCGGATGTCTGGTACGTGCTGGGGGTAAACGAGGTGGTGAACCAGTTGGTAGTTCTCGGGTAAAGCCGGCAATGAAGAGGTAGATAAGTCCGAGGGATGTCATGAAGAGCCGGCCAAAGCAGCCATTCGTCCCCCCCGATCGGGGGGACACGGTCCGCCAGGAAATCATCGCGCTTTTGAGCAGCGAAACCCTGACGGCCAAGGAGATATCCGGACAGGTAGGGATTGCGGAAAAGGAGGTGCTGGAGCACCTTGAACATATCAAGATCGCACTACACGGAGGGCTGGTGGTGACACCGGCCCTCTGCCTTTCATGCGGTTTCTCATTCAGAAAGAGGGAACGACTGAAAAGTCCCGGCCGCTGCCCGGTTTGCCGCAGCGAGCGGATCGTCGATCCCTCTTTCTCGGTCAGCTAGTCTAATCACTCAGACATCGAGGACCACCGTGGCCCTCCACCCCTGCGGTACCTGCTCCAGGGAGTACCTGAGCATGGTGACCGCCTTCACGTCCGTGTTCATCTCATGCCGCGCCACGTCGATCTCCTCACCCCGCAGCGTCCCTTCCACCATGTATCCCCCATCGCTCTCGGAGATGGCGAGATGGTCCGGGAGGAGAATGAGCCTCCGCGCGTCCTTGTAGAAGATCAGCTCGTTCAGGAAATCGAAGAGGAGCATTTCCAGGTTCTCCTGCTCCAGTTTCAGGTCCACCGTCTGCGTCGGGCGCACCGCCGCCAGGTTCTCCACCATCACCTGCATGGTCGCGCGCGCGGCCTCCCGGAACAGTTCTTCCAGCGTCCCCGCCCAGGCGTTGAACGCCACGTCGGCGTGCGCTATGTCTCCACGATATTCGAAAGGCATGGTTCCTCCCGCTACCCCTTGATGTTGCCGATCGGCAACAGGCGCGCCACCCGCTTGCTGAGCCCGGCAAGCTCCGTCGCCTCCACGACCTCGTCTATGTTCTTGTAGGCGTCCCCCGCTTCCTCGGCCAGCCCGCCGAAAGAGTCGGTGCGGACGTAGATACCTCTCGCCTCCATATCGCGCTGCAGTTTGTCGCCGCGGAACCTTTTCTTCGCCTCGTGTCTGCTCATGGTCCTGCCGCTGCCGTGGGCCGTGGTGAAGAAGGCGTCGGCCCCGCTCGACATGCCGGAAAGAAGATATGACCCGGTCTCCATGCTCCCCCCTATGATCACCGGTTGTCCCGTCTTTTCATAGCAGGCGGGAAGCCCCGGAGCGCCGGGGCCGAAGGCGCGGGTCGACCCTTTCCTATGGATCAGGAGTTCCTTCCTGCTCCCGTTCACCCGGTGCCTTTCCAGCTTCGCCGTGTTGTGCGCCACGTCGTACACCATCCGCATGCCGAGGTCGTCCGGGGAGGAGTGGAAGACCTCCGAGAAGACCTCGCGGATCCGGTGCAGGATAACCTGCCGGTTGGCGAATGCCATGTTGACGGCGCACTTCATGGCGCTGAAGTACGCCTGTCCCTCCGGCGAATGGAACGGGGCGCAGGCAAGCTCGCGGTCCACGATCTTGATGCCGTACTTTCTGTCCATGACGGAGAGGAACAGTTTCAGGTAGTCGGTGGCCACCTGGTGGCCGAACCCCCTGCTGCCGCAGTGGAACATGATGACCACCTGGTTCGGCAGGTTCAGCCCGAACGCCTCGGCGAGTTCCGCATCCCATATGTTTTCCGGTTTGACCACCTGGATCTCGCAGTAGTGGTTGCCCGACCCCAGCGTCCCGAGCTGGTTGTAACCCCGCTCGACCGCCTTGTCGCTGATGTCCGAGGCGTTGGCGCCGGGGAAGCAGCCACCCTCCTCGGTCATGTCCAGGTCGTCCTGAGTGGCAAACCCCTCTTTCAGGCACCAGCGCGATCCCTGCTGGACCACGGAGCGGAAGTCATCCTGCTTCAATTTGACGAAGCCGTGGCAGCCGACCCCGGTCGGGATCCGCGTGAAGAGCCTGTCGACCAGCTGATGGAGTTTGGGGATTACCTGGTCCGCGGTGAGGTTCGTGAGCACCAGGCGCATGCCGCAGTTGATGTCGAAGCCGATGCCGCCCGGGGAGATCACCCCGGCGCCCGGGTCCATGGCCGCCACGCCGCCGATGGGAAAACCGTACCCCCAGTGTCCGTCCGGCATGCAGTAGGCGTATCTCTGGATCCCCGGGAGCGTCGCCACGTTGCTCACCTGCTCGAACACCCCCGCGTCCATCTCCTTTATCAGCTTCTCCGTCCCATAGAGCCGGGCCGGGACCAGCATCCCTTCCTTGTAGCTCACGGGGAGTTCCCAGATCGTTTCCGATATCCGTTTCAGCGCCGCCGGTACGTTCATACCCCCTCCGATGCTGTCGTTTCAGATGGCCGTGCACCTGGAGATAGTACCATATTTACCGTGTGGGATCGAAGCGGGCGGATTTCCGCGCTGGCGGGCGAAGGGGGATTTTCGGGAGAGGCTTTGGTGCATCCGGAAGGCTCCGGTGATGTTCCTGGGGGGGGCGCCACGGGGGAGACTGCCCGCCGGGGCGCAAGGCGGGCACGTCGGTCTCTCCGTCACGGGGGGCGCGGGGCGACATCGACGCGAGAGGGTAACGGCGTGTCAGCGAGGCAGTTCGTTTGGTTGAGGCGTGGTCGCTTCCCTTTTTACCCAGTGATCGGATTTGTCGTAACCGATGATGACGCCGGTGGTGACAAGGTGGTCGAGATGGTAATCGTTCACAACATCGTAGGTGAAGTCGTCGTAGCAGACCAAAACGCCCATGATATCCTCCTGTGATGCGCTCTCAGCGCAGTTACTAGACGTATCGGCCGGCGCTTCCCGGACTTTAGCGGGATCACTGTTTTTTTAGAAAGCCGGGGGCGCGCCTCCCCCGGCAAGGCGAGGCGCGGGAAGAGTTCAAACATGGGTTGACAAGGGTGCAGGGTCACCTGTATTCTCCATGGGTGCTAACGCGCAACAATACGGTTAAGAGGTTATTAAATGGACAACGATCACAGGGAAGAGATGGAGACTGAAGAGGAAAGTTTTGCCGACATGTTCGAGCGGAGCCAGAAGGATGCAGGGCATCTTGAGCCGGGTTCGAAGGTCGAGGCGACGGTCCTCAAGATCGCCAAGGACTGGGTCTTTCTGGACACCGGCCGCAAAGGCGAAGGGGTCCTGGATATAAAGGAAGTGATGGACGCAGAGGGGAACGTTACCGTCGGTGTCGGCGACAAGGTCACCGCCTGGTTCATCTCCTCGCGCAACAACGAGATGCGTTTCACCACCAGGGTCGGCGCGGGTAGCGGCCAGTCTGCAGGGAACGCGCAGCTGCAAGACGCCTACGCCGCCGGCATCCCGGTCGAGGGTGTCATCGAGAAAGAGATCAAGGGTGGTTTCGAGGTGAAGATCGCCGGTTCCCGCGCCTTCTGCCCCTTCTCACAGGTCGCGCTGCGCAGGGTCGACGACACCGCCAGCCTGATCGGGAAGCAGATGCCTTTCCGGATCACCGAGTACTCCGAGAACGGCCGCAACATCGTGCTGTCGCACCGTGCGCTCCTCGAAGAGGAAGTGCAGCAGCAAAAGGACGCCCTGAAAGAGACCCTGAAGGTAGGGGACCGCGTCACGGGCAGGGTGACTTCCCTGCGCGACTTCGGCGCCTTCGTATCCATCGGCGCCGTCGAGGGGCTCCTCCCCGTTTCGGAGGTCGCCTGGTCGCGCGTCAACAATGTGAGCGAGGTACTCTCCGTCGGCCAGGAAGTCGAGGTCGTGGTGAAAGGGATCGACTGGGAAAAGGGGCGCATCTCCTTCTCCCTCAAGGATACCTTGGCTGATCCTTGGGAAGCGGCAGCCACTTTGTTCCCCGAGGGATCTTACCAGAACGGCACCGTGGCCAGGCTCACCCCGTTTGGCGCTTTCGTGACGCTGGGAAGCGGCGTCGACGGCCTGATCCACATCTCCAAGCTCGGCGCCGGAAAGCGGATCCAGCATCCGCGGGAAGTCCTCGCCGAGGGGCAGCAGGTCGAAGTGAAGGTCGAGGGGATTGACCGCGAGCAGAAGAGGATTTCCCTCTCCCTCGCTTCCATCAGCCGCGCCGAACAGGAGCAGACAGAGACGATGGACGCCTACAAGAAGACCGTATCCGAGGCGCCCAAAGGAATGGGGACGCTGGGCGACCTGCTGAAGGCCAAGATGAAGGGGTAGGAATTGGAGGAGCTTTTTCCCGACGCAACCCAGCTCCTGAAGCTGGCGCGCACCAGGATGCCGTATGGGAAGTATGCCGGGACGCTGCTGGTCGACCTCCCCGAGCCGTACCTGGTTTGGATGCGGCAAAAGGGGTTTCCCGAAGGTGAACTCGGCATGATGCTGCAGTGCATGTACGAGGTGAAGGCGAACGGCCTCGAGTACCTGTTCGACCCGCTGCGCGGCCGTTGAATCTGAGGGTCTGCTCCCTTGATACGAACAAAAAAGACCCTCTTGCTGTAAAGCAAGGGGGTCTTTTCTTACCCGAGGCAGCGGGGCGGCGGCTACCGCATCCAATCCACCCGCACCATGTGCTGGTCGTGGCTCCACTGGTAGTGCAGCTCGCCGCTTTGGGACTTGTACACCTCCCGGCCGATTTTCTGGGCCAGCTTGTCCTCGGTCGTCGTCACCGTGATTCGGCCGTCCTCCTCCTTGATCTCGATGATGCGACCGAGGGGGTTTTTTTCGCGGTGCTTCGCCTCCTGCTGCTTGATGACGTTCAGGATCTCTTCCCTGTGCTTGCCAAGGTACTCCCCGGAAAGCGTCACGACACCCGCTGGATCTCCCGCATCGATACGCTGGCACGCCGGGCACAGCACCTCTTCGCTGCGCTCTCCTGCGGCAACGTGTTCCAACTGCCACCTTTTATTGCGGTAGACTATGCCGCACCTCTTGCAGAAGGACCCGTCCGGCAGTCCACCTTTGGGCCGGTAAGGCTCCAGGCTCCGGACGCTCCTTTGTCCCTTCTCATCCATGGTGATTCTGGCACCTCGTGGCATGGTGACCTCCGTGATGATTATTAAGATTCACCAAGTATAGCACCCGGATCATGCGGCGCATTGCGAAGAAGAGGGCGCGGGCGGGATCTCTGCAGGCGAAGCCGAGGTGGTGACGATCACAAAACCGGCGTCGTGAAGACAATAAAAAAGGCCCGATGTCTTGTGACATCGGGCCTTCGGCGAAAGGTATAACTGGCGCTTAATATATGGGATCCTTTACCCCTATCCGTCGGTGGATGACTCAGTAGGTGCGGAGGATATGCTCTGTTCGGACCATACCATCCGTTGAGCCGGATCGTCTTCCCCTTTTTGAAGCGGTTGTTACGCGCATGGCGGATGAGATTATTTTAGGCCAATCGGCTTGATCTCCTTAAAACGCCAGTTATTGACTCCAAAGCGCCGTAAAGGTTTATGTGAAACCACGCACTTTTGTAAAGCATCTCCCCGGAAAACGCTTTAGGTAATTCCTCTGAGAACATCGGGGAATTGCACACCGCGTCTGAAACCCGGGAAATCATATGTGTGGACAAATCAGGCTATTCACGCCACCTCTACCTGTACCCCAGAGCCATTTTCAAAGAGCACTCTCTGCTATGATTTTAGTGTACGCTCACCCCGAAAAAGTGTCAACGGATTGAAAAGGGGCATTTAATGACTTATTGAGTTTGACTAATAAGTACGTCCGCCGCATCTCCTGCCTTGTCTGCCGCCATCACACATCGATAACACATATCGGTTCATCCTCACCCGTGTCCCGAGATTGCTCCGTCCCATGCCCTGGTTGTACCGCCCCTGCCGTATGGTAACATTGAGCTTTTTGAAGGGGGTATGCCCATGGATCGGGATAGAGAGCTGGCGGCGAGCAGGGAGCGGATGCTGAGCGATGATCTCGTGGGGCGCGGGATACGCGATGCGGCAGTTCTGAGGGCGATGCGGGAGGTGCCGAGGGAGAAGTTCCTCCCGCCCGGTATGGAACAGTATGCCTACGAAGACAGTCCGCTGCCGATCGCGGAGGGACAGACCATCTCGCAACCGTATATCGTGGCGTACATGGTCGAGGCGCTTGAGCTGCGCGGCAGGGAACGCGTTCTTGAAATCGGTACCGGTTCCGGTTATGCCGCGGCTGTGCTGAGTCTCTGTGCGGCCGAGGTCTACACCGTGGAGCGGATCCCTCTACTCGCGGAAACGGCGCGGGAGAGGATGAAGTCGCTTGGCTTCAGGAACGTCACCGTGCACCTCGGGGATGGCACCATGGGATGGCCCGACCATGCGCCTTACGACGCCATCGTGGTGACTGCGGGGGCGCCCGACGTGCCTGTCGAACTCACGGAGCAATTGGCGCCCGGGGGGAGGCTGGTGATACCGGTCGGGGCCACGCCCTACCTGCAGGAACTGGTGCGGGTGCGGCGCCCTGCGGAGGGGGAACTCCGGCGCGAGAACCTCTGCGCGGTCCGCTTTGTGCCGCTGATCGGGGAACAGGGGTGGTAGGTCACACGGCTTCGTACTCCGGCGCTGTCGACAGCGGCACCGTCTCCGCAGCCGGCACCTGGTCCAGGGTTTTCAAAAGAGATTGCTCGGTCACCGCCCCGAACCTCGAGAGGAGCCGCAGCAGCTGTTCCGGGAGCGGCGCGGGGATCTCGATCTCCTCTCCGCTTGCGGGGTGCACCAGGTTGGTCTTGAACGAGTGCAGCGCGAAACCGGTGAAGCCGGAAAGGGGCCTGCCGCCGTAGCGCTTGTCACCAAGGATCGGGTGACCGATCATCCTCAGATGTTGCCTGATCTGGTGCATCCTCCCGGTGAGCGGATAGACGGCGAGGAGCGACACCCCCCCTCCGTGGAAAAGACGCAGGTAGCGCGTCAGGGATTCCTTCCCGTCCAGCGGCGCGTCGATCATCCCCTGCTTTTGCAGCTTTCCTTCCACCACGGCCAGATAGAGCTTACCCAGGCCGTCCTCCTGCACCATCTTGCCGAACATCCCGGCGGCGACGGAACTCTTGGCCATGATGACGGCGCCCGAGGTCCCCTTGTCCAGCCGGTTCACCGGCCGCACCCTGCCGACCCCGTCCCTCTTTTTCAACAGCGTCTCGGCGAGGTCGACGAGGTTCTCCTCGTCGGCGTCCTCGGTGCGGTGCACGGCGAGTCCCGGCACCTTGTTGAAGCAGATGATCCAGCTGTCCTCGAAGAGGATGTCCAGCTCCGGGGTGAGACGCGCCAGGAAGGCGGCGGTCTTGGCGCTCTCCTTCAGCGTAACCTGGTCGGCGTGGCTGAGAATCTGCTCCGCTTGCGCGGAGTCGCCGTTCACTTTGAGATGTCCGGAGTTGATCAGTTTCTTCAGGTAGGAAAACTGGGCGGTTGGGAGCAGGTTGCGCAGAAAGCTGTCCACGCGCCTGCAGTGGTCTTTGGGGTCGATCTGGTAGGTTAACATGGGAGGGAGTATACCCTCATGAGAGGGACGGCGCAAGGGAATCCCTCGGCAGGTTGGCTGCTGGGAAGAATGGGAAGCATGGGAAACCGCGGGTGGGGCAATCAAATAAAAAGAGAGCGCCCCCACTGGAAGCGCTCTCTTATCTATTTACAGGTTTTCTGCGGCTGTTACTTCTTGAGGTTGTAGAACACCTCGTGCCCCCTGAAGATCGCCACTTCGTCCAGCTCGTCCTCGATCCTCAGCAGCTGGTTGTACTTGCAGACGCGGTCGGTGCGGCAGAGAGAACCGGTCTTGAGCTGCCCGGCGTTGACTGCGACGGAGAGGTCGGCAAGGGTGGTGTCCTCGGTCTCGCCGGAGCGGTGCGAGATGACGCAGGTGTAACCGGCGCGCTTGGCCATCTCGATGGCGTCGAGGGTCTCGGTCAGGGTGCCGATCTGGTTCAGCTTGATCAGGATGGAGTTGGCGATTCCCTTCTGGATACCTTCCTTCAGGATGGCCGGGTTGGTGACGAACAGGTCGTCGCCCACGATCTGGATACGCTTGCCGAGGCGCTCGGTGAGCTGCTTCCAGCCGTCCCAGTCGTTCTCGGCCATGCCGTCCTCGATGGAGATGATCGGGTACTTGTTGACCAGCATCTCGTAGAAGTCGATCAGCTCCTTGGCGCTCTTCTTCGGCTGTGCCTCGTTCTCCAGCGTGTAAACGCCGTCCTTGAACAGTTCGGAGGATGCCACGTCGAGCGCCAGCAGCACTTCCTCGCCCGGCTTGTAGCCGGCCTTGACGATGGCTTCCATGATGACTTCCAGCGCTTCCTCGTTCGACTTGAGGTTCGGAGCGAAGCCACCCTCGTCGCCGACGGCGGTGTTGTACCCTTTCCCCTTCAGTACCGCTTTCAGCGAGTGGAAGATCTCGGCGCCCATCCTGAGGGCTTCCTTGAAGCTCTTGGCGCCTGCCGGCATGATCATGAATTCCTGGATGTCGACGTTGTTGTCGGCATGCGCGCCGCCGTTGATGATGTTCATCATCGGAAGCGGCAACTCCTTCGCGTTCGTCCCGCCGATGTACTGGTAAAGCGGCAGCCCGACCTCGTCGGCCGCGGCCTTGGCCACAGCCAGGGACACGCCGAGGATGGCGTTGGCGCCCAGGCGGCTCTTGAAATCGGTCCCGTCCAGGGCCAGCATCCGCTTGTCGATTCCTACCTGGTCGGTTGCGTCCATGCCGGTGATCTCGTCTGCTATGATGTCGTTGACGTTGGAGACGGCTTTCTCCACCCCCTTGCCGAGATAGCGCCCCTTGTCACCGTCGCGCAGTTCCAACGCCTCGCGCTCACCGGTCGATGCGCCGGAGGGAACCGCTGCCCTTCCCATGGCACCGGAATCCAGGAACACCTCGACCTCCAGTGTCGGGTTCCCCCTCGAATCCAGGATCTCTCTGGCGTAAACGTCCGTAATCTGGCTCATCTCTCCCCCCTTTTATGAACAGGCGACGCCGCCTGTCTTAATGGAATTTACCTTATATATCACATCTGTCGTTAAATGGAAGATGTTTTGTAAATTTTTGCTAACGCCAGGCCTGGCCCACATCCGCACGCTCTTTGTGATTTTTTGTAATAGATTGACAGTGCTCGCGGAAAAGGGATATATTCACCACTTGTCTGCTAACTTGCAGTTCTCTGCCCTTAAGACAGGGGAACCATTGACATAATGCCCACCGATAGCGGCGATAAACAAATTAAACAGAAGAGCTCGCTGGTCCGGCTCTGCGACAGCTGGATGGATGGGGTCGCCAGTGGATTCTGCTGCGAAAAGTATGAAAAGCGCAGCCGCTTTGCCATGCTTTTCCTCTCCGCGCTGTTCCTTACCCTGCTTATCATCCCGAGCCCGCAGTTCCTCTCCGATCCCTACCGCGAGGGGGACATCGCCACCTCCGACGTACGCGCGACACAGGACTATCTGATCGAGGACCTGCTGCTGACCGAGAAGAAGAGGGCCGAGGCCGAGGCCGCCGCCCCCTTTGTCTACAGTCTTGCCCCCACTGCCAGCATCGAGGTGGTGCGTCGTTTCGAGGAGGCGCTGGACCTGCTTCGCGACGACGGGCTGCAGGGCGAGCCCCGCCGGAAGGGTGTCGCGGCCACCATCGCCGTCGAGGTCACCCCGCAGGAGGTGGCGGCGCTGTCGCGCGTCAGGCAGGAGCGGGCATTCCTCTCCGACCTCGGACGGCAGCTCTCTTCGCTGTACCGGCAGCGGATCGTCGCCGACCGCTCCAATTTCTCCGACGACATCCGTCACGGCATCCTCGTGGTGGACGAGACCACCAGGCAGGAGGTGGCCGGCGGCGACTACTCCACCAGCATCGACCTCGCTGCCGCCAGGCGTTCCTTCGCCAAGGTCTCCCTGACCCAGGGAGGCGCCTCACACGACCTGGAGATACTGAAGGGGATGGCGCTGCGGATGATAGCGCCCAACCTCACCTTCGACCGAAACGGCACCGACCAGAAGAAGAGCGAGGCGCGCGCCGCGGTGCGCCCGGTGCTTTTCAAGATGAAGCGCGGGGAGATGATCGTCAGGGTCGGGGAGCGGATCACCTCCGAGCAGGCGATGAAGCTGGAGAAGATCTTCAAGGCGAGGACCCGTGCGCCTGTACTGACCGGCCTCGGGATTTTCGGCCTGGTTCTCGTGCTCTGCTACGCGCCGTACCGGTTCGGGCGCAAGAACATCAGGAAGTTCAACCCGAGCAACAAGGACATCCTGCTCCTGTCGCTCCTCACGGTCATCAACTTCGCCGTCCTGAAGCTCGCCTCCACCGTCTCGACGGCGCTCGGCGGGATCTTCCCGTCCATCGACACCAGCAGCTATTTCTACCTCTTCCCCTTCGCCGCCAGCGCCATCATCGTCAGGATCATCCTGAACTCCGAGGTGGCCCTGGTCTACTGCGCGATCTGCGCCCCCCTGACCGGGATCATGCTGAACAACTCCCTTCAGGTGGTCGTCTACGCGCTCCTGGGCGGGATCGTCGGCGCCCACGGCGTGCGCCAGTGCAAGGAGAGGGGGACCATCTACTCCGCAGGTCTCAAGGTGAGCGTGGTGAACATGGCGCTGGCGCTCTCCTTCAATATCTACAGCGACAGCCCGTTTTCCCTGCAGACCCTCTTCTGTCTCGTCTTCGCCTTCCTGGGCGGGATGATGAACGCGGTCTACGTCTCCGGCACGATCCCGCTCGTGGAGGCGGTCTTCCAGTACACCACCGACGTCAAGCTCCTGGAACTCGCCAACCTCAATTCCCCGCTGTTGCGGGAGCTGATGATCCGCGCCCCCGGGACCTACCACCACAGCGTACTGGTCGGCAACATGGTGGAGGCGGGCGCCGAGGCCATCAACGCGAACCCGCTCCTGGCGAGGGTCGCCGCCTACTACCACGACGTCGGGAAGCTGAAGAAGCCGCAGTACTTCATCGAGAACATCCGCGACGGCGAGAACCGGCACGACAAGCTCTCGCCGAGCATGAGCGCGCTCATCCTCATTTCGCACATGAAGGAGGGGGTCGAACTCGCCCGCGAGCACCGGATCGGCCAGCCGATCATAGAGATCATCCGCCAGTCCCACGGCACCTCGCTCATCAACTACTTCTACCTGAAGGCGAGGGGGTTGGAGACGCCGGGCGCCCCCCCCGTGGAGGAGCGTGACTTCCGCTACCCCGGGCCGAAGCCGCAGACGAGGGAGGCAGGGCTTGTGCTTCTCGCCGACTGCGTCGAGGCCGCTTCCCGCACCCTGACCGACCCGACCCCCGCGCGGATCCAGGGGCTGGTGCAGAAGATCATCAACAACATCTTCATCGACGGCCAGCTCGACGAGTGCGAGCTGACCTTGAAGAACCTGCACGAGATAGCCAAGAGCTTCAACCAGATACTTGCCGGGATCTACCACCAGCGGATCGATTACCCGGAGCCGGCCTACAAGGAGAAATGCATTGGCAAGAAGTTCCCAGAGGATTGCGATAGCGAACCGTCAAAAGCGGATTTCGGTCGGGACGACGGCGTTGCGAAAGGTGGCACAGAGGATCTTAGACGCCTTGGGATGTCCTGAGGCCGAACTCTCCATCTCCATCGTCGGGGATCGCAGCATCAGGATACTGAACCGCGAGTACCTCGGGCGCGACAAGGCGACCAACGTGATCTCCTTCGCCATGCAGGAGGGGGAATTCGCCGCCATCAACCCGGCGCAGCTGGGTGACGTCGTCATCTCGGTAGACACCGCGGCGCGCGAGGCGGAAGAGGCCGGGGAGACTTTCCTTGGCCGCCTGTACTTCCTGCTCATGCACGGCATCCTGCACATCACCGGCTACGACCACGAGCGAAGCGGAGAGGCGGAGGCCGCCCGGATGGAGGCCAAGGAGCGCGAGATCTTCGCGCTACTGGTGGAGGAAGGGCTTGTCTAGGCAGGCAGGGGGCAAAGGATGAAGCCTACCCGCTTCATCGACTCTGTGAATTGCGCCATAGACGGGATCCTGTACACGGCGCATACGCAGAAACACATGCGGCATCACTTCGCGGCCGCGCTGGTGCTCCTCTTCACCGCGCTCCTTTTGCGGGTCTCCTCGGTGGAGTTCGTGCTGCTCGCCCTCGCCGTGAGCTTCGTCCTCTTCGCCGAACTGCTGAACACCGCGGTCGAGGTCGTGGTCGACATGATATCGCCGGAATTCCATCCCATGGCGAAGATCGCCAAGGACGTCGCGGCGGGCGCCGTGCTCGTGGCCGCCTTCGGCACCGCGATCATTGGATACCTGATACTTTCAAAATATCTTTTTCCGGTTGAAAAGAGGGTGCTGGCGATGGTTGGGAAAGGGTCGGAGCTTGGGATCGTGGTCTCCGTCATACTGGTCCTCATCGCCGTCATCATACTGAAGGCGATGACGGGGAGCGGGACGCCGCTCAAAGGTGGGGTGCCGAGCGGACACTCTGCCGTGGCGTTCTCGATAGCGACCTCGGTCTCGCTGAACACCCAGGACCCGCTCATCTCGCTTTTGAGCCTCATCCTGGCCACCATGGTCTGCCACTCAAGGCTTCTCTTGCGGATACACACCATGCGCGAGGTGGTCTTCGGAGCGTTGACCGGGATCGCGATCACCGTCGGGGTGACCCTGCTGTTCCAGGCGACGTAAGAGACAGTAACCCTCCACCGGCAAGTGGAGGGGTAGAGCGACATTTCTGTCGACACTAACAACGGAGGTAATACGCCCTTGGAAGAGGGAAACGGACGGAAGGGGCAGGGGCTGATCGAGTCCCTCACCCGATTGCTGTACGGCAAGAAGCGGGTGACCGAGGCGGAGATCCAGGAGCTGATGGATGCCGGCGAGGAAGAGGGGGTGATCAACCAGGAGGAGAATGCGATGATTCGCAACATCCTCTCCCTGGGAGACTCCATGGTGCGGGAGATCATGCTGCCGCGCATGGAGATGGCCTGCGTCTCCATTGAAGACGAGGTGAGCCAGGTGCTGAAGGCGATCATCGCCTGCGGGCATTCCAGGCTCCCGGTCTACGAGGGGACCATCGACAACATCATCGGCCTCATCTACGCCAAGGACCTCCTCAAGTACTGGGGCCTGGCCGACGGCGCGGTGGAACTGCGCAAGCTGATCCGTCCCCCGTTCTTCATCCCGGAGACCAAGAACCTCGAGGAGCTGCTGCACGACTTCAAGAAGCGGCGCGTGCACATGGCGGTCGTGATCGACGAGTACGGCGGCACCGCTGGGCTGGTCACCATAGAGGACCTCCTGGAGCAGATCGTGGGAGACATCCAGGACGAGTACGACCTGGAAACGGAGCGGCTCTCGGTCCAGCCGGACGGCGCCATCGTCGCCGACGGCAGGCTCCCCATCGAGGAGGTGGAAGAGCATTTCGACGTCGAGATCGAGCGGGAGAAGTACGAGACGGTGGGGGGGCTCATCTTCCATCTGACCGGACGCATACCCTCGGCAGGCGAGGTGATCGAGAGCGACACCCTGGTGCTCACCGTGCTCGAGGCGGACGACAGGCGCATCGCCAAGGTCCACATCGCACGGCGTGAGTCGGGGGCGCAGGATAGGGAGTCGGAAGCTTCGTGAGAAAGAAGGGAGCAATTCCTGGCTGGCCGGCGGCGGGGCGTTACCTGCTGGCGGTGGCCTCCGGCGTCATGCTGGCGCTGTCGTTTCCCAAGCCCGCCATCTCCGCCTTGGCCTGGTTCGCCTTCGTGCCGCTTCTTACCGCTGCGGCAGGCGTCTACCCCAAGGTTGCGTTGCGGCTGGGATTCGCGGCAGGCTTCACCGCCTACGCCGGCATCCTTTACTGGCTCAACATCGTCATGACCACCTACGGCAAGCTCCCGTTGGCCGCAAGCGGCGCGCTTTACCTGGTGCTCGCCGCATACCTGGCGCTTTATCCCGCCCTGGTCATGTGGCTGGTGCGACGCTGCGAGATGAGGAAGATCTCCGCGCTTTGCTCCTTCCCGGTGTTGTGGGTGGCGGGAGAGCTGATCCGCTCCTACCTGCTGACGGGATTTCCGTGGGCGAACCTCGGTTACTCCCAGTACCGCACGCTGCCGCTGATCCAGATCAGCGACCTGACAGGGGTGTACGGCGTCAGCTTCCTGGTGGCCTTTGCCAACGTGGTAATGTACCGCATCTGGATCTCGATGCGCCGCAGGCAGCCCTACCCGGTGCGCGAGCTTCTTTTGCTGCTGGTCCTTTTGACCGGGACCGTGGGATACGGGCTCGATGCGCTGAACCGGGTGGAAAAGGGGCCTTTGCAGCGGGTGCTGATGGTCCAGGGCAACATCCCGCAGGACGTGAAGTGGGACCCGGCCTTCCAGGAGTCGACTGTCCGGACCTACGAGCGGCTCACCCGGAAGGGGTGCCAGACCGGGGGGACCTTGGTGGTCTGGCCCGAGAGCGCGCTCCCCTTTTATTTCCAGGGCGAGCCCGCCTATGCGGCCCGCGTCAAGTCGCTTGCCGCCGAGTTGAAAAGCTGCCTTGTGACCGGGAGCCCCGCCATCGAGAAGGAAGGGGAACTGGTCCGCTACCTGAACAGCGCCTTCCTGATCTCGCCGACCGGCGCCGTGACGGGGCGAAGCGACAAGCTGCACCTGGTGCCTTTCGGGGAGTACGTGCCGCTTAGCGCGCTCTTCCCCTTCGTCAACAAGCTGGTTGCCGGGATCGGCGACTTCTCCCCGGGAAAGGCCGCCGTGCCTCTGCAGACGACCGTCGGCAAGATCGGCGTCCTGGTCTGCTTCGAGGGGATCTTCCCCGAGGTGGCGCGCGCCTATGTCAGCGCCGGCGCCGGGATGCTCGTCAACATCACCAACGATGCCTGGTTCGGGCGCTCCTCCGCCCCTTACCAGCATCTCTCCATGACCGTGTTCCGCGCGGTGGAGAACAGGGTGCCGCTGGTGCGCGCCGCCAACACCGGGATCTCGTCGGTGATCGACAGTAAAGGGCACATCCGCGGCATGACCCCCCTTTTCGAGGAAGCTACCCTGGGGGCCGAGGTGAGGACCGGGACCGGCGGCAGTTTCTACAACCGTCACGGCGACGTCTTCGCGCTAGTCTGCCTTGCTGGGAGCATCCTGCTGAGCGTCGTCGCCTTCCGGAAGAAGTCGGCCAGGCGGTAGCGTGAATGCAGGCAGGAGCAGGTAGGAGCGGCATTCCTGCCGCGATGATTTGCGCCGGATGATCGCGGCAGGAATGCCGCTCCCACGGAGGTTGCAGATGAACGGCGGCAGCAATGCCGCTTCCACAAAAACATGAACGGCCGCGGCTGTTCATTCTTAAATAAGGAGCATCAGATGTTCAGAGAAGAGATAGCCAAAATAGAAGGGCTCGTGGAGCGTATCGACAAGCTTCGGGGGTCTCTTTGACGTAGATGACAAGAAGGAACGGATGATGGAGCTGGAGGAAGTCACCTCCCGTCCCGACTTCTGGAACGACGCCGAAAAGGCGCAGAAGGTGCTCAAGGAGCGGATGGTGATGGAGAAGGACGTCACCTCCTGGGAAGGCCTGAACCGCCAGGCGCTGGACATCCGGGAACTGATCGAACTCGGGAGCGAGGAGCAGGACGAGGCGACGCTCTCCGAGGTCGCCGCCATGAACGCCGCCCTCGAGACCGGTGTGAGCCAGGCCGAGTTCCGCAGGATGCTATCGGGCCCGCACGATGCCTCCGGGTCGTTCGTCTCCATCAACGCAGGCGCAGGCGGCACCGAATCGCAGGACTGGGCGGAGATGCTGCTGCGCATGTACCTGCGCTACTGCGAGAAAAAAGGGTGGAAGACCGACATCACCGATTACCAGGAGGGTGACGGGGCAGGGGTGAAAGGGGTGACCTTCGCGGCGACGGGAGAGTTCGCCTACGGCTACCTCAAGGCGGAGGCGGGGATCCACAGGCTGGTCCGCATCTCCCCCTTCGACAGCAGCGCCAGGCGGCACACCTCGTTCGCTTCCGTGTTCGTCTTCCCCATCATCGAGGAAGAAGACATCGACATCAAGATCGTCGAGAGCGACCTGCGCATCGACACCTATCGCTCCAGCGGTGCCGGGGGGCAGCACGTCAACACCACCGACTCCGCCATCAGGATCACCCATCTCCCCAGCGGGATCGTGGTCGCCTGCCAGAGCGAGCGGAGCCAGCACATGAACAAGGCGACGGCCCTCAAGGTGCTCCGCTCCAAGCTGTACGAGCAGGAGTTGCGCGAGCGTGAGGCGAAGGCGTCGGACATCGCCGGAGAGAAGAAGGAGATCGGCTGGGGGAGCCAGATCCGCTCCTATGTGCTCCATCCCTACAAGATGGTGAAGGATCTCCGCACGGGCGTCGAGAGCAGCAACCCCGACTCCGTGCTGGACGGAGCCCTCGATGACTTCGTGGTGCCGTACCTCATGGGCGTGCGCCGGGAGACCAAGGATATTTGAGGTTGGAGAGGGCGTAGTTGTCGGAACGAGGTGGGGAGATGGATTTTGCCCCGCCATGTTTGCTACACGTTTGCAGCGATGAAGGAACAGCAATGCTTAGAAAAGTAAGGATGTTCACCCTCTGCCTGTTGTTGCTGGCGCCGGCCGCAACCGGATGCGCGGCCCAGCGGGCAGGTTTGAAAAGCATAGGATACGCCATCCAGGTGGGTGCCTTCTCCGAGGTGAAGAACGCCGAGCGCCTGACCCGGAAACTGCAGGGTGAGGGGATCGAGGCCTTCTACTTCAAGAAGGAGAACGGTATCTACGCGGTTCGCTTCGGCGATTTCGACCGGCGCGAGGATGCCAGGAAGGTCGCGCAAAAGCTGGTCAAGGACCGCGTCGTCTCCTCGTACTTCATCGCCCCGCCGCAAGGCGAGAGGGGGCCGGTCCGCGAGACCTCCATCGGAAAGGCGCCGTCGGCCTCCATCTCCAAGCCCCCCGTCGCCGTGAAGAAACGGGAAGAACCGGTGGCGAAGCGGGACCGCAGCGACATGGGCAACATAGCGGCCCGTACCGCGGAGCGTTTCGTCGGCATTCCCTACCGATGGGGCGGGGACACGGTGGTCGACGGCATGGACTGCAGCGGCTTCGTCCGCGCCGTCTACAACCTCTGTGGCGTCAACATCCCGCGCACCTCGCGCGAGCAGTACCGGGTGGGGGATGTGGTCGGTCGCGACGAGCTGAAGGATGGCGACCTGGTCTTCTTCGGAGTCAGTGGGGATGAGATCAACCACGTCGGGATCTACGTAGGCGACGGCAGGTTCGTCCATGCCCCCCGCAGGGGAGACGACATCAAGGTCAGCTCCCTCGACGAGAGCTACTTCGTGAGGAAGTTCGTGGGAGCGAAGCGGTATTTTTAATGTGCCTCCCGCCTTGTGCCGAAGAGAGATGAATAGAAGCTGGCTGGCAGCCGATGCCGCCCGTTGGCCCGGAACATTGAACATTGAACATTGAACATTGAACATTGAACATTGAACGTAGAACGTAGAACGTAGAACGTAGAACGTAGAACGTAGAACGTAGAACGTAGAACATAGAACTGAATTTAAGAAACAGGAGCATCTATGGCATTTATAAAACCGTTCAAAGCGGTGCGCCCGAAGAAAGAGCTTGCCGAGAAAGTGGCGGCTCTTCCCTATGACGTCATGAACACCGAAGAAGCGATCCAGATGGCAGCAGGAAACGAGGTCAGCTTCCTGCACATCTCCCGCCCGGAGATAGACCTGCCGCAGGAGATCGATGCCCACTCGGAGGAGGTGTACGTCAAGGGACGCGAGAACCTGGCTCAGTTCCTGGCCCAGGGTGTGCTGCTGCAGGACGATACGGAGCGCTACTACGTGTACCGCCAGAAGATGGGCGGCATCACCCAGACCGGCCTGGTTGTCTGCGCCGGCGTCGATGATTACCAGAGCGGCACCATCAAGAAGCACGAGCTGACCAGGGCGGACAAGGAAGAGGACCGTGTGCGTCACATCGACGCGCTGAACGCCAACGACGAGCCGGTCTTCTACACCTACCGCAACGATGCCGCCATCACCAGGGCGATCGAAGGGGTGACGGCAGGGGAAGCACTCTACAGCTTCACCACCGATGACGGCGTTTCCCACGCACTCTGGGCCGTCGCCGACAGCTCGCTGGTCGATGAACTGACCCGTCGCTTTGCCGCCATCCCGACCCTTTACGTAGCCGACGGCCACCACCGCAGCGCCGCCGCCAGCCGGGTCAGGGACCTGAGGAAGAACGCCAACCCGAACCACACGGGGAGCGAGGAGTACAACTTCTTCCTGACCGTGATCTTCCCCGACAACGAGATGACCATCATGCCGTACAACCGCGTGGTGAAGGACCTGAACGGCCGGGGCGTTGCCGAGTACATGGCGCGGGTCGGGGAACACTTTGAGGTCACCCCGCTCTCCGGCGCCCTCAGCCCGGAAAGGCGCCACCAGTTCGGCATGTACCTCGGCGGGAAATGGTACGAACTCGTCCCCCGCGAGGAGTCCTTCAAGGAGGATGATCCGGTCGCCTCGATGGACGTCTCCATTCTCCAGGACAACCTCCTGAGCCCGGTGCTCGGGGTACGCAACCCGCGCACCGACCAGCGCATCCACTTCGTGGGGGGGATCCGCGGCGTGGAGGAGTTGGAGCGGGTCGTCAACTCCGAGGAGTACCAGGTGGCATTTTCCCTTTTCCCCACCTCGATAGAGGAACTGATGTCCCTTGCCGATCAGGACAAGATCATGCCGCCGAAATCGACCTGGTTCGAACCTAAGCTGAGGAGCGGCCTCTTCGTCCACATGCTGGATTAGCTAAAAAACCTGGACCAATACCCCTCTCCCCCGTTGACGGGCCACCGGCCCTTTCCGGCAACGAGAGGGGGATACGTAATGAAAAAACAAAAAAAGATGGAGGAAGTTGATGCGAAACGTTGAGAAGTTCATCGTGTTATTGCTGCTCTTGGCTGCCGTGGCCATCCCGGCCTGCTCCCAGAAAGAAGTGAAGAACGTGCCCGCCGAGAAGGGCGCAGCCGCTCCGTCCCAGGCGGGCGCCGGGGCCGTGACCACCCCTTCCGGCCTGTCGTACACCGATATCGTCAAGGGAACGGGCGCCGCTCCCACTTCGGGAAAGAGCGTCACCGTTCATTACACCGGCATCCTTGAAAACGGCACCAAGTTCGACAGCTCCGTCGACCGCGGTCAGCCCTTCGTCTTCCGCATCGGAGCCGGAGAAGTCATCCCCGGCTGGGATGAAGGGGTCATATCCATGAAGGTCGGTGGCAAGAGAAAGCTGGTGATCCCGCCCCAGCTCGGTTACGGTTCGGCCGGCGCGGGCGGGGTGATACCGCCGAACGCCACCCTTATTTTCGACGTCGAACTGCTGGACGTAGAGAAGTAACCTACCGGCTTTCCTTGCATCGGATTGACCGCGCTGTATCATTTGTCACTTCTGTTTTTTGTGACCCTACAGCGATTGTCCCTGCGAGGTGCCTTATGCGTCTGTTGCTTCTTGCCTTGGGAATGCTCCCCGCGCTGCTCTGCGAAGAGGCTTGGGCGGGGCAAAAGAGTGTCACCTGTTTTCTGGACGGCGCCCGTGTCGTCCAGGAGGTCGCCGCAACGAACGGATACCTGGAGCTGCCCCTGCCGGACAACCTGGTGGGCGGGTCGCTACGGGTGAAGGCGCTGGGCGGCGGGAGCGTCATCCGGGTGGAACTGGTCCCGGCGGAAAAGGACCTGCGGCGCGCCCGCGAGATAGCGCGGCTCCAGGAGCGCAAGGGGGAGCTGCAGGACCGTATGGCGGCCCTGGAAAAGCGGGAGGAGATCTTCAGCGCGGCCGCCAAGTCGCAAAGCGGCAAGGCCCCCCGCAAGACCAAGGCTAACCCGAACCCGCTGGGGACCCTGCAGCAGGGGACCGAGTTCGCGCTGGCACAGATGGAGAGCGTGTACCGCAGCAAACGCAACTGCCGCAAGGCGCTCGACACCGTCGAGAAAGAGCTGGCGGTCGCTTCCAGGGGAGTAGCCTCCGCCCGCATCTGGATCGCCGGCGGCAAGGCCCGCGTCAGCTACCTGGTGCAGGGCGAATTCTGGACCCCAAGCTACGACATCCGCTGGTCGGGGGGGAGCGACGGGGAACTGCTGCTGCACGCGAAACTGCCGCAGCGCGAGAAGGGGGTGCAGTACCTGGTGTCCCGGGGGACCATCGAGCAGGCGGGCGCCGCCGAGGTGGCACGGGGAGATTTCCCGACCCTCTCCCGCTGGCCGCTGACCCTCGCGTCCGGCGGAGGAAAAGACGAGCCTCCCTCATCCTTTGCCTTCGCCGCCGTTCAGGCGGGGCTGCCGCCCGGGGACGCAGCGGTTTTCTGGAAGGGGGAATACCTTGGCAGCGGCAGGTTCTCCGGAGGGGGCGCCACGGGGTTCTCGATCAACAGACAGTGAGATGGCGATCATCCTTGCCTTTGTATGATTAGGATGCTATAAGGAAGCACTTTTTTGTAATGCAGACTATTCCCATGAAAAGGAGGTAGACATGCCCGCAACAAATCCGGATTTCGTAAAGGCTCTCGAGATAGGCCGTCCGCCCAACGTTGCCAAGCTGTTCCCGAATTCCAAGGCGCTCCTGGTAAGCGGCAAGGTCATCGACCGCGCCATGAACGCCAAGGGACACGCCCTGGCGCTGGCCGCCAACGGCAGGAATCACTTCGTCATCCGCGGCGTGCTCGCCGCCGCCCAAAAGGCCAACGCCGCGGTCATCATCGAGATCGCCAAATCCGAGGGTGGTCAGAAGGCCTACTGCCCGGTCAACTACTGGAACATCGCCCGCCAGGTGGATGCCGTCTGCAACGAGCTCGGCGTCACCATCCCGGTCGCCATCCACGCCGACCACTACGGCATCAAGGGTGAAGCCGACGTGAAATCGGCCAAGGTCGAAATCCCCAGCATGTTCGACGCCGGCATCACCTCCATCGCCATCGACGCGTCGCACCTCCCCGACGAGGAGAACCTGATCGCCAACCTCGACCTGAACTCCGTCATCCCGGCCTGGTCCGGCCTCGAAACCGAGGTGGGCGAGATCAAGGGGAAGGAAGGTCTCTCCACCGTCCCCGAGGCACTCTTCCTGATCAAGGGGCTCAACGCGCACGGCATCTTCCCGGACTGGATCGCTCTCAACAACGGCACCACCCACGGCATCGAGGCGAGCGACGCCGGGATCCAGGTGGAGCTGACCGCAGAGATCCACGAGGCGATCAAGCCCTACGGCGTGAACGGCGCCCAGCACGGCACCTCGGGCAACAGCTACGAGAGGCTGCGCCAGATCGCCCAGAAGACCCGCACCACCAAGGCCAACGTCGCCACGGCGCTGCAGTTCATCTCCTGGGGGCTCGAAGTCAACGAGTACGGCAACGCCAACCTCGACGCGACCGGCAACTTCATCAAGGTGAAGGGCGAAGGGATGACCGAGGAACTGTGGGCCGAGATGGTCGCCTTCGCCGACTCCAAGGGGTGGAAGAAGGGGGATTACAAGAACCTGAACCTCCCGTTCGAGAACAAGCTCTTGGCCCAGCCCAAAGAGGCGCGCGACCGCATGGCCAAGCGCGTCGAGGACTTCGCCTACAACCTGATCGCGAACGTCTTCAACTCCGCCGACACCGCGCCGCTCGGGATCGCCGCCATCATCAAGGCCGGATCCTATAATCTCGCTCCCAAGGGGAAAAAGATCGAGGACCCGGCACAGTGGACCAAGGAGCAGCTCCCGCTGCGCGCCAAGGGGCTTAGCAAGGACAAAGGGCCTGCCGGCAACTTCGAGGACTAGCGGTAACCCGGCAACAGCGATGCGGAAAAGACGGGGGGGCTTCGCGCCCCCCCTTTGCAACTCCTGGTCGAAAGGGGATTGACATGGAAGACAGACGTAACTTCACGCGGGTGGATTTCAAGGTTTCGGCGCTGTTGCAGGCCGAGGGTGTGGCGGTAAAGGGCGAGGTTTCCGACGTGAGCCTGCATGGCATGTACATGGAAACGGAAGAGAGACTTCCTGTCGGGACACCCGTGGAAGTGACCATTTACCTGAGTTCGACCCCTGACCCCGTCGTCATCAACGCCAAGGGGACCATCGCGAGGCTGGTGCCCGGGGGGATGGGCTGCGCCTTCGATAAGATGGACGTCGAGTCCTTTGCGCATCTGCGCAGCATCATCTCCTACCAGGGGGGCGACGAATCGAAGGTGATGGCCGAATTCGCCGAGTACATCGTCAAGAAGATGCAAGATGACTGATGCCGGGACGCTGCCCGACCTGGCGCCGCTGCACGCCTGGTTTGCCTCCTACTGCGGTTCCTTCGGGAGCCGGGACATGGAAGCACAGCGAAATTATGACCTTAAGGAATTACACACCCGCAACGTCTGCCGGGACGCCCGCCTTATCGCGCGCGGGGGCGCCCCCCGCTTCAAGATGCTGGCAGAAGTGGCGGCCCTTTGCCACGACCTGGGCCGCTTCCCCCAATACCGCGATTTCCGCACCTTCAAAGACAGCGCCTCCAAAAACCACGCACATCTCTCCACCCAGGTGATGAGGCAGAATTCCCTGCTCGATTTCCTGCCTGAGGCGGAAAGGGAATGCGTGGAAATGGCGGTGCGCCTCCATAACCAATTCAAGGTTCCCGACGGACTCTCGCAGTATACCGAAACCCTCCTGAAACTGCTGCGCGATGCGGACAAGCTCGACATCTGGCGCGTTTTCATCGAGTACTTCGACCTTCCCGAGGCGGAACGCGCCTCGGCCGCAGGGCTTGATTTCCCGGATCTTCCCTCCTGCTCTAAAGAGGTGCTTGCCACCATCGGCGCGGGGGAAATGGTCCAACTCTCCACCCTCAAAAGCCTCAACGATTTTAAGCTGCTGCAACTTTCCTGGGTTTATGATATTAATTCCCGGAGTGCGCTGGAACTGGTCCGCGAGAGAGCCGTGCTGGATCGCTTCGCAGCCATACTCCCCAAGGACGCGGCGGTAGTCGACGTCCTGGCGCGTGTTCGGGAGTACCTGGACGGGCGGCTGGACAACGGTGCAGGCGAAGATTTCCCTTTCGGTTCCTGGCAAGAAACAGAGGATTCGAGCGAGTAAAAGGAGCAGATATGAAGAAATACCTCAGGATTTTTGCGGCAGTTGTGGCGTTGTTGGTGACGACGGTGCTGGTGGCGGAAGAGAGCGCCCATGCCAGGGCGGGGGGAGGACGTTCCTTCGGGAGCAGGGGGAGCCGGAGCTATTCGCAGCCGGTGGCGCCCCCTTCACAGAGTTCGCCGTCCCGGCAGTATGCACCCAGCCCGACACCGAGTCCCGCGCAGCCCTACCAGCAGCCCTCGCGCGGCTTCGGCGGCTTCGGCAGGAGCATGCTGGGTGGCCTTGCCGGCGGCCTTCTCGGCGGCATGCTGTTCAGGTCCCTTGGCTTTGGCGGCGGCTTCGGCGGGGGGGGCGGCATCGGCCTCTTCGAAATCCTGCTCCTGGCGGGAATCGCCTACATGATCTACCGCATGGTGGTCAAGAAACGTCAGGCCGAAGCGGGGACGTACGCCCAGCCGGGGAAAGTGGTCGACATCAACCAGTACCAGGCGCAGGCACAGAGCTACCAGCCTGAGCAAGACGACCTGGCGCAGGGTATCGCGCATATCCGGCAGATGGACCCGAACTTCGAAGAGGCGCGGTTCAACGACGCCGTCATGGACACCTTCTTCAAGATCCAGGGAGCCTGGATGAACCGCGACCTCTCCGTCGTTTCCGGGCTTCTCACCGACGAGATGCGGACCGCCATGCAGGGCGACGTGGATCAACTGCTGCGGGATAAGAGGGTGAACCGGCTGGAGAACATCGCGGTCCGCACGGTCGAGATTTCCGAGGCGTGGCAGGAGAGCGGTAAGGATTACGTCACGGCCCTGATCTACGCGAACCTGCTCGACTACACCACCGACGACACGACCGGCGCAGTGGTTTCCGGCAGCAAGACAGATCCGGTCAAGTTCGAAGAGTACTGGACCTTCACCAGGGCGGTCGGCAACAACCCCTGGAAGCTCAGCGCGATAAACCAGAAGTGATGATGCCGGCAGCCCCGCCTGCCAAATGATCAATCAAAGGCCCTCCCGCTGCGAGGGCCTTTTTTCGCCGCTTAGGCACGTTTGAAGGGAAGGGGAGCCTGTCGTGGAACTGCGTTACGCAAGACTGTTGTTCAGCTTTAAGCTCATGACGGACCTCCACGATCCCCATGCCTTCTTCGCCAGTCGCTCCGAATTCGAGGTCGCCTTCCGCAAGGCGCTATCCTGCCGCAGGCTCGCTTGCGACGGGTGCCGTTGCGGCGATAACTGCCCCTATCCCGCCACTTTCGGGCAGGAAATAGCCCGGGACCCCGAGGCGGTGAAGCGCCACCAGAAACCGCCCCTTCCTTTCATCTTCGAATTCCCTTTGCTCCCGCTTCCCCCCAACCGCGGCGGGACCTTCGAGCTGGCGCTCAACCTGGTCGGGAGCGCGGTGCAGCACGTCTCCAGCTATCTCGCGGCGGTGAAGTTCCTCATCGAGGCGAAGCAGGGCGAACTTCTCGGGATAGAAGCGGAATCTCCCGGCGGAGGGCGCACGGAGGTTGCGTCCGCGGCATGTCCTGCTTTGCCGCTCCTGAGCCCGTTGGACCCCACTGTGGCGGGGCCGCTCTCTACCGAGACGGTTGCCCTTAGCTTCGTGACGCCCCTGAAACTCGTGCACGAGGGGCGCCTGCTCAAGAGCTTCACCTTTTCCAACCTCGCCCGTTCGCTGATGCGGCGCATCTCGTCCCTCGCCTACCACTACGAGGGGGCGGAGCCTCCCCTGGATTACCGCTGGCTTTCCCTCTGCAGCGAGGTCATCGAAACCGTCGGTTCCGATTGCCGCTTTGTTTCCTGGGGCGGACGCCCCGCCGGGCTCCTCGGCACCGTGCGTTTCAGCGGTGATCTCGAACCGTTTCACCTGCTGTTGCAGTCCGGTCTCGCGACTCATCTCGGCAAGGGCGCCTCCTTCGGGTTCGGCGCTTACCGGATCACGGGCTGATTCCGTCGCCGGTCGTTTCCCTCTCCCGCTTTACCTCAGGGCTTCCTCTCTTTTGGGTTGGCTGCTGCATGTGCCCGCTCCCATTAGAATAATCGTCTTGTAATGCCTGCCATCTCGGATAGAATACCCTAGTGTTTGCTGTCAGCCCGATTACAGGAGCCTTTCATGGGGCAGACCATCTGGAAACCCTTAATGATTACAGCGCTGCTGGTGTTGCTGCTTGACCTCTTTTACGGAGCCATCGTAAGGCAGACGGCAGAGCGTGGGGCGGAGATCAGCTACAGTCGTTTCAGGGACGAACTTGCCGCGAACAACGTGACCAAGGTCACCTTGAGGGGGAGGAACGCCAAAGGGCAGTTCAGGAATCCGGTCAAGGTGCCGGTGGTAACGGCGGAGCAGAAGGAGGCCGGGGCGACGGTAACCACTTTCAGCACCAATCTCCCCTTGCTGGAGGATCCGACCTTGCTGCCGGAGCTGGCCAGCCGGAGGGTCGACGTCACCGTGGTTTCCACAGAGAGTTCGGCCCTGGGGACGATGTTTCTTTACCTTCTCCCCTGGGTACTGATCATCGGGGTCTGGTTTCTAGTCATGAGGGGGATGAGGAAGCAGGGCCCCTCCGGCATGATGGGAGGGTTTGCCCGTTCCGGCGCGAAGGCGTACACCTCGGAGCATATTCAGGTCACCTTTGCGGACGTAGCGGGGATGGAGGAAGCGAAGCAGGAGCTGCGCGAGGTGGTTGAGTACCTGAGAGAACCGCAGAAGTTCAAGCAGATAGGGGGCAAGGTACCGAAGGGGGTCCTGTTGGTGGGTCCTCCCGGCACCGGCAAGACGTTGCTGGCCAGGGCAGTCGCCGGGGAGGCGGGTGTTCCGTTCTTTTCCATTTCCGCATCGGCCTTTATCGAAATGTTCGTAGGTGTCGGGGCGAGCCGGGTGCGTGACCTGTTTGCCACGGCGCGCAAGTCCCTGCCCAGCATCATCTTCATTGACGAACTCGATGCCGTCGGCAGAAGCCGTGGCGCGGGGTTTGGCGGCGGGCACGACGAACGTGAGCAGACACTGAACCAGTTGCTCTCCGAGATGGACGGTTTCGATCCGCACATGGAACTGGTTGTCATTTCGGCCACCAACAGGCCCGACGTGCTTGACCCCGCACTGCTTCGCCCCGGTCGTTTTGACCGCCACGTCGTCATAGAGCGCCCCGACTGGCGGGACCGCGAGAAGATCCTGAAGGTGCACACCAGGAAGATACCCCTGGCCCCCGATGTCGATCTGGCAGTCATAGCGAAGGGAACCCCCGGCATGACCGGGGCCGATCTTGAGGGGTTGGTGAACGAGGCGGCGATCCTGGCTGCGAGGGACAACAAGCTGGTGGTCGGTCTTGATGACCTGGAGCGGGCGAAGGACAAGATCCTCATGGGGGGCGAGCGTCACATGGTGATCTCGGACGAGGAGAAGCGGATCACCGCGTACCATGAAGCGGGGCACGCCCTGGTAGCGCGGCTGCTTCCCAGCACCGATCCGGTCCACAAGGTAACGATACTGCCGCGGGGCAGAGCGCTTGGCGTCACCCAGCAACTTCCCGAAGACGACCGTTACCACTATCCGCGTGCCTACCTGGTGAACCGGCTCTGTGTGGCGTTAGGCGGCCGGGCCGCCGAGCGGGTGATATTCCACGACGTATCCTCGGGAGCCCAGAGCGACCTGAAGCTTGTTACGGAACTCGCAGAGAAGATGGTATGTCAGTGGGGGATGAGCGAGAAGATCGGGGCGATGACCTTTTCCAGAGGAGAGGAACACCCCTTCCTGGGTATGAAGCTGGCGGAAGAAAAGACCTTTTCCGAAGAGATGGCGTGGATGATCGACCAGGAGATAGCGGCGCTGATACGGGGAGCCGAAGGGAAGTCGCTGGAGCTGGTGACAGCCAACCGCGGCAAGTTAGACGCCCTGGCCACAGCCCTGCTGGAAGAAGAGACCTTGAGTGGCGAGCGGGTAGACGAGATACTGGCAGCCGCCTGAGCGTGTCGGCATCGAGAAAAGTCCGTACAGTCAGACAAGTCCGAAAAGTCGTCCTCCGTCCCACCCCTAGTAGATAATGATATATCCCTTCCTAGTGGCGATCCCGGTTATCTCCAGCGTGTCCTTAATGTGGTAGGCTTCACCATCCAGTGTGAAAATATACCCGTCGCCGTCCGGAACGGCAAATTCCAGCAAAGCCTCAAAAGTTGCAGTCTTTATAGTGTCCATGGGCGGCACTATACCATTTCTTTCTCCCGCGGTAAAGCCCCTGACAGTATTGCAATACATCCGTTTTATGTCATAGTACATTCTGCTCAATTTCCGGCGCCATTTATTGGTTGCCAATTTCAATGCAATCGAGGTGTTCGTGGTGAGACAGAGAAAGAGCGGCATACTTTTGCACCCAAGCTCCCTTCCAGGCCCCGGCGGTATCGGCTCCTTTGGTGAAGAGGCCCGCCGTTTTGTAGATTTTCTGCACAAGTCGGGACAGTCGCTCTGGCAAATACTCCCGCTCGGCCCCACGGCTTACGGGAACTCTCCTTATTCCTGTTATTCGGCCTTTGCCGGTAACCCTTTTTTGATCAACCTTGAAGCGCTGGAGGACGACGGCGACCTCATCCCCCAGGATCTGAAGTCGGAACCGACATCGGAGCGAGTGGATTACGCGGTAGTAGAGCAGTTCAACGCGGGCCTTCTGAAGGAAGCCGCAGCGCGGTTTTTTGCAGAGGGGTCGCTGAAGCGGAAGGAGGAGTTTTGGCAGTTCTGTGATTCCACCTTCTGGCTGCATGACTTCGCACTCTTCATGGCTTTGAAGGAGCAGTTCAAAGGGTTGAGTTGGAAGGACTGGCCGGACGCGGTGGCAAACCGGGAACCGGAGGCGTTGGCGAACTGGAGCGAGAAGCTTGGAACCGCGATCGGCGAGCAGAAATATCAGCAGTGGCAGTTCGCACACCAGTGGAAGAAATTGAAAACCTACGCCAACGTTCTTGGCATATCAATAGTCGGCGATCTCCCCATTTTCGTCGCCTATGATTCCGCCGACGTCTGGGCGAACCCGCACCTCTTCCACCTCGACGAAAAGGGCGTTCCTATAGTGGTGGCGGGCGTTCCGCCTGACTACTTCAGCAAAACCGGCCAGTTGTGGGGCAACCCGCTCTACAACTGGGATCAGATGGCAAAGGAAGGGTACAGCTGGTGGATCGCCCGTCTGCGCAACGACCTGTCGCTCTACGACATGGTGCGCATCGACCACTTCCGCGGCTTCGAGGCCTTTTGGGAAGTCCCGATGTGGGAGAAGACGGCCATAAACGGGCGCTGGGTGAAAGGCCCGGGGGAAGCTTTATTCCACGCATTGCGCAATGCCTTGGGCAGACTCCCCATAATCGCCGAAGATCTCGGGGTCATCACGGCGGAGGTGGAGGCGCTCAGGGAGCAATTCGGCTTCCCGGGGATGAAGATACTGCAATTCGCTTTCGGCTCCGGTCCCGAAAACCCCTACCTGCCACACAACCACGTCAGATCATGTGTCGTCTATACCGGGACCCACGACAACGATACTACCGCCGGATGGTTTGAAACGTTGAAGGTGAAGGAACAAAAAAACGTGTTGGCATACTTCGACCGGGACGGGGATGACATCGTGTGGCAGATGGTGAAATGCGCCCTTTCTTCGGTGGCCGATTATGCGATCATTCCGATGCAGGACCTTATGGAGTTGCCAAGCACCGGCAGGATGAACATTCCTGGCGTCGCAGGTGGAAACTGGAGCTGGAGATGTTCGGCCGATGCGTTTTCCGCAAAACTGGCATCAAAGCTGGCGCGGGCTACAGAAATCTACGGGCGTCTTCCCGACTGAATCCATTGGGAAGGTGGATCAAAGTTGTTGACAGGTGAGATATAGTTTTTGTATAGAGGACGTCACTGTTTATCGAAACATTTCTAAAAGGTTACGGGAGGTAGCCCATGTCGGAGAATACTCTAGGATTTAACACCCTTGCCCTTCACGCTGGCCAGACGGTAGACCCTGCAACACTGTCCCGAGCAGTCCCCATTTACCAGACGTCTTCCTATGTCTTCAAGAGCGCGGAGCATGCCGCGAATCTTTTCGGACTTAAGGAGTTCGGCAATATCTATACCCGTCTGATGAACCCGACCACCGACGTGCTGGAGAAAAGGGTGGCCGAGCTTGACGGCGGCGTGGCGGCCCTGGCAGTCGCCTCAGGCCAGGCGGCCACCACCTATGCGGTGCTCAATATTACCAGTGCCGGTCAGAACATCATCTCGACCAGCTACCTTTACGGCGGCACCTACAACCTGTTCCACTACACCCTGCCGAAGCTCGGCATCACGGTCAAGTTTGTAGACTCTTCCGATCCGGAGAACATCCGCAAGGCGATCGATGGGAATACCCGACTTGTCTACAGTGAGGCGATCGGCAATCCTAAGAACAACGTTGACGATTTCGAGGCGATAGCAAAAGTAGCCCACGATGCGGGAATCCCGTACATCATCGACAATACGGCCGCAACCCCGTACGTGTTCCAGCCGCTCAAGCACGGTGCAGACATCGTGGTCTACTCCCTGACCAAGTTCCTCGGCGGGCACGGCACGAGCATTGGCGGGTGTGTCGTTGACGGGGGGACCTTCCCTTGGAATAACGGCAAGTTCCCGGAGTTCACCGAGCCGGATCCGTCCTACCACGGGCTCAAGTTTTGGGAAGCGCTGGGCAACATCTCCTACATCATCAAGATGAGGGTGGAACTGCTGCGCGACATGGGCGCCTGCATCTCCCCGTTCAACTCCTTCCAGATCATCCAGGGGTTGGAGACCCTGCACGTCAGGATGCAGCGTCACGTGGAGAACGCCCAGAAGGTTGCCGAGTGGCTGGAGCAGAATCCCCTCGTCAACTGGGTCAATTATCCCGGCCTTGCAAGTCACAAGGATCACACCAACGCGAAGAAGTATCTCACCAACGGAGCGGGAGCGATCATTGGCTTCGGCATCAAGGGTGGGCTTGAAGCAGGTATGAAGTTTATCAACAGCGTGAAGTTGCTGTCCCACTTGGCGAATATCGGAGATGCGAAGAGTCTGGTGATCCATCCGGCGTCCACGACCCACCAGCAGCTTTCGCCGGAAGAGCAATTGGCGACAGGTGTGAGCCCCGACTTCATCAGGCTTTCCGTAGGCATAGAAGATGTCAAAGACATCATCGCCGACATAGACCAGGCACTGAAGGCGGCCCAGGCCTAGTTCAGCAAACCACCGTCGACAGAAAAGGGGCGGTGCGAAAGCATCGCCCTTTTTTCTTTATGTGATCGGTTGCCCGTCCACCAGGTCCACAAAGTCCATAGGGTCCACTAAGTCCACAAAAAGCCAGTAGTAGGGCAGGTCAAGTGCCTCACC
>Ga0209212_1001077_pt1 | contig 46632 bp, 34 predicted proteins | sample RifGroC2_FD_183996 | JGI IMG/M metagenome (GOLD analysis project Ga0209212, IMG submission 183996) | Groundwater microbial communities from Rifle, Colorado, USA - Groundwater C2 (SPAdes) (version 2) | ecosystem: Environmental > Aquatic > Deep subsurface > Groundwater | place: Rifle, Colorado... | reverse complement strand
GGCGAACGGTATGGCCGGGTAAGGCCTGTTTGTAGCCGGCCGGCCGCGCACCGGAGGTGTTGATAAGATGCAGAACACCTTGGGAGCAGGTGCGACGGCGCGTAGTGCCGGGGTGGAGCGTGCGTAGCACGCGACACAATTCAGTGATCAGGCCCTGCGAACGCCCTTCTTAGCGGCAAGCATGGGCGGCCGCGCTGCGTGGCCGACCGTGCGGCATCTCGCGGATAAGATCGGCCTACCTTTTCCAAGGGAAAAGCGGAACCTATAAAGTTACCTCGGGATGTTGCGCAAAGTAGTTTCGAACGATGTCCAAAAAACGGCGCCAATTTGCCCGCTAGTGTCCCGATGAAGAAGGCTTCTTCGGAAGAAAAAAACCGCGCCGTCAAAGGCGCGGTTTTTAATTTCTCGGCAATTACCGACAAGCTCAGTTTTCTCAGGACCGCAACTTTAAATAAAATCGATTCAGTATTTCAAAACCTGCGCTCAAATCTATTTCCAAGCCGCACTCCGCAGCCATTTCTACGAAGCGTTTCTCCCATGAGGCCGGTGCCGGTTTAAGCGTAACCGGGACGGCATGGCTTTTCCTCCGGCTGAATACTGATTGCAAAGCTTCCTTGGTTTTAACCGGGGATATTTTTGCTTCTTGGATAAGCAGGACCATGTCAACCAGGTCCCTGACACGGGAATTAGGCACCGGGCGCGGCATGGTATAGGAGTGCAGTTTTTCCGCGAACTGAATCCCCTTCGGGATCATCAGAAAAGTCGAAGGTTTGATGCCGGCAAATGACAGCAGGCCCTGTTCATGAGCGGTTTCAAGCTTCACCGGGATAAAATCGCCCACAGCAACATCAACGTGAAAAGAAACGAACAGCCTCCCGTCTATTATTGCACGCACCGGATATCTGGCGCCGCCATAAAGAGGGCCATCCAATTCCATTTGGACTCCGCCGATCTCGAAGTCAAAGAAATCTCCCAGATCAGCTTTAGCGGCGTCGGCCAAAAGCCGCTGCAAGTAATCGTTCTGAGCTTCGGCGCCGGACTTTGGCGACCCACGGAAACCAAGGTCCACGTCCAGCGTGGCGCGCGCGCTATGCAGGCGCAGCTCCATAGCATAGCCGCCTTTCAGCACCCACGGTGAAAGCCTGTCCGCAAAGATGCGGGCCAGGAAGCGGTTAAACGCGACAGTCCGGCGCAAGCGCTGCAGGTTGTGGCCCGAATCAGCGGCATGCTTCTGCAGCCGGTGCTCTAGTGCCACGCGGAAATCCTTCGCCGATTTATAAGACTTGGCTTTAGTCATTTTTCAGGTGAAACCGTATCCGCCTCAGTGGGAGTCATAATCCCTAGCCGGACAGCCTGCTTAGCCGCCAGCTTAATCTCATTGGCGTCCATAAGTTGGGCGGAAAACATATCCTGCAGCGTTTTTAGCGGTGTCGTCAGATAATAGCCCTGCTGTTTTCTTATTTCCGACTCTTTAAGTTCAGCGCGATGAAGGACGATACCCTTAGGGGGAGAATGGAACTTGCGAAACTTTAGGGGAACCGTCATGTGAAGTTTGGCCGGATTAGCGTCAGTAACTTCGTAAAAGGCAAGAGCTGTCTGGTAGGAGTAAACCCCCTGCACCTTCCCCCCCCGGTCCGCAGACCAAAGCGACCACAGCACCAGGTCCGGGCGCTCTGATACAGGGAATTTGGAGAGGCGATAAATCCCTCGCTGTTCACGCAGCCATTCTCCGGACTTGGTATGGAAATGGGCGGCATCCCGGTAATAGCCGGCGGATAGCGCTTGTTTATAAGTGAAATAGCCCTGCTGACTTTCGGCTATCTCAAACAGTTTTTCTGAAGCAGTGCGATTCTTTGACATACATGATATACCGAGTTACTAGGTATATTATGTATTACAAAACACGCTTTGGCAAGGGGTAAAAAACGCGAATCCGGTTGTCCAGGTGTCAAAGAGATTCGAACTTTTAGGTGTTTAGCGGTGTTGAGGGACTGCCGACAGGAACTTCTCGCCGTCGTAGCCGGTTATACGGAAGAGGTCCAGGACGAGATTTATCGGTGGCAGGAAGTGGGTTTCCCCTATGAGAGTGCGCTTTGAAAAGTTAGTTTTAGCCCCCTCCTGACCGCGCCACAATTTTAACAGCTAAAAACCGCCGGTCCCCCGGCGGTTTTTGTATTCCCCCCTGATTAAGGCCCGCCTCTTCAACTCAGGCGTTAGTGCGGGCCCTGGTTCCACGCCAGCCAGTAATAGCCGAAGGTTTTCAGCAATTCAGTGAACTTGGTGAAATCCACGGGCTTGACCAGGTAACTGTTGGCGTGACTTTCATAGGCTTTGGCGATATCCAGCTCGGCCTCCGAGGTTGTCAGGATCACCACCGGGATGCTGCTCAGGGCGGCGTCCTCCTTAATGATTTTAAGCACCTCCAGCCCGTTAACCCTGGGCATGCGCAGGTCGAGCAGGATAATGCCAGGCCGCGGCGACTTGGCCGGGTCGCTGAAGGCGTTGCGCCGGTACAGGTAATCTAAAGCCTCCTGCCCGTCAGCCACGCGTATTAAGGTGTTAGCCAGCAGGCAATCTTCAAAATTTCGCCGCACTAATTCGGCATGCCCGTTATCGTCCTCCACCAGCAGAATAACAATCGGTTCGCCATTCATATTTTTTCTCCTTCTGTTTGTTCCTTGCCGGCCGCTCCGGGCAGGGTGAAATAAAAACACGCGCCCTGCCCCGGGCCGGCGGACTCCACCCAGATGCGCCCGCCGTATAGCCCCACTATACGCTGGACGACGGCCAGACCTATGCCTGTGCCTTCGGTCTTGGGGTCCAGCTTCTCGAACAGCCCGAATATTTTCTGCTGGAACCGCGGATCGATGCCGAGGCCGTTGTCGCGCACGAAGAACACCTGCTCTCCCCCGCGCGTCTCAACGCCGATCTCAATGCGCGGCTCTTTCTGCTCGCCCATATATTTGCAGGCGTTCTCCACCAGGTTCTGCCAGATCTCGGCCAGCCGGAGGCGGTCGCCGCACAGCGGCACGTTCCCCTCAGTTACCTGCGTCCGCACACCGCGCTCGGCCAGCTGCCCCGCCACCGCGGCCAGGGTTTCGTCCGCCATATTTTTCAGTGTGACGCACACCGGCGGGGTGACCACGCGCCCGATGCGCGAAAGCGCCAGCAGGTCGTCGAGCAGGTGCGCCATCTTGTCGGCGGCGGCGCGGATGAAGAGCAGGTCCTTTGCTACCCGCTCGGTTTTGCCGGCCGCCGTGTCCTGTTCCAGGTAAGTAAGGAAAGTCCTGACCGTGACCACCGGGCTCTTCAGGTCGTGCGAAGCGGTATAGAGGAAGCGTTCCAGTTCGGCGTTGCGCTCCTGCAGCTCCAGCGAGATCTGGTGCAGCTCCGCTTCGCCCTTCTTGCGCTCGGTGATGTCCTCTATGGCCAGCAGGATGATGCGTTCTTTTCCCTGCGTCCGCTGGATCTGCCGGGCGTTGAGCAGCATGATGCGCCTGCCGATGCCGGCAAAGACATGTTCGACCTCGTAGTTGTCGAAGGTCGCTTTTTCAGGGAGGATGGTTTCCAGCAGCTCCCGGAGTTTGGGAATATCCCACTGTTTATTGCCCAGGTCGTAGATAAGCTGGCCGACGGTCGCCTCGGGTTCCACCTTGAAGAAATTATAGAAGGACCGGCTGGCGGAGATCACCTTCAGGTCCTGGTCCAGGATGATCAAAGGCTCGCGCACCGTATTTATGATGCTCTCGGCGTATTCCTGAGAGCCGGTTACGGATCTTTCCGGGAACATAGATTTCCTTGATTTTTAAGAAAGTTTTCCACCCATACCACCCAATGCAACAATAGCATAATTTGGCCGGTGGAGACTCAAGCCCGGGAGCATGGGCTGCCGCAGGTTTGTCTTTATCCTGGCCACGCAGCTGGTCTGCGCTTTCGCACAAGACGCCGTCACGCTCGCCATGAATTCCGATGAATTCCGGAATTCCGGGGACACAATACTTAATTCGCGCAAGCCTTCCGGCCTGGTTTTCTCCTGTGCAAGGGTCTCATCAACTGCCGCTCCAGTCCTGCCACGAACAATTCATCGCCGAGCGGCCTGCCCGTAGAACTTGCCTTCCGTAATTTTTCCACCTCCCCCTCGTTTATCGGCTCCTCCAGGTAGCTTTTCCAGTCACCTATTATCCCCTTTAGCGGCGCAATCCTCACCAGCCCATCATCCTCAGCGCGCAAATGTGCCGCGGCGCTGCTCCAGGGGTAACCCCAGGCCTTCCCGGCAAGCCCTGCCCTCACTGGATTCAGTTCCACGTATCTTACAGCAGCGACAAGATGCGGTTCGTCCATTACAAAGGAAGAGAACCTGCCTTGCCACAAATATCCACGCCAGCCTTCCCTGAAGTTTATATACCGCGTATAGCGCCGGTGAGCCTCCCCCATAGCGCGGCATAGATCCTCCGCCTCCCGGGGAACAGCTATAAGGTGCACATGGTTTGGCATAAGGCAATAGCCCCAGATTTCCACGGCGCACTTGGCGCACCATTCACGCATAAGGTCAAGGTAGACCGCGTAGTCTTCGTCACAGAAGAATGTGCGCTGGCGCCTGTTGCCGCGCTGTGTAATATGATGCGGATATCCCGGAACCACAACCCTGGCGATCCTTGCCATAATTCCCCCTTTTCCCTGTCTGAATAGCATAGCTGATGACCCCGACAAAGGCTTGTCGGGTTAGAAATTTGCCATTTAGGAGAAAGAGGAAGTTGCGGGCAGATTGAATTAAGTATTGTGTCCCCGGAATTAAGCCAGATGGAACCCGCCCGCTCTGAAGTCATATAATAATCCTAACACAGCCTAAGCTGGCGCTACACGCGCCGGCGCGGGGGACCCAAATCCCTGGCAGTACGCAGGGACGGGGCGCAGACAGCGGCAAACCCGTTGTCAGGCCACTTCCACGGCCCAGCCCGACAGCTAACCTCGTAGGCATTTGGAAGGGTGATCCACCGAAGCTTAATACGCTATCGCGGGTCTCCCTGGAGAGACACAGAGCACAAAGAGCGAACTCGCTTTTTGCGTGCCCTCGTCCCTCCGCATATAAAGGAGAAAACTGCGAACGTATGAACTCTCAGTCAAAAGGCAGGGAAGTGTTGGTCTTGAGCACCGCCATGCTCACTTTCATTTCATTCTGGCGGGCGGCGGCGGTAGTACTGTGCGACATGGGCTCGAGCGCCTATTACGCCGGCAGCATAGCTATGAACGCCTTCGGCCCGGCGGCGCCCTGGTACGTGCTGGCGGTCATGGTGTTCGGCGGGCTGATGCTGGCGGTGTACGTGGAGTCCTGCGCCATGTTCGTGCGCGGCGGCGTGTACAAGGTGGTCAAAGAGGCCCTGGGGCATTCCATGGCCAAGCTCTCCGTCTCGGCGCTGATCTTCGACTACATGATAACGGGCCCCATCAGTTCCATCAGCGCCGGGCTGTATGTCTCGGGCCTGCTGACCAACCTGCTGCCGCTGGCGCATATCAACTGGCATGTGCCCCCCAGGGTCTTCGCGGTGGTTTTCGCCGTCCTGGTCACGGGCTACTTCTGGAAAGAGAACATCAAAGGCGTGGAAGAATCCACCGACAAGAACTTCAAGATCATGGGTTTCGTCACCGTGGTCGGGGCGCTGCTTTTCGCGTGGTCGCTGGTCACCGTCGGGCTGAGGGGCTTTACCCTCCCCCCCTTCGAGCTGAAATTCACCGACGAGGCCCTGGGCTGGATGAAGCATTTCCCGGCCTGGCGGACGATAGGGCTGCTGGGCATAGTGATGGCCTTCGGCCATTCCATACTGGCCATGAGCGGCCTGGAGACGCTGGCGCAGGTGTACAGGGAGATAGAGGACCCGAAGATAAAGAACCTAAAGCGCGCCGCCTTGGCGGTGTTCCTGTTCAGCTTCGTGTTCACCGGCGGGCTGACGTTCCTGTCCTCGCTCATCATCCCCGGCGACCTGATAGCCGGCAAGTACGCCGACAACCTGCTCAGCGGCCTGGCACTGGAACTTTCAGGGCCTTACTGGGCCCGGCTCGTCCTGCAATCGCTGGTGGTGGTCTCGGGCAGCCTGATGCTGGTAGGCGCGCTCAACACTTCGCTGGTGGGGGCCAACGGCGTGCTCAACCGGGTGGCCGAGGACGGCATCCTGCACGACTGGTTCCGGCAGCTGCACAAGAAATACGGCACCACCTACCGGATGATAAACGTCATCGCGCTGGCGCAGATCGGAGTTATCATACTCTCGCGCGGCGATATCTACCTGATAGGCGAGGCCTACGCCTTCGGCGTGCTGTGGAGCCTGGTCTTCATAACGCTGTCGCTGATCATCCTGCGCTTCAAGGACCATATGCCGCGGGAATGGATGTTCCCCCTGAACTTCCGGCTGGGGCGGGCCTATGCCCCCGCGGGCATGGCGCTGGTCTTCGCCGTGCTGCTGGCGGCCAGCCTGGCCAACCTGCTGACCAAGCGGGTGGCGACCATTGCCGGGCTCATCTCCACCGCGGCCCTCTACGCCGTGTTCCAGGTTTCGGAAAACCTGACCCGGAAGAAGCCGCAGTTTTACGCGCAGGCGCAGGATTCCGACGAGAAGATGAACCTGCGCCGGGAAAGCGACGTGAGCGCGCTGCTGCCGGAGCTGGTAAAGCCCGGCAGGATACTGGTGCCGGTGCGCAACCCCAACAACCTCGCGCACCTCGCGCGCGTGCTGGAGACCGTGGATGACTCGACCACGGAGATAATAGTGCTGTCGGCCAAGATAGCCAGGGGACTGCAGTCGGCGGGCGACGCCGCCGCCATAACCGAGGAGGACAGGGAATTATTCACGCCCATAATACTGCTGGCGGAAAAGTACGGCAAGACCATAAAGCCGCTGATGGTGATCTCCAATGACCCGTTCCACTCCATAGTGCATACGGCGCAAGCCATAGGGGCGACAGAAATAGTTATGGGGGTCTCCGGTTCTACGGGGGCAGAAGTTCAGCTGGAGAGGCTGGCCATGACCTGGGGCCTGCTCAGGGGCGCCACGTCAACGCCGATAACGGCAAAAGTGATCTGGGCGGGACGGGAGCTGACCTATAAGTTGACCTGATTAGTGGCTGTGCCGGTGGTGCAGGTCCGGCCAGTGAGGATGCACGTGGGTAGCCGCGGCGTGCCTGTGCAGGTGGGCGTGAGGCTCTTGCTGCGGGCCGTCGTGATGGTCGTGGTGCAGGTCGGCGTGGGCGTGCTGGTGAGTGTGCTCCATCTCGTGGTGCTCGTGGGCGTGCGCGTGTTTTTCCGCCAGCATCAGCCAGACCGAGGCCAGCAGCATGGCGCCCGATACCAGCTGCACGGCGGAAAGGCCTTCATGCAGCGCCAGCACAGAGAGCAGCACGCCGAAGAGCGGCGCCAGCGAGAAGATGAGCTGGCTGCGCACCGCGCCCAACTTCTGCGCGGCCGAGATATAGAAGGTGATGCTGAGACCGTAGCAGTGGAAGCCCACCAGCAGCGCCTTGCCCAGCGCCGGCAGATCCGGCATGCCGCCGGCCAGCGCCAGGCCGATGAGGGTATTGGTGGTGCCGGCGGCAAGGCCCTTTATTATGGTGCTCTGGACCGGCGAGAGATCGTCGATAAGGGCAGTGAAATGGTTGTCGAAGCCCCAGCTGAAGCAGGCCAGCGCCACCAGGAGGCCGGCGGTAAACCCGGCTACGCCCCCGCTGTAGGAGAGCAGCACGCCGGCCGCGAGGCTAAGCCCCACGCTGAGCCAGCCGCGCTTGTCTAAATGGTCCTTGAAGAGGAAATGGCCGAGTATCGCCGTGGCCACCAGCTCCATGTTAAGCCAGATGGAGACCGAGGCGGCCGGGGCTATGCGCACCGCGGCCAGCAGCAACACCGGGCCCAGCAGGCCGCCGAAGATTATCATCCCGACGATATATTTGTACTTGAGGGTCTTGAGCGGCGGGGTTATGCGGCCGCCGCGCAGCAGGGTGTAGACGGAGAGCCCCAGGCCCGCGCCGAGGTAGAGCAGGCCCGCCAGCAGGAAAGGGTTGAGGTCCTGCAGCAGCATTTTGCTCAGCGGCGTGGACACGCCGAAGAAGAAAGCCGCCAGCAGGCCCAGTATCACGGCGAAGGAATCAGTTCTTTTCATGGTTTATCGAAGCGGCGGCCTGGCTGCAGGCTTTCTGAGTTTTCGGTCCCATCGCTATATTCTAGCGCTTCTCCCCCGCGCTTGGCTAACGCCGCGGGTATTCCGGGGACACAATACTTAATTCCTGAATTAAGTATTGTGTCCCCGGAATTAAAAACGCCGCGGGTCACACTTCGCAGACAGCTACCTTGAGCGGCGGGTTGCCGTCGAAAGACGGAAAATCGGCGTCCACGGGGAGCGGCTCTATGTTTTTGATCGGCCGCCCGGCCTTGATGGCGCAGCGCCGCAGGGTCTCGGCCCAGGCGGCGTAGTCCACGGCGGCCACGTGGTTGGTGGCTATCACGCGGCCACCCGGCTTTGCGGCCAGGACGGCCGGCTTGAACATGCTCTGGTAGTCGCCTACCACGTCGACCGCGCTCATGGGGCCCTTGGCCCAGGCCGGCGGGTCCAGGAAGACCAGGTCGAAGGCCCGGGGCTGAAATCTTTGGTAGCGCCGCTTCTGGCCATAGCGCCCGGCCACGGGCAGGCCGGCCAGCTGCCGGACCACCGTCAGGCAATCCTCCGTCACCAGCGAGAACCGGTCCTCGGGGATGCCGTTAAGCCCGGCGTTCTGCCGGCCCACGTCCAGGCTGGACTGGGCGAAGTCCACGTTCCACACTTCTTTAGCTCCCCCCGCTCCGGCGCAGACGCCGACGCCGCAGGTGTAGGAGAAAAGGTTCAGCACGCTCAGGCCCTTGGCGCTGCTCCGCACCAGGCGCCGGGCCGCCCGCAGGTCCAGGAAAAGCCAGGGATCTATGCCGCGGTGCCTGGCCCGGATAAGATATTTCAGCCCGCCTTCCAGGCAGGTAAACTCCGCCAGCGCCTCGGGTGCTGGCCTGTGCCATTTTTCAAAATCTTCCACGGCCTTCTTGCCGCGGTGATTGTAGGCGAAGACCAGGGGGCCGGGCAGCGCGCTGCGCAGGCAGGCCTCCACCGCCAGAACTTCCTGCGGCAGGGCCGGCTCGCGGAAGGTCTGCATCAGCGTAAGCGCGCCGTAGCGGTCCAGCGTCAGCCCGGGCAGGCCCTCGGCGACGCCGTTGAAGAGCCGGTAGCAGTCCGTGCCCTCGCCGGCGAGCGCCTGCAGCAGCGGCTTGCGGCGCTTCAGCGCGGCTTCAAGTAATGAAGAAAAATCGGTTGTCAGCATAGTTTCCGCGGCGGCACAGTTGCAAGGACCCCCGCATTATCCGTGCAGGGGTCCGGTATTGATTACAGTTTGAGCTATTCTGAAACGGCCTGGGTCTTTAACTGGTCCAGGGCGGGGGCGCTAAGAGCGTCCAGTTCTGCCGGGTCCCAGGTCAGGTCCGCGGCCACGGAGCGCGCTTCGGAGGAATTCACCTCGTTGTCGCCGGAGATTATAGGCTTGGGCGGCCAGGGGGCGTTCTTGTCCGGGGCGGGTATGGTGAACGACTGGGTGCCGGCGGTGGTCAGGTAGATCTTGGCGCCGGCGTTGCGCAGGCGGTCCATGGCCTCCTTGTGGGGATGGCCGTACTTGTTGTTGAGGCCGACGGAGATAAAAGCGTAGTCAGGCCGCACGCGGGCCAGGAAGGCGTCGTTGGTGGAGGTGCGCGAGCCGTGATGGCCGACCTTGAGGATATTGGACTGCAGCCCGGATTTAAAGTGGCTCAGCAGGTCGCCTTCGATCTCCGAATTGGCGTCGCCGGTGAGCAGGACGCCGTTGCCGTTATAGTAAAGCCGTATCACCAGGGAGCAGTTGTTGGTCTCGTCGTTCTCGTGCATCACCACCGGCTGCCAGCAGGCGTTAAAGACCTTAACCGTCACGTTATTGTCCCAGTTCAGGATCTCGCCGGGCTTGGGGTAGTGTGTCTTGCAGCCGGGCTCTACCGCCGCCAGCTCGCGCAGGTTGTTGTCCCCCGCTGCGTCCCTGTTCTCGGCCTTGGTGTCGTAGTAATTGTCGACCTGGTAGTTGGTGAAAACTTTCTTGAGGCCGCGGTAATGGTCGCTGTGGGGATGGGTGAGGGCCACGTAGTCCAGCCGGGTCACGCCCTTGGACTTCAGGAAATTGTCCACCAGCACTCCGGAGTTGCCGCCGTCGATGAGCGCTTTTTTGCCGTTGGGAAATTCGATATAGATGGCGTCGCCCTGGCCGACGTCTATGAACGAGACTTTCAGCTGCGCCCAGAGACTGGCCGGGACCAGCAGCAGCGCCAGGAAGGCGGCGAGGCCAGGCAGGTTGCGGGTTCTTGCGGGTAGGGTTATGTTCATTCCATAAATATTATAGATGGGAGCGCCCCGTTTTAAAAGTGCCAAAGGACCTACGCCAAAAGGGCCAGATGGGACACGCCGGCCCGGCAAAACAGCCGTGATATAATATCTCATGGGCAAATCACGTTACCTCCTTCCCTGGCCGCTGCTGATAGCGGCCTCCTTGCTGGCGGTTTTTACCCTTACCAGGGCCGGCCTGGCCGTTTACGCGGGCCCCTCCGCCGTGCCGTTTTCCCTCTGGCCCTGGATCTTTCTCAAGGGCCTGGGGTTCGACCTCCCGGTGATAATGACCGCCGTCGCCCCGGTACTGTTCTATGAGGCGCTGCTGCCGGCCTCCTGGCGCGCGCACTCCCGCCACCGGGCGCTTAAGCTGGGCGCGTTCTGGGCGCTGCTCTCGCTGCTCCTGTTCATAGCTGCGGCGGAAGCGGTTTTCTGGACGGAATTCTCTACGCGGTTCAACTTCATAGCGGTAGACTACCTGCTCTACACCAACGAAGTCATCGGCAACATAGTCCAGTCCTATCCCGTGGGCTGGATACTGGCAGCCATAGCGGCCTTAGCGGGCCTGGCGACCTGGGGCCTGCGCCGCGTGGTGGTGCACGCGGGGCCCGACAACTTCACAAAAAAAGGCCGCGTTTTTGTGCTCGCCCTCGCCGGAGCGCTGCCAGCCCTCGCCTACGCCCTGTCGGACATAGACAAGATGGCAGGGCTCGGCAACGCCTACGCCGACGAGCTGTCCGGCAACGGGGTACTGTCTTTTGCGGCGGCGCTGCGGCGCAACGAGCTGGACTACGATAAACTGTACCGGACCATCCCCCAGGAGCGGGCGGACGCCGTGCTCAAGCGCCTCGGCGTGGAGCGCTCTCCCCTGTCCGCCTCCGTGCAGGCGGATATGTTCGACAAGTCGACGGACCCGCTGCCGCTGAAGCGGCGGCCGCGCAACGTCGTTATCATCACGGTGGAAAGCCTGTCCGCGTCGTTCCTGGGCGCGTACGGGTCGGGCGAAGGGCTGACGCCCAACCTGGACAGGCTGGCGCGGGAAGGGCTTAAATTCGAGCGGGCCTTCGCCACCGGGTCGCGCACGGTGCGCGGGCTGGAGGCGCTGTCGCTGGGCATCCCCCCGATACCGGGCCAGTCCGTGGTGCGGCGCCCGCAGAACGGGCATCTTTCCACGCTGGGCGAGGTGCTGCAGCAGCAGGGGTTCTCCACGCTTTTCATCTACGGCGGGTACGGCTATTTCGACAACATGAACGCCTACTTCAACGCCAACGAATACCGGATCGTGGACCGCCGGGTCTTCCCGGAGGCGTCCGTGATCTTTGAGAATATCTGGGGCGTGGCCGACGAGGTACTGTTCTCCAACGCGATCGCCGCGATAGACCGCGAAACGGTAAAGAGCAAGCCGTTCTTCGCCCATATCATGACCACGTCCAACCACCGCCCCTACACCTACCCCCCGGGGCGCATAGACATTCCCTCGCCGGGCGGCAGGCGCGGGGCCGTGAAGTACACCGATTACGCCATCGGCGCCTTTATTAAGGGCGCGGCGGCCAGGCCGTGGTTCAAGGACACCCTGTTCGTTATCACGGCGGACCACTGCGCCTCCGTGGCGGGGAAGACCAAGCTGCCGGTGGAAAAATACCGCATCCCGGTCATTCTTTACGCGCCGGCGCTGCTTAAGCCGGGCGCTTTCAAGCACGTGGTCAGCCAGATAGATATCCCCCCGTCGCTCATAGAGCTGCTGGGCAGGAAAGGGGACGATTACTTTTTCGGCCGCCCTTTTTTTGAGACGGGCGCCAACCCGGAGCGGGCCTTTATCAGCAATTACCAGGCCCTGGGCTACTTGCGCCGCGACGTTTTAACCGTGCTGCTGCCCCGCAAACGGGTAGAGAGCTACCACGTAAACCCGGTGACCCTGGAGCAGACCCCGATAGAGCCGGAGCCCGCTCTCGTCGAGGAGGCCGTGGCTTATTACCAGACCGCCTCGCGGGCCTTTAAATCCGGGGCCTTGAAGTTGCCGCACCCTCCCGGGCACTGACCACGCAAAACCGCCGGGTTTCCCCGGCGGTTCTCCCCTCCCTTACAAGACACGTTGTCCCGCTAGCGGCCGAGTTTTGCGGCCAGCGCTATTTCCTCGGCCCGGCGGGCGTAGCCCTCGTGCGGAGGAGCGGGCGGACCCTCCAGGTGGGCGCGCACCACGCCCGGCAAATATTCGGCGGGGCCCCGGGTGCGCAAGCCCAGCGCCAGCGCGGCCGAAGGGTCAAGCCGGGAACACCAGCGGCCCCAGTAGGGCGCGCAGGCGCCGTCCAGGCCCGCCGCCTCCAGCTCTCCGGCGCTAACAGGCACAAAGCAGGGGCTTAGCCCCGCGCAGGCGGCCGCCTGCTCAAGAAATTCGCGCAGGGAGCACTCAACAGGCTGCGCCAGGTTCAGCGCCGGCAGGGCCGGCCAGGGAGCGGGCCCGGCCAGGCGGAGCAGGGCCGCCCCTACGTCGCCGGCGTAGACAAAGCGCACAGGCTGCGTTCCGCCGTCGGGCAGCAGCACCGGGCCGCCGTCGCGCAGGCGCTGCAGCCAGGCCCACAAGCGTCTTGAATTCTGTCCGTCCTGCTCGCCCTGCACCACGGGCAGGCGCAGCGCCAGCGAAGGCACGCCATGGGCCGCGCTCTCGCGCGCCAGCGCTCCCTCGGCGGCCCGCTTGCCCATGCCGTACACCCAGTTGTGCCAGTCGCGCGTGCCGGGCGCGGGTTCGGGAATAGCGGGCGTGTCGGAATCCGCCTCGGAGAACGGCGGGCGCTGCTGCTCCCCCACCAGGTAGACCTGGCCTGTAGAGATAAGGACAAGCCGGCCGGGGGCGAAGCCGGGCACGGCGAACAGGCGCTCCACGTCCCCGGCGTCATAGGCCAGGAAGTCAGCGGTAAAGTCGAAAGACCGCCCGTTCAGGGCGGCGGCGAGGGAGGCAGCGTCGTGCCTGTCGGCGCGCAGGGCGCTAAGGTTTTTGTGCGGGGGCAGCGGCCGGCTGCCGCGGGAGACTACGGTAACGGCGTGGCCGGCGGCCAGGAAGGCCTCGCGCGCAGCGCCGCTCAGCAGCCCTGAGCCGCCCAGCAGCAGTACGCGCAGCGGGGTTGTATTTGGAGAGGTCATTAACAGATATTATATCTGTTCGGGGAATTTCAGCCTATCCTGACCTCGGCCTGGTGTTCGGCCCTGTCGTCGAAAAGCGGGATACATTTATCCTCCCGGTCCAGCCCGTCCACCCCCACCGAAACCACTTTATCCCCCGGCCCGGAGCGCTCTATGTTTATGTGGAAGAAAGTTTCCCGGTACCGGTAATGGATCTTGAAGGACCGCCAGTCCGCGGGCAGGCAGGGTTCGAAGTGCAGCTGGTCCACCTTCAGCCGCAGCCCGAGCAGGTGCTTGACGATGAGCTGGTACATCCAGGAAGCCGAACCGGTGTACCAGGTCCAGCCGCCGCGCCCGGCGTTGATCCCGCCGGAGTAGACGTCGCCGGGCATGACGAAAGGCTCCACTTTGTAGACGGCGCAGCCGCGGGGCGTGTCGCCGTGGCGCACCGGGTTTATAAGGCCCAGCAGCTCCCAGGCGCGCGCGCTGTCCTTTAGGAGGGCGAAGGCCATAACCGACCAGACTGCCGCGTGGGTATACTGCCCGCCGTTCTCCCGCACTCCGGGGAGATAGCCTTTTATATAGCCGGGGTCGCAGGCGCATTTGTCGAACGGGGGCTCGAAAAGCTTTATCAGGGCGGCCTGCCTGTCTACAAGGTGCTTGTCCACCTGGTCCATGGCCGCCGCCGCCCGCTCCGGGGCGGCCGCGCCGGAGATGACCGCCCAGGACTGGGGCAGCGAATCTATGCGGCATTCGGCATTGGAGGCGGAGCCGAGCGGCTCCCCGCTGTCGAAGTAGGCCCGCTTGTACCAGGCGCCGTCCCAGGCGTTGGCCTCTATGTTGCGCGCCAGTTTCCCCTCCTCCTCGAGACACAGGGCGGAGAACTCCGCGTCGCCGCGGCCGGCGGCCAGCGCGGCCATGGACTTGAGGACGCTGCACAGGAAGAAAGCCAGCCAGACGCTTTCGCCCTTGCCTTCGCGGCCCACCAGGTTCATGCCGTCGTTCCAGTCGCCGCTGCCCATCAGGGGCAGGCCGTGGGCGCCGAATTTAAGGCTGTTCCTGACGGCGAGCACGCAATGCTCGTAAAGGCTGCCCGTCCGGCCCGAGGTGCCGGGCAGGTCGTAATAGGATTCCTCCTCGGCCTTTACGGGCGGGCCCTCCAGGAAGCCAGCGGGCTCGTCGAGCACGCCGGTGTCCCCGATCTCACCCACATACAGGCAGGTCACCAGCGGCAGCCACAGGTAATCGTCGGAGCAGTGGCTGCGCACCCCGCGGCCTGACGGCGGGTGCCACCAGTGCTGCACGTCCCCCTCGGCGAACTGGCGGGAGGCGAAGGCCAGCAGCTGCTCGCGCACCAGGGCGGGGTGGGAATAGGTCAGGGACATCACGTCCTGCAGCTGGTCCCGGAAGCCGTAGGCCCCGCCGCTCTGGTAGAAGCCGCTGCGGCCCCAGAGGCGGCAGCTGAGCACCTGGTACTGCAGCCAGCCGTTGACCAGGAAATTTATGGAATCGTCGGGCGTTTCCACGTACACCACGCCGAGGGTGCGCTTCCAGTGCTCCCAGACGGCCTCCAGCTCGCCCCGCACGGAGGCGGTGCCGCTGAAGCGCTGCAGGATGGCGCGCGCCTCGTCCGCGCTTTTGGCCGCACCGAAAGTAAAAGCTATTTCCTTTTCTTCGTTGTCGTCCAGGTCGAATTTTACCTGCATGGCGGCGCAGGGATCCAGGCCGGCCCCGACCCGGCCGGAGAGCGCCTCGCTGCGCATGGCGGCGGGGGCGGCCAGCGTGCCGTTGCGGCCAATGAACTCGCGCCGGTCGCCGCTTACAAAGCGGGCCGTCTCGCTGACGTCGAGGAAAACTACCCTGCCGGGGAATTCCTTATTATAGTGGTTGTAGGCGGTCAGGGCGCCGCTTTTAGGGTCCACCTCGGTGAGGATATGCATCTGGGAATTTCCCCTCAGCGCGCCCATCACCAGCTCGCTGTACGAGGTGGCCGAAAGGCTTCTCCTGCGCCCGGAGGCGTTGCGCAGCTTCAGCACGGCGAATTTAACCGGCTGGTCCAGCGCCACGAACACGGTCAATTCGGAGGAGATGCCGTCCTCCGAATGCTCGAAGATGGTGTAGCCGAAGCCGTGCCGGGACACGTAGCCCGAACTGCCGGCCGGCAGCGGGGTCGGGGACCAGAAGTGGCCGGTCTCCTCGTCGCGCAGGTACAGCGCCTCGCCGGAGGCGTCGGTGACGGGGTCGTTCTTCCAGGGCGTCAGGCGGAACTGCTGGGCGTTCTCGCTCCAGGTATAGGCGCTGCCGCTCTCGGAGATCACCGTGCCGAAATGCCGGTTGGCCAGCACGTTCACCCAGGGGGCGGGCGTCACCTTGGACCGGCTGGTGGAGATCACGTATTCGCGCCCGTCGCGGGTGAAGCCGCCCAGGCCGTTGAAATACGCCAGGTCGGGCCGCCGCGCGGGGCCGCCCGGCTCCGACGGGACCGGCCGCCGGGCCGCCGCCTGCAGCGGCCGGGGCGCCGCCGACCTGGCTATGCGGTCGAGATGTTCGCTTAAAGTCCCCCCGCGGTCCGAGATCACTATCCGGGCCACGGTCTGCATCAGGATCTTGTCCTCTTCGGACATCTGGTCGGCGCGGCGGGCGAAGATCCGGCCCAGCCGGTTCGGCGGCAGCTTGGCGTCGGCGGAGGTCAGGTCGCTTATCTTTTCGCTGAGAACGTCGCGGTAGACGGAGCTGTTCTCGTTCCAGATGACCAGGTCCACCGGCAGGCCCTTCATGCGCCAGTACGAATGCGCCTGCACCATCCGGGCTATCAGTCCTATGTTCTCCTGGTCCTCGATGCGCACTATCACTATAGGCAGGTCGCCGGAGATGCCGTAGCCCCACAGGTCGGTCTGGCCCCTCTGGTTCTGCCTGAGGACGCTGGCGTGCGCCCGCCACTCGGGGTTGGCGTAGACGATGGCGCTGGCCAGGCGGCCGTACACCTGGGCGTCGGATTCGGAAGCGTTGATCTGCTGCAGGGTCACATGGGCGTGCGTCCAGGCCAGGTCGAACACCCGGTCGGCCAGGTTGCGGTCCCGGTATTTTTCTATCACCGCCCGGGCGGCCTCGCGGCTGTCGCAGATGCCGGTGACGTAATCTATGACGGCCTCTTCGCCGGGCTCCAGCACGACGCGGCAGCGGATGGCGGCCACGGGGTCCAGCACCGCGCCTTCGCTGTCGGTCAGCTGACCCTTGTCGTGCATGGCGGCGGGGCTGGCGGCCGTATTGCCGCGGCCGATAAACTTGTCGCGGTCGGTCTCGTAGGAGGCGCCGACCACGGAGTTGCCGTGTACCGCCATGAAATGCGCCAGGACGGGGAACTTTTCCTTGTCGGAGCGGGGCCTGCGGCTGCAGAGGATGGCCTGGTGGGACCGGATTATTTCCGTCTCCACGAACAGGTTGCTGAAAGCGCGGTGGGCCAGGTCCGCGGCCGCGTGGTTGAGCACCACCTCGGCGTAGCTGGTAAGCTCTATGGTGCGGGGGTAGCGGGAGATGTTCTTTACGCGCACCCGGCGCAGGTCTATATTGTCCTCGGGCGAGACCACTATCTCGGTATGCACGTCTATGTTGTGGTCCCGGCGCCTGAACTCGGCGCGGGAGCGGGAGAAGATGGCCTCGTACCTGCCGGGGGTCTTGAGCGTGGGCTGGTAGGCGGAAGACCAGAATTCCCCGCTCGCCATATCCCGCAGGTAGATGAACGTGCCTTCGTTCTCCAGCGCGGCGTCCTCGTGCCAGCGCGTCACGGCCAGGTTCTTCCAGCGGGTGTAGCCGGCCCCTGAGTTGGTGACCATCAGGTTGTAGGCGCCGTTGGACAGCAGGTGGATCTCCGGCGCGGGGGTGTGCGGCGTGTTGAACACGCGCGACAGGGCGTCGCTCTCCTCGGTCTTGCGCAGCACGCCGGAGACCTCGGAGTCGTAGAGGAAAGGCGCGGCCTTGGGCACCCGTTCCTGCAGCAGCAGCTCGGTGGCCTTGAACATCGGGTCGGCCAGGAAGCGCCGCTGCATGGGCCGCTCCAGCAGCGTGTAGGCCAGGGACAGCAGGGCCATGCCCTGGTGATGGGCCATGTAGGACTTTACCACCGCGCGGGAGCCGTCGTGGGCGGCGCGCGCCGGGGTATAGTCTATGGCTTCGTAGAAGCCGTATTCCCCCCCGAAGCCGTCGGCGGTCAGGCGCTCCAGGTTGGCGCAGGCTTTTTCCGGCTCCACCATGAGGGCCAGGACGGCCGCGTAGGGCGCCACGACGAGGTCTTCCACCAGGCCGCGCTTGAAACCGAGGTCCGGGACGCCGAAGGAGCGGTACTGGTAGGTCATCGCGGCGTCGAGCTTGTTGTAGCCGGACTCGGACATGCCCCACGGGATGCCGTTGGCGTCGGCGTACTCTATCTGGCAGGCGACCATGGCCTTATAGGTGCGCTCCAGCAGGGTGCCCTCGTAGACCGGCATCACCAGCAGCGGCATGAGGTATTCGAATACCGAGCCGCCCCAGGACACCAGCACGGGGTCGCCGCCGTATTTGGACAGCAGGCGGCCGAGCATGAACCAGTGTTTCTGCGGCAGCTTGCCCTGCGCTATGGCCACAAAGCTGGCCAGCCGGGACTCGGAGGCCAGCAGGTCGTAGCAGCCCGGGTCCAGCCTGTGCTCGGAGACGTTGTAGCCGATGGAGAGGAGCTGCGCGGGCTTGTTGTAGAGGAATTCAAATTCAACGCCGGAAAGCTCGGTGCAGAGCAGCGCCATGGCGTCTATGGCCACCATCCGCGCGCAGGCCCTGTCGCCGGTCTCTTTCAGGGCGGCGCGCAGCCGCGAGAACCAGTCCCGCTCACGCGCGGCGTCGTAGTCGGACGGGTCCAGCCCGGCGAGGATGGCGTCGAGCAGCGGGAAAAGTTTCAGCTCCAGCCTGGCGGCCTCGGCGAGGGCGGGCACGGCGTCGAGGGAGCGCAGCGCGGCCCGCAGCAGGGCCAGGCGCTCCCGCTGCCGGTCGTCGCCCTTCTCCCACATGCCGGGGATCTCGGGGGCGAGCAGCACCCATGGCGCTATGTAGGCCATATCCTCAAGGTAGTCGTAGCACTGTTTCTCAAAAGCCCGGCCCCAGCGCCGGACCCCGTCGAAATGTTTGCCGTCCAGCCCGGCCAGCAGCCCGGCGCAGTCCGACGAAAGGCGCCGCAGCAGGGCATGCATCTCCGGGAGCGAAGCCGGGGCGGGCCGCACCTTGGCCTCCAGCCGAGCCGCCTGAGACGAGATCTTCTCCGCGGCTCCGGCCGCGCCGGGGCTGCGGCTTTCGGCCAGCCCGTCGGCGCAGCTGCGCAGGACGGCCAGGGTATCGGCCAGGCCGTCGAAGATCTTCGCCGAGACTATCTTATTGGCTTTCATTTCCACCAGGCCCGAGCGCAGCACCAGCAGGTGGCCGGTCATGTTGCCGCTGTCCACCGACGAAACATAGAGCGGCTTAAGGGGCTTGAGCGTTTCGGTGTCGTACCAGTTGTAGAAATGCCCGCGGTGCTTTTCCATGCCGCTCATGGTTTTAAGCGTTCGCTCCGTCCTGTTGAACAGGCCGCCCATGGAGAGATAGCCGAAATCATACGCGGCCAGGCCGGACAGCAGCGACAGGCCGATATTGGTGGGCGAGGTCCTGTGGGCCACGGCGCCGATAAAGTCTTCCTGGAAATTGTCCGGCGGCAGCCAGTTGTCCCGCGCCGTCACGTAAGTCTCGAAGAAAGCCCAGATCCTGCGCGAGAGGGCGCCCAGGAAGACCCGACGTTCCCGGGACAGAGCGGACCGGCGCACGTTGGGCGGCCGGCTGACCAGCCAGGCTATGGCCGGGGAGGCCAGCCACAGGGACCAGAACCCGAGCGACAGCAGGTCCGCGCGCCCCGCGGCCAGCGAGGCCGCCGCGAGGGCGAGGACCGCCAGCGGGCCGGCAGGCATGGCCCGGGCGTACTCGGGCACGGTCCTGGCCGGCCGCAGCTCGGCGTCCCCGGAGGTGCGCCATTCCAGCAGGCGCCGGCGCGAGAAGAACATGCGCCAGTACGTGACCACTATGGCGTGCAGGCCGTAGAAGGCCTCGTGCGCCAGGAAAGCCAGGGCGAGCAGGAACTGCACGGCGCGCAGGGCCGCCGACTCCGCGACGGTGCGCAGGTGTACCGTCAGGGAGATGTCCCGGCTCTTGCCGGCCGCCTCCACGCAGGCGATGAACAGGACGGGAAGGCCGTAGAGGGCGAGCACCACCGCGGGCCAGAACCAGGGCGCCGGGAAAAGGAGCCAGCCGGCGGCCAGCAGCCAGACGGTCGCCGCGGGCACTACGCTGCGCCTGAGGTTGTCCAGGATCTTCCACCGGGAGAGCAGCGAGAGCGGGTTGCGCAAGGCCCGCCCGGCCCCCGGCACGAAGGGCAGCAGCCAGCCGGAGATCTGCCAGTCGCCGCGGGTCCAGCGGTGCCGGCGGTTCATGTCCGCCAGGTAGCCGGAGGGATATTTCTCGTAGAGCTGTACATCGGTGACCAGGGCGGAGCGCGCGTAGCAGCCCTCCAGCAGGTCGTGGCTGAGGATGAGGTTCTCCGGCAGGCGGCCGCCCAGCGACTTTTCAAAAGCGTCCACGTCGTAGAGGCCCTTGCCGATGAAGGAGCCTTCGTCGAACAGGTCCTGGTAGATATCGGACACGGCCTTGGTGTACGGGTCTATGCCGGGCTCGCCGCCGAAGATCTTGACGAAAAGAGTGGGGTCGTCGCCGGGATAGCCGAGGTCCACCCTGGGCTGCAGGATGCCGTAGCCGGAGACCACGCGGCCCTTTTTTTCGTCGTAGACCGGTTGGTTGAGCGGGTGGGCCATTATCCCCGCCAGCTCCCGCGCCGCGTCCCTGGGCATGCGGGTATCGGTGTCGAGCGTTATCACGTACTTTACGTCCTGCAGGCGCTGCACGTCTCCGGAGATAAGGCTGAAGCGGTCCAGCCCCCCGCCCCGCAGCAGCGCGTTAAGGTCCGCCAGCTTGCCGCGCTTGCGCTCGTAGCCCATCCACACCTTTTCCCGCGCGTTCCAGCGGCGGGGGCGGTGGAAGAGATAGAAAATATTATCCTTATGCGGGCGGTATTTCAGGTTGAGGCGCTCCACGCCCTCCCTGGCCTGCGCCAGCAGCGCGGCGTCGCCGGGCAGGGTCTCGGACGGCGCGTCGCAGAAGTCGGTCAGCAGCGCGAACTCCACGTTGGCGTCGATATTGGCCAGGTAGCAGACCTCTATGCCCTCCAGCAGGGACTCCACGCCCCTGGCCCCGGTGAGCATGGTGGGGATCACCGTCAGCGTATGGGCGTGCGCGGGGATGCCTTCCGAAAAATCCATCCTGGGCAGTTTCCTGGGCGCGACGGTCCTGGTGAAGACCCAGTTCACCACCGTGGCGGCCGCCTGGCTGGAGACCAGCAGCAGCGGCAGCCCGAAGCCGGCCAGCCAGGGCCAGCCCGCCAGGCCCTGTTCCCAGGCCAGCAGCAGCGCTCCGGCGGAAGCGGCGAGGGTGAGCAGGCCTATGGAGCCGGTATAGAAGGCCAGCGGCAACGCCGTCCGCCTGGCCCGCAGAAAATCCCCGAAGCGCAGCCTTATGCCGAGGGAACGGCAGAAATTGCCGAGCCCGCGGTCGGCGAGGTAGTAGCCGACATGCGCCGACGCGCTCCCGGACCCGGCCAAATTCTTCCCCGCCCCGGCAGCCGCCACCGCCCGCGCCGCCACTTCCTCTTCGGTCAGGCGGCTGCGGTACGCCAGGTCCTCTATGGCGTGCCGGTAACTGTCGCGCGTGGCGAAGGCCATGCCGGGATAGGCGCCGGCAGGGTCCCGCCGCAGTTCCCTCTCCACCACGCTCAGGCTTTCCACAAATTCGTGCCAGTCTGTGACCTCCAGGAAGCGCAGGCTCTCGATGGTGTTGGAGATGGAGACCTGGTCGGCGGCCTGCTTGTGGTTGGCCGACTGGATAAGCCGCTCTATGGTCTTGCCCTTCTCGGCGAGCTTCTTTTCCAGCCAGACGATAGGGAGGTTGAAGGCGGGGCTTTGCCCGTGCAGCCGCCGCACGAATTCCGCGACGAAAGCGTCGGACATCGGCAGGTCTACCTTGGCCATCGCCGCGATCTCCAGGATGACGCCGCTGGTGTCCTTGGCCAGCACCTCGAGGATGCGGCTGGCGCGGTGCTCGGCCACATCCCGGTCGAGCTGGGAGAGGATCATGCGGGAGGCGATGCGCCGGAGGTTCTCTATGAGGGCCAGGCGTATCATTATCGGGACGGCCCACAGTTCACCCAGCTTCAGGTGCTGCACGGACTGGTAGGCGGCCACGAAGCCGGCCAGGCCCCTGGTGTCCAGGCGGCCGTCGCCGTGGGCGACGATCTCCATGGCGATATCGTAGACCCTGGGGCAGCCGGCCAGCGGGCCCCGGGTAAGGTTGGGCAGTTCCTCGCTGTAGCCCTTCGGCAGGAATTTCTGGGCGAGGCGGATCTGCTCCTCGACGAGGTAGTAGTTGTCCAGCAGCCAGTCGCCGGCGGGCGAGATGCGCCTTTTGCCGCCGCTGGGCTGGTTTAGCAGTTCGTAGGCCCTGAGGATTATCTCCTCGTTGTCCTTCAGGCGCGCCAGCAGCTTCTCCCTGCCGCGCTTAAAGCTGACGCTGTGCCTGCCGGCCATGGCCACGGCATGCGCTTTTAACTGGTCGATATTGAAAAGTTCGGCCCGCAGGGGCTGCTCGTCGGCGATTTCAGCCGCCGGCAGGAGGCGGGCGAGGTTTTTTTTCAGGGCCGGGAGGCCGCGTTTAACTAACTGCGAAAACATCGGCTGTCCTCCGGCGTGGCTGGTTGGCGGATCGCTGCCTCTCTATTCTACCACAGACCCGGCGGAAAAAAACGGGGAGCTGGCCAGTGTGGCCAGCCCCCCGCCCAATCGCAGGTTTAGCGCTTACTTTTTGCCGCCGCCGCCCTTCCCGCCTTTGGCGGGCCTGTCGGCCTTGCCGGCCCTTTCTTTCTTCTCGTTCCTCATCTTCTCGGCCTTTTCCTTCTTCTCTTTCTTCATCTTCTCGGCCTTAACTTTTTTGCCGGCCGCGTCGCCGGTCTTCTTGGCCTTGCTGATGGCGGGCCCGAGCTTCAGGCCCAGGTCCCTGGCTACTTTGCCCCAGCCCATTACGGGCGGTCCCTGCCGCAGGGCCACGACCTTCTGCACGTTCTCGTCGGTGATGCCGCCGGGCAGGCCCTGGGCCAGCGAAAGGGCGGCGGTGATGCCGCCGTAGCTGAGCCCCTGCGCCTGCAGGCCGCTGATGCGGACGTCGTCCACCTTGAAGTCGCCCTTTATCTTCTCCGTGACCACCGCCTGGCCTTCCGGCTCGGCGGCGTTCTTGTTAAGGTCGGCTTCAACCTTGTCCAGTTTCTTCTCGTCTACGGACGCTTCCTGCGCGAAGGCCGGCACGGCCGCCGCGAACATGAAGAGTCCCGCGAATACCAGCTGCATGTGCTTGTTTTTCATGATTTCTCCTTATCCCCCTATCCCTATTCTGCTTAAAACCTTGAACTCTATCGCTTCCAACCGGTAGGCGGCTGCGCCTTTGGCCACCAGATAGGCCTTAACGGAGGCGGCGCGTTTCTTCCTCGGCCTTGCGCCTGGCGGCGTCGGCGGCACTCCTGGCGGCGTCAGAGGCGCGCCTGGCTTCGTCGGAGGCCCTGTTGGCGGCCTCCGTGGGTTGGCCGGGCATACCGAACAGCCAGGAGACGCCCAGCACGGCCTGCAGGTCGTGCGTGCCTTTGCCGATCTCCGTGTCTATCACGTGGTCCAGGTCCGCGCGCAGCAGGAAGTCGGGCTTGTAGAAGTACTTAAGACCGCCGCCCCAGTGCAGGGCCAGGCCGCTCGAAGCGGAGGCGCCGTCGGGCTTTATCCTGAGCAGGCCCGCGCCGGCCTGCACGAAGGGCAGGAACTTGCCGAAACGGAAGTGATACGAGGCGGCCAGCGCCGGGTGCAGCGCGCTGATATCGGCCCCGCCGTCTATTTCGGTCGAGCCCGTGAACACCGAGACTTCGGCGGAGAGCCGCTCGGTAAAGAAATGCCCCGCGCGGGCCCCGTAGATGAGGCCCGTGTCTATATCGGAGTCGCCCTCGAAAACCATGGCCCCGGCCTGCACCGAGAACTCGTTCTTACCCTCAAGTTCCGCCGAGGCCGGCATGGCCGGGACTAAGGCCGCCAGAAGCAGCGCAGCAATTTTTATCGTATTCATGTTATTCTCTTTCTTATTTAAGATCAGAAGCGCAGTGGGCGCATTTTACGGCCTTGAGCGGTATTACCGACAGGCAGAGCGGGCACTCCTTGGTGCTGGGCGCGGCCGCGGGGGCCGGCTTGTCGAACCTGGACTTAAGCCGGTTCATCTGGCTGATCATCAGGAAGATGGCTCCGGCCACGATCAGGAAGTTGATGACCGTGTTGAGGAACACGCCGTAGTTGATGGTGGGAGCGCCGGCCTTCTGCGCCTCGGCAAGGCTGGCGTAGGCGACGCCGGACAGGTTGATGTAGAGGCTGGAGAAGTCCACGCCCCCGGTCAGCCGGCCTATGGGCGGCATGATGACGTCGGTCACCAGCGAGGTGACGATCTTGCCGAAAGCGCCGCCGATGATGACGCCGACGGCCATGTCCACCACGTTGCCGCGCATGATGAATTCCTTGAAGTCTTTAAGCATGAGATCTCCTTAATCCTTCCAATGAAAGATTTACAATTAGAATTCCGCACTGCAGTATGCGTTGAAACTCCCCCCGCCCTAATCCTACAAAAATCCCCGAAAAGAAACAAACCTCCCCGGCCGCGCCGCCTAGATGTGGATGAAATCCTGGCCGCCTTTTTCCAGGTAGAGCGCCAGCAGCAGGTAGTCGCGCAGGTGGCGGGTCAGCAGGAAGTTCTCCCTCACGTGCTCGCGGCCGTTCTCGCCGAGCTTTTTAGCGTAGGCGGGCTCGTGCAGCAGGCGCTTCATCCAGTAGGCCGTGCCGTCTATGGTGCGCGTCAGGATGCCCGAATATTTATGCGTTATCTGCAGCGGGATGCCCCCCACCGCCCCGGCGATGACGGGCTTGCCCTTCCACAGGGCTTCCGAGACCGTCAGACCGAACCCTTCCTTGAGGGATTTCTGCAGGATTATCGCCGAAGCGCGCTGGATGGCGTTTATCTCTATATTGCTGGTCGGGGGCAGGCAGAGCACCAGGATGTCGGGGTTGCCCTCCGCCGCGGCGCGGGCTTCGGCCAGCACCTCCGCGCCCTCCGGGTCGTCGTCGGCGCTGCCGCCCACCAGCAGCAGGCGCGCCGTCACGTAGGGCTGTATCTTCTTAAAGGCCTCTATAACGCCCAGCGGGTCCTTCAGGCGGTCGAAGCGCGATACCTGGGTGATCAGCGGTTTGTCGAGCGGGATCTTGAGCCGCTCCATGATGGCCGCCACCTCCTCGGAGGCGAGCTCCTTGTTCTTGTCGGCCAGCGGGTCTATGGAGGGCGGCACCTGGAACTGCTTTACCGGGAGCCGCTGGGAGAAGGACGGGGCGGAGATGACCGCCGCGTCGTAGCGGGAAACGTAACCGTGCAGGAAGTCCCACACGTCGGACTGGCGGTTGGAGAGGTCGATATGGCAGCGCCAGATCCATTTGGCGCCGGCCGGCTTCCTGTCTATCAGGCCGGCGGGCTGGGGATCGTGGATGAGGGCGATGTCGGCGTCGAGGTTGAGGGTCTGCATGTTTGCGCTCAGCGTGTCCCGGTAAAGCTGGAAATCGGCGGGGGTCAGCTCCTGGCGCGTGCCGTGCAGGGCGTTGTGGAACTTCTTGGTGACCGCGTAAAAATCCTCGCCGCCCTTGATAAGCTCCCAGCGGGGTTTTATGCCCAGCTCGGTCATCAGCGGCAGCATGCGGTTGAGGATCTCGGCCACGCCGCCGCCGACGGCGGTGGAATTGACGTTGAGGATGGTCTTGTCCTTAAGCCGGGAGGCTATGAGCTTCAGCTCTTCTATGGCGCTGCGGCCGGCCGCGGGCGCGTATTCTTCTATCTTAGCCACGGGGCACCTCCGGGAGGCGCTGCTCTATGATGCGGATAATGCGCTGGCGCAGGCCTTCGAGCGTGTAGGAGTAAGGGTCCAGGCGGGATATCTCCCTGCCCACGACCTCGTCGTTAAAGTTGGTACGGAACCAGTGGGAGAAGTCGTCCACGCCGTAAGGGGGCCGCAGGCGGGCCTCAAAAACGTGCAGGTAGAGGCTGGAGACGCTGACGTTGCGCAGGCACTCTATGAAGCCCGGGTAGTCCACAGCGGCGCAGCTGGTAGGCAGGGAGAACCGGATGGCCCGCATGAAGTGGAACTCGCGGCCGGGGGCCACGGTGCGCATGGGGCCGGGGTTCTCGGCGAGGTGGCGCTCCAGCAGCCCGACAAAGGCGTCGCGGAGGGCCGCCAGGGAATCGTAGCGCACGATGTCTATGGCGGTCAGCTCTTCGCCCAGGCGGTCGGCCTGCACGGTATTGGCTACCCAGTAGGCGAAGTCGTTGGCGCCTTCCGGCACCAGGTGGTGGGACTGCTTTATGAAGCGGTGGGTATGGTGATAGATGACCGCGTCGTCGGCGGCCTTTATCCCTTCCAGCAGCTCGCCGATGTTATACGCCTTCCTCCCCGTCACCTCGGTGAGCGTCAGGCGCGTACAGAATTTAAACGGTTCCCCGGCTTTTGCAGTCATTGTCCCCCCTGTCGCCTGGCTTTGAGGATAAACCGCAGCAGGCGCAGCACTTCCGACTGGCCGGCAAGGAAATACCCCGCCCTCGAGCCGGCCTTGCGGCCCACCCTGACGGTTATGCCGCTGCCGGCGAGGGAGCTGAACATATCCTCGTCGGTCAGGTCGTCCCCCACGGCCATGCCCAGCGGGCGGCCCAGCCGCGCGGCCACGCGGTCCACCGCGTTGCCTTTGTGGGCCGCGCCCCGGGGCAGCAGCTCGAAAACTTTGTGGCCGCTGCGCCAGCGCAGGGTCCCGCCGCGCGCGGACGTCAGCGCTTTCATCCGGCCGAAGAAACCGCGCCGGTAGGCCGCCTTGAGGCCCCGGTAATGCACGCTGGCCGAAAAGGCCTTGTTCTCCACCAGCACGCCCGTGCCCGGGGGAAAACGCTCGCGCAGGCCGGCGGCGGCGGCGGCCACCAGCTCCCTGGCTTTAACCGCCCCGGCGTCGCGCCAGGCGAAGCCCGGGCCTTTTATCTCTATGCCGTGGTTACCGCCGTAATAAACGCCCCTGAGCCCCACCAGCCGGCGCACACCATCGAGCGTGCGCCCGCTGAGTATGAATACGGCCACCCCCGGCGCGGCCGCCAGTTCTTTAAGGGCGGTCCTGAACTCCGGCGTCAGGCGCGCCTGGCCCGGAGTCTCGGCCAGGGCGGCCAGGGTGCCGTCGAAATCCAGCGTCAGAAGCAGCCCCGGCGCGGCCGCGAGGCGCGCTGAAACCACGCGGGTATTTTTCCAGAAAGACTTCATCCGCCTCCGGTCAGCTTAAAACTATCCATCCGCAGCCGCATCAGTTCCTCGGTCAGGTTTGCCGCCCACTTGTAGATATTATTCTCGTGCAGGTCCCGGCGCATGCGCGTCATGCGCTCCTCCACCTCGGCCTTGGGCATGGTGAGCGAATAGTAGATGGCGTCGGCCATCTGCTCTATGTCGTAGGGATTTACTATCAGCGCGTCCTTAAGCTCGCGCGAGGCCCCGGCGAAGCGGCTGAGGATGAGCACCCCGCGGTGGTCGTCGCTGGCGGCCACGAATTCCTTGGCCACCAGATTCATGCCGTCGTGCAGGGAGGTCACCAGGCAGGCGTCGGCGATCTTGTAGTACTTGGTGATCTCCTTGTGGTCGTGATGCTTCTCCAGGAAGACTATGGCCTTCCAGTCCTTGGCCTTGAACCGCCAATTGATCCTGTCCACCTCGGCGTGCAGCTCGGCCAGGAACCTGTGATACTGGGGGATATGCGTGCGGCTGGGCGCGCCGAGCTGGATGAAAGAGAATTTTCTCACGTACTCGGGGTATTTCTCCAGGAAGCGCTCCACGGCCTTCACCCTTTCCAGCATGCCCTTGGTATAGTCGATGCGGTCCACGCCCACGGCTATCTTCTCCGCCTTTATGCCGAGCTCCTTCAGCACGGCGGCCGCGTCGGGTTTCTGGGCCAGCGCCCTGGCGTCCCTGTCCGGCTGCTGAAAATCCACGCTGATCGGGAAAGGCTTTACCATGGTGGTATGGCCTTCCTTCTGCACGGAGAAATGCTCCCAGTCTATGCGGGATTCCATGGTGCGGTCCACGGTGTCGAGGAAGTTGTTGCAGTAGAACTGCGTCTGGAAGCCAATCAGGTCCGCGCCGAGCAGCCCCGTCACCAGTTCCTTCTGCCAGGGACAGATGCCGAAGGTCTCCGGGTTGGGCCAGGGGATATGCCAGAACACGGCCACCCTGGCGTCGGGACGCGCCGCCTTTATCATGCCCGGCAGCAGGGTGAAATGGTAGTCCTGGATCAGGACGCAGGGTTCCTTGACGTCGGCTATTTCCGCGATCACGGTCTGGGCGAATTTCTGGTTCACGTCGTAATAATACTGCCAGTCCTCTTTCCGGAAGATAGGGCGGATATGGGCTATATGGCAGAGCGGCCAGATCCCCTCGTTGGAGAAACCGTAGTAGTAGCCGTCCTCCTCCTCTTTGCTAAGCGGGACGCGGCGCAGCGTGTAGGCGGGCTCTTCCGGAGGCACCTTTATGCGGTTCTCCTTGTCCGTGACCTCGAAGTCGGCCTCGCCGCTGCCGTGCGCCACCCAGGTGCCGCCCGCCGCTTTCAGGATCGGGTCCAGGGCCGTCACCAGGCCGCCGGCGGGGACTATGGCGCGGATATCCTTGCCCTCTTTTATGTGCATGTACGGCTCGCGGTTGGACACCACGAACAGTGGGCGCCCCTCCATCTTTATCTTGATAAGCTCTTTCAGGCGCTCCGGGGTCCACAGGGATTCGCCCTCCTGGCGCAGGCGCGCCTCGTTCTGGGCCGATTTCCTGGCGGCCTGGAGATTCTTGGCCAGGCTAGTGGCCTCACGGGCTATCGGCGCGAAGATATCCCCCCTGAGCGGCGGCAGGCTGCCCTGCTCCCCGCCTATGCGCAGCTGCCTCATCCAGTCCGCCAGCTCGGCGATAGGATTGACGAAGTTCCAGCGTATCACCAGCAGCGTCACCAGGGAGATGAGGACCATCTGGGCCAGCAGCCTTATAAGGGTGCGCTTCCAGATGTGGAACAGGTCGTAGTCTATGGAAGTGATCTCGGTAAAAAGCACGATGCGCGCCTTTTGCGCCGGATTGAAAGTGAAGGGGATCTGGTAAAGGAAGAATTTCTTCCCTCCGACGGCGTAGACCGCGTCGTTTTCACCCCGGTCCATCAGTTCGTTTATGGCCTGCGCCCGCGCCAGCAGCTCCGGGGCGAGGGCCGAGGAACCGGAGAGCAGTTCGCCGTCCTGCCCGTAGACCGCCACGCCCTGCAGGTACTTCTGGTTCTGGAATTTGTCGGCCAGCTTCTGCAGGCCCGGCCTGTTGGCGGATTCCAGGTTATGCCTGGCGCTCTCCTTGAAACTCTCGGCCAGCAGGGCGGAATGGGAACGGACCTCGTCGTAGAGCCTGGCCTTTTCCTGGCGCACGTTGAACCAGGCGGATACCAGGGCCACCGAAACCACCACCGCCAGCAAGGAACCGATGAGTCTTACAGTTATGCGCATGCTAACTCCTTAATAACGGGGATCCGCGCAAGGTCCCGGGCCAGTCCCGATCCCCGCCGCGTCGCTCGCGGATAACGGCAATAAAATAAATAGCCGACATCCGGTACTCTATACCGGGATGGCGGCCCGACCATCCCAACCTCCGGAGCGGCTGCTCCGGACCCTTGGTTGTATTTTATACCATATGCTTAAGTTTTACAACCCGCGGATATTGATATAATTTCATTACTACGGAGACCAACCACATGCCCAAATACCTTATAACCAGCGCCCTGCCCTACGCCAACGGCCCCATCCACTTCGGCCACATCGCCGGGGCCTACCTGCCGGCGGACATCTTTACCCGCTTCCTGCGGCAGAACGGCGAGGACGCCCTCTATATCTGCGGCACCGACGAGCACGGCGTGGCCATCACCATCGGCGCCGAGAAGGCCGGCGTGCCTTACCAGCAGTACGTCGACGGGCATCACAAGACCATCAAGGCCTTCTTCGACAAGCTCAACATCCGCTTCGACCATTTCTCCCGCACCACGCTGCCCGAGCATTTCCCGCTGTGCCAGGAATTTTTCCTGGACCTGCACAAGAAGGGCTTTATCAAGCCCGCCGTGGAACCGCAGTTCTTCTGCGTCAAGTGCAACCGCTTCCTGGCGGACCGCTACGTCACCGGCGCCTGCCCCAAGTGCGGCGCGGGCGAGGTGCGCGGCGACGAGTGCACCAAGTGCGGCGAGTGGCTGGAACCGTCCAAGATCATCTCCCCCTCCTGCAAGGTCTGCGGCGGCAAGCCGGAGATCCGCGAGGTCACCCAGTATTTCCTCGACCTTACCGCTTTCGCGCCGCGCCTGAAGGAATGGCTGGGCGCGAAGACAGACTGGAAGCCGAACGTCCGCAACAAGGCGCTCTCGATGATAGAGGAGGGCCTGGTGCAGCGCTCCATCACCCGCGAGCTCACCTGGGGCGTGCCGGTACCGCTGCCCGAAGCGGCCGGCAAGGTGCTCTACGTCTGGTTCGACGCGCCCATCGGCTACATTTCCGCGACGATGGAATGGGCCAAGCTCAAAGGCGAGCCCGAAGCGTGGAAGGACTGGTGGCAGAACAAGGACAGCAAACTTATCCACTTCATCGGCAAGGACAACATCATCTTCCATACCATCATCTGGCCGGCCATGCTGATGGGCCAGGACAAGCCGTGGATCCTGCCCGACAACGTGCCGGGCAACGAGTTCTACAACCTGGAGAACCGCAAGTTCTCCAAGTCCGAGGGCTGGTACATAGACACCGACGACTTCTTCTCCAAGTACGCCGTGGACGCGCTGCGCTACGCCATCGCCTCCAACGGGCCGGAGACCGCGGACTCGCAGTTCCTGTGGGAGGACTTCGCCGCCCGCAATAACGAGCTGGCCGACACCCTGGGCAACCTGGTCAACCGCTGCTTCTCTTTCATGAAGAAGAACTTCGACGGCAAGATCCCCGCCGCCGGCGAGCTGAAGCCCGAGGATAAGGCCCTGCTCGACGGCATGGCCCCCGCCTTCGCCGAGACCGGCGCCTTCTACCGCACGTACAAAGTGCGGCAGGCCGTGGCCCGCGCCATGGCGCTGGCCATGGCCGCCAACAAGTACGTCAACGACACCGCCCCCTGGGCGCTGCGCAAGACCGACATCGTCCGCTGCGCCACCGTGCTCAACGTGGCGTCTAGGGCCATCATAAACGCGGCCATCCTGCTTTACCCGGTGATCCCGGACACGGCGCTGAAGATCCTGGCCAAGGCCGGCCTGCCGCCCGGAGACAAGGCCCCGGCGTTCAAGCCCTGGGAAGGGAGCCTCGACGGCCTGGCGCTGGGCGAGGACGCCTCGCTGCTGTTCACCAAGATCCTGCCGGAGCAGGTGAAGACCGAAGTGGAGAAACTTAAAGGCATGGCTGAGGCGGCGCAGGCCGCAAAATAGCCCCCGCGTTCACGGCGGGACAGCAAAAAACCCCTCGCGGGGTTTTTTGTTTTTATGATTTCTTCTTGGTGGAAGTTTTAGAGGCCGTCCGCGGCGGGGCGGCCTTTTTGCGCACGGTCTTTTTAGGCTCCGCCTTGCGCGCGGCGCTGCGGGCCGGAGGGGCTTTCACCCTGCGGGGCCTGCGGTAGCGGCGCGGGGCGCGCTTGACCACCCAATAGCGGCTTTTGCCCACGTCCAGGTGGGTGAAGCCTTTGTTAGGGTAGTAGCCTACGCCTCCGGCGCCCAGCCGGCGGCCTAAATTCTTAACCTTCGTGGAGCTGTAGCCGGGGACCTTTATGTCGGCCGCCCAGCCCATCATGTGCAGGCTGTGCTCGGCCGCGCCGGGCAGGCGCCTGTTCAGCTTGAGCGTGCGGTAGCCGGAGAGCAGGGTAAGCCCGCGCCGGCCCAGCTTATCCTCCACCGCGTCCAGGAGCTCCACCAGCTTTACAGCTATGGGAACTTCGACGCCGGTGAGGCTGCAGCGCATGATATGGTCTATCCGCTTGAGCTCTCCGGCGTCGTAGGAGCCGTCCTTGCCGCGGTAGCGGGCGGTGATCTTTTCCCCCGTGTCCTGGCGGGTCAGGGTCAGGCTGCCATTGCCGCCCAGGTTTACCGGCTCGGGGGCGTTGGCCATGGCGCTGCTGATAAAAATGTCGGCCTCGGTATCGTCGCCTTCCTCCAGGTCGGCGACTTCGTCCTCGGTAACCGCCGGCTGCGCCGCGCTGGAGAGCGGCACTACGAACTCCGGCATGTCGGCCAGCTGGTCCAGCAGGGTGGTGGAGCTGTAATTTATATTGGCGGAAGCCAGGGTGGTAAGCAGCTGCGCGTGGGCGGCCGGGCGGAAAGCCAGGGCCAGCAGCGGGAGCATGATAAATATCAACCTTCGCATCGAGTTGAATATTTTATCAAATTATATATATCCGGAGAACTATTTTTACAGGCCGGCCTTAACGGCTACGCCGCAGGCGAAGACTGCGAAGCCCGCCAGGGCGTGAGCATAGCGCTCCATGCGCTCTACGGGGAACAACTTTATGCCCCAGAGGAGCAGGAAGACGGAGGCCAGCATGGTGGCGATGGTCACTACGGAGAAGACGGCCGCCGCGGCCGCCGCCAGGCCCATGCCGGTCTTGAGGGCCGGGTACATAAGCACCGGGATGAGCGGCTCGCAGGGCCCGAACACGAAAACGATAAAGAGAGCCCAGGGCGTTACGGCCGCGGCCGGGCCGTGCGGGTGCGCGTGCTCCGGCTCGTGTCCGTGCGCATGCGCGTGCTCGGGGCCGCCGTGGGAATGCGCGTGGGAATGTTTCTCCCCCCTGAGCGCCTTCTTGACGCCCCAGACCATATAGACCAGGCCGAAGGCCACCAGCAGCCAGCCGGCCACGTCGCCGCGTATGCCCTCTATCCACTCCAGTTTCCCCACCGCCGCGCCCAGCCAGATGCCGGCCAGGCCTATCAGCACGGAGCTCAGCACGTGGCCGAGGCCGCACAGGAAGGTGATAACGGCCGTCCTGGCCTTGGACCAGGCGCGCGCCTTGGCCAGGGCCACGAAAGGGATATAATGGTCGGGCCCGAGCACGGTGTGAATAAAGCCCAGCGAGGCGGCGGTCAGCAATATCGCGCTATTTTCCATACTAGTTCTCCTTAAATTTTCAGATCCTCAGCGTAAAGCCGGCCAGCAGGGCGATGTCGTCGGCCGGCTTGTTAAGCCCCAGCCTCACGCCGATGTCCAGGTCCAGGTAGTCGTGCGGGGACCAGATGGCCCCGAACACCGAGGAGACCGGGTGCGAGACCGCGGCTTTATCAGTATTGGTCTCTATGGCCAGGTCGGCCGAGAGCATGGCTTTCGGAAAAACCTCCAGCAGCACCGCGCCGGAAGCCTTCAGGATATCCCTTTCCTCGTCGAGCGAGTTCCTGTTGTACATGTAGCCGCCGTTGAGGTAGAACTGCCAGGGCCCGGCCCGCCGGCCGGCTATGCTGTAAAACCAGAAGCCGCCCTTGCCGGCGCCCAGGCTTTTAGCCTCGTCTCCCGCGGGCAGCGACATGCCGGGCTTCATGGCGATGGTCCAGTCCCCCGCCCGGCCCGCCGCGAACTTAACCTCCAGCCGAACGTCCCCAAGGCCGCTTTCGGACAGGCCCTGCGAGCTCCAGCCCTGCCATGGCGCGCTGATGAGCAGGTCGATGTCATCCATGAAACCGTAGGAGAACTCGGCCGAGAGCGCGTTGGAGTAAACGTCCGCCCCGCCCTTGTCTTCGGTATGCTCGAAGCCGATCTCGGCCTGGCGCACGTCGGTGCCGAGGAAGGCGGTGTCCTCGGAGATAAGGGGATGCATGGCCGCCGCCCGCCCGCAGAATGCGGCCAAGAAGATAACCGCGCCTAATGTTTTTCTCATAAATTCCTCCATTGTGCCCGCCGCCGGGCCTACCGGCCCGCGCTGGTGACGCTGAGAGTAGAGTGCTTTACGCCTTTTACGGATTTCAGGGCGTCCGCGAGGGCCTTTACTTTGGCTCCGGGCCCCTTAACGGCGATGATCTCCAGGCAGTTGTCATGGTCCAGGTGCACGTGCTGGGCTGAAATGATGATGCCGCCGTGGTCATGCTGTATATCCAGGAGCGTGTTGACCACTTCCCGGCTGTGGTGGTCGTAGACGATGGTGACGGCGCCGGCAACCTGGCCGCCTTTAGCGAAGACATCGGTGACGAACTCTTTGCGTATCAGGTCGGCTATGGCCTTGGAGCGGTTGCTGTAGCCTTCCGCCCCGATAAAAGCGTCGAACCTCCGGAGTAGTTCCCCCTCCAGCGAGACGCCGAACCTGACGAGCTTGTTTTTCATGTGTTACCTTTAACTAAATAGTAACACACTTCCGGCAAGCCCGTCAACCCGGCACGGCTACAGCAGGCGCCAGGCGAGCCCGGCGGAGAAGGTGCGCCCCGGCTGCGGGAACCAGCCGTTGAACACGTCGGCGGTCTCGGCGTAATGGCGGTCGAGGAGGTTGGAGACGCCGGCCCACAGTTCCAGCCCGCCGAACCCGCGCGAGGCTTTTACGCCGAACACCCAGTACTCCGGCAGGCGCAGGCCGGACTCCCCCCGCCCCGTATACTGTTCGGAGACGCCGCGCCCGTCGAGTTTCAGCTCGAACCCGCCGGTTTTAAGGCCGGCCGCGCAGGAGTAGCGGTGGGCGGGGCTGAAATTAAGAAGCTCATAACCGCCCGCGGTCCTGGCCCGGGTGACGTTGCGCACATACCCTGCGGAGAAACTGAACGGGCCCGGCTTGAAGCCGGCTTCGGCCTCCAGGCCGTAGGAGAAGGCCCGGTCCAAGTTGTCCGCCCCCCAGGTCACCGGGTCGAGCGCGATGCGGTCCTTTATATCCGAATAGTAACCGGCCAGGGAGGCGTACCAGCCGGCCGGGGAACCGTAGGCGGCGGCGGCCTGCGAATTAAGGCTGGTCTCCGGCTTAAGGCCCGGCGCGGGCGCGGCCCAGGGATTATAGAGGTCCGCGAAGGTGGGCGCCTGGAAGGCGCGCCCGACGGAGGCGGAGAATTTCCAGCGTTCGTCCGGGGCGTAGACGGCGCCCAGCCTGGGGCTGAGGCGCTCCTCGTAGGCGCCGCTGCGGTCCAGCCGCGCCCCCGGGGTGATTTCCAGGCGGCCCAGGCTGAAGGTCTTCTGCGCGAACAGGCCGAGGGAACCGATCCGGTGGTCCCCGTAGGTCTCCGAAGCCAGCGAAGAACCGGAGGCCTCCGCGCCGAGCACGGTCTTCCCGCCCAGGGAGGCCCGGAGCGAGGCCCCCTTATCCGTAACCTTCGCGGCGCTCAGGGAGCCGAACTGAAAAGCCTCTATCTCGTTGGACGACAGGGAGACGTCGGCCTTCAGCTGCAGGTTTTCGCCCCCGCCGCTCCAGGAGGAGGAGGCGAATTCACGCCGGGACCGCTGCCAGTCAGTGAGCGAATTGGGTTCTTTTTCCCGTGAACCGTCCCAGTCCGCCACGGGCACCGGCGTGCCGGACGGCAGCCCGGTCCTGAGGCGAGAGAACAGGCCGCTGAAGCCCAGGCGGCCCGCCCGCCCCAGGTCCAGCGAGGCCCGGCCGGAGATGGAATCTTTGTCCGCGGCCGAGTTGCGCTGGAAACCGCCGGAAGCGCCCGAGGCGCCCGCGAGGAACACCTCGCCCCGCTCCCCGGCGGCGCCGGTTTTAAGGAAATAATCTTTTGTGCCGTAGGAGGCGAACCCGGCCCCCGCCTGGGCCAGCCGGGCCCCGGGCGCCAGCCGCCGCGAGAACAGCTGCACCACGCCGCCCTCGGCGTTGGCGCCGTAGAGGGAGGCTGCGGCGCCGGGGAACACCTCCACCCGGCCCAGCCCGTCGGCGGGCAGCACGGAGAGGTCCACGGTGCCGGTGATATCCGCCGGGAGGCGCACGTCGTCTAGGTAGACGGCGGTCTGCTTGGCCTGGAAGCCGCGCATGGACACGGTGGCCAGCCCGGCAGGCCCGTTGAGGCGGCGCACGGCCAGCGGCAGCAGCCCGTCCAGCGCTCCGGCCGCGTTCAGGCCGCCAGCGCCGGCTGAAGGCAGGTCGGCGCAACGGGCGTCGGCCGGCGGCAGGCCGCGCCAGGCCGCCGTACGCGCCACTGAAAAAAACAGCTCCGGGGAATTATCCCCCGAAGCATAGAGACAGGATGAAGACAGGAATGCCAGGGCGAACAGGATGCAGCGTTTCATTTTTCCTCCCGCGAAGATCGCCGCGCCGTAGCGCAGGAGACCCCTCGTAGAAGGAGGCCGTCCGGCGCCGGGTGCGACGTGCAGGCGGTAGACCGGGCTTATCCCCAGGGCGGGGCATCACCGTTGCGGGGCAGCTCCTGATTCTCGCAGGATTCCTCCGCCTGTACGCCTTAATTATACAAAAACTCGTCGGCCGGCGGTTGACTTTAGTCGTAGGTCTAAAGTCCCCCGGCGGACTGGGCCGAATGACGCCGGCGGGGTAGGCCCATCAGCCCATATAAAGGGAATTAGAAATAAATATTATTGTATGTGTCGTGCCATATCGGTTCAAGGAGAGTTACTGAATGAAAAAAATAGAGATCAGCAAGCTGCTGCTGGCCGCCGTTTTTATGGCCGTGCCCGCCGCCGCGCAGGACTTCGACAGCCTGCCTTCCGTTAAAGAACTCGTCAGCCAGGCCCGGGCCGCGCAGGTCGCGGTGCCCGCCCCCTCCGCCGCGCAGGACGCCAGGACCGTTAAGGACTGGACCATCATGGTGTTCATGAACGGCAAGAACAACCTCTCCTCCTACGTCATCTCCGACATGAACGAGATGGAAGTGTTCGGCCCGACCGACAACATCAACATCATCACCCAGGCCGCCCGCATGAAAGAGTCCGCGCCCTCCTACCCGGGCGGCGGCTACTACGACGACTGGGGCAACGGCTACGGTTCCCCCGTGCCGCATCCCGGCTGGCCCAACCCCTACTGGGGCGGCATGCCCCCCATGATGCTGGGGACAAAAGCCGCCGACACGAAAGACGCCTCCACCGACTGGGTGGGCGTGCGCCGCTACCTGGTCACCAAGGACGGCGAGAACGGCTCCCTCTCCTCCACGCTGCTCGCGGACATGGGCACCGTCGACATGGGCGACTACAAGCAGCTCGCCGAATTCGGCAAATGGGTGAAGGCCAACTACCCCGCCAAGCGCTATATGCTCGTGGGCTGGAACCACGGCTCCGGCTGGGAGAAAAGCCTGGACCTGTTCCCCACCGTCAAGGGCATCTCCTATGACGACGAAAGCGGCAACCACATCTCCACCCCGCAGCTGGCGCAGGCCATCCGCGAGATGGGCGGCGTGGACATCTACGCCTCCGACGCCTGCCTGATGCAGATGGCCGAAGTGGCCTATGAGCTCAAGGACACCGCCAAGCTCACCGTCGGATCCGAAGAGAACGAGCCCGGCGACGGCTGGGGCTACCACGAGTTCCTCTCCCGCGTGCATTCCAATAAGGACAATCTGACCCCCGACGTGATGGCCGCCGCGGCCGTGCAGGGCTACAAGGCCTTCTACGCGCCCAAGGGCACCGCCACCACGCAGAGCGCCATCCGCACCGCCAACCTGGTCGGCTTCCGCGCCGTGCTGGACCGCTGGGTGGACCTGGTGATGCAGGAAGACAAGAAGATGGTGACCGACGCCCGCATAGCTGCCGTCGGCTTCGGCGGGGCCGGCTCCAAGGACATGGTCCACTTTATGGAACTGGTGCACGCCAAGGCCAAGTCCCAGACCCTGAAGACCCAGACCGTGAAGGTAATGAATTACTTCTACGACCATGTGCTGGTAGACAACGCCACCACCGGGGCCAAGTTCGAGAAAGCCTACGGTCTGGGCGTGTACCTGCCCGGCTACAGCTTCGACACGGACTACAGCGAACTGGCCTGGGCCAGGGACGGCCGCTGGGACGAGTTCCAGCAGTGGCTGACCGCCAAGGACGCGGCGCCCGCCGCCCCCAACACCCACGCGATGGAAGCCACTCTCCGCTGATAGCCGCCCGAAGTAAAAGCGAAGGCCCCTCCCAAGAGGGGCCTTTTCTTTAGGGGACGTTCATTCCTAATTCCTAATTGTAATTAGGAATTAGGAATGAACGTCCCCTCCCGGTACCCGTTCAGGGCGTACCAGGCCTGGCCGAGGGCCAGGCCACCGTCGTTGGCGGGGGTCTGTTGATTAGAGAGGACCTTTAACCCGGAGCCCGCCAGCCCGGCAGTCACCAGCTCCAGCAGCGTCCTGTTCTGGAAAACGCCGCCGGAAAGGCAGACGATCTTAAGCCCGCGGTCCTTGGCTATGGCGGCGGCGGCGGAAACCGTCGCCGCGGCCAGCCCGGCGTGCAGCCGGGCGGAGATCACGGCGGGTTTGCGGCCGGCCAGGCGGTCAGCCACCGCGGCCCGCACCGCGGGGGCGGGGTCGAGCTGCAGCAGGCCGCCGGTCTCGGCCAGGCCGAAAGCGTAAGCGCCGGCAGCGCGGGCCGGCAGCAGGCTCTCCAGTTCCATCGGCCCCTGCGCCTCGTAGGTGGCCTCCGTCCTTACTCCCGCTATAAAACTGAAAGCGTCGAACAGGCGGCCCATGCTGGAAGTGAGCGGGCAGTTGAGGCCAGCCTCTATCATGCGTTCCACCGTAGCCAGCCGGGCGGCCGGGACGTTTGCGAAAATTTTGCCGGCCTCTTTTTTCCAGCCGGGGCCGAGCGCGGCCTTTACCAGCGCGAGCGCCGGGCGCCAGATCTCCAGCGCCCCTATATCGCCGCCGGGCAGGGGGAAGTATTTAAGGTGCCCGGCGCGGCGCCAGGTCTTGCCCTGGAAAACCAGGAATTCCGAGCCCCAGATCTTCCCGTCGGTGCCGTAGCCGGTGCCGTCCAGCGCGACTCCGAGAAAAGCGCCCCCCACGCCGTGCTCGGCGGCCACGCCCAGGGCGTGGGCCGCGTGGTGCTGCACCGCCAGTTTTCTGCCGGGCAGGCCGCGCGCCAGCGCGGTGGAGGCGTAATCGGGGTGCAGGTCGTGGACTACCGTGCCGGGCGAGACTTTAAGGAGCCCGCGCAGCTTGGAGAGCGTCTCCCTGAAAAAGTCCTGGTTCTTCGGTTCCGAGAGATCTCCTATATGCTGGGAAAGGAAAGCCTCGCTCCCGCGCGTCAGGCAGAAAGTGTTCTTCAGGTCTCCCCCGCAGGCCAGGACGGCCTTGCCGCCCGACGGCAGTTTTACTGCGGAAGGCACATAACCGCGCGCGCGGCGGGCCAGGCGCAGGGAGCCTGCGGCCTCGAAAGCCACGCTGTCGTCTATCCTGTTATGGATGGGCCTGTCGTGGTGCAGGGTGAACGCCGCCACGCCCGAAAGCCGCGCCGCCGTCTCGTCCGAGCTCTTGCAGATAGGCTCGTCGCGGAAATTGCCGGAGGTCATTACCAGCGGGCCGGAGAAACCTTTCTTCGCCAGTACGGCGAAGAGAGCCGCGTGCAGCGGGGTATAGGGCAGCATTACGCCCAGCCGGGAGAGGCCGGGGGCGACGCCGGGAAAAGCTCGGGGCTTAAGCCGGCGCAGCATTACCACGGGCGCCGCCGGGGAGGCGAGGGCCGCGGCTTCGAGTTTTGAAACGGCGCAGAAGGAGCGCGCCGCGGCCAGGGAAGGCAGCATGACCGCGAAAGGTTTATGGGGCCTGCCTTTGGCCCGGCGCAGGCGCGCCACGGCCGCGCCCCCGTCGGCGCGGCAGGCCAGGTGGAAACCGCCAAGGCTCTGCAGGGCGCCTATCCGGCCGGAGAGCAACAGGGCCGCAGTGCGCTCCAGCGCGGCGGCGCCTTTATAACTTTTGCCGCCGGCGGCCAGCGTTACCGCCGGGCCGCAGACGGGGCAGGCGTTGGGCTGCGCGTGGAAGCGCCGGTCCAGCGGGTCGCGGTATTCCCGCAGGCAGTCCGGGCACATCTTAAAGCCGGCCATGGTGGTGGCGGGGCGGTCGTAGGGCACGCTTTTAACTATGGTGAAGCGCGGGCCGCAATTGGTGCAGTTGGTGAAAGGGTAGAGATGGCGCCTGTCCGACGGGGTGCTCAGTTCGCGCCGGCAGTCGGGGCAGAGGGCGAGGTCGGCCGGGATGATGGCGGCAGCCGCGGCACCCCCCCCGCTCTTGGAGATGGCGAAGCCCTTCCCGCCCGAAGGCGGCAGGGCGCTTGAGAGAACAGAATCCACGCGGGCGGCGGCGGGGCGGCGGCGGGAGATATCATTTATAAAGGCGGCCACCGCGGGCCCGGGGCCTTCGGCCTCTATGGTAACTCCGGCGGCGTCGTTCCTGACCCAGCCGGAGAGCGCGTATTCGGCGGCGAGCTTGTAGATGTGCGGGCGGAAACCCACGCCCTGCACCACGCCTTTGACGAGTATTTTTTTTCTGACGAGAGCAGCCATGTTATTTGCCGGTGACGACTTGCCCTTTGGCGTAATCCAGCTCGCTGCCGAACATACTGTGCGGCACCAGGTACACGGCCATAGTAACGACGAAGGCCAGCAGCACCCAGCGCCGGGCGGGGCGCGCCTTGAGCACGGCCCACAGCGCCGGCAGCCAGGCCAGCAGCATCAGCAGGGTCTTGTTATCGGTAAGGTCGTAGCCGAAAGGAAAGCCGGTCCAGGCCTGGCCGAAGGCGTAATGCTGCACTATCGGGCCGAAGACGAAGCCGCCCAGCAGCAGGAAGCCCAGATTTATAACTACGGCGTGTTTAAGCGGCGTCTGTTCCGCCAGCGCGGTGAGGGCTATCCTGACCGAGAAGAACATGAAGAGGAAGAGGAAGATTATATGCGGGATAAGCGCCCAGGCCGGCACCGGCCCCTTGAAGCGCGTCACCACCGGCCCGCGCGATAGTCCGTACTCGCCAGACGGGTGTTTGGCATAGACGCGGTATGCCAGCTTGCCGGCCGGCGGCTGCGACGGCAGCCGGGCGCTGAGTTCACCTTCTTTAAACTCCATCGGCAGCACCTGCACCGGGTCCTCGGTCTTGTAGCGCCGCCACACCACGCGTCCCTCCAGCGGGCCCTTGTAAAGGATGCGGACAACGCAGTCGTCGGCGCCGGTGGTGCAGCTGCGCGGCAGCCGGTAGGAAGTTATCCCCGTACCGTCCACCTCTCCGCCCTTAATGGGATAGGTGGGCCCGGTCTTGCGCTGGTAAACGGCGAACGACGCCGTAATAAGGAAGCTCAATATCCAGAATAAGGTTTTTTTCATGTCAGCAGATGCGCGGCAGCTGCTCGCCTTCGAGCATCAGCAGCACCCGCGCGCCGCCGATAGCCGTTACCAGGCGCACCTGCGGCTTCTTTTCCTTTAACATGCGGCCCACTACCACCGCATTGCGGCCGTAGCGGTGCGCGCGCAGGGCCTGCAGCGCCCGGGGCGCCGCCGACGGGGCGCAGAAAACGGCGATCTTGCCCTCGTTGGCCACGTAGAGCGGGTCCAGGCCCAGCAGGGCGCAGGCGTTGCGGGAGGCCGGGGAAACCGGGACCGAATTTTCTTCCAGCTCGGCCGTAAGGCCGCAGGCGCCGGACACTTCGTTGAGCACGGTAGCCAGGCCGCCGCGCGTAATGTCGCGCATGGCCCTCACGCCGGGCGCGCGCAGCAGGCCCTCTATCATGCCGTTGAGCGGGGCGGCGTCGCTCTTTATGCCGCCCTGCAGGCCCAGGCGGTCGCGGGCATTCATCACGGCCACGCCGTGGTCGGCCAGGTTGCCGCTGACAATTATAACGTCCCCGGGCTTTACGGCGGAGGAGGTAAGGCAGCGTCCCTTGGGGATAAGCCCCACGCCCGCCGTATTAATGAAGATACCGTCCGCTTTGCCGCGCTCCACCACCTTGGTGTCGCCGGTGACGATGGAGACGCCCGCCTCGTCGGCGGCGCGCCGCATGGACCTGGTGATGCGCAGCAGCAGGTCGCCGGGGAAACCTTCCTCGAGGATGAACCCGGCCGAAAGGGCGGCGGGCCTGGCGCCTTTTACGGCCAGGTCGTTGACGGTGCCGCAGACGGCCACGCGGCCGATATCCGCGCCGGGGAATTCCACCGGCGTCACGACGTAGGAATCCGTGGTGAAAGCCAGCGTGACGCCCCCCACCTTAACTTCGGCGGAGTCCTCCAGCGGCTTAAGCGACGGGTTGGAGAAACTTTTCAGGAAGACCTGCTCCACCAGGTCGCGGCTGAGGCGCCCGCCGCTGCCGTGACCGAGCACTACTTTAGCTAAAGCCATTATGCCCTCCCCGCCGGCACCCGGGCCGGCCGGTCGAAGATATTCATGAACCCCCTGGCCGCCGGGGACAGCTTGCGGCCGCGGCTGTGGATCAGGTAGATAGGCCGCAGGAAAGGGGCGTCCGAGAACTTGAGCGCGTGCAGGGTAATGCCGTTCTCGTCATCGCGCACCGCCGAGCGGGGCAGGATGGAGACCCCGGCGCCCGAGGCGACGGCCGTCTTTATGGTTTCTATATTATCGAGCTCCATCTTGATGCGCGGCTTTACGCCGTGCCGGCGCAGGAAGGCGTCGATGTAGCGGCGGGACGGGAAGACCCGGTCGAAGAAGATGAACTCCAGCCCTTCAAGCTCCTTGACGCTAACGGTTTTGCGGCCCGCCAGCGGCGAGGCGGAACCGGTTATCAGCACCATCTCGTCCTTGGCCACCGGCAGCATGGCCAGCCCCGCCGCCTTGCGGTAAGGGCAGGCCATAAAGCCGAAATCGGCGCGGCCCGAGGAGATATCGGAGTAGATCTGGGAGAACTGCCGGTACTCCACGCTGATCTTGGTGCCGGGGTTCTTGGCCAGGAACTGGCGGATATAGTTCTGGATGATATAGATGCCGGCGCTGTAGATGGTGGAGATCTTTATCTCGTCGCCCTGCCGCTCCGAGCCGAGCGCCCTGATGCCCTTGAGCGCCCCGTCGTAGACGGCCGTCATCTTGCGGGCGGCGTCGTAGAGCTTCTGGCCGCAGGGAGTAAGCGCTATGCGGCCCGCCTGGCGGTGATAGAGCTTGCACTTGAGCACGAGCTCCAGCTTCTTTATCTGCTGGCTGACCGCCGACTGGGAAACGTAGTTAAGCTCGGCCGTCTTGGAGAAGCTGCCGGTGTCGGAAAGGTCCCGGAAAACCTTGAGGGTTTCTATGTTCATAGTTGTGGAGTTCAGCCGCCGTATTTGAACCAGGCGGCGCAGGCGCCTTCCGAAGACACCATGCACGGCCCTACCGCCGAGGACGGCGTGCAGGCCTTGCCGAACAGCGGGCAGTCCGGCGGCAGGGCTTTGCCCAGCAATATGGCGCCGCAGCGGCAGCCCTTCGGCTCAGGGGCGTCCTCATACGGGATCTTGAAGCGCTTTATCGCGTCGAAGCCGGCGTAAACCCTGGAGAACCCCAGGCCCGTGGCCTTGACCGTGCCGATGGCGCGCCAGGACGCCGCCGTCACGGTGAACACCTCGGAGAGCAGCTTTTGCGCCACGGGGTTGCCGGCGGCGTGCACGACCCGGAAATATTCGTCCTCTACGGAGGGCTTGCCGGAGACGACCTGCCGGAGCAGCATATTGATGCCGGTGAGGATGTCCAGCGGCTCGAAGCCGGTGACCACGCAGGGCACCTTGTACTTCTCAGCCACGAATTTGTAAGGCTCGAGGCCGATGATGGCGCTGACGTGCCCCGGCAGCATGAAGCCGTGGATGCGGTTCTCGGGGTCGGAGAGCAGCAGCTCCAGCGCGGGCGGGACCAGCTTGAAGAAAGCGGTGGAGGAGAAGTTCTTAAGGCCCAGCTTTTTGGCGCGGGCCACCGCGCCGCCGATGACCGGGGCGGTGGTCTCGAACCCCACGCCGATGAACACCACCTGCCGGCCGGGTTCGGCCTGGGCCAGCGCCACGGCGTCCAGCGGGGAATAGACCACGCGCACGTCCGAGCCGCGCTCGCGCATGGCGTGCAGGTCCAGGCCCTTGGAGCCTTTGACCTTGAGCATATCGCCGAAAGTGGTTATGATCACGCCGGGCACCGCCGCCAGGGCGAGGACGCGGTCGATATCCCCCTGCGAGGTCACGCAGACCGGGCAGCCGGGGCCGGACAGCATGCGCAGCTCCTTGGGGAACAGGCGGCGCATGCCGCTGGCGGCTATGGCCATGGTATGCGTGCCGCAGACTTCCATGAAGTTCACGGAGCCGCCTTTCAGGGCGGCGGCCTGCGCGGCCAGGCCGGTCATTTCGGCCAGGGCCGAGGCGGCCAGCGCCTTGTCGCGCCACAGCGGGGAGGAGAAGCGTTCGGCGGGAGAGGCGGTCTTCATGGGTTGTTATGCCCCAGTTCGCCGGAGTAGGCGTCGCCGCCGGTGGTGGCGTAGATCTCCTTGAAGAGCTTCAGGGTCTCCTCCGCCTCTTTGGGATCGAGCACCTGGATGGCGAAACCGGCGTGGACGAGGACGTAGTCGTTCTTCTTGGCGTCGGGCACCAGGTCCAGCGAGACCGCGCGCCTGACGCCGCTGAAGTCCACTTCAGCGTTGCTGTTCTTGAGCGAGATTATTTTTCCGGGGACGGCGAGGCACATAGGTTCTCCAGCTGGAAGTATTAGTTTTGTTAATAGCCGCTGTAGAAATTATACTATTTTGCTTAGACGGGATAGGAGTTGGTCACAGCTCTGCTCGCGGCCGTCGCCGCTCGCAGGCCGCGACCCCGCCTCCCCGCTGCGGACTGCTGTCCTCGCGGGTCCGGCTTTCAACTCCCTGCGCGGGCCATAATTATGGCCCGCTTCCCACGCAAATAAAAAGCCGCAGCTTTTCAGCTGCGGCTTAAATATATGCGCGGGAAGGGAGTTGAACCCATAAGACCTTTCGGTCACACGGTCCTGAGCCGTGCGCGTCTGCCAGTTCCGCCACCCGCGCATTAAAGGGTGAAATATGGTTGGGATAGGATTCGAACCTATGTAGGGCGTAGCCCGACGGTTTTACAGACCGTTGCTTTTGACCGCTCAGCCACCCAACCGAAATAATTTTAAAAAGAACAAAGCAACTTCAGGAAATATAGTATAGCAAAAAGAAGGCGTTGTCTAAAATACCCGTTTTAAAAACCGGCCTCGCCCGCCTCAGAACGGCAGGGCGAAGAAGAAAGTTTCCGGCTTTACCAGCCAGTAGAGGTTGATCACCGCGCCGAGCGCGAGGAAGGGGCCGAACGGCATATGCGACATGCGGTCCGCCCTCTTGAGCAGCACCAGGCTGACGCCGTAGACCGAACCGAAGAAAGAAGCCATGATTATGCCGGAGAAGACGCCCTGCCAGCCGCACAGCGCCCCGATGCCGCCCATCAGGAAGATATCCCCTTCCCCCACCGCGTCCTTCTTGTAAATTTTCTTGCCCAGCAGGGCCAGGGCCCAGATGAAACCCGCGCCGGCGGCCGCGCCCATGCCCGACTGGGCCAGCCGCTCGCCCCAGCCCCCTTCGAAATTGGGATTAAAATAACTCCCGGCCGCGCCCAGCACGAACAGCAGCAGCGAGAAGAAGTCCGAGATCATCATGGTCTCGAAATCCACCACGCTCACTATGATAAGCGCGTAGACGGCCAGCAGGCAGACCGCCAGCCAGACCGGGTCCCCCCACCACCGGGCGGTGAACAGGGCGGTAAGCAGGCCCGTGGCGAGCTCCACTACGGGGTATTTGACCGAGATAGGCTCGCCGCAGGCCCGGCAGCGGCCGCCGAGCAGCAGGAAGCTGACCAGCGGCACGTTGTCGTAGGCTTTTATGGGCTCCAGGCATTTAGGACAGCGCGAGGCGGGCCACATGACGGATTCGCCCTTGGGCAGCCGGGCGATGCAGACGTTGAGGAAGCTGCCGAGTATAAGCCCAAGGCAGAAGGCGGTAAAGACGATCAGCATGCGCTATATTCTACAAATAAAAAAACCCCGCGCGGTTAAGCGCGGGGTTCTTTTATGAGACCTTCTCTATTAGAAGTTGGTCCAAGGGCCGAAGACAGCGTCGCTGCCCTGGCTCTTTATGTCTTCATGGATACAGTTGGCCATGAAGGAACCCCATATGGAGGATACGGCAGGGGAGTTGAAGTACACCCAGCCGCCGCCACCGGTGCCCAGCGGGGCCTCGGGGGTACCGCCCGCGGCGGTGGTCGTGTCGAACGCGCCGGCAGTGGTCATGGACGACACCGTCGTGACTACGCGGTTGTCGGAGTGCCCGGTGGTCGGCAGCTTGGCCACGGGGATCTCGTTGATGTACTTGGCGTTCTGGATCAGGATAGCGAGGTTGTCGGCCGGGAACCAGCCTTCGTTGTCGCCGTAATACACCTGGAGCGCGCTGCGGACCGAGGAGAGAGCGCCCTTCGTGGCGCCTTCCTTGGACTTGTTGATCAGGTCAGCGAATTTCGGTATGGCGATGGCAGCCAGAATACCGATAATCGCGACTACGATCATCAGCTCGATCAGGGTGAAGCCTTTCTTTATGTTCTTCATGCGTTTTACTTCCTCCTTAACGTTTGCCCCCCATGGATGATATATAGATAATGCCTCAGGGGTTCTCTAAAATCTACATAATACGCGTTTCGTTGTCAACAAAAAATCCCCTTAATTAAGGGGATTAAACAATAGCAGGAAAAGATTCGAATCCCTGCGCGAGCCATCATTATGGCTCGCTTCCTCTCCTCCGCTTTGAAAAAAACCCGCCTTTGCGGGTTTTTTTCAAAGCTACGGAGAGGAAGGGATTCGAACCCTTGATACCCTTACGAGTATACAGACTTTCCAGGTCTGCGCCTTCAACCGCTCGGCCACCTCTCCAGTTACCCGTCCCTCATTCGGACGTCGTTTGATAATTTTAGGATATTTGATAAGATGAACACAATGGCGAAAGAAGAAAAGAAGGATAAGATAGAGACCGTGGCCACCAACCGCA
>Ga0209212_1001076_pt1 | contig 46639 bp, 50 predicted proteins | sample RifGroC2_FD_183996 | JGI IMG/M metagenome (GOLD analysis project Ga0209212, IMG submission 183996) | Groundwater microbial communities from Rifle, Colorado, USA - Groundwater C2 (SPAdes) (version 2) | ecosystem: Environmental > Aquatic > Deep subsurface > Groundwater | place: Rifle, Colorado... | reverse complement strand
GTTTGGCAAAAATATTTTCAATCCCGCCGTATTTTTTTATCAGCTCGGTGGCGCTTTTTTCTCCTATGCCTTTGACGCCGATGATATTGTCCGAGGGGTCGCCTTTGAGAGCCTTGTAATCAACAATTCTTTCCGGTCCAAAGCCATATCTTTCGTTCACCGCTTTTTCATCGTAAATAATCGTATCGTTGATGCCCTTCTTCAGCGTATAAACCACAACATTGTCGCCTTTTACCAATTGTAAAGTATCCATATCGCCGGAAGCCACAATAGTTTTGACTTTTGACTTTTGACTTTTGACTTTTTCTACAATTGTTCCCAACACGTCATCCGCCTCAAAACCCTCCACGCTGTAAACTGGAATATTAAAAGCTTTCAAAATATCGTGAGATCGATTTATTTGTTTGGCCAAACTGTCATCCATTTTCGCCCGACCGGCTTTGTACTTATCGTAAGCGATGTGCCTGAAAGTCGGCTTAGGCAAGTCGTAAGCGGCGGCGATAAAATCAGGCTTCAATTCGCGGATAACTTTGATAAGCAAGGCGGTGAAACCGTAAAGCGCTCCGGTCGGCTCGCCCTTGGGCGAAGTAAAATCAGGAAGCGCGTGGAACGCCCTATGCAATATCGCGTGCGCGTCCAAAAGAACGAGAATTTTTCGGTTGGATTCAGACATTAACTCAATTCTACCACAATTTAATTATTCTTTAACCGTGAAACGACCCTGAAAACCTAATCGTAACAATTTTTTCAACAGCCAAATGTTACCAATTTTCTGCTCCAGCATTTTTTAGGTAACATTTAAAACGACTTCTCTTTTGTCGCCATTCAAGTGCTTGAAATTTATTTTTACGCAACTCTTCGGCAAAATGTTTTCTATCTTGTCCGCCCATTCCGCCAGAACGATATTTTTCGGATTGGAAATTATTTCTTCCCAGCCCAGATTTAGAATTTCTTTTTCGCTGTTGATTCTATAAACGTCAAAATGATAAAAATTTTCAAAACCTTTTTCCCGCCATTTTTTATTTTCCCTGCCCGCCGATGAGGCGGGTATTTTTGATTTTCTAAAAATTATAAATGTCGGGCTCTTGATTTTCTCTTTCACGCCCAGCGCTTCCGCAAGCGCCTGAGCAAATGTTGTCTTCCCGCTTCCTAAATCACCATACAAAGCCAAAACCAAAGCGTCGTTTTCTGTCCGCCTTTCAGTCAAAATTTCTTTGGCCAAATCACGCGCGAATTTTCTTGACTCTTCCGGATTGTTGGAAACAAACTTTTTCATAAAAATTTATAAGTATTATCGTTTTTTCTTTTTTGACAAAACATCATTCAGCGGCATTCCCCCTTTTTTAATCTTTGTAAAATCAACAACTTTTTCCCACACCCCCTCATCGCCCCACACATCCAACGGAGCCAATCTGAAAACAGGTTTTGACTTTCTCACCACAACAAAAGATTTCCCTTTTTCAATTTGAGAAATATAATTATCCATATTTTCCCTTAAATCTTTAAGCCCTATTATTGAATTTTTCATAATAAATCAAGTTTATCTTAAGATAAACTTGCCGTCAATCAGTCGGCAATTTAAATACAACAAAAGGCAGATACAAAATAGCCTTTTATTGCGACTATTTTATTCTTTTCTTAATACATAATCCATAATCAGGCCGGCGACATTTCTGGGCGTGCCGGTAACTGGATAATGGTGCATATCAATGTAAGGCAAGGAATTGGCTTCCAAGACGGCGCATTCCTGCTGATGATACGGCCGGGAAATATCTTGGCAGATAAAATCCAGGCCGATAAGAGGAGCGCCGCAAAGGCGGGAAATTTTTTCAAAAAGCGCGATATTGTCCGGATGAACTTCATCGGTTTTATCGTGGATATCCGCGCCGCATTTCAAAATAATTTTATTATGCAAATACGTTTTTGTTCCTTTCAATAAAACGCTTTCAATGGTCAACCCCCGCTTTGCCAAAAAAACCGACGTGTTTTTATCTATAATAATTTTATGCAAAGTAAAGTTTTTCTGATGAGCCTCTCCGCGCCACGGATGCCTGTTTTTTATTTCAACCAGTTCCGCAATAGTATGCACTCCGTCGCCTATGACATTGGGCGCCTCCCGCATACAACATCCCGCCATTTCGTGATTAACCAAGGTAATGCGGTGCGTCTGCCCTCCGATAAATTTTTCCACGATAAAATGCGGATTGATTATTTGAGCGACGCAAATCGCTTTTTTCAAATCGGCCTCGTTTTGGATGTCGCAAGTAATGTGCTTGCTCAATGAACTGTTGTTCGGTTTGACCGCCAAAGGAAATCCCAATTTCTTGGCGTAAGCGAGCGCCGGTTTAATGTTGCAAAAACGCTCGCCTTCCGCGCGTGGCAGATTGGCGGATTGCAAAATTCGCTTAAACTTAAACTTGTCGTCAAAATCTGTCTTGGCGATTTTCGCTATTTCTTCAGTCGGCAAAACTTCAAAAAGCACTTTTTTGTTTTTTATTTTTAGGGAGAAAAATTTAGTGGTCTCTTTGCCTAAAAATTTAAAAGATTTGACGATAATTCCCCTTTTGGCGGCTTCTCTTACGACAACAAGCGTTCTGTTGGACAATGTTTTGTCGTCGTCCGCGATATCGGCTTCTTTCAATACCCTAACGGCCAGAAGCGTCCTAAATAAATTATATAAAATAATTTTATGGACAATGAAAAGAAGTTTTGGAAATTTATTTTCCAACAAATTCTTCGCAGGCGTTAAAATCCGTTCTAGCGGAAACAAAAAACTTCCCGCCCGTTCCCTTAAATGCCACGGGTGGCTGGCTACAGGGTCGCAATGCCGGCAAATTTTTCTGGGCATTCTTTTATTATAGTTGAATCAAATTCCAAGTCATGCTAGGAATGGAGCATAAACGCTTTATGACTCCCCTTCAAGAAGAAAAAATCAGAAAAGTTTGCGCCGACAACGGGTCTTTTGCCGTTGTCTCAAACAATGAAGCGCCGGAAGAAACTTATTTGGCCAAAGAAGCTCTGGTCGCGGCAATCAGAAACGCCGGACTGCCGGTTCATTCATATCCTGAAAGGCAAAAAGATTTTGTGGAAAAATGGCTGGCCGTTCTTCCTCCCGCGAACAGCAACCCCTTAACTTTCTCCACTTCCATATTGATACCAAAAAATAAAGTGGAAACAAAAGAAATATCTTACACCGAGGACGACCGTTACGTGAGCATCAACATCAGCGCCGGCAAAGAAGAAATCTCCAAAGAAAATGTCGTTTTCAAAACTTCGCCGGCAAGAGTTGACGCCATTTTTTTCTTCCCGCCGTTCGGCCAAGAAAACAAGGACGGCAAACTGCCGGAAGAAATATCCAAGAAAATAACCGCCGCGGAGCCGGACAACATAATAACCATTTCCTCCGGCATTGACGATGAAACTCTAGCGGAAAAAGTTTTTTCCATAATAAATATAATTGAATCAAGCGGAGATATTTCCACAAAAAAATCCCCCGTTCCCGACCTTGTCTTGGCCGCTCTTATGGTTGAAACGGACCAGTTCCAAAAAAACACCGGCGCGGAAACTTTGACGCTGGCTTCGTCGCTTCTGAAACTGGGCGCGGATAAAGAAAAAATTGCCGGCCTTTTAAGCGACAAAAGCCCGTCTTTTGTCAGATTGCTCGGCCGCACGCTGGCCAGAAGTTACCCGAACGAATCGCTCAAAAGCATATGGACATTTGTCGCCGAACAAGACTTGGAAAAAACCGGCAATGAGCCGACGCCGGCGCTTTTTGGCAAGATAATGAAAAAAATAAAAAATCTTCTGGAGCCTCGCTCGTTTTTTGTCTTGATTTGGCAATCAAAACAAGAAGTTTGGGCGATGGTTTCTGTCTCGTCGAAAATAAGCGGAGAAATAACGGCAAGGGTTGCCGCCTCCCTCTCGGCCAAAAAAAATCCGCCGTCCGGCGGAGGTAATTTAATCTCCGGCCCGTACAAAAATTTTTCCGAAGCGGAACTTAAAATCCAAAGCGTGTTGAAAGAAGTCGCGTAAAAGGATAAAATAACAAAACCAATGGCATTGCTTAACGACGACAAAAATAAAGAGCAAATAGAAAGTATGAGAAAGAGCGAGGCCGAAGATTTGGCCAAACTCCTGTCGCAAAAATACAGCTTGCCTTATCTTGACCTTTCCCGGATGACCATAGACATAGACGCCCTTAAAATTCTGGCCGAAGAAGAAGCCCGGCTCGGCAAGCTGGCCGTTTTCCAAAAAGTTGGCCAAAAGCTCCAAGTGGCCATAGAAAGCCCCAATCCGGAAACAACCCAAAGAATGTTAAGAAGCCTCCAAGAAAAAGGCTACAAAATAAACACCTTTTTGGTTTCCGAAGAAAGCTTGTCCCGAGCCTGGAAACGATACGGCGAAGTGCCGGAATACGAAGAAACGCAAAGGGGCGTTATAGATGTTTCTTCCGAGAAACTGGATGAATTTTTAAAGCAGACTTCCACCATAGAAGAATTGAAAAACTTGTTCGTCTCCTCATCCGCCACCCAGAAAAACCGGAAAATTTCCGAAGTGCTGGAGATAATTTTGGCCGGAGCCTTAAGCGCCGACGCCTCCGACATCCACATAGAACCGCAAGATGACCAAGTCCGTCTTCGTTTCCGGCTAGACGGAGTGCTTCACGACATTTTGCTGTTTGATTACAAAATTTATAACCTCCTTCTTTCCAGAATAAAACTTGTTTCCGGCTTGAAACTGAATGTCCGCAACCAAGCTCAAGACGGCCGTTTCAGCATAAAAGTAAAAGAGGAAGAAATAGCCGTCAGAACTTCGGTCATTCCGGAAGCTTACGGCGAATCAATCGTCCTAAGAATCCTTAACCCGAAATCAATATCTATAACTTTTGAGGAGCTCGGGATAGACAAAAACTTGATGGCTATTTTGGAAAAAGAATTAAGCAAGCCCAACGGCATGATTTTGACCACCGGCCCGACCGGTTCGGGCAAGACCACCACTCTTTACGCTTTTTTGAGAAAAATTTACACGCCGGAGACCAAAATCATCACTCTGGAAGACCCGGTGGAATACCATCTCCCCAACATCGTCCAGACTCAAGTGGAAGAAGCCATCGGCTACTCCTTTTCTGCCGGGCTTCGCTCCATTTTAAGGCAGGACCCGGATATTATAATGGTCGGCGAAATCCGCGATTTGGAAACGGCCAAAACCGCCATCAATTCCGCTTTGACCGGCCATCTCGTTTTGTCCACCCTGCACACTAACAACGCCGCCGGCACCATCCCCCGCTTGATAGACCTTGGAGTCAACCCGACCAGTATCGCTCCGGCCGTGAACATCTCTATGGCCCAAAGACTGGTAAGAAAACTCTGCGATAAATGCAAAGAAAAACAGCCGGCTTCGGAACTGGAAGCGGCCGCCGTCAAAAAAGTGATTGCGACTTTTCCCAAAGAAAGAAGCAAACCGGACACGGAAAATATATTTGTCTGGAAAGCGAAAGGCTGCAAATTTTGCAACAACCTCGGCTACAAAGGAAGAATCGGCATTTACGAAGCGATATTGATAGACGAGGAAGTGGAACCTCTTATCCTCCTTAACCCCACCGAAACGGAAATCCTGAAAAAATCGGAAAAACAAGGCATCTTGAATATGAAGCAAGACGGTATCTTGAAAGTCCTAAACGGAACGACTTCGCTGGATGAACTGCAAAGAGTGATTGAACTTTAAAAAATCTGCCCTATAAATCTATAAGCAACTTCTTTTAATATGCGTACTAAAAGCTTAGAATAACTTCTAAGGATGGCCCCAGGAATTCCGCCGAAGCGGGACACCAAAGCGTCCTTTGACGATATTCCGTAAATCCCGTTTTAGCGGGACCGTTGCTTAGAGTTTTATAGGGCAGATTTATCCCGTTGCTAGCGGGATTTGCCCGCTTCGCCACAGCTTCAGCGAGGCGAGCCAAAAACTCTTTGTTTTTATTAATTTTTTAAATACTAGCAAATAATAACACAAATGTCAAGCCCCCAGAACAATAATACCAACAATGTCAAATCCGCCGCTTCTTTGGATAAAGCCCTGGATCAGACCTTGCGGCCGCAAAAATGGGACGAGTACATCGGTCAAGAGATGATAAAAAAGAACCTCCGCATCCTTATTCAAGCCGCTTCCGAGCGAAAAGAGAGCATAGAGCATCTGCTTTTTTACGGCCCGGCCGGATTGGGCAAAACCACCCTCGCTCTCCTGATAGCCAAAGAGCTGGGGGCGCAGATAAAGACCACTTCCGGCCCGGCCATAGAGCGCGTGGGCGACTTGGCTTCCATTCTCACCAATCTTTCTCCGGGCGACATCCTTTTCATAGACGAAGTCCACCGGCTGAACAAAACCATTGAAGAAGTCCTTTACCCGGCGATGGAATCAAGGTCTCTGGATATCATCATCGGCAAAGGCCCGTCGGCGCGAAGCATTCAACTGGAGCTTCCGCCGTTTACCCTTATCGCCGCCACCACCCGGGTGGCTATGCTCTCTTCCCCGCTCCGGTCGCGGTTTTCCGGCGGGACTTTCCGGCTGGAATTTTACACTAACGAAGAAGTGAAAAAAATAATCACCCGCTCGGCCGGCATTTTGGGAATGGAAATTTCCGGCGATTCAGCCGAAGAGATAGCCAAAAGAAGCCGTTACACTCCTAGAATCGCCAACCATTTTCTGAAAAGATGCCGCGATTTCGCCCAAGTGCACGGAAGTGGCGGGATAGACATCAATTTCGCTAAAAAAGCCCTAGACTTGATGGAAATAGACGAGCTGGGACTCAACAACCACGACCGGCGAATTTTAAACATTTTGATAGAAAAATTCAAAGGCGGTCCTGTCGGTCTGCAAACACTAGCCGCCGCCACATCCGAAGACGAGGCGACCATAGAAGATGTTTACGAGCCATTTTTGCTCCAACTGGGATTTATAGAACGCACCCCCCGCGGCCGCATTGCCACCGAAAACGCCTACAAACATCTCGGCCAATCCCAAATCCAAAAAAATCTGCTATAACTCCCCAAACGACATCGTAAGTCGTTTGAAATAAATGTACACACTCTGTAGCGATCGCATTTTTTCGTGTACATTTTTTATTTTACATTTTTCGTTTTTAGTTTTAGACTTTTAAAATGGCCGGACATAACAAATGGACGCAGATTAAAAGACAAAAGGCGGTAACCGACTCAAAAAAGAGCAAGGTTTTTTCCAAATGCTCCAAAATTATCGCCGTGGCGGCAAGATACGGCGCCGACCCGGCGACAAACCTTGAATTGAGGACGGCGATAGAAAAAGCCAAAGCGGAAAATATGCCTTTGGATAACATTGAAAGAGCCATTGCCAAAGGTTCCGGCAAGGGAGAAGGCGGCCAACTGGAAAGCGCCAGATATGAAGCTTACGGGCCGGGCGGCGCGGCAATTATCATTGATGTCATCACCGACAGCAAAAACAGAACGGTGGCTGAAATCAAACACTTGCTTGCCGAACACAACGCCAAATTCGCCGAACAAGGCTCGGTTTTGTGGGCCTTTGATTTTTCCGGCGAGAAGCCGTCGCCGAAAATAACCGTTGATATATCCTCTTCTGATAAAGAAGCGCTGAGTAAGTTAATTGAAATACTGTCTGATAATGATGATGTGCAAGAAATATATAGCAACGCAAAATAATTTTTAATTTTGATATTTAAACTTTTAATTTATGTTAATTCTTGGCATTGATCCCGGTTTTGAGCGAATGGGCTGCGCGGTTTTGGAAAAGTCGCCCGGCGGAGAAAAACTAATCTATTCCACTTGCCTTATTTCATCAAGAAGCGACGCCCACGAAAAAAGGCTTCTTGTTTTAGCTGAAGGATTGAAAAAAATAATAAAAAAATTCAAGCCGGACACGATGGCCATAGAAAAACTTTTTTTCACCGCCAATCAAAAAACGGCGCTGAAAGTGGCGGAAGCCCGGGGCGTCGCCCTTCTTTTAGCCGCTGAAAATGATTTAAAAGTGCTGGAATTCACCCCACTGGAGGTAAAAATGGCCATGACCGGCTACGGCCGGGCCGAAAAAGACCAAGTTAGAAAAATGGTATTGGCTATGCTTAAAATAAACACAGACAAAAAATTCGCCTCTTCGTCGGGCAAGTTGGACGATGAAATTGACGCCATCGCCATAGCTTTGGCTTGCCCTGTTAAAAATTATCCACAGTAGGCGCTTGCAGTCTATTTACAAAATTTTTATACTTGCTACAAATATAGCGTCGAAGTTTTATTTAATAAATAATATAATAAATATGGACGATTTAATAAGAGCCAGCGCTTTGACAATAAACGAGGAAGATGTAAGCGAAGAAGATTTTGACGAAAACATTGATTCGGAAAAATCTGTCGATGATGCGGATGAAGATATTGATATGACCAGTTGGGAAAACTAATCTGCCAGCTGGCGGAAAAACACCAAACGACTTACGAAGTCGTTTGGTGTTTTTTTTATTTAGTTTTTTTGATACAATACCGTTATTATGTCCAAAAAACAAAAGAGCCGGCCCGCCGAAGAGGCGGGAAAGAAACTTTTCAAAATACTCGTCGGAGTATTCTCTTTTTTGCTGGCCGTTTTTATTTTCACCGGAACGGTCATCGCCTTCTGGATAGCTACTTTAAAGATTCCCGACGCCGGTTCTTTAAACGACCTCAAAGTCGCCCAATCCACGAAAATCTACGACCGGACGGGCAAAATAATTCTCTGGGACATCCACAGCGACATCCAAAGAACAGTGGTGCCTCTGGCCGACATTTCCCGCCATATCAAAAACGCCACTATCGCCATAGAAGATTCTTCTTTCTATCAGCATAAAGGTATTGATGTTTCCGGCATTTTCAGGGCGACTTTGGTCAATCTCAAATCGGGCAAATTAAGCCAGGGCGGCTCCACCATCAGCCAGCAGTTGGTCAAAAACACCCTTTTAACCACCGACAAGACTTTCGCTCGAAAAATAAAAGAAATAATTTTGACGCTGAAAATTGAGAAAAAACTTTCCAAAGACAAGATATTGGAGCTTTATCTGAACGCCGTTCCCTACGGCGGAAGCAATTACGGCATTGAGTCGGCCAGCCGAAACTTTTTCGGCAAAAACGCTTCCGACATCAGCTTGGCCGAAGCCGCTTATCTGGCCAGCCTGACCAAAGCTCCCACTTATTACTCGCCCTACGGCAATCATCAGGAAGAACTGGCCCAAAGAAAAGACTTGGTTTTGAGCAAAATGGCCGGGCTTGGTTTCATCGCTCCCAAAGAAGCCGAGAGCGCCCAAAAAGAAAAAGTTATTTTCCTGAACAAGGGGCAAAATTCCGTCAAGGCGCCTCACTTCTCCGTCTACATCCGGTCGTATCTGGAAGAAAAATACGGAAAAGATGTCGTAGAGCAGGGCGGATTGAAAGTTACAACGACGATAAATTACCCTTTGCAGGAAAAAGCCGAGCAAATAGCCGCCAAATACGCTAAAGAAAATAAAGAAAAATTCAACGCTTCCAACAACAGTATCGTGGCCATAGACCCAAAAACCGGCCAGATTTTAGTGATGGTCGGTTCTAAAGATTATTTCAACCAAGAAGACCAGGGCAACTTCAATGTGGCCTTGGCCCACAGACAGCCCGGCTCGGCCATCAAGCCGTTCGTCTACGCTACCGCTTTTAAAAAAGGCTTCTCGCCCGACACGACTGTTTTTGATATACAGACCGAATTCAATCCGTCTTGTCTGGATAAGTATGCCGCAACGACAACCTCTTCTTCCTCCTCATCTTCCTCTTCTTCGTCCGCCGAGGAGGATGAGTGTTATATGCCGGAAAACTACGACCACAATTACCGCGGGCCGGTAACTCTGCGCGACGCCCTCGCTCAATCTTTGAATGTCCCGTCCGTGAAAACGCTTTACCTGGCTGGCATCCGCGATTCTTTGAGCTTGATGAAAGATATGGGCATTGATTCTTTGACCGACCCCGACCGCTACGGACTGACTCTGGTTCTTGGCGGCGGCGAAGTCAGTCTCTTGGAAATGACCGGCGCTTACGCCGTTTTCGCCAATAAAGGCATCCGGAATCCGCCCGTCGGCATCTTGAAAGTGGAAGACAAAAGCGGAAATATTTTGGAAGAATACCGCGACGAGTCCAAACAGGTTTTAGACAAAAATATCGCCTTGACCATAAGCGATGTTTTATCCGACAACAAGGCCCGAACGCCGGCCTTCGGCGCCAACTCGCCTTTATACTTCCCCGACCGACCGGTGGCGGCTAAAACTGGCACCACCAACGATTACAAAGACGCTTGGGTGCTCGGCTATACGCCCAGCCTCGCCGTCGGCGCCTGGTTTGGCAACAATGACAACACCCCGATGGAAAAAATGGTGGCCGGATTTATCGTCGCTCCGATGTGGAACGAGTTTTTAAACGAAGCGTTCAAAGACCTGCCCCGAGAAGAATTTGAAAAACCAAAGAAAATAAAAGGCAACAAGCCGTTTTTAAACGGCCAATGGCTGGGCGGACAGACTTATCTTGTGGATAAAATTTCCGGCAAGCTGGCGACGGAATTCACCCCGCCAGAGCTGGTGGAGGAAAAAGTTTTGACGGAAATTCATTCCATTTTATATTGGCTGGACAAAAATAATCCCAGCGGCGGCAAGCCGGTCAATCCGGAAAACGACTCCCAGTTTAGGATGTGGGAAATTCCGGTCCGAAGATGGGCGGAAAGCGCCAACATCAAAGACCAGACGGAAAACGACATTCCAAAAGAAAACGACGATGTCCACAAGCCGGAATACGCCCCCGTTCTCAAAATTGAATCGCCCAAAGAAAACCAGATTTACGCTTCCACAAGCGACATAACCATAAAGTTTTCTTCCAAAACCGGAAAGTTCCCTCTCGGCCAGGCCGACCTGTATTTCAACAACAACTATCTCGGCTCGCTAAGCCAAGAGCCATATATTTTCACTTTCACGCCAAACGACTTACGAAGTCGTTTGGAGAATTCGGAGATAAAGATAATAGCCTATGATAAGGTCAGGAATAAGAGCGAGACCGTAATACCAGTAAAAATTTCTAATTTCTAATTGACCTAATTTCTAATTAAATCCCAGTCCTTAAATCTCAATTAAAGTTACTTTTCTTTAATTTTATTTACGATTGCGTTGAAAATTAAATTTAATTCCTTTGCTTCCTGCCAAATAATCCTTGCTTCTTCTTTTGCTTCAGGAAACGCTACGGCTATCATTCTTAGCCAGTGTTTTGTTTCTCTTGCTTCTTTCTTGCAGATGCCTATTTTGTGTTTAAAATCTTTTTTTGATTCAGCGTCGTCGGCTTCAGAATAATTAGCGCCAACGCTTGTCCCCGCTCTTATCAATTGCGATATTAAAGGCCTTGAAACAGAGTCTTCTGTAATTTTTCTGGAAAACCTGATGACGCATTCGCCAAACTTTGCCGTTCTGTCCTCTAGATCATATTTCTTGGAATTTGTTTCATTGTTCATTGTGATTTGATTAGAAATTAGAAATTCGTCATTAGAAATTCCTCGTTTTTGCTTCAAAAACTTAAGAACCCTCCTCCTGAAATACCGATGAGAGACGGGAACGAGTTGGCTAATGCGGTGTAAAGAGTGTTGATGGCCGAAAGGAACGGCGAAACGAAAGTGTCAGTAGAAGTGAAAATTGTCCGGTATTGCAAGTAACGGTTGTTGGAGGAGGTGATGGCGGAAGATGAGGAAGCGGTCAGGTAATTGGTGTTGTAGCGGAAGTCGTCTAGGTAGATGGTGCGACCGCCGGCGCCGTTGGTGGGACGCAAAGTGAGATTGGTAATGGCATCTCTGGTGGTGGTGGCGGCGCCGGTGATGTCAAAGTATTCTCTTTGCCATTTGAAAACGGTGGCGTTGGGCGAGTAGCCGTTGCCGGAGGGGAAGGTGGAGCCGGAGTCCCAAGACGGAACGGTGATGGCTCCTGTGGAAGTGTTGATGGCGTTGACTGTCCCCTGCGCCGAGTATTCCGTCCCTCCCAGATTTTCTTTGATTATTATTTTGTCGCCGAGATAGATGCCCGATGTCGTGGCAGACAATCCAGAAGTGGTGGCGGTAAGGGAGAAATTATAATCAGTGCTGTTGGAAATAAGGTCGGAGGGTTGCAAAGTGGCTCCGAAGTCTATGGTGATGGGATGAGAACGCAAACCGTATTCGTATGCTTGGCGGATTTGGTCGGGGGTAAGGGCGGTGCCTTTGATGATGCGGTACTCATCTATGTTGCCGTTGTGTGGATTAACTCCGTTGTTTGCAGCTCCAATAGTTAACGCGTAACCATTATTTGTCATATCTATGTCAGTAAAAGTTCCTTGACTTACACCATTTACATATATAGTCACAACAGATCCAGATCTTACTAAGGCAACATGGTACCAAACATTAACCGAGGGTGTCCATGACACCTGTGCTCCTTCTGCGCCATGCGCCAATAACTGCCAAACGTTTGTAGAATTTTTATATCTAAGCTCCCACCCATCGGTTTGTGTCCCATTTTCTACCATTGCAAAAGTGACGGTACCTCCCAAACTAGCCCATCTTGTCCAAAAATCAATCGTATAATTTCCTCCGCCCGCAGTCCCTAAACTCCAATCACTTGAATTTGCCAAACTCAAATAATCCCCCGTGCCGTCAAAATACATACTGTTCCCTATTTTTCCCCCTCCCGCCGTTCGGGCGTTGCCGTTGGCAGTGATGGTTTTGCCGGAGAAGCTGGAGTCCTTGATGCTCGTGGAAGAAGCAATCTCGTCGCCTTTGATGTAGAGGACGGTGGTGGTGGAAAGGGCGAGGGTGCTACTGGCTAATTCATAATTGGCAAAGTCGCTTTCGCCGAGCATGGCTTCCAGGAACGTTCCGGTCCTGTCCGCCGCAATCCAAAACGGCAGTTTTGTTTGGGCGGACAGATCAACTGCCGAAACTTGCCTCGTCAAATGATGATTCGCCCCCATTCTGTAAGTTTCGGCGATTTCGTCGGGGGAAAGCGCGCGGCCTTTGAGAAAACGCACTTCATCCATTGTGCCATCAAGAATATTAGAAGAATCACTACCGGCGCCAATTTTGGGATAACTTGCTGAATTATATATTGTATTTGAGCCAATATTATAAGTAGCCCCTAGCTGAATACCGTCCGCAAAAAGATACAAATTGCTTCCGTTTCTTGTAACTGTAATATGGTGCCAAACACCAATACTTGGCGTCCATGAGCGAGAAACTTCCGTGTCTGATGATCCGTCAGTTGTAAAATTAAAAGTTATACTATTACTACTTGTCATGTATAATGCCCAGGATTTATTCCCAGTCCATGGAATAGGTTGGAAAAAAGTAGAATTTGAAACACTTAAAGTGTTAAATTTAACCCAAAAATCTACCGCAAAATCTCCATTGCCAAAATCTAAACTACTATTATCCGCCACTCTTATGTAATCATTAACTGTTCCAAACTTCCTCGCCTTGCCGAAGATGCCGTCCACCACAGTCGTGCCTGTGGTGGTGGCATCGTTGTTATTCGCCGTTTCGTCGTAAAGATAAGTGCCGGTCGTCGTGCCCGTTTCCTCAAAATGCCACAGGGCCACGGTGTTGCCGTCCACTTGCGGAGCGCCGAGTTCTACTTTCATAGAGGCGGTGTTTTCCTGCTTGATGGTTGATTCGTCAAGTTTGTTTATAACTAACCCGTTATTGAGGTAAGCAAGAGTCGGAGCGGTAAAACCAACAGAATGTCTTGTAACGTTTGAGATTCGCATTTCGTCCATCCAGCCATTTATACTGTCCCATGTTATACTTCCATATCCCAAAAAAGAGCTCCCTATGCCGCCAAAACAAGCGCTGGCAGATAAATTTGGGATTACTCCTGTCCCAACCGCAGTATTTACTCCAAGCGTTTGAGAAACTCCATCAATAAATATATAAACATTTGAACCACTCCTTGTCACTTCTAAGTGATGTTTAGTTGTCCCAGGGTTCCAATTGGCAACATAATAATCTAACACGGAAACACCTCCGCTATAAACAACAAAATACAAGTGTCCGTTAGCATGATGTGCAAGGTGAATAAAATTATTTGAATCTACAAATTGTTCGTAAAGAACAGAATAATTATTTACAACATTGTATTTAAAATCAAAATCGATGGTAAAGTTTTGTCCAAAAGCCCAGTCATCGCTATCAGCGACACAAACACCATCACCTGCACCATCAAATACAGCCGAATTGCCCACAAATATGCTTGTGGTGGTTTGTGTAGCCCCGGCAAGCGCCGTAACTGTCTTACCATACACACTACTATCTGTAAAGGTTGTGCCAGAAGCATCATTGTGAAGGAGTAATTTGGTAAGATTGTCACTTCCGATTGTCCAATTCGCTTTGTCGCTGTCCATTGAGAGGAGTTGCGTTTCGCCGGTGGTCGGCTTCCAGGCTTCCCATGTGCCGTCGTTGGGGTCGCTGGTGGCGCCGGTGCGGGTCTGGATTTCTATGTTGCCGGCATTGTAGTTGGAGAGGATTTCGGAGGCGGAAAGGGCGCGGGAGTAGATGCGGGTGGAATCAATGATGCCCGAGAAAAAACTTCCCAAATTCTTGTGAGTTGCGATATAAAGAGCTTCTGTGTCTGAAATATTTGCGCTACTTGTTCCACTCGCTACCAACACTCCATTGACATAAACCTTTACTTGGTCTGTTCCCGTTCCTTCTCTTACAAGAACAAGATAATACCACGCCCCAAATACGGGGTTCCACTTAGCATTGGCTATAACTTGAACATCGTTAATATAAACATTGATATTGCCGGCGTTTGTCATATATATTGTATACCAATCACCACTTGCTCCTTTGGCTCTGTTGATTAGCGGCAATTGAGACGCACCCAGATTTGAAACCATTACCCACAAATCTATGGTAAAATTGCCTGCCCCAAAATCCCACGCCGCATTATCCCCCACGCTCACATAATCATTCGTCCCGTCAAACATCAGCGCGCCGGCTCCCCATTTTTTGTTGTTGGCGGTCCAGCCGGTGGTAGTGGTGGCTTGATCTTGGGAAGCGGTGTAGGAGAAGCCGTTGAGTGTGCCGTCTAAAGCCGCCGTGCCTTCGGCGTTATCGGCGGTGGTGCCGGATGTCTCGTTGAAGTTCCATTGGGCGACGAGACCGCTGGAATTATAGAGAGTTTCGCCGTCGCCGGTTTTTACTCCGCCTTCGGTCCAATTGAGAGTGTCCCATTGAACGCTGGCGGAAGCGTCCAAGACTGGCGAGGTATAAACGGCGTCCGGCCTTCTTGATGCCGCGGCTTTGATTTCTTCGGGGGAAAGCGCCCGGCCTTTGATGATGCGGACACCATCTATTTTTCCATTAAAGTCGTAACTAGAGCCAGCCGCCACCTCACGCCCAATAGAAAACAATCCCGTATAATTCGAGACGGCTACCGCAGTTGTTCCATTTGCCACCGAAACACCATTTTTATAAATATTTATATTGTTACCCTTTCTAACATAGACGACATGATACCATCGACCAGCAACAAATTCAGCCGAGGCACTGATAAATGAATTGGGTGGAATATTCGCAAAAATAGAACCATCAGACTGTATATTTAAACGATGTTGACCAGTAGCGTCAGTCTCGTTTTCAAAAATTGAATATTGCGAACTCGGCAAACTATTTAAATAAATCCATGCTTCCATCGTAAAATCCCCACTCCCAAAATTCCAATCCTCACTATCCGGCATTGTTAAATAATCCCCCGTGCCATCAAACGCCGCCGAGTTGCCTAAACCAAGCTGGGTAACGGCGCTAGTGGTGCTGGCGTTGCCATTGGCGGTGATGACTCTAGTGGTGGAAGCGTAGTCTTTGATGCCAGAAGTGGAGCCGTTGGCTTCGTTGAAGTGGAGCAAGAGGACGGTATAAGGGTCAAGAGTCGCTTCAGGATAGCTGGATTCCAGCTGAACAGCGGTGGTGGAAGCGTTGGCGATTCTGTTGTATTGACCGTTGAACTCGGCGGATTCGTCGTGGGTGATGGTAGGGTCAATGATAACGGGATAAGCGCGGTCTGGGTCATTGAGCCAGTTTGAGTCGGCGATGAGGGTGAGGGTATACAAACCGGTTTCGTAAACCGGTTTTGGGTTTAGGGTTTCTTTGTGATAAAATAATTTCGTCCTGGGCCTGGCTTGGCGCAGAGTCTGGATTGCTACCCATGGCTCTTGGGGTTCGATTCCCCATAGGTCCAGGACTTTTTTGTTATCCACACTATCACTCCATAAGAACTTGACAATGTTTTTAATGCCATTATACTTACTTGCATTGGGTGGCAATCCGGAATTCTGCTCCAAGTTGGAGTCGCCAAAAATCGTCCTTTCGGGGGCGGTTTTTGTTTTTATCGGCTTTATTTCAATACTCACATCATTGGAAATTGTTCCCTTCCCGTCATACATAAACGGCTTGTCTATCTGGAAAAGGTAATTGTTGTTCTGGCTGTAGAAATATATTGACCCGTCTTTTTGCTTGATGGGAATAGCATTGGTTTGCGAGAAAAATTCCCATTTTTCTCGTCCGCCAGAGCTACGGTTTTCCGTTGCGGGCGGAGGTGGGGATTGTAAAACTATTTCTTCTTTCACCTTGAACGACAAGTTCGTTATCTTATAGTTCGCATCAATGTCCTCCGCGATGTTGCGGTAAAAAAGAGTCGGCGTGTTGGGTTCTTTGGAGTTTGTTTCCAAAGAAACAGAAGTGGATGAAGAAACAGCCGTGGCGGTTAAACCGCCACGCAAGATTTTATCCATTGAAAATTCAAGAAAATTGCCGTCTTTCTGGTATCTGACGGTCGGAACATTTGAGCCCTTCTTGCCCAAGTAAGCGGAGGTGCCGTCGCTGTTGGTTTTGGAGTAAAAGTAGTCCGAAGGATTGGCCCAAACGACTTCGTAAGTCGTTTGGGGTTTATTACCGGCTTTTAATTGAGAAAAAACCGCCAAAGTTAAAATCAAAGAGAAAAACAAAATGACAAAATTTCTAGTCTTGATAGTTCTCGCTTTTAAGTTTTGAATTTGACTTGACATTGTTTTTGGTATTGATATACTTCTTTCATAAACGGCTTCGGCCTCGGTCCCGCTTCGGCGGGATCTGACATTTTTAAGGCATCTTACATAAAGATATTATTGACTCTATCAGACTCTTATAGTTTTCTACTTTAATCACTCCGAGTTTTTGATATAATCTTTTGCCGTCAATAAGTCTTAATTGAGAAATAATCGCCACTCTTGGCACACCGTCTCCTATTTCAACTGGAATATAAAATCTGCCTGTTTTTATTTTAGTGCTTAGTGGAATTCCCCAAAAAACTTCGTTGTTGAATTTTTTAAAGACGATAACCGGCCTTGCAAAGTATTCCCCCTTTCCGTCTTGTTCAAAACCAACATTGACGCCAATGGAACACCACCACACCTCGCGTTCATGGAAAAATAATCTCTTTGACGATTTATTTATTTCTGTTTTTGCGTCATGCCATTTTTTAAAATCTTTTTTCATATTTGCATTTATCTAGTTTAAATTATTTTAACAGAAAAAACATAAACAAAACAGCGAGGAAAAACGCAAAGTTATCCACAGTTTTCTAAAACCGACTTCGTAAACCGGTTTTAGGTATGTCATAATAAAAAAATGAGAAAAACGCCTTTTGTCCCGGGAGAATATTATCACATCTACAATAGGACTATTTTGAGCGTTCCTGAATTTAAAGAAAAAAATAATTGCAACCGTTTACTTCAAGCTTTTTTGCTCGCAAATTCCACAAAATCAGGCCAAGCTTTTGAATATCTAAGAAACAACAACAAACCGGTTTACGAAGTCGGTTTTAAGGCATTGCTTAATAATGCCCTTGAAATAGCGCGAAGTGGAGAAAAACTTGTTGATGTTTTATGTTATGCGATTATGCCCGACCATTATCATCTTTTGATCAGAGAAGTAAAAGAAAAAGGCGCCACTGAATTTATAAGAAAAAGCAACATCTCAATCGCTAATTATATAAACAAAACAAAAAACAGGAGGGGGGCTATTTTTGAGGGTCGTTTTAAATCAAAACACATTGATTCAAACGAATATCTCCGTCATCTTTCTTTGTATATCCACCTCAACCCCTTGGATTTTATCGCCGGAAAAGAGTGGCGAGAACATAAATTAGAAAATTTTAATGATTATAAAAATAAACTTTTAAATTATCCATGGTCAAGCTTGAGTTTTTTTCTCAACAATACGCCCAACGACATAATTTCCGGGCATGAAACAATAACCAGCCAATTTAAAAACCGCGACGATTATGAATTTTATTTGAAGAGTTGGACTAATGATTTTGCGGAAATTGACTTGTTTTTAGAGTAAAACCATCAAAACCGACTTCGTAAACCGGTTTACGAAGTCGGTTTTCTAGAATCTTAGGTCTTTGATTTTGTGGTTTTTTAATTTTTGGTTTATTTGATTGAGAATTTGTGTTTTGTTTAAAAATATTTCGTTTTTAAGGGATGGGTTATTGTTTTTTATGTATATTGTTCCGAAGCGAAACTCCGCGTCGTCCTCGGATAAATTGATGTTTAAAATTTCATTGAGCGCCTTAATAATCTCTTTCTGGTAAAATTTTCCCGGCGGAGAGATGACAAAAAATTTTTCCAAATATTTTGATACACTATTCCAAGCCATGGTTTTTAGGTTCTAGTTTTTAGATTTTAGATTTTATTTTAATTAGACACTCATCGGCATTACCAAATATTGGAAAGTGTTGTCTTGAGCGCCGGTTACAAGAAGGGGTTTGCCTTCGCCGGAAAATCTTAAAATTATTTCTTTGGAATTTATATTTGGCAAGCAATCATAAATATATTTATGATTGAAAGTTATTTTCACACTTTCGCCGGTGATTTTCGCCGGAATTTTGGCTATGTTTTCTCCGGATTCATTGTTGGAAGTTTTAATGGTGAAAAAACCGTCTTCCGAGTTTACCGCCATATTCAATTCGTTCAGTTTTCCTGAAAATAGGCCGGAAATTTTCAAAGAATCAATAAAAAATTCTTTATTTATAATCACATCAGTAATGAATTTTTTTGGGATTATTTGGTTGTAATCCGGAAAAATTCCGTCCGTTAATCTGGAAATAAAAACGATATTGTCTTTTATTATATTTATTTGATTTTTATTGAATAAAATATCCAATTTCCCATCTTTGCCGTCAAAAATCCTAATTATTTCCACCACTGTTTTAAAGGGAATAAGAACTGGTCCTAATTCCGGAAAAAAATAATTTATTTTTTTCTCCGCCAAACGGAAAGAATCTGTCGCCGCAAAAGTAAGCATCTCGGCCTTACTGGAATATATATAAACTGAGGAAATTTCCGGTTTTATGGCGGATGTGGCGCAAGAATAAAACACCATTTTAAGCCCGGAGATAAAATCAAACACCGGCAAGGAAAAAATTTTATCTTGTTTTAGTTTCGGTAAGTTTGGAAAATCGTCGGCCGGTTGGCTTTTAATAAGTGTGGAGTTGTTGTTGGTGGAAATTATAAGATTATTGTTTTGAACCTCTAGATTAATTTGGTCGCTTCCGGAAATATTAAACAAAAAACTATTAAAAATATTAGATGGAATAGTAATTCTGCCTTTGTTTTCTATTTTTGCCGGAATTATTATTTCCACGCCCATTTCAAGGTTTGTGGATATTAATTTTAAATCTTTTTCATTGGCGTCTAGTAAAATATTACTTAAAATCGGCAAATTTAAATTTTTTCCGGAAATTTTGTCGCATATAGAAACTGCTTCTTTGAGATCTTTTTTTAAACAAATTAATTTCATTTTTTTTTAGTTATTATATTAATTAATTCTTTTTATATATAAATTAATTATTATTATTATACCTGTGGATATGTGGATAAAATTATTTAAAGGCTTTTAATAATAATTATTTTAAATATTTATTGTGGATATTTTAAATATTATCTGTGTTAGTTTTAATAATAAAAAAATAATCTGAAAAATATAAAATTTTTATCCGCAACTTATTTTAATTTTATACACAAATTTTACACATATTATTTTAACTTTTCAAAATAATATCTCTTATGTTATTTATTTCTTGTTCTAATTTTTTGTCAATTTTTATATCACAAGTTATTTTTTTATAAGCGTGAATGGCGGTGGTGTGGTCTTTTTGGCCCAATCTTCGGCCGATATAAGGATAAGGGGTGTTTAAGTCGTTTCTTAATAAATACATCGCTATTTGTCTTGGTTTGACAATCTCCTGCCTCCTTGTTTTTTCGCTTATGTTTTTTTCTTCAATGTTGTAATAATTGGCGATTATTTTAATCATTTGGTCGGCGGTTATTATTTTTAACGGCTTAATTTTTCTTTTCAAAACCTCTTCCACGTCGGCCAAACTTAAAATTCTCCCTCTTATTTTTGACTGCCCGATCACGGAATTAAGCGCCCCCTCAAGTTCGCGGATGTTTTCTTTGATATTTTGAGCGATAAAATCGGTTATTTCGTCGGGAATCAAATATCCTTTTTGCTGCATTTTAACCCGCAAAATAGCCATTCTTTCTTCCAGTGACGGCTGGGAAATGTCCACCATCATCCCCCCTTCAAAGCGGGATTTAAGCCGGTCTTCCAAGCCGACGATATATTGAGGAGGCTTGTCGGAGGAAAAAATAATTTGGTTGTTTCCTTCGTATAAGGCGTTGAAAATATGGAAAAATTCTTCCTGGATTTTAAGCTTGTCGGAAAAAAATTGAATATCGTCCACTATTAGAAGATTGTGTTTGCGGTATTTTTCTTTGAAAAGATGGATGGTTTTATTTTGGATGGAAAGGACATAGTCGTTGGCGAACTTTTCCGAAGTCAAATATTGGACTTTAATGGCCGGATTGTTTTTTCTTGTTTCGTTGCCGATGGCCTGGAGAAGATGGGTCTTGCCCAGGCCGACTCCGCCGTAAATAAAAAGAGGGTTGTAAAGATTGCCGATGCTTTTGGAAACAGCTATGGCGGCGGAGTGAGCCACTTCATTGAAAGAAGCCACCACGAACGAGTCAAAGGTGTATTTGGGGTTTAAGTTGGCTTCCGCATCGGTGTTTAACTCTTGGAAACCGAGTTGTTCCTCGTTGTTTTGCTGCCGCCTCTGGTTTTGTTTTTTATCTTTCGGCTCAATTTGCGGCGGCTTGGAAACGATCAGGTAATCGGCGTGGCGGATGCTTGGGTTGAGATTGCGGAGGGAGCTGATGACGAATTTGTAATACTTTGTGGACAGCCACTCTTTGGCGAAGTCGTTGGGCACATTTATGGTTATCACGCCGTCCTCGTATTTGCTTATGTAAGTGTCTCGAAACCATGTGGAAAAATTAGCCTTTGAAACATTCGGCTCTATCTCAAAAAGAGCGTCTTTCCATAATTTTTCAAAATTATCCGGCATAGTCATTTCATTATACTTAAAGATTTTTTTAATCAAACTCGGGCAAAAGAGCTAAAAACCGCCATTAACTTAATATCTTGTGGATAACATGTTAATATTGATAAGATGTTGCCTAAAAAAAACAGGATTGATAAAAATTTGTTTCCGGAGTTTATGAAAAAGGCGAAAACTTTTTCTTCGGAAAATCTTAATTTGAAAGCCGCATACAACTGTCCGAAAGACAGAGCTTTTGCTTTTGTCGCCTCGTTGAAGGTGTCTAAAAAGGCTGTGGAACGCAACAAGTTGAAAAGAAGAGCGAGGGCGATAACTTATCCCTTGCTTAAAGATGTCGTTCCCGGAGTTTGCGCAGCGGTGTTTTTCAAACCCTCAATAATGAGCAAGAAATACGGCGAAATAAAAGACGAGCTGATAAGCCTTTATAAAAAAGCGAAAATAATATAGAATAGGCGGTATGTCTTATTTATATAACTTAGTTTTCTTTGAACCTTTATTAAACGGGCTGGCGTTGTTGGTAAAATATCTCCCCCTTCACGATATGGGGTTGGCCATTATCATCCTCACTGTGGCGGTGCGGTTTATAATTTTGCCTTTCACCCACAAGTCAACCGTCACTCAGATAAAAATGAAGAAGCTGGAGCCGGAGTTGAGGGAAATAAAAAACGCCCACAAGAACGATTCGCAGGCGCAGGCGAAAAAGACGATGGAGCTTTACAAGAAGCACGGCATCAATCCCGTAGCCGGCATTTTGACTCTTTTTATTCAGATCCCGATTATATTCGCTTTGTATAAGGTTTTTTTGGGCGGGACGACTTTTGATCCGGCCCATCTTTACTCCTTCGTCGCCGTTCCGGATTTAGTCAGGGTTAATTTTCTCGGCCTTATTGACGTAACCCAAAAAAGCTACATTATGCCGATTTTAGCGGCCTTGACCCAATTTTACCAGATGAAACTGGCCATACCGCCCATTAAAAAAGAAGACATGGGCAACAGTTTCAAAGATAATTTAGCCAGAAGCATGAACGTCCAAATGAGATACGTTATGCCGTTTTTCATATTTTTTATCGGCCTAAAGCTTTCTTCCGGCATAGCCCTTTACTGGACGACGATGAATATTTTTGCTATAGTGCACGAAGCAATTGTGCGGAAAAAAGCCGGCAAAACATATGGAGAACCAAACAAAAATAATATCAGCCTTACTGGAGGAACTGCTTGAAAAAATGACCGTTGTCGGCCAAGTTGAATGCTCGGAATTGGACGGCGGACCGGTTTTCACCATCAAAACGAGAGAAGCGGGCATCTTGATAGGAGAAGACGGGAAGCATTTGGTCGCTTTAAGCCACATTGTCAAAAAAATGGCTGAAAACAAGCTCAAAAAGGACAATTTGGAGGACTTGCCCTTTCTTTTGGATGTCAACGATTATCAGATGAAAAGAATTGAAGATTTGAGAAACGTCGCCCGAATGAGCGCCCAAAGAGTCATCTTTTTCAAAAAAGAACTGGAAATGGAGCCGATGTCGGCTTACGACAGAAGAATCATCCACTCCGTTCTGGGTAGTTATCCGGACATCAAGACCGAAAGCGTCGGAGACGGCTTTGACAGAAGGGTGGTGATTAAACCGATAGGATAGTCATAAAGTAGAAAGTCCATAAAGTCCATAAAGTCCATAAAGACTTTTAACTAATTTTTATGCTGGAAATAAAACTATTGCCCGATTCGGAAGTGGAAATAATCGGCGAAATATCGGCCGAGATTTTTATGTCCGGTCGGAGCAAGGCCGTTAAGGAATTTTCCGAAAAAGTGGAAATGGCCGGTTTCCGGAAGGGAAAAATTCCCGAGGATATAATGATTAAAAACTTGGGGATGCAAGTTGTTTTGGAAAAAATGGCCGTTATCGCGCTGGAAAAAGAATATCCGAAAATAATAAGCGAGCACAAAATCAAAGCTATAGGCCGTCCGGAAATAACTTTAACCAAACTAGCTGAAAATAACCCCCTTGGATTTAAAGTGACAACTTCCGTTTTGCCGGAGATTGCTCTCCCTGATTATAAAGGCATCGCCAAAAAAATAATGGCAAAAAAAGAAGAAGTTTCTGAAGAAAATAAAGCCAAAGAAAAAGAGCGAAGAAGAATGGAAATTTTGGAAAAAACGGCGGAAGAAATCAAGCAAGACATGCCGAAATTTCTGGTGGAAGCGGAAAAAGACAAAATGACCGAAGAGATGAAAAGAAACATTACTCAAACGGGCTTGAAATGGGAAGATTATCTGAAACACATCAAAAAAACGGAAGAAGATTTAAAGAAAGATTGGGAAAAAGACGCAGTAAGGCGGGTAAAATACGGCCTGATTCTTGATCAAATGGCGGAACAAGAAAAAATAGAAGCGCCGGCCGATGATCTTGAAAAAGAAACGGCGGCGATGATTGAATACCACAAAAATTTAGGCCAAGAGTTGGATAAAGAAAGAGTGAAACATTATCTCTCCGGCATAATGCGCAACGAGAAACTGTTTCAGATGCTGGAAAATCAGAGTTAAACATCAAAAGACTTACGATGTCGTTTAGTAAAAAAACCCAAACAATAAAAAGTATTTCCCAAATTTGACGCAGTTTAATTATTAGTGTATTTTAAAAACATGAATTACAGATTTACCACCATTATAAACAAGGAAGGCAAATGGTATAACGCAAGATGCGCTGAATTGGGCGTGGTCAGTCAAGGAAAGACAATAGAAGAAGCGCAAAAAAATCTGATAGAAGCAACAGAGCTTTATTTAGAAGACGAGCCGAGTGTTAAAAAATACCTTTCAAAAACCTCTTCAATAATAACCACTTTTGAATTAGCCAATGCGTAAGCCGTTATCGGGCAAAAAAGTCATCAAGGTTTTATGCAAAAATTTTGGTTTTTATTTTGAGTCTCAAAAAGGCAGTCACGTAAAACTAAAAAAAGTCCACTTGGGCGGTGAAGCAATAACCATTGTTCCACTTCACAAAGAACTAACAATTGGAACACTGAAAGGAGTTTTGGAATTGGCCGAAGTAAACGAATTGGTTTTTTGGGAAAAAGTTTAAGTTTGACGCAGTTTGATTATTCCTTTATATTTTAATCATTATGTTGATACCTACCGTCATAGAAAAGTCGCAATTCGGGGAAAGGGCTTATGATATTTATTCCCGCCTTCTAAAGGAGAGGATTATTTTTCTTTCCGGGCCGATAAGCGACGCCACGGCCAACACCGTCATCGCCCAACTGCTTTTCCTCCAGCACGAGGACCCGAAAAAAGACATTTATTTGTATATCAATTCCCCTGGCGGTTCAGTGACCGCCACTTTGGCGATGTATGACACGATAAGGCACATCAAGCCGGATGTTTCCACCATCTGCGTCGGAATGGCCGCTTCGGGGGCTGCCGTCATCTTGGCCGCCGGAACGAAGGGCAAAAGATTCGCCCTGCCCAACGCCGAAGTTATGATTCACCAGGTGATGGGCGGAGCGGAAGGCCAGGCCACGGAAATAGAGATAACGGCCAGACATATGATAAAAATCAAAGACCGGCTCAATAAAATTTTGTCCGATGCCACCGGCCAGTCCATTAAGAAAGTTGAAGCCGATTCCGACCGAGATTTCTATATGGACGCCGAAGAAGCAAAGAAATACGGAATGATAGACTCGGTGCTCAAAGAAAAAAGCAAATAAAACCGACATCGGATGTCGGTTTTATTTAAATTCTACCTATCAAGCTTTTGCCGGTCATTTCCGGAGGTGTTTCCAAGCCTAATAATTCCAAAACTGTCGGGGCGACATCGGATAGCGTTCCCGCCACATCTTTGTATTTTTGATCTATCTCTCCCCTGCTCAACTCTTTGTTTCTTTTGAAGTCACTGCCTATCAAGAAAAAAGGGACAGGATTTAGGGAATGTTTTGTTTTGTTTTCCCCGGAAAATTTATAAATTTTTTCTTCGGCGTTGCCGTGGTCGGAAGTGATAACGGTTACTCCGCCCAGCTCCAAAACTTTGGAAGTGATTTTGCCGATACATTCGTCTATTTTTTCTATGGCTTTGGCTGTCGCCTCAAAATCTCCGGTATGTCCGACCATATCGGCGTTGGCGAAATTGACGGCGATAAAATGGTATTTGCGCAAATTTTCCAAAACATTTTCCGTTATTTTGTCCGCCGACATTTCCGGCGACAGCTCATAATGTCCGCCGGACGGCGAAGGAACGAGAATTCGGTCTTCGCCTTCAAAAGACGCTTCCGCGCCGCCGTTTAAGAAATAAGTGATGTGGGCGTATTTTTCCGTTTCGGCGATGTGCAACTGTTTCAAGCCGGCGGCGGAAATAATTTTAGCCAGCGGATTTTCAATTTCGGCGGATTTGAAAGCGGCCGGACAAGTTCCGCCGGAAAAACAAGATAAGCTTTTGTCGTACTCGGTCATAGTCGTGAAAAATAAATTTTCCAGCTTTTTTCTGGGGAAAAACTGGAAGGTGTCGTCAACAAAAGATTGGGTCAGTTGGCGAATGCTGTCTTCTCGGAAATTAAAGACAACCACACTGTCGCCGTCTTTGATTCTCCCTTCTCGGGAGGAGATAACGCCGGCCTCCATGGCATCGTCGCCCAATTCTTTGGCGTATTGACCTTTTATGTATTCGGAAGCTGAATCAAAAGAGTTTCCTTTGCCTTCGGTAAAAAGTTCGTAAGCTTTCCTTGTTTTTTCCCAGTCGCCGTTTCTGTCCATGGCGTATCCCCGGCCGATGATGGACGCTATTTTTATATCCGGGTAATTTCCCGCCAGATTTTTTTCCAGCTCGGCGTAAAAATCGCCTCCTTCTTTTTTATAAGCGTCTTTTCCGTCGGTAAAAAGATGAAGATAAGCCGGCAAGTTGTTTTGCTTAGCCAGATCAAGCAGAGCTTGCAGGTGCTCAAAATAAGCGTGGACCGTGCCGGTGGAATACAGCCCCATAAAATGAAGCTGTCCGCTAGTTTTCTTTATGTGGCCTATGGATTTTACAAAGGCTTCGTTTTGGAAGAATGAGCCGTCTTTTATGGCGGAAGAAATTCTAGGCAGATAGTTGTGGATTGTTTTCCCCGCGCCGATGGTCAAATGCCCCACCTCGCTGTTGCCCGACTCGCCCCACGGCAAGCCGACGGCGATTCCGGAAGCTTGCAGTGTCGTGAAAGGAAAATGTTTTTCCATCTCGGCGAAATTGGGCTGTTTGGCGGCTTCCCAAGTGGAAATTGATTTTTCTTCCGGCACGCCGAAACCGTCTATGATGACAAGGATAACGGGACGATAATCTTTATTCATTTTTATATTATAACCTGGTGGCGGAGTGAAGCGAAATTTTTCGCGCTTTACCCTTCCCCGAAGCGGGGTGGGCTCCGACGCGTCTCAAAATTTCGCTTCACTCCGCCACCAGCTGGACAAAAGGCGGTTAATTTAGTAGGATGAAAATGTAATTTTATTGATTTAATTTTTTAGTCTTATGTTCAATTTTATTCCCTTGTTGGAACCGAGCATATCACTTACCCAAATTTATGAACCTAACCAAAGTGTTTCTTTTGGCCGGTTTTTCCGGCTTGGGCGGGTTGGCTGTTGGATATTTTTTCCACATGCTGCTCTCTCTGCAGAAAAAAAATTCCGCGGACTTAAAGACAAAACAGCTTCTTCTTGAGGCTAAAGACAAAGCCCAATCCGTCACGGAAGAAGCCGCCAAAAAGGCTCAAGCTATTCTGGACAGCGCCAAGCAGGAGGAAAAAAACTCCCTTATTCAGACGCGCAAACTGGAAGAAAGAATTTTACAAAGAGAAGAAAGCCTGGAAAAGCAAAGGCTCGGCATAGAGAAATCAAACACGGAGATACAGGACAGCATAGAAAAACTGAAAAAGAAAAAAGAAGAAATAGAAGGCATTGAACGGCAGAAGATGGCGGACTTGCAGAAGGTCGCTTCCATGACCGAAGAAGAAGCCAAGACCGACCTTATAAAAGCGACGGAAAAGAAATACGAGGAAGACATTCTCGGCCGAATCAAAAAATTGGAATCTTTGGGGCGGGACGAGTTTGAAAAAAGAGCCCGCGACATACTCGTAACCGCCATTCAAAGACTGGCTTCTTCCACCGCTTCGGAGGTAACCACCACCACTGTCCCCATCCCCTCGGACGACCTTAAAGGCAAAATCATAGGCAAAGAAGGACGAAACATCAGGGCGTTGGAAAGAGCGGCTGGCGTGGAGATTATCGTAGATGACACGCCGGGATCCATTGTCATCTCCGGGTTTGATCCGGTCAGAAGGCAGACGGCCCGAGTCGCTCTGGAGAATCTTATCTCGGACGGGCGAATTCAGCCGGCCAGAATTGAAGAGGTGGTGGAAAAAGCCAGAACGGAGGTGGAAAAAACCATTAAACAAAAAGGAGAAATGGCCGCCTACGAAGCCGGAATAATCGATTTGGATCCCCGCCTCTTGACTGTTTTGGGCAGGCTTTATTTCAGAACCAGTTACGGGCAGAATGTCTTGCAGCACTCCATTGAAGCGGCTCACATCGCCGGAATGCTGGCTTCGGAATTGAAGGCCGATGTCAATGTGGCCAAAAAAGGGGCGTTGCTTCACGACATAGGCAAAGCCATGGACCACGATGTCCAGGGAACGCACGTTGAAATCGGCAAAAGAATTCTCCAGAAGTTCAACATTGACGAGAAAATAATCAAGGCGATGCAGTCTCATCACGAGGAATATCCATTTGAGACGACGGAAGCGGTTATAGTGCAGGTGGCCGACGCCATTTCCGGAGCCAGGCCGGGGGCGAGAAGGGATTCTTTGGAAAATTATCTCAAGCGCCTGGAAGACTTGGAAAATATCGCCAAATCATTCGGGGGGATAGAAAAAACTTACGCCATTCAAGCCGGCCGAGAAATAAGAGTTTTCGTGATGCCGGAGAAAATATCCGACCTGGAAGCCAAAAAAATGGCTAGAGATATAGCCGATAGAATAGAAAAAGACCTTAAATACCCGGGAGAAATAAAAGTGAATGTGATAAGAGAAAGCCGGGTGATTGAATACGCCAGATAGCAACTCGCGCTTGCTATTGCCTAAAATATGGCTTTGTATATAATACAACAGTAATAGTAACAAGCTTGCCTGTCGGCAAGCATGGTCGAGTTTTAAAAAATTAAAGATATCAAATATAAATTTATGAATAAAGCAGGAATAGCAGACGCGGTTCACGCTGTTGTCGGAGGCACAAAAACAACAGCCGAACAAGCGGTGGAAAAAGTCATAGAGGTTATAATAGGTTCTTTGAAGAAAGGAGAAGAAGTTTCTATCGCCGGACTCGGCATTTTTTCCGTCAAGGAAAGAGCGGCCAGACAGGCGCGAAACCCGAGAACGGGAGAAGCGATAAGCGTTCCGGCCATGAAAGTTCCGAAATTCAAGGCCAGCAAGCACCTTAAGGATTCTGTGAAGTAAATTTTCAATCCGCCAGTTGGCGAATTGCAAAAAACAAACCGTCCCGCTCTTGAGCGGGACGGTTTGTTTTTTGGTATACTCAAATCAATGAATATTAAAGAATTACATCGGCAGTTTCTGGAACACCTTGAAGTGGAGAAAGGCCGGAGCTTAAAGACCGTTGAAAATTACGACAGATATGTAAAGAGATTTTTAGAATTTGCCAAAATAAGCTCCCCTTCTCAAGTAGACGACGAGCTGGTCAGAAAATATCGGCTTTTCCTTAATCGGGAAGAAAAAAGCGCCGGCGGAAACTTGGACAGGAAAACGCAGAATTATTATCTTATAGCCCTGCGGGTGTTTCTGAAATATCTGGCCAAAAGAAACATCGCTTCCTTGCCGGCGGAAAAGATAGAGCTGGCCAAAACCCCGCAAAGAGATTTGGATTTGATAACGGAAGAAGAGTTGCGGAGGTTGCTTGATGCGCCGCTTAAAGAAAGCGCTCGTTCGGCAAAGCAAAATTTTTCGCGCTTTACCCTTCCCCGAAGCGGGGCGGGCTCCGACGCGTCTCAAAATTTTGCTTTGCCGAACAGCTTGCGGCCACTTCGCGATAAAGCCATTCTTGAGCTTCTTTTTTCCACCGGCTTGCGCGTTTCCGAGCTTTGCGCCCTTAGTCGCGATTCTTTCGGAGAGGCTAAAAACGGCGAAATTTCCATAAGGGGCAAGGGCGGCAAAATAAGGGTGGTTTTTATTTCAGAAAGCGCCCAACAAGCTGTCAAAAATTATTTGGATAAAAGAATAGATACGGAAGAAGCGTTGTTTATCCTCACTCCCCGCTCCATAGAACGGATGATAAAACAGCGCGCCATAGAAGCCGGAATTTCCAAAAAAGTGACGCCTCATGTCATCCGCCATTGTTTTGCCACCGATTTATTATCCAACGGCGCCGACCTTCGCTCCGTCCAAGCCCTTCTCGGCCACTCCAACATCACCACAACGCAAATCTACACTCATGTGACAGACAAACAACTCCGCGATGTGCACAAAAACTTTCACGGAAAAGGGAGGAAATGAAAAAGGTTTATTTGTGACCCAGTTTAATTCTATCAAAACAAATAAATTGGATATTCGCCGACCGTTGTCGTTTCAGTTTTGCTTGCATTCCAATAACTGAATAAAATTTTGGCTTCGGGGTAGTTTTTTTTGAATGCTTCGGGGATTTTGCGCCCGGCTCCTCTTAACGAAGTTTTTGATTCTATCGCGGAGATTTTTCCGTTGCCAAGCGACAAGACAAAATCCACCTCGTTTTTCTTTTTATCGCGCCAAAAATTAAAGTCAATCCCCTTCTTGATAAATTGCATTGCCAATCCGTTTTCCAACAGCGACCCTTTATCTACCCTGTCGCCAAGCCCCCTGAAATCATTGATCATGGTATTTCTTATGCCGGTATCAATAAAATACACTTTCGGGTTTTTTACAATCTCCGTTCTTTTGTTTTTAAAAAACGGTCTTACCAATTTGCAAATGTATGTTTTTTCCAGAAAATTAAGATATTTCTTGACGGAAGAATAAGAATAACCGGTCAGATTTGACAGTTCGTTGTATTCTATCAAATTTCCGGTTTGCAAAGCCAAGCCCTTGATAAAGACCCCGAGTTTGTAGTCGTCAATGAGTCCCAAAATGTCCCTGACTTCTCTTAAAAAGTATGTATTGTAAATATTTTTAAGGAGCTCTTTCTTTGTTTCAATATTTTCTTCAAGCGCCACGCGCGGATACCCGCCGAATGTAAGATATTCTTCATAATACTTAAGCAATTTTTCGCGCGCCGCCGCGCCAATCTCCAGAGAGTTTTTTTCACTTAAACTGAATTTATTTTTATGCTCATCGTATATTTTGAGATAAGCGATGTCTTTGTAGGACAAAAATTCTCTGAAATCAAAGGGGTAAAGATTAACAACCAAAACTCTGCCCACCAAATATTTTATGGCGTGGATTGTCAGATCGGCGACCGAAGAGCCTGAAATTATTATTTTTGTTTTTTGCGTGTCAAAAATATATTTAAGTATTTTTCCGCCGTGCTTGGCATATTGGAATTCGTCAATAAACAAATATTTTCTGCCTTTAACATAAGCCGCGATGAAATCATCCGGACTTTTCCCAAATAATCCCAAGATATTTTGGTCATCAAAAGAAACAGACACGGAGTCTGTCAAAGAGCTCATTATTTGTTTCAACATCGTTGTTTTGCCGCATTGTCTTGGCCCGACTACGGCGATAATTTCAGGCGTTTCCAAATACTTTATGATTTTGTCTTCCAAATTTCTCTTGATATACACAGGTTTTTTGCCTTTGGCGCTATAATTAACTTATGCGTGAATTATAGCACTACATAAATATAACGCAAGTATCTGTATTGGAAAATTTATTTAAGGTGTTAAACTTGTTTGTATCTATGACCGCCGAAACAACACTCAATCCCCAAATTGAAGAAGGCTGGAAAAAGGCCTTGATGGAGGAATTTGGCGCGGAATATATGAAAGAGTTGAAGAAAAAACTAGCGGAGGAATTGAAGTCCGGAGTTGTTCTTTATCCCCCGCCCAAACAAATTTTCAACGCTTTTAATCTCACGCCGTTTGATAAAGTCAAAGTCGTCATTCTCGGTCAAGACCCATATCACGGGCGCGGACAAGCGCACGGGCTTTCTTTCTCCGTGCCGGACGGAGTCAATCCCCCGCCGTCTCTGCTGAACATCTTTAAAGAAATAGAAAGCGATTTTGGTACAACAAAATCCAAGGGTAGTCCTTGGATAACAAAAAACGGCAATTTGGAAAATTGGGCAAAGCAAGGTGTTCTACTATTAAATGCCATTCTGACTGTGCGCGCCAGCTCTCCTGCTTCTCATCGCGATCTCGGCTGGGAAAAACTGACCAACGCCGCCATCAAAGCCCTTTCCGACAAAAGAGAACACATCGTTTTCCTCCTCTGGGGCAAATTCGCCCAAGAAAAAGAAAGTCTGATAGACGCGAGCAAACACCTTATCCTCAAAGCCCCCCACCCCTCCCCCTACTCCGCCAACTCCGGCTTCTTCGGCTGCAAGCATTTTTCTAAAACCAACGATTATCTTCTTAAAACCGGCCAAACGCCGATAGAATGGACGATGTTTTAATCCGTACTTGCGCGACCATTGACACGGGTGTTACACTTTTGATACACTATTATTATGACTACAACAAAGAAAAGAGTGAATATAAGCCTTTCGGCTCCTTTGGAGAGTATTCTTGCTAGGCTGGCAAAAAGGGATCAAGTCCCCCAAGCCACAAAAGCGGCGGAACTTATTCGCATTGGAGTTGAAATTGAAGAGGATGAATATTTTGATATTATCGCATCGGAGAGAAACATGGAAAAAGTTAAATTTGTTTCTCATAAAAAAGCATGGGCGTAAATTTTGATATTGTTTATCATCCGGATGTCGTGAGAAAAGACATTCCCAAATTATCCCATTTTGACAAAGATAAAATCAAAAAAGCCATTGAAGAAAAATTAATATGCCATCCCGAAATATTCGGCAAGCCTCTTCGCCGTTCACTCAAAGGATATAGGAAATTAAGGGTCGGCGATTATCGCATAATTTATCGCATTGAAGGCAAGAAGGTTAAAATATTCTGCATTGGACACAGGTCAATCGTTTACGAAAAAGCGAACAAACGCGTTTAAACCGACCGAACGCCAATAGAGTGGGTAAAAATTTAATAATTTCGATCTAATAACAAAAAAGGGTGATTGGTTTACTCCAATCACCCTACTATTTAAAACGTGTATCTAAATCCTCCGGAACTTGGTTTTTTGAATATGTCATAATTTCCTTTGATAAAAAACTTATAACACTTATCCTGCTTCGCTCTTTTTCTTTTTATTAACGCCCGTTTACTTACATAAGCGGTGCGAAGATAGTGTGTTATTGAAAACATTTCCTTAACTACCAAAAAACCATTTTCCCCCAATTCCAATGTTCCAATTATCTCCGGCATTCCACAAGAACCACCTAAGCTAGTATAAATGGCGATGTATTTACCCAAAAACCTAGCCAATCCTTTCTTCATTTCATATCCTCCAGTAAAGATGCAAACTAATAAATTAAAGTGCCACAACCTAAAACTAACTTTATACAAAAAATGAAAATAGTCAACGACCTTGAAGTAAGTTACTTCACCCACCATTTTTGGCGGATTTCTTTGATTTCGGCTTGTTCCAGCTCGTTTTTCTTGTCCTTGGCTTGTTTAGCGAGATTTTCCAGTTCTTTGTCGCCAAGCGCGTTTAGTTCCACCGCCTTTTTTTTCAGATATTCCGTTGTGTTTTTTTCCGGCTCGTCCAAAACTTCTTCAAACAAGATGTTTAAAATTTGGCCGATTTTCGGGCCGGGCTGGATTTTCAGCATCTCCATAAGTTTGGTCCCGTCTATTTTGAGAGCGGTAACGGATAGCGGCGAGCGCATCGCTTCATCTATCATTGATTCGTATTTTCTTAAGCGATAAGGCGATTCTTTCGGCCGGCCCATACCAATGCGGTCGCAGAAACGGACATTCATCAATTCCCAAATGTTTTCCGGACCGACATTGCGGACAAGACGTCTGACGGCGGACAAAGTGATTTTTTCCGTGTCGGAGAAAAACAAATGGTAACGGACGAGTTTGGCGATCAAATCAATGGATTTTTTAGAAAACTTAAGCCGAGCCAGTATTTTAGCCGTCATTTTGGCGCCCACCACATCATGGCCGTAGAATGTCCAATCCCCCTTTTCCTCGCCCCATTTTCTGGTGGCGGGTTTGGCGACATCGTGAAGCAACGCCGCTAGCCTTATTTCCAATAACCATTTTTTAGAAACGGCGTGTTCCAAGCTTTTAAGATTATGTTCCCAAACGGTAAAACTGTGCGCCTTGTTTTGTTCTATGCCGATTCCTTCCTCCAATTCCGGCAGAATGTATTTCAATATTCCCAATTCATGCATAAGTTCAATTCCCTCTTTCGCCCGATTGCTCATTATAACTTTCACAAACTCGTCGTGAATTCTTTCTTGAGCGATTTCTTTAAGATGTTCGGCGTGTTTTTCAATAGCTTTTTTTGTCGCCGGCTCTATTTCAAAGCCGAGTTCGGCGGCCAGTCTGACGGCGCGCAATATACGCAAAGCGTCTTCGTTGAAACGATTTTCGGGTTCGCCTACCGCCCTTATTATCTTCTTTTCCAAATCCTCTTGTCCGCCGAAAAGGTCAATTAGTTCATACTCTTCGCCATTTTTCCCGGGTAGCCCCGCCTGTCCGGCGGGCAAGGCCAAGGCCATGGCGTTGATGGTAAAATCACGCCTTTTCAGGTCTTCTTCAATGTTTGACGTGAAACGCACCTCATCCGGCCGGCGCTTGTCGGAGTAGCCTGATTCCAAGCGGTAAGGGGTTACCTCCACTACCTTCAGAGTTTCATCGTCTGTGTCGTTTATAACGCCAACGGTGCCGTATTTATTTTCGTAAACAGAATGAGGAAAAAGTTTTTGAATCTCTTCCGGATTGGCGTTAGTCGTAATGTCCCAATCTTTCGGTTTCATATGCAACGCCAGACTGCGGACGCAACCACCAACAAAATAGGCTTCAAAGCCGTTTTTAATGAGGGTGTCGGCTATGTTTTTTACCAGTGGGGGAATTTTTTTGATTTTTTCTCGCATAAATTTATGAATTTTGCCCCCGGCAGGACTCGATTTTCTTATGGAAAATCCCGCGGATTGACATTGGTCAATCCGTTCTCGTTCTGCCGTTGTCAACCTCGCTTCGCTCGTTTGCCCCCGGCAGGACTCGAACCCACAATACGACGTTCGAAGCGTCGCGTGATATCCATTTCACTACAGGGGCGACTGCTGTTAAATTTAACACAAAAATGCTAAAATAACCACACGGTAAATTAAAAGACAAAGGACAGCTTATGGACTGTGGATAACTCCTGACCGTAACCGTCCGATAATGTCTAAAAGTTATCCACACTATCCACAAGTTATATACACAGCCATAAAATCTTACAAAAGGACATTGTCCATTACCATAAAAGACATTTTAGAAGCCGTCCGTTAGGATTGATTAAAGACGTCCGTTAAAATACCCTTATTTTAAGCCTTTTTTTAGAATTATATGGACAAAATTACCGAGAACTCAAAACACAAAAAGAAAATAGGCGCTTTGGGAGAGAATATGGCTTGCAGGTTTCTCGTGAAACACGGTTTTAGGATTTTAGACCGAAATTATAACAAAAAATGGGGAGAAATAGACATTGTGGCGGAAAAAGACAAGGTTTTTCGTTTTATAGAAGTAAAAAGCATTGTTTCATATGAAACAAGTGGGCATAGACCAGAGGAAAATGTTCATTATCAGAAACTCAAGAGATTATCTCGAATAATCCAAACTTATTTGCTAGACAAAAAGGTTTCATATGAAACAGAGTGGCAAATTGATGTTATAGCTGTTTTTTTGGATTTGAATAACAAAAAGGCTAAATTTAGGTTTACAGAGAATGTAATTATATAGGTTTCATATGAAACCAAACTAAAATCGGGGTGCCGAGAATCGAACTCGGCCTACCTGCTCCCAAAGCAGGCGTACTACCAATATACGACACCCCGTATTGCGTTATTTTATCTTAATTTTCATAAAAAGCTATTTTTATTGACAGGGTAATTTTTTGAGGTATAATTCTTGGTAGAATTAAGCGGTAGTTTTTTTGACATAAAAATAAAAATTGTGTTGGTTCATGATTCGTAATTTAAATTTTTTGGAAAAAAGAAAGGAGAATGGAAATGAGGAAGGGAAGTAAAGGTGCTAATTTTTTTACAATAGCAAATATACAAGAAGACAAAGAGGTCTTAGGTGAGGTAGAGCCAGAAGTAATAAGAATTGAACAAGTTGAGCTTCTTCTTGGTAGAAATGGGGTATTTCGACAACATTTTTGCCACACAGAGGACGATTCTGTTGTTCAATTGGAACAAAGAGACCAATAAAAAAAGCAGTAACCAACACAAACATAAGTATTTTGGGGTATCTCGTAGTTACGTAGATACCCCTTCTTTTTTGACTTCTTGCGGTAAAAGGATATAAATAAAGGGTGTTAAGGCATTGTTTGAAAGGTCAAGTTATCAATTTTTAATAAAATTTGTAAAAACATGACAGAGGAAGAAAAAAAGAAAACAGAAGAAGAAACAACTGAAGATGCGGAGCATAAGTTTGATCCGGAGTCGGATGCGTGCGGAGTTTGCGGCGGATGCGGCGGGGAAGAGTAAGGGCTGATTTTTCAGGCTACGATAAAGCGGGCTTGCCCGCCGAAGCGTAGCGTAGGCGGGATTAGTTAAATGGTACCCGCCCAAAGCTTCGCATTGGGGCGGGCAGGTAACATCAGTTTTCTCCGCCAACAGCTATGCAGTTGGGCGGATCCGCCTGAATGCCCACAGGGCTTTCGGCGGACAAACTATAAATTATGTATTACACTTATGTTTTATCGCTTACTGACGACAGGAATGGTAAAAAGTTTTATGTAGGCGCGACAAGCAATCTGCAAGAACGTATTTTGAGACACAAAAATAAGGGCGTAGAAACTACAAAAAAGTTTGATAAAGTTACCTTAGTGTATTACGAGGCGTGCAGAAATAAAACAGACGCGCTAAAAAGAGAAGTACAATTAAAAACAGGATTTGGCAGAGGTTACATTAAAAAAAGATTAGAAAACGACATAAATTTTAATTCGCGGGATTAGTTAAATGGTATAACATCAGTTTTCCAAACTGAGGTTGGGAGTTCGATTCTCCCATCCCGCAAAAATGAACGAAGTGAATTTTTTGGGATGAGCAGGCAAACTGCTTTGCCTGCGTGGAGAATCGAAAGGGTTTTCTTTGCCGAATTTATGAGGCAGAAAACCGCCTGCCTATGCAATAGGCGATTCTCCTATCCCGCAAACTATTCTTGTGTTATTATTAACATAGTCGTTAAAATTATAAAATAATATAAATATGAAAAATAAAAAAATTATTTTTGCGGGGATGATTATTTCTGCGTTTGCAGCCGTTGTTTTGTCAGCCAATAGCGCCAATGCCAGCTTTTGGAATTGGTTTAAAGCGGGAGACGACAATATTGCCACAGTAGCCAGCGCAGCGGCTAAAATTACGTTAAAAGTTGAAAAAAACGGCAAGGGAACAGTAACAAGTAGCGACGGAAAAATTAATTGCGGTTCAAAATGCAGAGTTGCTTATAATTCCGGCATCTCAATAGATTTATATGCTAAACCGTCAAATGGTTACACATTCGATAAATGGACCGGCAATGCATGCGGCGACTCCATCGGTATGGGTATAAATCCAGATGGCAGTATAACCGGGCAATGCCAAGTAGTCACGCTCGTTTCTAATGAAAATAAAACCATTACCGCAGTAGCGCACTTTAAGAAAAGCGGTTCCGCATCATCCTCATCCAAATCATCCAGTTCCAGAAGTTCAAAATCTTCCAGCTCCAAATCGTCTTCGTCAAAATCAAGCAGATCATCAGCTACTTCTACAGCTTATACGCTTACGGTTTTCAAATCCGGCAAGGGGTATGTTTCAGACGGAGGCAAGATTAATTGCGGTAAAGTTTGCAGGGAAAAATATTGGCCTGGATCGGAAGTAAAATTAACAGCCATTCCTAACGGCGGTTATGTTTTTGAAAGATTTGCGCCGGAAAGGGAATGCTCATCTATTTATTCCGGCGGTTTTGGCTTTAATGACAACAAATTGGCCAAACAAGCCCTTGCTTACGGGCCGGCTGAAAATGTCGTCTGCGTCACAATTATGAACAAAAACAAGGGCATCACGGCGCATTTCAAGAAAATTCCCAAGTCAAGTTCTTCGTCAAAATCCAAATCATCCAGTTCTAAGTCAAGCGCTCCGCGTCGGTCATCCAGCCCCAGCTCTAATTAACCATTACCTATTTAAGCCTACAAAATAAACTTAGTGTCAAATGCTTTTCCAAATGCTAAACTCTAGTGGATGGAAAAGGTTCTAAATTTTGGCCGTAAAATAATTCCCAAGCCGGTTTTTGAATTTTTTCAGCCGGCGTATCATTTGACGCTGGCGTATTTGGCGGCGCTGGTTTACGGTTTTCCTTCGCGGAAATTAAAAGTGATTGGCGTGACCGGCACGAAAGGGAAGTCGTCCACCGTTTATTTTCTAAGCCGGATTTTGGAAGGCGCCGGATATAAAACGGCGGCTATTTCCACCATACAATTCAAAATCGCCAAAAAAGAATGGCCCAACAGCCTGAAGATGACTATGCCGGGCCGATTTGCCATCCAGTCTTTTCTGGCCAAGGCGGTGAAAGCCGGTTGTCAGTTCATTGTTTTGGAAGTCAGTTCGCAGGGCGTTCTTCAAAATCGGCACAGATTTATAAACTTTGATACGGCGGTTTTCACCAAACTGGCGCCGGAGCATATAGAGGCGCACGGCTCATTTGAAAATTATAAAAAATATAAGCTGAAATTTTTTGAATACGTGAAAAATAATCACGTTATAAATAAAGATGACAAATATTTTCAAGAATTTTATAATATTCCCGCCAAAAACAAGATAACTTATTCGGCGGGCTTGCCCGCCTCGCAAGTGGGAGCGTTGCGGGCGGGGGATTATAAAAATCTAAAATTAAAATTATGGGGCGACTTCAATTTCGCCAATGCGGCGGCGGCCGTTAAAACGGCGGAAATTTACGGGATTAAACCCGAGTTAGCTGAAAAAATTTTGGAAAACATTGAAAGTTTGCCCGGCCGGATGGAGTTAATTGATGAAAAGCAGAAATTCAAAGTTATCGTGGATTACGCCCACACGCCCGATTCTATGGAAGCGGTGTATGGCAGTTTAAAACCAAAATTGTTGGCCGGAGCGAAATTGATTTGTGTTTTCGGCGCCACCGGCGGAGGAAGGGACAAATGGAAGAGGCCGGAATACGGCAAAATTGCCGAAAGACATTGCGATGAAATAATTCTGACTAATGAAGACCCGTATGACGAAAACCCTGAAGAAATTTTAGAACAAATTTCTTCAGGGTTTTCGCAAGTCCAAAGTCCCCGCCCACAACGCCAAAGCGCAGTTATGGCGGGCGGGACAAAGCCCGAAATCTCAAAAATATGGAAAATTATAGACAGAAAAGAAGCGATACAAAAAGGCATCAGTTTGGCCAAAGAAGGGGATATTGTGATAATCACCGGCAAGGGAAGCGAAACGACGATGATGATAGCCAACAGTAAAAAAATCCCTTTTGATGATAGAGCGATGGCAAGAGAAATGTTAAAAAGTCTCTAAAATTAAAAACGCTTGAATATCTGCATGCGCCGTGCTATTTTGACTTTAAACTTGATTAGCATCTTTAAAACTTTTATTTAGAGGAGGTTATTGTGGGAACGACCAAAGTCGGAGCTGTGGAAAAAAGCAAGTATGAGTTGAAATGTGAAAAAGACAGGGATTTTCAATGGCAGATGGTTGAGGCTTTAGTTTATTATTGTTCTAATAACGGAGAAGATTATTTACCAAAAGATGAAAAATCATTCTTAACGGCGGTTATCCTTGGATTATCTGACATTGCTGGCATAGAATATGTACAGATAGAGCATTGTTATCCCAATCCTAATTATTGGGTAGATGATGTTGAAAAAGCTTTGAATGTTTCATTGAAAACTTTGGACACTGATGAGTTGCCCTATACTTTACACAATACATTTTCCGCCCTAGAAAAAATTCTTGAATTGAAGTGGGACGATGACGAAATGAGAGGAAGGGAACATGAAAACCTACTCATGGCATTTTTTAAAGACATTAGAAATTTTTCTAATTGCGGTGATAAGAAATGGAAGCTATGTCAACAACAAATAATGGACATAGAAAAAAAACTCATTCCTCATCTTTTGTCTTTAAGTTGGGGCACGCTTCATTTCATAAAAATTCTGGCCGAAAAGACGAAAAAACATCTCAAAAAACATGTGGAGTCAAAATATTACATAGATACATAGATAGATAGGGAGTAATAACCCCACTGGAGACATTAAACCTGAAACGCAAATGGTTAGCGTTTCAGGTTTTTTATTTAAAATTTGCAAAAATAAGCCGTTTCTGATATGATTACGGGCAAATGTTAACTATAACTAGAGAAAAAAAAGCAATAAACAAAAAAGAAATTGAACGGCTTCAAACGAAAGCGGCTATTTTGGATGATCTAGTGGAATTCATGGAAAATAAGGGTGTTGGGAGACTAATGCAACTTACAGAGAAGGAACCAAACATTCCACTTAAGAAAGCAAAAGAAAAAATAAAGAAAATACAAAAAAATATAATTCACTCAAAGGGATTGAACGATAATGAGATAAAAATGGCCGTAAAAGCTGGGCTTATCAATCAAGGCCAAGCCTATTGGTGGCACGAAGTGTGGCAAAAAAATGAAAGGGAGGCGGAGAGAAACATAAAAGAAGGAAACTTTAAAAAATTTAACAATATTGACGACCTTATAAAAGATCTTAATTCCTAGATTATCCTCCTGCTTTTATGATCATAATTCGCTCAGACTCTTTTTTAAAAGATTTTAAAAAATTACCTAAACATTTAAGGAAACAAACAGAAAAACAATTGAAACTTTTTGTTCAGGACCAATATTATCCATCTTTGCAGACTCACAAAATGAATGATTCTCGCAATATTTGGGAAGCGAGAGTAACAGATTCTTATCGTTTTACTTTTCAACAAAAAGGAGGAGTTTATATTTTAAGACATATAGGCGCGCACGATATTCTAAAAAATCCTTGATAAAAATCTAAAATTTGCAAAAAATGGGCGTTTCTGATATGATTACGGGCAAATGTTAACTATCAAGAAAAAAGCCAAGATTATTGAAGAATTCAAGGTTCACAAGACAGATACCGGCTCCACCGATGTCCAAGTCGCCATCTTAAGCGAGCAGATTGAACAGTTGGTCAGGCATCTGAAATCTCACCCAAAAGACAACCACTCCCGAAGAGGCTTGTTGAAGATGGTGGCCGACAGAAAAAATTTGATGAATTATCTGGCCAAGAAAAACAAGAGAAGGCACAATACTCTGGCCGGCAAACTTGACCTCAAAAAGAAATAATTTAAATAAAAATGACTTCAATATTTAATTCGGCGCAATACAAAAATCAGCGAGTTGCGGTTTTGATAGACGTTCAGAATCTTTATCATTCCGCCCGCGCGCTGTTTCAAAAAAGGGTTAATTTCAAAGAACTTTTGATGGCGGCGGTCGGCGAAAGACAGCTGGTGCGGGCTTTCGCTTACGTTGTGCGGACGAAAACCGGCGAAGAAAAGCCGTTCTTTGAAGCGCTCACCAAGCTTGGGATAGAAATGCGGGTGAAAGATTTGCAGGAATATTATGGCGGCATGAAAAAGGCGGATTGGGACGTGGGTTTGGCCGTTGATGCCATCAAAACCTCGGAGATAGTGGATGTGGTGATAGTGGCCAGCGGAGACGGCGACTATGTTCCTCTGGTGGAATACCTTAAAAATCAAGGCCGGCGAGTGGAAGTTTTCGCTTTCGGCAAATCCGCCTCGGCCAAACTCAAAGAAGCGGCCGACGAGTTCGTGGACTTGAGCGATGAACCGAAGAGATTTTTAATTAAAGGATAAGGAGCCAAACTATGTTAAAGCTGGCGATAAGTTTAAAATAGAAACAATTGAAGTAAAATGATTTACTTCATATCGATATTAAGTGTTAAACGGGGTGGCGCAAGTAAGGCTGGAATATATTTATGAAAAATAAAAAAGAAATTATAGCTGTGCCGGACGAAAGAATTATCAGCAGGATATTTTTAATCAGGGGCAAAAAAGTGATGATGGATAAGGATCTTGCCGATCTTTATGCGGTCAAGGCTATTGTTCTTAGGCAGGCTGTTAAAAGAAACATTAAACGATTTCCATCGGATTTTATGTTTCAACTTAATAAAGAAGAGGCAAAACTTTTGGTATCACATTTTGTGATACCATCTATGAAATATTTGGGTGGGTATTTGCCCTACGCATTTACCGAACAAGGCGTTGCTATGCTTTCAAGTGTTTTAAATAGTGAACGGGCAATAAGAGTAAACATCCAAATTATCAGAACTTTCACCCAACTAAGAGAACTTTTGTCAACTAATAAAGATTTAAGAATAAAAATAGAAAATATGGAAAAGAAATATGACAAACAGTTGAGGGAAATATTTGAGGCGATCAAGTGTCTTTTAATGGAAGAAACAAAAACTAAAGAACCGATAGGTTTTTCGGTATAAATTCAAATAATAAATTTTATGCAAACAAAAACATACGAGACTGATTATTGCGGGAAAAAATTAAAAGTGGAAATTTCCGATTTGGCAGATCAAGCCAACGGTTCCGTTTTGGTCCGTTACGGCGAGACGGTTGTTTTCGCCACGGCGGTGATGGGCGGCAAAAAGGAAGGGGCGGATTTTTTTCCTCTGACCGTTGATTACGAGGAAAAGTTTTACGCGGCGGGGAAAATAATGGGCAGTCGGTTCATCAAAAGGGAAGGCCGCCCTTCGGAAGAGGCTATTCTTACGGCCAGAATCATAGACCGGACGATAAGGCCGTTGTTTGACAGGCGATTGAGAAACGAAATCCAGGTTGTCGTTCTAGCCTTGTCGGTGGACGGTAAAAACGATTCCGACATACCGGCCATTATCGCCGCGTCTTTGGCCTTGGGAATTTCCGACATACCGTGGGGCGGACCGGTGGGTTCGGCCAGAGTCGGGCAAATAGACGGCAAATTTGTTTTCAACCCCACTTACGAAGAAAGGGAAAAATCAACGATGGACATCGCGGTTTGCGCCAAAGACGGCAAGGTGAATATGATAGAAGCCGGAGCCAAGGAAATAGCGGAAGATGTCGCTGTCAAAGGCATTGAAGGCGCGCTGGAAGAAATCGCCAAAATAGAGGAATTCCAGAGAAAAATAATCAAGGAAATCGGCAAAGAAAAAATAAAAATAGAAATAAAAGACAAACCGAAAGAAGCCGTGGCATTGTTTGAGAAAAACATTTTGCCGAAGCTGGAAGCGGTTTTATATCCCTCCGCCAAAAACGGACAAGAAAGAAAAAAGCCGGATGTTGAACCCCTAAAAAAAGAATGGACTGAATTGCTTAAGCCGGGAGCCAATGAAGAATTTTTAGCTTTCGCTGACGAAATTTTTGAAGACGGCGTGGACGAATTGGTGCACAATAAAGTCATAGACGCGCCCAAAGGACAAGAAAAAAGACAGGACGGCCGAAAAACGGACGAGGTGAGAAGTCTGCACGCCAGCGTTGATTTGCTGCCGGCGCTTCACGGTTCGGCAGTATTTTACCGAGGCAATACCCACATTCTTTCCACGGTTACTCTCGGCGGACCTCAAGACGCCCAGCTTATTGAAGGAATGGAGGTGCAAACTATCAAGCACTTTATGCATCATTACAATTTTCCGCCCTTTTCCGTCGGCGAGACGGGAAGAATGGGCAGTCCGGGACGAAGGGAAATCGGCCACGGCGCTTTGGTGGAAAGGGCTTTGTCGCCGGTTTTGCCGCCCAAAAGCGATTTCCCTTACACCATCAGAGTTGTTTCCGAAGCGATGGCATCCAACGGCTCCACTTCGCAGGGTTCAATTTGCGCCTCAACGCTGGCTTTAATGGACGCCGGAGTGCCAATCAAGAATCCGGTGGCCGGAATTTCCATGGGATTGATGATGAGAAACGACAAAGAATACCGGGTTTTGACGGACATCCAAGGTTTTGAAGATCATTTCGGCGATATGGACTTCAAGTGCGCCGGAACAAAAGACGGAATCACGGCCATCCAGCTGGACATAAAAATCGGCGGTATTCCTTTGAACGCCCTAAAAGAAGCTTTCGCGCAGGCTAAAATTGTCCGGAATGAAATTTTGGCCGTAATGCTCAAGGCTATACCCGAACCAAGAAAAGAACTTTCTCCGACTGCGCCGAGAATTATAAAAATGATGATAAATCCGGACAAGATACGGGAAGTAATAGGTCCCGGGGGCAAGATGATAAACAGCATTATAGACAAAACCGGCGCGGAAATTGACATTGAACAGGACGGAAGCGTCTATATTACCGGCAAAAATCTCCAAGAAGCCGATGAAGCCAAGAAAATAATTGAAGGGCTTACTCACGAATACATCGTGGACGAATTGGTCAGCGGGCCGGTGACAAGGCTGTTTGACTTCGGGGCGATGGTGGAAATAGGCCCGATGCAGGAAGGTTTGGTGCATATTTCCGAACTGGCGCCGTTTAGAGTCAACAAAGTCACCGATGTGGTAAACTTGGGAGACACGGTGAAAGCCAAGATTATAAGCATTGACGAGAAGGGAAGAGTAAACCTTTCCATCAAGCAATTGGACCCCAACTATGGCCGAGGAAAATTCAACAACAAATGAGGAAAAATACGACTCGGTAAAAGGAATCCGCACCTTTGAGGATGATATCGCCCAATACACCAAAGAGAAAAATTTTTCCATCCTTGATATCGCGGCCGAAGAAGCGAAGGTGCATGGCCTTAGCTTTGAAAATCCGGAAGAAGAAAAAAGTTTATTTAATTTCAGGAAAATAATTCTGATTTTTCTCGCCGTTTTGTTTGTGGCCGCCGGAGGGTACTTCGGATTCGTCAAACCCCTGCTTAAAAGAAGCAGTGTTGCCGATAATTCTATTCAAATAACGCAGGGGCCGATTTTAACCGACCAGAAAATTGAAATTATCGCCAGTCAGGACAAAAGGGAAGTTTTCAAAAGGGATTTGAAAAACGCGCTGGAAGAGGATGAAGGCGGTGGGACGCTCTCGGAAATATCTGTTGTAAAAATAAACGGCGAGGGAAAAACAAGCCTGACCAAAGAGGAATTTTTCTTTATGCTTGGCGTCCAAATGCCGCAAGGCCTGAAAGATTATTTGGAAAAAGATTTTATGCTCCTCAGTTTCGGCGGGACGGACAATTCCCCGGTTCTTGTTTTCAAATCCAAATCTTACACTTACGTATTTTCTGAAATGTTGAAATGGGAAAAAAGTTTGGTTAATGACTTAAAATCAATTTTTCCCAATGACAGTTTGATCGGCAACGACTCTTTCGCCGATAAATACATTCAAAACCACGACGCCCGCATCGCCGAAAAAGACGGCGAAATTGACTTGGCTTATGCTTTCATTGACCGCAAATATCTTGTAATCGCCAACAGCCAAGAAGCCCTGTCCGAAATTTTCCGCCGCTTTTCCTCCGTCCAATACGCCAATCCAAGAGCGGGGTGGTAGAGGTTATTTTAAAAAATTGTTATACACCAACTTGGACATCCAATGTCCAAGTGATTAAATTATACGCTTATTTTGCTCCAGCATAATTAGTGGTAGAATTTTGCAAATTTAAAATTACGAAAAATTAAGAGAAAATGCGCAAAAATTCTATAAAGAGAATGGAAGCATTTTTTCTCCGGCCTTTCATGAAAAAATTCACTTCAATGCGGAAGGGTTTAATCATATTATTTTCAAAAATGCCAGATCTGAAAGAGAGAAACCGTCGCAAATTTTAAGATTTAAATTATTGCCATTGGCGGTTAAGTTATTGAAATTATCAACGACTTATCAGGAATTTGAAGAAAGTATTGGGGAATTTGAAGTCAAAAGTTTCAAGAAAAAAGTTAAAAAAGCCAAGCTAATAAAGTATTGGGGCGTTATTGCCATAATTGACGGCAGAAAGATCAAAGTAATTGTCAGAAAAATAGGGGACAATGGGGCAATGCATTTTTGGAGCGTTGTCCCGGCATGGACAACAAATAAGTATAGAGATATAAGGTTATTTAACACAATGAAAGGAGATCTGGATAGCGATTAAAAACAAAAATATCCCGCCAAAGCGGAATATTTTTGTTGTGCCTGCCTTCAGCTTATGTCTTAGCCGAATAGGGCTGACGCCCCACAAGCACACCATTACTTTAGCAAGTTTTTATAAAAAATAAAGTTGGCGTTTTGGAGGCTGTGGATAACTAATTTCAGCTCCTTTTTTATTAGAGCTTGCCTTTTTAATTCGCCTTGCTATCATTAAGCCAATTAAATTTTATGCCGTTGACCAAAGAAAAAATAAAACACTTCCAAGAGAAGCTGGAAGAGGAGAAGAAGCAGCTGGAAAGCGAGCTTTCCCGCGTGGGAAGAAAGAACCCGGAAGTGGCGGGGGACTGGGAAGCCGTGCCGGAAGACTTGAATGTGGAAACATCGGACACCGGCGAGATGTCCGGCGCTTTTGAAGAAATGGAGAATCGCTCGGCCATTGAAAACACCTTGGAAGAAAGATTTATTTTGGTAAGCAAGGCCTTGGACAGCATAAAAAAAGGAACTTACGGCGTTTGTTCCAGCAAGGAAGGGAAATCTCATCCGATAGAATCCAAGCGGCTGGAAGCCAATCCCGCCGCCACCGAGTGCATCAAGCACGCCGGCATATAAATTAAACTTTAAATTATGGCGGTAAAATTATTCTCCTCGCAGGTTGTCGGATTAAAGGCCGATGTTGTTGATGTTGAAGTTGATTTGACCAACGGCCTCCATTCTTTCTCTTTGGTTGGTCTGCCGGACAAGGCGGTGGAAGAATCCAAAGACCGGGTCTGCGCCGCCATCAAAAATTCCGGCTTTATTTCGCC
>Ga0209212_1001075_pt1 | contig 46668 bp, 37 predicted proteins | sample RifGroC2_FD_183996 | JGI IMG/M metagenome (GOLD analysis project Ga0209212, IMG submission 183996) | Groundwater microbial communities from Rifle, Colorado, USA - Groundwater C2 (SPAdes) (version 2) | ecosystem: Environmental > Aquatic > Deep subsurface > Groundwater | place: Rifle, Colorado... | reverse complement strand
TCAACGAAGACCGCGTCTATCATGGCGGAGTGCGGTTCGGCCACGGCCCACTTAACGGTGCCGTCGGCATAACCGAGCTTGCTCAACTGCGGCGTCTGCGAGTTGTCCACGCCGTAGAAATTCCCGCCGCCGTCCACGGCATGGAGTAACCGGTCCGGGGTCGGGCAGCCGCCTATTGTTTCATCCGTTCAGGGCCCGCGCCGGCAGCTGCGGTCTTAGAGAGCCCGAACGGTTGAGAAACTTAAATTGTCAAAGAACCAGACCGCGGATAACCAGGGATTGTTTCAGTGATCGTCTTTTTTATCATCTTTGCCACTGTGGTCGTTATCCATGTCCGAATTGTCTTTCCCGTGGCCTTTAGCTATTTCACCGCCGAGGGACTTTATAAGCCAATTGGCGTCTTCTTTAATTATCTTAAGGGCCTCGTCCGTGATAAAGCGTTTACACTGCTTCTTGTGTTTGTGCCAGTCGTCGCGGTCCCAGTCGCGGAAGAAGTCGTCATAGTCGCGGTCTTTGCGGTGTGCTTTGCCGAAGTCGTCCCAGTCTTTATCTTCATCGCAAGCTTTAGAATCTTTGCTGTCGCATTTTCGGTTGGCGAGCTCCAGACGCTTAATGAACAGCTTAAGGACGGCGACGGCAGGCTGGCAGGGCTTATCTTTTTTTCTTTTGCGCTTGTCGCACACACCTGACATCTTTTCAGCTAGGTTGATGTTTTTTACCAGGCTATCCGCAAATTTATCGTCGCCGAGCTGGTTTAGCTTCTGGGCCACGGAAACATCATTGCGCAGGATGTCGAAAGTGACGATCTTGGTTATAACAAGTGTCGGGGCATCCGGGGCCGGATTATATTCCACTGACACCGTTGCCGACTGCCCTATAGTCGAGAAACCAAATGACTCATAAGGCTGCATTGTAAGATCTAATTTATGGAAGTCGGCGAATAGACGATATCCCCCAACCTGTTTTCCGATGATTTGAATTATATAATCACCGGGCAGAGGTTTGTGTATGTACAATTCCCTGTAAGCCGCTTCATCTTCCCCTCCCCCAGTGTTGTCTGCTATCCCTTCTATTGTGTAATTCGAATCCGGAATTTCATGCACTTCGTTAATTAGCAATGTTTCGTTAAGAGGTGCCGCCGCATCATAGCCTGTTCTGCGACCTTGTGAGTCAATCACTATAAACTCAGCGGGAGTGTCTTGCGCAGTATCCGATGAGCTATAAATACGAATTGTAATACTACTCCTGTCTTGCGCATTCAAAACTGAGGAGCACAAAAATATCGCTGTCAAAACAAATACACAGAGGTAGCTGTTTCTCATATAGTTCCCTTGGTTATCATTCGAACACTGATAATCTTTTTGGGGTTCCCATTGGTTATTAAGTTGAAATAATCCGCAAGGGTTGTCACTCGTGTGTTATTATTCCCAGGGTCGTTTATATAGATCACATCTCCACACTTTTTTGCGACTACCACAAAATGAGTGCGGCCCAATCTGGATGCACTGTATAACTCCAGAATAACAGGATTACCATTTTTTAGTCCGTCTTCTAACAATAAGTGCATCTGGACGTCCGTGCCAGTTGTTTTTTTATATTGCACGGCGACTCCACTCGCTGTTATTGCATCAACCATTGCAGGGAGATATACAAATTTGCCATCAAACCCGCCCACGGTGTTTTTCAACGTTTCATTTAATCTGCCGGGGTCGGTGTTATATCCGTACTTCTTAGCAACCTGGGCAGCAGCGGTTAACAAACATCCCAAAGCACTTATTTTACTGGTTGTGTGGTCATAATCCTCTTTGTGCCAAGTGTTTGTGGGGTCTGTGTCATCCTTATACTGCTTCCAGTTCGGCACACCTGTGACTTCCACGCATGTTTCAGCGGAAACGCAATTTGAAAGACCGGATATATTGCCGGCTTCGTCGGCTGTCTTCAGCGCGAGGAAATAGGTCGTGCCTGGCGTGAGCCCTGTTAAAGTGAATATTTCCGCGCCGCCGGCTGCCTGCGGAGCCGGTTCGCCCTGGGCCTGCGTTGCCGCGGTAAAATCAGCGTCAGACGATATTTGACCGGCTGCCGTATATCGCACATCATAACCCGCCGCCGTTCCGGTTGCTCCGTCATCCCCCGGAGCAGTCCAGGAAACCGTTATTGAATTGGTTGTAACACTGACGGCCGCAAGGTCGGCAATTGGCGACGGGGCAGTGGTGTCCTGCGCCCCGCCTTGCGTGTAGCGGGCTATATAAGAATCTTTGTCCCCGACCGGCTCCGCAAGATAGCCGGCCGTGTATATCCGGTCCTGGCCGTCAACAAAGAGCGCGTCTATCATGGCGGAGTGCGGTTCGGCCACGGCCCACTTAACGGTGCCGTCGGCATAACCGAGCTTGCTCAACTGCGGCGTCTGCGAGTTGTCCACGCCGTAGAAATTGCCGCCGCCGTCCACGGCATGGATGTATATATCCAGGCCGGATAACCGGAACCATTGTTCCGCGCCGGATGCGGAAATATTATGTAGTGTGTTATCTATAAATTCGTTGTTGATTATGTAGTACCCGCCGTTGGGAATGGTTTCCCCGCCGATAAACATTTTCGGGGCTATCGGATCTTTAGAAAATTCGAACTTCAAATTAAGATCGGCGTCATATTCCAGCACGTAAATAAAGGAACCGGTCCGTGACCCGCCCACATACACATTGTCGTTTTTATCTACGCCTATGCCTGTGACAGAACCATAAGACCAGTCAATCCCGGCCGGCCCGACCACATTTTTAACCGGATTTAAATCTTCGTCAAACATCAATATCGCCGCCACATACCCCTCGCGCGCGGCGCTCCAATAGGAAAAGGCCGCGTAAACCTTTTGCGAATTGCTACTGTATGCTACGCCGAACACCGCAGGGTCGCTATCCGGCGATGTTACCGGGAGGATTTGATCTTTCAGCAAATTACCTTGTGGATCATACTTTAAAACATGCGGCTCCCAAAGATACGTATTTATACAGACGTACACGTTACCAACGGAGTCAACCGCTATATTGCCCTCGGCAGACGTTAGCCAGCCGGATGACTCGACCGTCGGATACAATAAACTCCACAACCTGTTGCCTGCCGCGTCCAGTCTTAGTAGTCCGTACTCGCCGCCAAGATAAAATCCGCCGTCAATAGATTGTTTGATAGTGTACGGACTAATATAATCAGGATCGCTGAAAGGCTTTATACCGAATCCGCTGTCCAGCATGGGCTCATTTTCCTGGGAAAAAGCGGCCGGCGCTCCGGCCAGCGTGAGAATGCAGAGTAAGAATATTTTTCTCATCCGTTAGTAACCCGTGTTCACAAAGATCATCTTCCCTGAACCCTCTACAGGGGACGCCCCGGCTTTAAAGGCCTTTACCGTGTATATGCACGTCCCGTAAGGAGTTGTGTCGGAAGCAAACCTGTACTCATAGATGTATAGCCCGTTTATGACTTTAGCCGGGGCAGTAACTACGGCCTCCTCTTTCAAAGAGCCATCGGGCGAGTAAATCTTTATCTCGATCTTGTCTGCCAGGCCGGTTTCGATGTGGATAATGGGGTGTTTTATGCCCATTGCTGGATTCGGGATGGCGTAAAAGTCCCCCAGCTTGAAGGCGGGGGCAGCGTTTTGGTCTGACTTGGCCTTGAAACACAGTTTTTCAACGCGCGTATGTCTGTCTATGCGCTGTTTCAGGAGCTGCTTGTAAACCTGGGGTGTGGAGGTGGAATTATAAAGTTCGTAGAGTTTAGTCGTTCTATTTTCAGCGGCAAAGGAATTGCAGGGGGAGAATATAAAACCAAAAACAAGCACGCCGCCAAAGCGTAAAACCTTTTTCATGTATTGAGCCCCTTAACACCGATTCAAATGTTATTATTTACTTTAAGGGGCTGTCAAATTTTACTGTTTTTTTACCGGGGCCTTCAGCGCGGGGCGGCGGGCGGCGGGTTCTGCACTATCGGGATGAAGAACTTGAAGCAGGTCCCCTTGCCCACCACGCTGGAGACCTCCACCTTGCCCTTGTGGCGGTCGGCCACCTTCTTAACCACGGCCAGGCCCAGGCCGGTGCCGCGGGCCTTGGTGGTAAAGAACGGCGCGAAGATCTTTTCGGCGGTTTCCTTGGGCATGCCGGAACCGGTATCCTCCACGTCTATGCGCACGGTGCCGGCGTCCACCACCTCGCTCCTGACGTAGATCTTGCCGCTCTCCGGCATGACCTCTATGCCGTTCTTTATCAGGTTCCGGAGGGCCTGCGTCATTTCGTCGGCGTCTATGTTGACGGTCGGGTTTTCCGGAGAGAAATTCTTTATCATCTCGATGTGCGGGGGCACCGGGTAGGACATCGTCAGGTCCTCCAGGTAGGAGTTCAGGTGCACCAGCTTCGGGTTCAGCTCGCGCGTGCGGGCGAAACCCAATATCTCGTCGATGATGCCGTTGGCCTGCCGGATCTCGGACTCTATGATAGAGATGTGCTTGGTCACCTTCGGGTCCAGGGGATTGACGGCCGCGGAGGCGTTGACCTTGGTCTTTATGAAATAAATGGAGTTATTGATGACGGCCAGCGGGTTGCGGATCTCATGGCCTACCACGGAAGCCATCTGTCCGATAGCGGCCAGGCGCTCTTTCTTGATCAGCTCGTCCTGCGCGCTCTTAAGCTCCCGGGTGCGGGCTTCCACACGGTTCTCCAGGCTGCGGTTGAGGCGCTCCAGCTCCGTCTTGGCGGACATGATCTCGACGGTCTTCACCTTCAGCGACTCGCTCATCTGCATGAACGTATGCGCGAGCTCCCCTATTTCGTCGTTGGGCATGCTGAGGTCGGGCAGGTAATCGAAGTCCCCCTCGCCCAGCTTTATGGCGGCCTCGCGCAGGGCCTGGATGGGCTGCGTGATGACCAGCGACACGGCGTAACCGAGGAACAGCACAAAAACGGTGACGATCAGCATCATGCGCCAGGTGCGCTTGAGCATGTCGTCGGAGGCCTGATAGGCCACGGAGACGGAGCGCTGGATGTAGATCACCCAGCCCAGTTCCGTCACCTCGGCAAAAGCGCCCAGCACCCGCTCGCCGGTGCTTTCCAGGATCAGTTCGCCGCCGCCGGTCTTGGCGTCGTTCTGCAGCAGGATCTTCAGCACGTCGTCGGGCAGCTTGGCGTCCGGCTTATAGATCTCTTTAGAATTGGAATGGGCGATCAGGAAGCCGTTAGAGTCTATCACGGCGGCCTGGGTGTGCGTGGTTTCCGGGAATCCGGTCTTGAGCAGGCTCGACAGCGCGGTCAGGCTCATCTTGGCCAGCACCGCCCCCACCGGCTGGTTGGTCACCGGGTTCACGATCTGCACGCCCATGGTGATGGCCGGGTAGGACCCCATGTATTTTTCCAGCCCGCCCACGAACTCGCCGGCGCGCATGACCTTGGCGAACAGCGCGTCGTTGGAGAAATCGCGCATCTTGCTTTCATGCACGAAGCGCCCCAGGCGCACGGTTTCCTGGCCCGCGGCGTCGATGACGGAAATTTCGAGGAAAGCCGCGTGCAGCTGCATGATGTGGCTGACCAGCCCCTGCTGCTTGGCCGTGTCCATGGAGGAGAAATCCTGCAGGTGCGCGGCGTCGAACAGCACGTTGCGGAAATTTATGATGTAGCTCGACACGGTGTCGGCGAAACCGACGGCCAGGGCCTCCTGGTCGCGCGATATCGCCTTATTGAGCGTGATCTGGCTGAGGTTCACCAGGTAGTAACCGACTATGCCGAGGGGGACCAGCGAGACGATGAGGAAAATTATCAGGAATTTATAGAACAGCCGGCCGCGTTTTTTTGGTGCTTCGGTCATATAATAAGCCAGGTCTTCATAGAGGATAATTATATTATCCCAGAATGCTGTTACGGAAATGTTGCGTTGCCGAAAAAAGAACGGCCGGCTGTTAAGCCGGCCGTTCCGTTCTATTTAGCGCAGCCGGCGCCGGCCTGGCCGGGCGGCGGCACCTTTTCAAAACCGGGGATCTTCATAAGCTCGCCGAGCCCCACCATGAACTCCCTCCCCCCCACGATAAGGGACGGAGAGGTGCTGATCCCCAGGGCGCCGGTAACCGCGAAATCGGCGGCCAGGAGGGCCTTACCCTCCTCGAAACCGGCGGCTACTTTACCCGCGTCCAGACCGACGGCCTTGGCGGCTTTCTGCCAGTCGGGAGAGGTGATCTCCTTATTGCGCTCGGTCAGGTAGGCGACGAATTTGCCAGGGAACTTCTTGGCGATGAACAGCTGCCTGGCGTTCTCTTCCCACTCCGCCTGGCCGTGCAGGCTGGAGAAAGTCAGAACGCCCTTGTCGTCCTTCTTGGCGTCTCCGATATAATGGATCTCGAGCTTGGTGCCTTCCGGCAGCTGCTTGTTCTTCTCCGCGTCCAGGAGCGAGTTCTCGGCCAGCACGCCGTAAGGGCACTGGCTCATCACAAAAAGTTCTACCGTATTTTTCTTCTCCGCGCGGGCCGCGTACTCGCCGCGGCGCTGGCGGTCTTCGTACACCAGGTAGCCGCCGGTTTCCTTGAAGATGCCGGCCTTCAGCTCCGCCTCCAGGCGGACCTTGGCCTCGGGCGTACCGGCCAGGATATAGGACGGCAGGAATTCCACCGAGGGGAACTTGGCGGCCTGCTCGGCCGCGCCGTAAGCCAGCACCTGGGGCTTTATGCCCTCGAAATAGCGGTCGAACACGCCCACGAGCGCGTCGTTGAGCTTGGCGCCGGAACTCAGCACCACCCAGAAGCCGGGCGGCGGCAGTTTGGGCGCCGGCTTGTAGCCGGGGGGCAGCGGCGCGCGCCGCGCGGCCGGCAGGGCGGCGTTGACCGCCTCGAAAAGAGGCATAAGCCGCTGGGCGCCGGCGTAGCGCTTGCCGGACAGGAACAGGGCGGTTTCGGTGACTCCGGCGGCGGAGGAGGCCTTATAAGCCGCCGCGAGCGCCGTCTTGCCGTCGGCTGCGGCGCGCTTGTCCAGCTCGTCCGGGTTGATGCCGGCGAAAACGGCCGCGTCGCGCCAGCCGTCGGCCGCGGGCGAGAGCGAGCGGGCGTTGAGATAGGTAAGGAGCTTGCCGGGATAGAACTTGGCCAGCACGGCCAGGCGGGCAGATTCCGCCAGTTCCGGCTCGCCGCGGCGCGCGGAGAAGGAACCGTCCTCGTTCCTGGCGACCAGCGGGTAAACCGCAAGCTCGGTCCCGGCCAGGCGGCGCCGCACGGCGTCGGCCAGGAAGAACCACTGCCAGCCCTGCCCGTCCATGGCCTCCAGGTAGAGGTCGAGCCGGCCGGCGGGGGCCGGGGCGGCCGAGGAGAGAGCCGGGCAGGCGAGCCAGACGGCTAATACGAGCAGGACGGCTTTCTTCATTATTTTCCCTTCCTTGTGAGAAGCTGGCGGATGCGGATGGACAGTTCCTGGATGTCGAAAGGCTTGGTCAGGTATTCGTCGGCGCCCAGGCTCAGGCCCTGGGTCTTCTCCTCGGCGGAGAGGAACCGGCCGGTCATCATGATCAGGATGAACTCCTTGGAGAACTTGCGCAGTTCCTGGCAGATCTGGAAGCCGCTCGAGTCCGGCAGCTGGATGTCCATGATCACCACTTCGGGCAGGTTCTTCTTGGCGGAGGCGATGCCCGCCTTGGCGTTACCGGCCTGGAAGCAGGTAAAGCCCTCCAGGTCCAGCACTTCGGCGAGGCTTTCGCGCAGGTGGGTGTCGTCGTCGATTATCAGAATCTTTTGAGCCATTTTATTCCTCCGTCCCGAAAGTCTTTGTCCGCGGCGCCCTATTTAGACGGCACCAGTTTATAGCCCACGCAGGGCACCGTGTGCACGTACCTGGCGGCTTTGCCCATCTTGGACCGCAGCCGGCGCACGTGCACGTCCACCGTGCGCGGGGAACCGAAATAATTGTAGCCCCACACGCGCTCTATCAGGTAGGGCCTGGACAGCACGCGGTTGGGAGAGCTCAGGAAAACGTAGAGCAGGTCGAACTCCTTGGCCGTCACCGTGATCTCCTTGTTGCCTATTTTCACGGTGTAGCTGGACATGTTGAGCTCTATTTCGTTGAGCTTCAGCACCTCGTCGGCCTGCACGCTGACGGTGCGGCGCACCACGGCCCGTATGCGGGCCACGCTCTCGTGCAGGTCCTGGCTGTAGGACAGGCACTCGTCCGCGCCCAGCTGGAAGAAGGCCAGTTTATAGGAGATCTTGGGGGCCTCGCGGCCGGACGGGCCGTGCGGCATCAGCGTTTCCGCGGTCAGGCCGCTGGGCATGTGGTCCAGGTAGGTGTCCGGGGACTCGAGCACGGCTATGACGGGGATATTCTTGTTCTTGGCCCTGAGGTTCTTGAGGAACGTGAGCCCCTCTTCGTCGGCCAGGTTCTGGCCTACCATCACCATGTCGAAGGATTTCTCCGCCAGCATGCCCATGACCTCGCGGGACCGGTGGGCGGTCGCCACCGAGTAACCCTGCCGCGAGAGCATTTCCAGCATCAGCGAAGCCCTGGAAAGGTCTTTCGAGGCGAAAATGATGTTTATTTTCACAACGTCTCCTAGTTGAAATATGCGCAGGTCGTCCCCGCCCGGCGGGGACGCGGTTTTGCGCCGCTGCCAGCCTTAGTCGTGGTGCAGTTCTTCTATGTCGAGCGTGACGCCGCGCAGGCCGAGCACGCCGGTGAGTATGTTGTAGACGAACGCCGCGAAAACGAGCACGGCCGTGGTGATGACCACGTAAAGCAGCGCGTAAAGCCCGATGCTGAGGAGCTTCTGGAAGGTGCTCATGGGGGCCATCTGTATGTTGGGGACCACCATGAAAGTTACCGCCCCGCCGAGCAGGGCGAGGACAAAAACCACCAGGGGCACGGAAGATGTGACCAGAGAGGCTACGCTTATATTGCGGACTTCAAGTTTCATTTTCCCTCCATATAGTAATACGGACGCGGCAGGCCGCGCCAGTCCTGAATATAATACATTATTTTAAGTTAAATACAGCGGGGTCGCGGCCTACATGTTCACGCCCTGCTGTTTGGGGTAGAAAAGGATCAGCGTGCGGTTGGTCTCCGCCGTCTGGCCCACGTGCAGCACTTTCACGTTAAAGCTCTGGTTCTTGAAAACGGTCTCCCCTTCCACGGGCTGGTCCGGAGTTTCGAAGGCCTGGCCGACCAGACGCAGCAGGGTCTGCTGCTGGGAATCCACCACGTCGAGCAGGTGGATATTCTTGGAATCCATCCCGGAGGCCAGCTCGAAATTGGCGTAAAGGATGCTGTTATTCTCGTCCACCACTATCACGTAGTTGGTGGGCGGGACTATGATGTTGAGCAGGGAGCGCCACCAGCGCTGTTCCGCTTCCTTGTAAGTGCGGTCCCTGTTGGAAATGCCCTCTATTTCCGCCTTCATCTTGACCATCAGCCGGCTGATGGCCCCGGCCAGGTCCCCCAGTTCGTCCTTACGGGCGGGAAAGCGCAGCTCGAAGTTCTTCAGCGACACGCCCTCCACGCTGTCGCGCAGCACGTCCATCGGCGAGATGACGTAATGGTGGAAAAAGAAGTACAGCGGCAGGCCCAGCAGGAACAGCACGCCCACCGCGCCGAACACGTACTTGCGCATGGCCGACCCGATCAGCACCTCGGCGCCGGCCCGCGACACCAGCAGGTCTATGATGCCGATGATCTCGCCGCGCACCGAGAAGGGGATGGCTATTTCGTAGAAAGGCTCGCCCTTGACCTGGCGCACCTTGGGCATTTTGGAGAGATAGGCCTGGTTGATGGCGTCCGTGGGCGGCGGCACCTGCACCTTGAAATCGTCCCAGGGCATGCCGATAAAGCGGGCTTCCTTGTGCCAGCGCACCTTGCCCTGGCGGCTCAGGTACAGCATGGAGGTGATGCGCTCGTCCTTGGCGAGCGACATCATGATGTCGTACTCCTCGAAAGAGATGGCGCTGGCGTTATTGAGCAGGCCGTTGCGCATGGTGGGCGCGTAGACCTTCACGGTCTCGATCACGTCCTGCTTGAGCTTCTCGTCGAAGGTCCACTTGAACAGGTTGTAATAAAAAACCCCGCCGAGGAACATGACATAGACCCCTATGCCGATGAACCACAAAAGCCACTTTATCGTAAGCCGCATATTTCCGCCTTTAAAATCGTTTTATCGCCATACAAATTCTACCAGACCCATATTTCCAAATTGTTAAGTTTTAGAGAAATATCACGGGAGCCGGCATGTTCCCCTCGGGAGCCTTTAGGGCGCAGGGCCAAGTGCTGGAGCGGACGGCCTATCATTAAGGCCGCGGCGGCGATGTTTGAGCCGAGCACTGTGTGCGAGGCGAGTTCGACGCCGGCGCAAGCACGCCGGCCCTCTTCCCCAGCGCCCGCTTAGGCGAGCGAGGGGAATATGCCGGCGACCTTACTGGCCGCCGGAGAGGATCTGTTCTATGCGCTTGAGGCCGGCGGCCGTGTCGGGACTCGACGGGTCGAGCTGGCGGGCGATGGTCCACTCGTCGCGGGCCTTCTCGTAATTGGAGTTCTGGAAATATTTGAGACCCTCGAGATAATGCTGCTGCGCGGCCAGGCGGTTCTCCTCGCTGATCCCCTTGGGCTTCTTCACCACATCTTCCACGGCCACGCCCTTGCGCGCCGCCTCTTCCTCGGCCTTTTTGCGGGCCGCTTCTTCCCTGGCCTGCGCCTCTTCCTCGGCCTTCGCGCGGCGCGCGGCTTCGTCGGCGCGGCGCTTCTTGTCGTCCGCCTCCGCCTTCATCTGCTCCCGGGCGCGGGAAATAAGCTTGTTCAGGTAGCCCATATTGGCGGTGTAAGGCTTGGCCTTATCCCACTCGCCTATGGCCTCCGTGTAGCGGCGCGCCCCGTAAAGCTTCTTGCCGGAGGCCAGGTAGCCGCTCTCTATCTCCAGCCTGACCTCGGCCAGCAGTTTATTGGCCTTCGAATCACCGGGCTGTATCTCCAGGGCCCGCTGCAGGCCTTCGTAGGCGTCCCTGAGGCGGCCCCGCGCGTAGAATTCCAGCGCCTCCTTCAGTTTGTCGTTGGCCCGCTGAGAGCGCAACTCGCCCTCTATGCGCGTTATCCACTCCACCGTGCCCGCGTCCCTGGGCCTTATCAGCAGGGCGTTGTAATAATCGTCCAGCGCGCTTTTCAGGTCGCGCTTGTTGTACTCCTCCATGCCCTTCTGGGAGTAATAATCCTTCAGATCGTCCTTCATTTTGGACAGCCAGTACTTGGCCTTGATATTGTTGGGGGACAGCTTTACCACTTCTTCCATCTTCTTATGGGCCTCCACGATGCGACCCTCGTTATAATAGGAAAGCGCCGTCTTGAAACGGTCCTCTATCATCAGCTTCTCGCTCATGCCGGCGCGGCCGGCGCCGCGCAGCTGGTTGGAGGCCTCCAGCAGCATCTGGGCGTCCTGGTAATTGGGATCGATGGAGAGGATCTTCGCGGCCAGGTCCTTGGCGTCCTCGTAATTGCCCTGACGGTAATACTCGAAAGCGTTCTCATAGACGCTGTCCAGCATCTTGCTCATGACCTTCTGCTTCTCCAGCTTAATGGTCTCCAGGAACTTTTTCTTTTCGTCGAACTCGGTCAGCGAGCCCAGGCCGGTCTTCTGCAGGTCGAGGAACAGCGACTCCTCGCTCTTCACCCGCATTTTTTCCTGCGCGGAACAGGGCAGGGCCGCGAGCACAAGAAGAAAAAGAACGTTTCTCATAAGATCCTCGTCAGAACGGCATGCCCCCGGTGATCAGGTCCATGATCATCGGGGCCAGCATCAGGATGAACACCGTAGGGAAAATAAAGATGAAGAGCGGGATGAGCATCTTGGTGGAGGCCTGCGCCGCCAGCTTCTCGGCCTTGTTGAGGCGCCGAAAGCGCATATCGGCGGAGTAGTTGCGCAGCAGCTCCACCAGGCTCGTGCCCAGCTCGTCCGACTGCACTATCAGGCCCACGAAGGAGCGGACCTCCTGCAGGCCGGTGCGCAGCGACAGGCGCCGCAGCGCGTCGCGGCGGGAATAGCCCAGCTGCACCTCGTTGATGGTGCGCTCTATCTCCAACTCCAACCCGGTCTTGACCGGCGCGATCTTCACGATGCGGTCGAAGGCGGTCATGTAGTCCAGGCCCGATTCTATCATCAGGGCGCCCAGGTCCACGAAAGTGGGGAAATTGCGGATAATGTCTTCCTGGCGGCGGCGGATGCGGCCGGAGTAGATGCCGGCGTCGGGCAGCAGGAAGCCCAGCGGCGCGAAGATGATGGTGAAGGGCGACTGGCTGAGCGCGTAGAACAGCACCGGCAGCGCCGCGCCCATGATCAGTTTGAGATGCAGCATCTTGAGCGGGTCGGTGGTGGCGGGCCGGCCCAGCAGCATGTAGGTCTCCTCCAGCTTACCCTCCATGCCGAGCTGCTTGGCGAAGAACAGGTCCAGCTTGTCCCAGAAATTCTTGCTGCCCTCGAGTTTGCCGAAAACGGAGGTTTCCCTGCCCTCCATGTCGCTGATGTCGCCGATAGGGGAGCGGGATTCTTTGCGGGGAGTGAAAAAGCGCTGCACCGCCGTAAAAGCCGCGAACGAACCGGCCACGGAAAGGAAAAGGAGGAATATGCCCTGGATCTTGTCGGGGTTCATACGCGTATCTTCCCAAGACTCGCCACCACTTTCATGCCGATGCCGACCCAGATGATACAGAAAGCCGCGGTGGCCATGCCCAGCGGCGTGCTGTAGAACTTTATCATGGTCTCGGGCTGGAACATGAACATGACGCCTACCATTACCCAGGGCATGATGCCGACGACGATGGACTGGATCTTCTGCTGGGCCGTCATGGCCTTGGTCTTCTCCTCGAGCTTCGACTCCTCGCGGATGTCCACCACGATGCGCTCGAAGACCTTGGTGAGGTTGCCGCCCATCTGGCGCTGCAGCACTATGGCGCGGATCATGTAGGAAAGCATCTTGGATTCCACGCGCTCTTCCATCACGCCCAGCGCCTTTTCAAAGGACATACCCAGCTGATAATTCTTTATGACCAGCGCGAATTCGTCGGAGATGGGAGGCATCAGGTCCTTGGACACCATCTCGAAGCCCTGCACCACGTCGAGACCGGAACGCAGACAGTTGGACAGCAGGATCAGGCCGTCCATCAGCTGGCCGTCTATCTTGCGGCCGCGCGCGCTCTTCATGGTGTTCAGCACAAAGGCGGGGGTGCGCATGCCGACGGCCAGGCCCAGCGCGCTCAGGAAAAGGAAAGCCCAGATGTTCATGGTCAGCAGGCCCAGGAAGGCCAGCGCCGCCGCCGGCCCGAGCACCAGGTACTTCACGTTGATGTTTATGAACTGGCGCGAGAACGCCTCGGTGAAGACATCCACCTTTTTGGTGTAATCCCCCATCATCGCGTTGGTCTTGGAGTCGTTGGTCAGGAAGAAGACCCTGACGGCCAGGAAGACGAGAATGATGCCCAGCATGGACAGGAAGCGCAGGAACATGCGTTTGGCGTCGGATTCCCTGGGCAGGGGCGCGTACTTGCGCGGCGGCTCGAACAGCAGGCGGAAAGAGTCTTGGCCGATCACGGCCGAGGCCGCTACGGCTTCCGCATAGCGCCTGGAATTGGTGCTGGAAATGGCGTCGGCTATGGATTCCATTTCCTTAAGTATCAGGTTGAAGCCGGGCATGACGCTGCGCCCGCGCCCTTCCATGGAGTCGCCCATCGTCACCTCGCGCGTGCGGGCGCGGTAGAGGCGGTCCAGGGACATCTGGAAACGGATGCGGATGTCGGCGTATTCCTTCACCAGCAGGCCGGGCTGGATATTGGCGCCGCCGGCCTCCGGCGGAAAGGTCTTGCGGGTCAGTTCCAGGTATTCGTAAATGATGGAGACGGGGGTCTGCCAGAGCGAGGCCTCGGAGATCTCCCCCTCTTCGGGGTCGCGCCAGACCTTGCGCCCCAGCATCGCGGGCACCTCGGTGTCCACCCACTTGGGTATTTTATAGGTGACCTTGGCGCCCTTGCAGGCCATGGTGTAGTTTATTATTTTCTGGTCCTTCTCCGGGGCCAGGTAATAATAGAAAAGCTGCATCTTCAGCGCGGCGCAGGAGATCTCGTCCATTTCCGCCTGGGTGAACACCCCGGCCGAAACAGGCGCCGCCGCGGCGGCCATAAGGATATAAAGCAGCAGTTTTTTCATAAGAGGCGGGGCTATTTCCCGGCGCGCGCGCGTTTCTGCTCCTCCGTCCAGAACATTTCCAGGGGCACCTTAAAGCCGTGCGTCTCGAAATCCTTGTAGAACTTGGGCGGGTCGCCGGTGGCGCTGAAATAACCCACCACCTTGCCGTTCTCGTCCATGCCGGTCTGGTGGTACTTGAAAATGTCGTGGATGGTGATCTGGTTCTCCTCGCGGCCGGTGATCTCCGTAATGGCGGTGATCTTGCGGGTACCGTCGGAGAAACGGGTGAGCTGCACCACCATATGCACGGCGGAAGCGATCATTTCGCGCAACGCCCAGATGGGCAGGTCGGCGCCGGCCATCAGACACATGGCCTCCATGCGGGTCAGCGCGTCGCGCGGGGTGTTGGCGTGGATGGTGGCCAGCGAGCCTTCATGGCCCGTGTTCATGGCCTGCAACATGTCCAGCGCTTCCGAGGACCGGACTTCGCCGACCACGATGCGGTCGGGGCGCATACGGAGGCAGTTCTTGACCAGGTCGCGGATGCTGACCTCGCCCTTGCCTTCGATGTTGGGCGGGCGGCTCTCCAGGCGCACCCAGTGGTCCTGCTGCAGCCGGAGTTCGGCGGTGTCTTCCACGGTGACGATGCGCTCGTCCTCGGGAATGTAGCTGGACAACATGTTGAGGAAAGTGGTCTTACCGGTACCGGTACCGCCGGAAATGATGATATCTTTGCGCAGCCTGACGCAGGCCTTTAAAAAGTCCACGGCCGTCTGCGAGATACTGCCCTTCTTTATCAGTTCACCGTCGGTAAAGGGCTTGGCCGAGAAGCGGCGGATGGTGAGCGTGGGGCCCGACACGGCCAGCGGCGGAATGATGCCGTTCACGCGGGAACCGTCCTTCAGGCGGGCGTCCACCAGCGGCACGGATTCGTCGATGCGGCGCCCGAGCGGCGCCACGATGCGCTTCATCACCTGCATGATCTGTTCGTCGTTGCGGAATTTGTATTTGGTAAGGATCAGCTTACCGGCCTTTTCTATATAGACCTTGTCGAAAGAGTTCACCATGATCTCGGTGACGGATTCGTCCCGCATCAGTTCTTCCAGCGGGCCCAGGCCCAGGATCTCGTCGAGCAGCTCGTTTATGAATTTCTGCCGCTGTTCGCGGGTGAGCGGCGTGGACGCCTCCTTCTGCAGCAGGCCGTTGATAATGCCGTCCACCTTCTTGCGGGTTTCCTTGTTGCCCTCGGGGTCGTCCGCGATCTTTATGCGTTCCGTCTCCAGGGCGGTCACGACATTGCGGTGCACGCGCATCTTGAGCTCTTCCCAGAAAGGCGGCACGTCCACCCTGGGGGCGCCGGCCTGGGCGGCGGCCCCGGAGGCGCCGGGGGCGGCGGCGGGCGCGGCTTCCTTCTCCGTAGCCCGCCAGAGCATGTCGGAACCGTGGGAGAATTCCGTGGAGGAAACGTTGGAGACCCACTGCTTTTCGGTGGGCTTAACCTCCGCCAGGCGCCCCAGCAGCACGCGCAGGATCCTTATCCACTGGGTGTTGGGAGCCTCGGTTATCAGGATCTTGTTCTGGTTGGCGTAGGCGGGCAGGGAGTCTTCCCAAGGCATGAAAGCCAGGATATCCTTGCCCATCTGCTTGTAGAACTTTTCGACTTCCTTGGGCCCCACGGCGCCGGGCATGTCGTAAAGGTTGGCCACCACTTCGAACTTGTTCATCGGGAAATGCAGTTCGTTGATCTCGCGGAAAATGCCGGCGGTGGCGTTAAGGGAGGAGACGTTGGAATTGGTGACCCAGAAAACCAGGTCGGAAATGTCGAAAGCGAACACCTGCATGGGGAAGTAGGGGTCCACGTCTATGAAAATATCGAAGTTCTGCGACAGCTTCGACAGCATGGGCAGGATGATATCCGGCGACAGCTTGGCGATGTCGGACCGTCGCTTGGAGAGCGGCAGCACGCCCACGCCCCACTGCGAGATCGGGATCTTGCCCCTGAGCAGCGCGCCCAGCGCGCCCACGGACTCGCGGCCCAGCTGCTGGATGATCTCCGCCATGGAGGGCGGGTTGAGGCCCAGCAGCTGCGCGTGCTCCGCGCGGCACAGCGGGTCCAGCGGCAGGATAAGGACGTTGCGCTTCTGGTAGTTGGCCCAGGCCAGGGCCAGGTTCATGACAATGGACGTCTTGCCCACGCCCTCTTTGGGGCCCGAGAAAGTTATGACTCGCGGTAAGATGTTCGGTTCGGCCATAGATCTGTTTACCCGCCGGCTGCCACGCCGCTTACTTAATGATGTCGAACGTTACGAACAGGAAGAGGGAGCTCTGCTCCTCCACCACGTCCGTGGAGCTGAACAGCGCGCCGATAAGCGGCAGGCTGCCCAGTATGGGCACGCGGTTCTTGGACACGTTGCGGTTGCTGCGCTTCAGGCCGCCTATCACCAGCGTTTCGCCGCTCTTCAGTTCCACCTCGGTCTGGATCTGGCGGGTGATCATGGAGGGAATGGTGGTGCCGGAGGCGATGACCGGCTTGGAATAATCCGGGTTGGAGACTTCCAGCTGGATCTGCACGTCCACGGTGTCCTTTTTTTCCGTCAGGATCACCGGCAGGACGTTGAGGATCACGCCGAACTTCTTGAACTCGGCGCCCACGCCCTGGTTATTGGAGTACGGCACCGGTATCTCGCCGCCGACGGTAAAGTTGGCCTGCGTGCCGCTCTTGGTAATGACCTTGGGGTTGGAGAGCATCTGGGCCTTACCCTCGGTCTCCAGGAGCTTCAGCGAAGCCGCCAGCTGGGTCTTACGCTCGAAGTCGCCCAGGGTGATGATACCCGGCACGGTCTTTTCCGAGAAGTCGAAGAACTGGTTCCAGGAGAAGCCGCGCGTTTTCTGGATGGAGCCGCTTATCTCCACGATGTCGGCGCTGACGGCCACCATGGTGGGGGCCTCAGCGGCGGCGGCGGCCGGCAGGGCCAGCGACGCCAGGATGAAGAATATTTTTTTCATGGTAAGTTCCTACTTTATAAGCCGCTTGAACGAAGCTATTTCCATCGGGTGCAGCTCCACGTCGCCAAGGCCGCGCACCACCACGTCCACCGACCCCTGTTTTACCGACAGGGCCAGGTACTGGGCCTCGTTGGGGTTAAGCGCCAGGGAGAGCGCCGCCTTCTCCGAAAAGGCCTGGTCAGCAGCGGCGGCGGCGTCCTTGGCCTTGGCCTGCGCCCCTGAAAGCCCCTGCCCCAGGTTGGAGCCCACGCCCAGCACCAGCACGTTCTGCAGGATGGTGGCGGTAACCTTTTCCTTGCGGTTGTCGCCCATCACGGCGTCGAAGCTTACGAGGATGTCCACGCGGTCGCCCGGCTTTATCAGGCGCAGCAGGTCGTTCTCCAGGGGCAGCACGCAGCCGCGGTAGCCCGGGGGCACTTTCACGCTGAGGCCGGCCTCGGGGCTGAGGGAGACCAGCGAACTCTGCGTGATCTGGTTGCCTTTGGGCACGCGCACCGAGGTGACCAGGTTGGTGACCAGCTTGATGTCGGACTGGCTCTTCACTTCGTAAGCGTCCTGTTCGATGTACATTTTGGGGATGACGCGGGTTTCCACCAGGTCCACGTTCATGATGGTGCGGGCCGGCAGGTCATACTTGGCCACCAGCACGGTGGCGGGCTCGTTCTGGGCGGCCAGGTCGCGCTCCTTAGAGGTCAGTACCCACCAGTAGATGGCGGCCGCGGCCAGGGCCAGCACCACAGGGACAAGCATGCCTTTCTTTTCCATATAGATATTCTCCCGTTAAATTATTAACTTCCCGTTAAATCCGTGTTAAATTAAATCTCCGTCAGTGACGGCCGCCTACTGGAAGTACGGCTTCTCCACCGGCATCCGCACCTTCACCACTATCCTCTTTTTCCGGCTCCCCTTCGGCGGATCCGAAAGGACGTAGCTCGAGCCGGGGAAGATCAGCTTGCCCTGGTAGACCAGGGTCACCAGCAGGTCCTCCCCCATCTGGTACGACTGCGGGTCCTTGAGCGTCGGCACCAGGACCCCGTTCACGCTGATCCCCGAGGCGCTCGGGAACATCTGCCCGAGCACGCTCTTCATCTTGATGTTGGCCGCGCCCTGCCCGCCGCCGGAACCGGTGCCGTTGGGCCCGGCCACCAGGGAACCGATGCGCGCCAGTTCGTAGGCGCAGTGATGCGCCAGTATGGTCTGGAAGGCCATGTTCCCCATCTCCATTATAAAGAACAGCAGCAGCATGAAAACAGGCAGCACCAGCAGCAGCTCGATGGTGACCTGCCCGGCTTTCCGGGCGCGGCGCGCCGCGCCTGATAAATAAAGCGTCATGCTCATAAGCTAAACCCTTCCCGGGCGGTTAAAACCCGGAAAGATCAAATCTGCGGGCCGTGCCGGATAGAACGCCGCGGCCCCCTGTCCGCGCAGGCGGACGGGCAAATTACCGCCGGTTTAGTTGTTTCCGCCGGAAGCGCCCAGGGTGCTGGCCGCGCCGTTGATCATCCCCTGTATGCTGGAGAACAGCGTAGGCATGTACTTCTTCAGCGCCACGCCGGCGATGAGCACCACGCCCACCACGACCGCGAGCATCAGCAGGTATTCCACGGTGTTCTGACCTTTCCGGTTCTTAAACAGCTTGTTCATTATGTGTTCCTCCGTAAACAATTTCAGATCTTACCAGGGCGTTTCCTTGTACATCCTGATTATCACCAGCCCGCCCCGCTTGAACTGGTTGGCCAGCGAATACTGCAGGGCCTTGAACATCATCACAAAAATAAAGAGCAGCGAAATAGTGACCAGCAGGTACTCTATGGCCGTCTGGCCGCCGCGGCGCCTTGGACCCGGGACCGCTTTTTTACCGGTAAAGAACATCTTCCGACCTTTAAAGCCCGCGGCTTTCTAGAACTGGAACTTGAGCGCGAGCTGGCTGGACTTGCCCAGCGCGCCGAACGGCACAAAAGTGTAGTCGAAGCCCATACCGTACCCCAGCGCCTGCGCGCTGTAAAGCCCCACGCCGAAAGCCCAGCCGGAAGTGTCGGTCATCCCGAGGCTGTCCAGCGTCTTGTCGTCCGTGTTCTTACCCAGGTTGTCGCCGGGCGTATAACCGACCCGCAGCGCCACACGCCCCACCTGCAGCAGCTCCTCGGGCAGGCTCAGCTCCACGCCGCCGCCCAGCCGGGCGGCGCGGTCGGAGTAGGCTTTCTGCTCCAGGGCCAGCGTCAGAAAAGGGTTAAAAGCGAAGGCCGCGCCCAGGCGCTGCACCTTTACCACCTGGTGCGCCTTGCCGGAGAAGTTCTGCCCGGCCCAGCCGAGGGACAGCTTGCGGCCCACACGCAGGATGGCACCGAAATCGAAGACCAGGTTCTTATACTCCGCCGAATAGTTGTCCTCCAGCACCTCTTTGGCGCTGACGCCCACCAGGAATTTCTCCAGGAAAAAGCCCTTCGCGATGCCGAGCGTGGCGTAGCCGTTGCGCACTTTCACGTCGGTGCCGAACTGCGGCTTACCCTCGGAATCGCGCACGTCGAAGTTCTTAATGCCGTAATAAGCCAGGTTCACGCCGATCACGGACTGCCCGATAGGGTGCACATAGGACATATACTGGCCGGAATAATCCTGTATCCAGCTGAGATAGGAGAACGACACCTCGCGCATCTGGGCGGAAGCGATGCCGGCCGGGTTTATTCCCAGGGCCTCGCCGCCTTCCACAATGGACACGCCGCAGTTGCCGAGGGCCTGCACCCTGGGGCTGCCGGTCGGGATCTTCATGAAAGCCGCTCCCTCGGTGCCTATCTTGGTTTCCGCGGCCTGAAGCGCGCCCCAGAACAGCAGGACGGCCCCGGCCGAAAAAAAGATATTTTTCATAGTTCTCATAAAATTTACCGCCTTCCCGGGGTCCCGCCTACGGCACCAGGATCTTCTTCACCGTCTGGCATACGTCCCTGGTGCCCTCGGTCGCCTCGAAGCGTACCACCGCGAAATACACGCCGGGAGCCACCGTCCTGCCGTAGGTGTTGACCTTCGGCCAGCAGGCCTCGTTGGTGTGGGAGACGGAGCATTTGCCGTTGCCGTCCACATTGTCGCCGACGCCCCGCACGCCGTAATCCTTCTTATAGACCAGGTCGCCGGCCAGGTTGTACATTTTCAGGGAGGCGCGGCCGTTCATCAGCATCGGGATCCTGAACCAGCCGGACTCGCCGGTGTACGGGTTGGGCGCGAAGAAAGTGTCGTGCGCGAAGTCGCCGCAGAGGTCGCCGGTGCCGCCCTTGGTGACCGGGATATTGGAGGTTACGACGTCGTCGGCCAGCAGCGTCCCGGCGGCCACGGTGCCGTCCAGCGTGCTGATAGCCTCGGTTACCGTGGAAGCGTAGACCTTGAAGACGTAATTGCCGTCCGGCACCTTGGACAGCGTCATGTCGGTGCCGTCCCAGTATTCCTCCACCTTGGTGCGCGCGGGCCGCACGCCGATAATGCGCTTCACCAGGGAGGTGCTCTCCGGAGGCGCGGCGATGCCGGCGGCGTTAAAGCCGGTGCCGGGCTTGAAGATCTTGGTCACCACTTTCATCGGCTCGGACACCTGGTAAGACACCACGGCCGGGTACTCCATCGTCAGCGGCGTAATGGACACGTCGAAGATGCGCAGCGGGTACACGTCTATGGTCATCTGCACCGTGGCGCGGCTGGCCAGCTGCGAGGAGATATCCTGCGCGGTGACGCGCACGTTATAGGCCCCGCCGTCCACGAAGTTGCCGGTATCGTCCTTGCCGTCCCAGAAATCGCTGTAACGCATGTCGCCGTCCCGGACCTGGCCGGCGATGACATTGGCCATAACGCGCGGAGGCATCTCCAGGGAAAGCACCTGCACGGTGACCGAAGACTGCCTGGTCACCACGTAACTGACCTCGTAAGGCGGCAGTTTTATGGTGTCCGAGGAATTATACATCGTCGGCAGGCTGGGCGTGACGTCGAACATCGTAAAAATGATCTGGCCGCGGGAGATATCCACGTAGCCGTAAGTTTCATCGATGGCGTACATCGTCTGCGCCGTGACCACCGGGGAAGTGGTATGGGCCACCAGCACAAAAGGATAGCGGCCGTCCGGCACCAGCAGGCCGGAGCTGTCGCGGCCGTCCCAGTACTCGGTGATCTTGTAGCGCCCGGGGCGCATGCCCTGCACGTTATAGACGGGGTCGGACGGCAGGCCGGCCAGGCTGGGGTTCGAGCCCGGCGTCCAGATCTGGTACGGGTTCACCGTCACGGAGGTCTTATAGACGTTCAGCTCCATATACATCGGCTGCGACATCTCGAACGAGATGGTGGCCACGTCGGAGGTCCCGCCCAGCAGCGGTGTGGATTTCAGGTCTACGATGCGGAACATGTTTACCGGGATAAGGGCCGTAGCCGTAGAAGTCTTCATATCGGAACATTGGAAAGGGTCTTCCGTTATCAGCTCGGCCAGGTAGGTGCCGCTGGAGACATAGGTGCCGTTGTCCCGCTTTCCGTCCCAGATCTCCCTGTTGGAGAAATTAGCGAAGCGCACTTCGCGCGTGGTGACGTGCCGCACGATATTATTGGCCATGTCGCGGATATTCATGGTCACAAAAGTGTCGCGCGTCGGCGTATAGCGGAAATAGAACGGGTCCAGGCCCGCCACGGAAGGCGAGGAACCTATGACCGTGGAGGAGGGGCTCATCAGCGACAACACGTTGCCCCGGGCCACGGGCACGGTGCCCACCGTGGTGCGCCTGGTCCAGACCTCTCCGTTAGTGGCGAAGGGAGAACTGGAAGGGAGGACCGCGTCTATCGCGTACATATAGTCGCCGTCGCACACCGGCCTGCCGCTGCTGTCGCGGCCGTCCCAATAGGTAGACGCGGTAACCCTTCTGTCTTTCTGCTCGATAAAAGACCGCAGAGGATACACCGAGGCGTTGCCGGTAAGATAGTCTATCTGCGTGCCCGGCGGGTAAATATCCACGTAGACCGTAGCCGCCTCGGTCAGCATGTAGCTGATAGTGGCCATGTCCGTGGAGGAGGCGCCCAGCGGTTTTATCGCCACGTCGGTGATCTGCAGGGTGTCCAGGGAGATCTGCACGGTGGTGGGGAAAGCCATGTCGGTGGGCGGCTGCCACATGTCGTTGGACTGCGCGTCTATGCGGGCCAGGTAATTGCCGGCCGCCACCAGGTTGCCTGTATCGTCGCGGCCGTCCCAGAAGTCGCCGTTGGTCAGCGTGCCGTCGGGGGTGCCTTCGCCCACGCGCGGGGTATTTATCAGGATCCTGCGCACCAGCGGCAGGGTGATCGGGTCGCTGGCGTCATAGATATTTATGTTCACCAGCGCGTCCTTGGACAGCCGGTAGAGGATATTATAGGGCTGCGCCGCCACGCCGGTTATGCGGCCCACCACGGTGGGGCTGGAGCGCACGGTATGGATATTGGTGACGTTCACCTGGATGGGGATCTGTTCCTCGCCGGGAAAAGCCGCGGTCTGCTCTATGGAAATATTGCCGGCCGAAGCGCTGACCTGGTTGGTGCGCACCTTGGTACGGAAACCGAACTGGCCGTTGGTCTTACCGAACATGCCGTTTAGGTTATAAGAACCGTCCCAGGGGGTGCAGAAATAATCGTCGCCCGTGGCGCTGTTCAGGATAACGGTCTCTACGTTATTGTCGCTAAGACATTGCCCGACGTTATACATGGAAATGGTCTTAATGGGCGGAGTGGAGGCCGGGTCCAGCGGGTTGGAGCCGGCGCCGAACTTGAACACCTCGAAGGTCAGTTCGTCCACGCCGAAGTGGCCGGCCGTGCTGACGCAGACTATCTGGGCGCAAAGCGCCAGGCAGCCGCCGGGATACGAGCCGGGGCGGGGCCGCTCGAACTCTATCAGTGAGGATTCCTGCCAGACATTGCCGCTGGCGGTGAGGAAAGAAACGCTGGGAGCGTTCCCGGTAGCGTCGCTGCAGTAACCGTTGGAAGGAGTCGCGCTCCCCTGCGGGGCCACGGTGCTGTATTTTACGTCGATATTGCGCACATAGAGCTGCTGCGCGTTGGCCGCGGCGGACAGCCCGGTAAAAAGCGCCCAGGCGCTAAAAATTGAAACCAGTTTTTTTCGCATAGTCTTCCTCAGTAAGAACAAAGCGGAACCGGGGGTCGGCTGAGCCGCGCCCGTATAAATTTACTTCCCAATTCTGCCATTTTAGTCATAATAAATCAATATTAATTATAAGTCTTTAATGAATATCTCTTCAGTTCGAAACCGCCGGCCAGTTCACCGGCCTTTTCCACCGCCCACAGGGAGGCGCCGTCCACCCAGAAAGCCGCGGCTTTGTTCCTGCCGAAAGCCTGGCTGGAGAGTTTCTTGAACACCCCGTCTTCCAGGGCGTAGCGGCGCAGCACATTGTTGCCGTCCAGCGTCCACAGCCGGCCGTTGGCCCACTGCATGCAGAGAAGGTTCCTGACCCCGTCCAGCTGGTAAGTGGCCGAAGCGCCTGATTTAGGGTCGAGCGCGTACTTGTAAATAAGGCCGGAGGAGGCGTCGAAAGCCCACAGATTATAGCCGTCCCAGGCGGCGCCCTGGGGGGCGGGGCCGGGGGTCCTGACCGTCTCGGTTATTTTCCCGTCCTTGTAATCCTGGCGGGCGTAGCGCAGCTGCGCCATATCCAGCGTCCAGAGGCCGCTGCCGGAGGCGCTGAGCGCGCCGGGCCGCAAGATCTCCCCCGCCGGGGCGGGCAGTAAGCGCAGCGTCGCGAAATCTTTAGCGTCCTTGAGCGCCAGGCCGCGGTTCCAGTCGGCCAGCCAGACGCCGTCCTTGGTGACCGCCAGCCCGGAGGGGTTGGGCAGGTCTATGGGCGCGCTGGCCACAAGTTTATAATGAGCCTTGGCCCGCCAGGCATAAACCTGCCAGGCGGCCCCGCTCATAAGCAGCAGACCGGCGAGCCCCAGCGCCAGCGCGCGGGACACGCTGGTGCGCGCGCGCACAAAAGCCGTATCGGGGCCGGCCGAAACGAAGACGCTGGGCAGTTCCACACCCTTAAGGGCGTAGAGTTTGAGCACCTGCGTCACTTTTTCCGTCCACTGGCTGGACTCCTTAAGTATATTGGCGATGCCGGCGGCGTTCTCCACGCCTTTGGATTCCTGCTCGCGCATTTTCATGGTCCAGGCCTCGCGCTCCGAGCGCAGGCGCTCTTCCCAAACCGCAAATTCCTGCCTGTGGGTTTCCCAGACGGAGCGCTCCCTGTCCCAGAGCTCGCGCCACTGGGTCCGCTCGGCGTCCCAGTTGGTCTTGGCGCTCTCAAGGCGGCCGGCCAGGTCTTTTATCTGCGCTTCCTGGTCCTTCAGTCTGGCCTGGTCGTCACGGCGGTTCTTGCGCTCCGCCAGCAGCTCGGCCAGGGTCCGCTCCACCGCCTCTTTGGAATCGGCCATCTTGGCCTCGAGCCCGGCTTTCGCGTCGGCCAGGTCGGCCTTCTCGACGGTGAACACGTCGCCGCGCTTACGCGCCTCGTCGCGCTCCATACGCAGGGCGTCTATGCGCTCCTGCAGGCTCACCAACTCCACCTTGGTACGCTCCAGAATTTCTTTAAGCAGGGTAACTTCGCGCCCGTGGTTCTTTTTCTGGGTATCCAGCAGTTTCTTCGAATCTTCCAGGTTCAGCGCCGTGGCCATTTCTTCGTTCAGCATCTTTTCGCGCGCTTCCTGGTAATGCTGCTTGACCTCGCCCAGGTGGGCGCGGGTATCCTCCAGCTGGGCGGTCAGGTCGCGCAGCTGGGCGTCTTTGGCGGCCAGCAGCGACTTCCAGTCGCTTTCGGCCTTTGAAAAATTCTCGCGCAGGAAGCGCATGGTGTCCAGGTTGGCCTGGCGCATGTCCGACGGCAGCGGCGAAGCGTCCGGCACGTAGTCGTCGCCGGAGACTTTCTTCCAGAGGTCGTTCAAATGTCTGTCTATGTCTTTGCTTTCCATAAATTTAAGTTCTGAAAGTCACGGAGTTCATAAAACCCCATAACTCCCGGCTAGGTAAAGTTTAGCAGGAGGGTATTAACCGGCCGTGAAATAAATGTTAACAAAAGGTTACGGAAGGCGTTTGCGCGCGGCCGGCCCCTAGCGGACCAGCGCCTGAAGCTCCATCGTGGCCTGGCTGATGTCGATGCCGGCATCCTGGTACTGGCCTATCATGCGCTGCAGGGAGCCGCGCAGCACGTCGGCCGGCGCCCCCCCGCTCTTCAGCTTAAGGTAAGCCTGCCAGTCATTGCTGAAATCGTACCTGAGCTGGTTAAGCTTATCCGTCCGGCGCTTCTCGCCCAGGGCCTTAAGCTCGGCTTCGGCGGCGGCCTGGCGCCGCACCACTGCGGCCAGGCGGTCCTTCTCGCCGGCGACGCTCGCCCGCTGCTCTTGGGTCTCCCTGAGTTTCGAGTTAAGAGAATCTATTTCGGCCTTCATCGAGGTCAGCTCCTCTTTCAGGAGCCCCTCGCGCCTGGCGGATTCGTCGAGGGCCTCCACCAGGTCACGCCGGTATTTTATTTCCTGTTTTATCATCCGCTCGTATTCGCCTTCCACGTCGCGGTCGCCGAAGCGCAGCGCCAGCGTAAGCGCGTGGGCCGGGATCACGGCGCCGGTCAGGGGCACCGCCAGGCCGTACGAAATTTCCGAAGCCAGATGCTTCCAGCCGAGGCCGAAGCTCATCGCGGAGGCGCGCTCCGCCAGGAAGAGGCCGGCGCGGGAGAAGAACCGTCCCGCGCGCTCCGTGCGCCAGAGATGTTCCACGCCCGGGTTGACGCTGAAGTTGCCTTTCTGCCCGCCCGAGGCCGTGCGTTTGGCCACGTCGAGCGAAAGGGTATAATCCTCGCGTTTCTCGGAGACGCCCGCGCGCAGCACGAAGGGCGCGTTGTCCTTGGCCAGGCCGAGCTTGTAGGAGGGGTTGTTCAGGTTGAGGATGGCCAGCCCCAGCGTGTGCCTGCTGTCGGGGCGGAAGACCGAGCCGATGTCCAGCCCCAGGCCGGCCGCGGAACCGCCGCCGGCGGGGGCGGCGGCCTGCATGATCTTGAAATTGGCGCCGAAGTCGAAAAGCCCGGCGTCCTTCCGGATCAGGTTGGTAGTGGCCCAGCCGAAAGCCAGCGTCTTCTGCTTGACCTGGTCGCTGTCGTCGCGGAAAACCCCGGCCAGCGTAAGCGTGCCCATCCGGCCGTAGGCCATCTTGGGCAGCAGCGCCCAGGCACCGTAAGAGCTGAAATCGGCGGGGCCCTGCGTGGTGCGGTGGGAGGCCAGGAAAAGCGCCCCGGTCTCGAACTTGCGCGAAGCGCCGGGCAGCGCCGGGTTGGCGAAAAAGGACACCGGGTCCTCGAGCGCGGCGCCCTGGCCGCCGAAACCCAGCTGCCTGGCGCCCATGGGCACGTCCTCGAAGACGGCCGCCGCCGGCGCGGCGCAGAGCAGCACGCAGGAAAAAGCGCAGAAAAGTCTATTTCGCAGGAGCATTATCCTTCCCTTCGGCCGCTTGGGCCTTTTTTGTTTCCTCGGCGACGTCGGTATAAAGCGCTATCTTGCCGCGGCCGTGCGATTTTACCCAGTAAAGCGCGTCGTCGGCCTTTTCCAACATGGCGTCCATGGTGGCCGCGTCCTGGGGGAAAGTGGAAATGCCTATGCTCATGGTAAAGCGCAGCTCGCGGGTCTTGGAGAAGGGCACCGGGATGCGCAGTTCGGCCAGTTCCTGGCTGAGGCGCTGGGCCAGGCGCTGGGCCTCGACGCCAGTGGCCTGCGGCAGCAGGATGATGATCTCGTCGCCGCCGTAGCGGCACGGGAAGTCTATCTTGCGCAGGTTGGACAGGATCACGCGCCCGGCTTCCTTGAGCACCTTGTCGCCGATCTGGTGGCCGTAGGTGTCGTTGACCTCTTTGAAGTAGTCGATATCGGCCCACAGCAGCGCGAGCGGCTGTTTGAAGCGCTCCGCGCGGTAGAACTCTTCCTGGAAGCGCTGATTGAAATAGCGGCGCAGCGGCAGCTTGGTCAGTTCGTCGTAAAGGGACAGCTCCTCCACCTTGTCGAACAGGCGGGAATTATCCACGGCCAGGGCTATCTGCCCGCCGAAGGATTTCAGCATGGCCAGTTCCGCCGGCTCAATGCGCTGCTGGCTGAGCAGGTTATCCACTATCAGCAGGCCGATGGTCACGCCCTGCACCGACAGCGGCATATAAAGCACGCAATCCTTATAACGTTCCATGAACGCGCCGGAACTGCGGCCCAGCACGATATCGGCGAAGCGGTGGGCGCCCGGCTCCAGCGGGATCTCCTCGTAGGAAATGCTCTTTATCTGCCCGCGGATATCGGCGGACAGCTCGCCCTTGAGCTTGCGGTTGGGCTCGTCTATCAGGTACAGCCGCACGCGGTCGAAGCCGAAATAGGTCTGGATGCCGGAGAGGATGTGCCGGAAGCTGTCGCGCACGCGCAGCGCCGTGGCGAACACCTCCGTCAGTTCGGTTATCGCGGCCACGTTCTTGTCGTACTTGCGGTGCAGCGAAAAGAACTCGGCCTTGTAGTAGTCGCGCAGGAAGGACTTGAGGTAGGCGTCGGCCCGGGCGGCCTCGGCGGCGGTGAACCCGCGCCGGCGCGGCGAACGTTCCAGGCGCACCAGGCCGAAGCAGGGAATGACGCCCTTGCCCCCGGCGGGGTCGCAGTACTCGAAACGGAAAGGCGAATACAGGAAGCTGCCGCCCGGGCTTTTGGCCGGGACGGCTTCCAGCGTGTCCAGGGCGCGCGCTACCGGAGAGCCGGGAGAGGGCCGCAGGTCCTCTTCGTGCTCGAAAGAGACCCCCGAAGCGTGGCGGTGGCGCAGGCGCAGCAGGCCGTTCTTTTCGTCGTACTCGTAGAACGAGGCGGCGTCCAGGGCGAACTGCCCGGAGACGGATTCCAGGGCGGCCCTGAGAAAGGCGTCGCGGCCGTCGTAGAACGCGCGGCCGGTTTCAGCGCCTAAGATCAGTTTCCCGTTCTTTTTCATCGTTAAAGCATCAATACAGCGACAGCAGATAATCCGCCTCGCCCTGCGCCATTATCAGTTCGCGGGTGAGGTCCTCCCTGTCGTAGTCCCTGCGGGCGATCTTGAGCGACAGGTTCCACAGCGACCGCTCCAGCAGCAATTCGGCCGTGGGGTAGACCATGATGTTCGGCTTAAGTTCCGGCGCCGAAAAGAGCCGTTTGTAAACGCCGGACTCCCGCTCCGAACGCAGCTGCTCCTCAAAAACCGGCTTCAGGCAGGGGAACACGCCGAAACCCTCGGCGAAGAGGGACAGGTTGCGCGGCTCCTGCGCCCACGAAACGAACGCGGCGGCGCCGGCGGGGTCCTGGCAGGAGGCCGACACGGCCAGGTTATATACCAGCATAAGGCCGCCGCCCGAGGGATAACCGGGATAAGGCAGCATTTTCAGCCCGGAGCGGCCGGCCAGTTTCCTGGAAGAAATTATAAAAGCGCACTCTTCCGCCGGCCTCGGGCCGTTCTCGAAGCGGTCCGGGCTGAACAATTCTATCTTGCCGCTGATCGCCAGCTCCAGCCAGTCCTCTATGCCGCCGGCCGTTTCCTCGCGGGTGAAGGTGGCGCGGTTAAAATCGTCGGAAAAGAGCCCGCCCCTGCGGCCCCACACGCGCGGCAGCACGTCGGCCACGGAGACGGAACCCGAAGAACCCGGCACGGAAAGAGCATGGGCGCCGCGGCGGCGCGCCGGGGGCGCCACGCGGTCGAGCGCGGCGCGGAAGCCTTCCCAGGAAGCCAGTTCTTTCTCCGGGTCGGTCACGGCGCCCTTGAGCGCGGCCGGCCGGTAGAACAGGGCCGGGGCCTCCAGCCACCAGGGCGCCGAGAAGGCCCGCGTTTCCTCGTTGCGGCAAAGTTCTTTAAGTATGAAGTCGGGGTAGCGCCGGGACCCCAGCACCTCCACTCTGGACGACAGCTCCGCCAGCAGCCCCAGCCGCGAGAGCAGTTCGGTCCAGTTCTGGGGGATCTCGATGACATCGGCCAGCGGGTTGCGCTTGGGATCGCGCAGGTGGGCGAACAGGCTCTCCCACATGCTCCTGCGGCTTTTCACCGAGAACTCGGCGGCCGCGTCGGGAAAAGCCGAGGAGAACCTGGCCAGCATGCTCTTAAAGGCCAGGTGCTTCCTGTGGTCGTAATCCGAAAGAAGCCAGATTTTCATGAATTAAAATTATAAGCGGCGAATATTACGTTAATATTGCGCGCGCCCCCCTACCAACCGGGGGTCGCCAGCCCCGGGTCCACCCGCAGACTGTTCTTAAAACGCCCCGCTTCCAGCCGCCGCAGGGCGGCCAGCGCTATCATGGCGGCGTTGTCGGAGCAATAGGCCTTCTCCGAGAACCGCACCTCGAAACCCTCGAGCCCGGCGAAAGCGGCCCTCAGCGCTCCGTTGGCCGAGACCCCCCCGCCTACGGCTATGCGCTTAAGTCCCAGAGAGCGGGCGGCGTCGGCCGCTTTTTTAACCAGGGTCTCGCACACCGAAGCCTGGAAGGCCCTGCACACCAGCGCCCTGCGGCCGGGCGGCAGGCGACGGCCGTTCCTGTAAAAATCCGGGCCCAGTTCCCCGGCCAGGTAATAGCTGACCGCGGTCTTCAGGCCGCTGAAAGAAAAATCCCAGGTCCCGGGCATGAAAGGCCGCGGAAAAACCGGCACCTTGCCCCGCGCGCGGGCGGCCTCCTTTTCCACGGCCGGCCCGCCCGGGTAGGGCAGGCCAAGGAGTTTGGCCACCTTGTCGAAAGCTTCGCCGGCGGCGTCGTCGCGGGTACGGCCAAGCACGCGGTAATCCCCGTACCCGCGGGCTTCCCAGATCTCGGTGTGGCCGCCCGAGACTATGAGCGCCAGCAGCGGGAATTCCAGGGGCCTCGCGACGCGGCCTTTTTCGAATTCGCAGGCCAGCAGGTGGCCCTCCAGGTGGTTCACGCCGATAAGGGGCGCGCCGGCCAGTTCCGCGGCGGCCTCGGCCGCCACGCGGCCCACCATCAGCGCGCCCGGCAGCCCGGGCCCGCGGGAGAAGGCCACGGCGTCGAAGGCGCCGGGCTTGAGCGGCACGCGCGCGCCGGCGGCGCCCAACGCCCCGCCCAGGACGAAAGGTATTTTTTCAAGGTGGGCGCGGCTGGCCAGTTCCGGCACCACGCCGCTGTATTTCCGGTGGAGTTTGATCTGTGAAAAAACCACGTTGGAGCGCAGCGCTTTTCCCTCCAGCACCGCGGCTGAAGTCTCGTCGCAGGTGGTCTCGAAAGCCAGTATTCGCATGGTTGCGGGCTCCGCGCCGCCGCGGAGCTCCTTAACTCCGAATTTACTTGCCCGGTTTCAGGTTCCCCAGCACTTCGCGGGCCTTGAGCAGCTCGACGGCGCGGTCCAGCACTTCGTCGCGCACGGCCTCGCTCTTCTTGGCGGCCTTGTCGTCTTTGCCGGGCTTATCGTCTTTACCGGCTTTGTCGTCTTTTTCGGCCTTCTCGTCCTTGCCGGGGAAGTAGATCTCGTCGCCCTGCTGCAGCAGCTTCTTTTCGGTCTCCAGGGACACCTTCACCGCTATGTCGGGGTAGATGCCGCCGTTCTCGTTCTTGGCGTCGTGCTGGATGGACTTGCCGCTGGGCGTGTAATACTTGGCGATGGTCAGGCGCAGCGCGGACTTGTCCGAGAGCGGGATCATGCTCTGCACGCTGGCCTTGCCGAAGGAGCGCTCGCCCACGATGACGGCGCGTTTATTGTCCTGCATGGCGCCGGCCACGATCTCGCTGGCGGAAGCCGAGTAGCGGTTCATCAGGATCACCAGCGGCAGCATTTCGTACGCCGCCGTGCCGTTGGCGCGGAATTCCTGGTAATTCTCGGGCTTGCGGCCCTTGGTGAAAACTATCATCTTGTTGCCGTTCATGAACACTTTGGAGATGTCCACGGCCGCCGACAGCAGGCCGCCCGGGTTGTACCGCAGGTCCAGCACCAGGGACTCCATGCCCTTGCCCTTCAGCTCGGCCATAGCCTTGTCGAAATTCTCGGTGACGTGCCCGGTGAATTCCACGATCTTTATGTAGCCGGTCTTGTTATCCAGCATGCGCCATTTCACGTTCTCGCTCTTTATTAGTTCGCGCGTGATGGTAATGTCGCGGGTGATCCACTCGGCGTTCTTATCGTCGGACTCCCTGGCGGTGGTGATCTTCACCTGCGTGCCGGGCTTGCCGCGCAGCTTCTTGATGGCCTCGTCTATAATGAGGTCCTTGGTGGTCACGCCCTCGATCTTTATGATCTTGTCGCCGGGCATCATCTGGGCTTTCCAGGCGGGCGTGTTAGGCAGCGGCGTCACCACGGTCAGCCAGCCGTCCTTGGTGTCCACCCTTATGCCTATACCGCCGAACTCGCCCTCGGTATCGCTCTTCACCCGGTCGTAGACGTCGGGTTCCATGAACTGCGAGAAATCGTCGAGCTCCTCAACCATGCCCTTGGCCGCGCCGTAGACCAGCTTCTGCGGATCTATCTGTTCGACATAGTTGTCTTTTATCAGCTCCAGCACGTCCACTATCACCTTCAGCTGCTGGTAGGTCTGGTCCAGCGCGAAGTTGACATAGGGGAAGACCGCCCCGATGACCAGGGCGGACAGGGTGACCAGCGCTATTTTACGTACGTTCTTCATGGGAAACTCCTTAAAAAGGCCCAAAACGATGAACGGCGGCGGAGCGTACAGCTGCCGCCGGCCTATATAATAATAATGATTATATCTAATTTCTAAGCCACTTTACGGGGTCAAGGGCGCGGTCGCCCTTGCGGATCTCGAAATAAACGGCGCTGCCGGCGGATCTGCGGCCGGAACTGACGGCCTGCGTATCCTCGCCGGCCAGGCCCAGCAGGGAAGCGGGCAGGACGGTCTGCCCTTTGGCCACGTCTATGCGGCCGAGGAGGCCGTAGATGGTGAAAAAGCCCTTTTCATGGTCGACTATGACCACGTTGCCGTAGGTGCGGAAAGGCCCCGCGTAGATGACTTTCCCGCCCATGGCGGCCGTCACGGGGGCGGCCGTTTCGGTGGCTATGCGTATGCCCTCCCGAACTATCCAGGTCTTAAGCCCCGGCACGTCTTCCCGGCCGAAACGGCTGATGATCTTGCCGCGCGCCGGCCAGTTCATGGAAGCGCGGGGGATGGACAGCTCGGCCGACCCCTCGTTGCTGCGGTAGGGCGCCTGCTTCTGCAATTTTTTCACCAGGCGGGTCAGCCCCAGGGCAGCGTTCTGCAGATTTTCGAGCTCGCGGGTCAGCTTGGCCTGCTGTTCGCGCGCGTTCTCCAACTCGCCCTGCTTGCTCTTGACCATGTTCTTGCGGGCGGAACTCTGCTTGCGCAGCAGCTCCTGGCGCGACTTAAGCTCCTCGCCCACGGCCCGCAGGGTGGTGAGGTCCTTGTTAACGCGGACGCTCTCGCCTTTTATGCGCGTCAGCAGCGCCCGCTTGTTGAGCATGGCCGAGCGCATCAGCATGTCCTTGGAAATGTCGCGCGAACCGTAGTAAGGGTAGTAAAAATCCTTCTGCAGCGAGAACATCACCAGTTCGCCGGTGATATCCCCTGCCAGCTCTTTTTTGGCTTTCTCGAGCGAATCGTATTTCTGCCTGGCGTCGCCGGAGCGCGAGCGCGATCTTTCCAGCTGCCCCTCCAGTTCCTGGCGGCGGGAGGCGGTCTGCTTCTCCTCTTTTTTAAGGCCGTTTATTTCGGTGACGATGCGCTCTTCCTCGGCCCGGTAGAGGTCCAGTTCTTTTTTCTTATCTTCGAGCTGGCGGTTTATCTCCTCCAGGTTCTTTTTTTTGGAGTCGACGGAAGCCTGCGCCCCGGCGAAGACCGGGAGCAGCAGCAGGGCCGTAAGGAGGATCAGGAGCGGACGTTTTTCCATTGACAAAGCACCCAGCCGAGCAGGGCGCCGGACAGCACCACGGCCGCCTGCAGAAGCGGGTTGGGCCAGACCCAGACGGGGCTCAGATATTTAACCGGGTAGACCACGGCGTAAGCGGCCAGGCAGGAAACGGCGGCGCCGCCCGCGCCGGCCAGGAACCAGACCCTGTCGGCGACGAGCGTCGCCGCCAGCGTCGCCGGGGTGTGCCCGTGGGTAAGCACCATGGCCGTCATTATCATAAAAGCCAGGAAAGCCAGCGCCAGGCCCAGCGTTATCAGATGCCCGTAAAAAACGGAATGCATGACCGCGTAGGCCTCGAGCGGCTTGTACTTGATGTCGCCCACGCCGCTTATGCGCCAGGCGGCGTCCGTCCAGGCGTTCAGGTCGCCCAGCGCCTCCTCGGCTATGGAAACCTCCCAGGTGTCCGGCATGGGGTTGGAGCCGGGGGACAGCACCGAGGCCACCAGGTCCGGCTCCTCGGCCTTCAGCCGGGCCAGCCGGTCCTGCCGGGGCACGTAAACCGCCTGCTGCGTGCCCTTCAGGGCGGCCAGCGCGGAGCCGATGGCGTCGGCAGTTTCGCGGGATTTCCCGTCGCGCACGACGACTATACGGAAATCGTCTTTAAGCAGCATGGAGATCTCGCGCATCTGCGCGTGCATAAAAAGAAGGAGCTCGGCCAGCAGCCCGGCCGAGAAAGCCAGCAGGAAAGCCACCCGGTACCCCTTGCGGGGCCTGGGGGCGTGATGATTGTCCCTGGAATGCCTATGTTCGTCCATTTTCAAATTATAACTTTTCCAATGGGGTCAGGTCTTGCAATTTAGCAATTTCAGCGTTATTGAACCCGACAATACGGTGTCGGGATCGTCTGCTACACTTTAGAACACAAATTCGTGTAACGGGGGTTTTATGGCCAGGCCACTTAGAATAGAATATCCGGGAGCCGTCTACCACATAGCCGCGCGCGGAAACAGGCGCACGGAAGTATTTCTTGACGAAGAAGACAGAAAAATGTTTTTCGCCGTGCTTACAGAGGTTGTCCACAGGTTTAACGCGGTCTGCCACGCTTACTGCCTGATGGGCAACCATTATCACCTGATCCTTGAAACGCCGGAAGGAAATCTTTCCAGGACAATGCAGCATCTAAACGGAGTCTACACGCAATTATTCAACTACAAACACAATAAAGTGGGCCATGTGTTTCAGGGGCGCTACACGGGAATACTGATAGAACGCGAGACGCACCTGCTTGAGGCTTGCCGCTATATTGTCTTAAATCCTTTAAGGGCCGGCCTGTGCGCGACGCCCGAAGCGTGGCCATGGAGCAGCTACCGCGCAACGGCCGGCCTTGCAAGCCCGGAGTCCTTTTTAAGCATCAGATGGATCCTTGAGCAGTTCGATGGAAATCCGGGAACAGCGGCGAAGAAATACGCCGCCTTCGTGACGGACGGGCACGAGGCGGATATATGGGCCGGGTTGGTCGCTGGAACGGTTTTAGGCAGCCGGGAATTTGCCGCTGGCCATCTTCTTGACGCGCACGACTGCGGCGACATGAGGGAAGTCCCGAAGATGCTGCGTTATGCCGACAGGCCGGAGCTTAAGGAAATAATGTGCGCTCCGGGATATAAATGGTTAAAAGCGTTAGAGGCCGTGGACCGCTTTGGCTACACGCAGAATGAAATTTCGCAATACCTTGGAGTCCATTACACTACGGTAAGCAGACACTTGCGGCGCAAATTGCTAAATTGCAAGACCTGACCCCATTACAGCGAAGCGTCGTGGAATTCTATGGACGCCACGAAAGGCGAGCGCGACAGCTCGCCGATCATGTCCACCGGCAGGCTGCCGGTCACGTCGAAGACGCTGAACTTGGAGTCGGCGCCTTTCTGGGGCAGGCGGAACCAGGCCTCGGCCGAAAAGCCGCTCTGGTCGGTAAGGCGCTTTATGAACCCGGGCACGAACTGGTTGGGGCGGTTCTGGTAAGGCACCTTCAGCGTAAAGCGCACCCGGGTCTTCAGGGGGACGCCCGCGCTCCTTTTCTCTATCGCGGCTTTCGCCACGCCCTTCAGGCGGGTGATCTTCAGCAGGTTGGCCGCCGGAGCCCAGCCCAGCACCACGGTCCTGCGGGAGTTGCGCGTATAAAAAGTCTTCTCGCCGACGAAGCGGAACCCGCCCTCGGCTTCCAGCCGCGGCAGCAGCTTGGCGTAATCCTTGTCTACGGGGGTAACGCTCATAAAAACGTATTCCCGGGCATAGTTCTTCGGGCCGGCGCCAAGCGGCCAGACGTAAGAGCCCACCGGGCCGGACTCGCCCGCGAAGGTCACTTTGTAATGGCCGTCCGGCAGCGGCGGCGTCTCTTTTTTGGGGACGGCGGGGACCGCCTTTACTGCGGGCACAGGGTGCTTAAGGGTAGGCACGGCGGAAATGGGGGCGTCGCGGTAGCCGCTGAAGTCCGTAATGACCTTCATGGTGTTCTTGGAATTGAGATAACCGTCGGAAGTTTCTATGAAGTCCTGGAAGGCGGGGTCCGAGAAAGAACCGCCGCCTATTATGCGGGGGTCCACGGGCAAGCTATCCTGGGCGGCGGCAGGCGCGGCGCAGAAGGCCGCCAGCAGAAGGTTGAGTATCAGGTTTTTTTTCATTTTTTCCCGTTTCCACACAAAAAAAGAGAAACGAAATTTTTAATTCCGTTTCCCCTGGTTACAGCGGGTTAAGGCCCGCCGGTGGATTCTCCCCCGCCTGTTCGGGGGATTACAAGGGTAATATAACGCTACAGTTACTAGTTTATAATTCTTTGACAAAAAACAATAGGGGCATAGGGCCCAAAACGCGCGGCTAAAAAGACCTACCCGCCCCTGGGCCCTTTGGCCCCAACGACCAACCTTGACAATGGGCGGGGCGTCTGTTATAATTTATTTACCGGTAGGTAAGTTTTCTTATGAAACCACAAACAACCCCCAAGATAACCAAAGGCGACAAGACCCGCCAGCGCATACTGCAGACCACCACCATCCTGATGGCGGAAAAAGGCCCCGACGCCGTTTCGATGCGCGAGATCTCCGCCAAGCTCAAGATCACGAAACCCGTGCTCTACTACTATTTCAAGAACAAGGACGAGCTGATAAAGGCCGCCTTCGTGGAAGGCACCAAGCATTTCCAGGAACTACAGATGGAAATAAACAAGCCCGGCCTCTCGCTGGAGCAGAAACTGGAGCGCATCTTCGCCAATCACCTGGATTTCATCACGCGCTACCCCGACATGCCCAAATGCGCGCTTAAAATAATGGCCTCCCCGACGGAGAGCGTGCTGAACAATATGGCCATGGAGCTCAAGGAACGCAACAGGAAGGCCCTGCTGGCCATGCTGCAAACGGAAGATAAAACCCTCTCAAAGACCGCCGTCGACACCATCATCCGCATGGTCAGCGCGGTAATAGTCTATTTTATGGCGGAGGCGCGCGAACGCGGCATAGCCAGCCTGCCCAAGAACCTGCCGGCCCGCATGGCTAAAACCATAATCGCCGGGGCGCGGCACCTGAAGGCCGCCCTGGTCATAGTGCTGCTGTCCCCTTTGCTCGCCCGCGCCGGCGCGCTGGACCTGACGGTGGACGACGCCGTAAAGACGGCGCTCAAGAACAACGCCACCGTGGTCACCGCGGAAGAGACCCGCCGCATATATAAGGAAAGGGTGCGCGAGTACTGGGGGTCGGTATTCCCCCAGATAGGCGCCTCCCTGGGCTACAGCCGCTACCTGGACAAACCCAACGACGCCATACTGGGCGCCAAAGACGCCAACATTTATACCGGTTCCCTCGATATCAACCAGGTGCTCTGGGCCGGCGGCAGAGTGTCCACCGGCATAAAGATGGCCGGCATCTATTCCAACGCCAGCGACGAGCAGTTGAAAACCGCGCAGAAAGGCGTAGCCAGGTCCGTCAAACAGATCTATTACTCCGTGCTGCTGGCCAACGCCATGGCCGCCACGCAGAAAGAATCGCTGGACCTCGCCCGCCAGCATTTGGCCACCATAGAGGCCCAGTACAAACAGGGCATCGCCAGCGACCTGGCCGTACTGCGCCAGAAAGTGGAAGTCTCCAACACGGAGCCCTCCCTGACGCAGGCGCAGAACCTCTACGAGATCGGCCTCGTCGAACTTAAGAACCTGCTTGGCCTGGACCCCGAAGCGGATATAAACCTGACGGACGGTTTTAGCTGCGGCCAGTTCGGCCCCGGTGAGATAGCGGACCTGTACAAGACGGCCCTGGCCGCCCGCCCGGACTACCGCAACATGAAATACCAGCGTGACCTTTCACGGGAACTGATCACCATAGAACGGGCGGGGCACTTCCCCTACCTGAGCGCCTACGCCTCCCGCCAGTATTACGGTTCCAAAGAATCGGGTTTTCCTCAGAGCCCGGACCGCACCTGGAGCACCACCGCGGGACTGCAGCTGTCGCTGCCGCTGTTCGCCGGCGGGTCCGTCAATTCGCGGACCAGGCAGGCCAAACTGCAGGCCGGTATAGCCGACACCAATCTGCGGGAACTGGAGCGGAAAATAAAGATAGACGTAAAAAAGGCCTGGCTGAGCATGAAAGAATCGGCCGAGCGGCTGAATTCCCAGGGCTCCGCCGTGGAACAGGCCAGGAAGGCCCTGGCCGCCACCGAGGTCCGGTTCAAGAACGGGCTGGCCGGACAGTTGGACCTCAACGACGCCACGCTGGCGCTGAACAGGGCGCGCACGCTTTATAACCAGGCGCAGCACGACGCCTGCTCGGACGACGCGCAGTTGAAGTGGGCGGTAGGGGAATAAGCGGGAACGGATAATACTTAAGGGAAGAATTTATGAAAAATATCAAAACATTATTTACTTTAACGCTGGCGGCCGCCTCTCTTTGGACGGCAGGCTGCAAGAACAGGAGCGCCGAGGCCCTCAACGAGCTGGAGAAGGACCGTTTCCTGGTGAAGACGGAAAAGGTCGCCGTGCGCAACCTGCAGGAATACATCCTGCTGACCGGCTCCGTAAAAGCGCTGGACGAAGCGACGCTTTACCCGCGCATCTCCGGCAAACTGCTGCGTAACGTGCTCAAGGAAGGCGATCCCGTGAAGAAGGACGAGGCCGTGGCGCTGGTGGAGCGCGACGAGCCGGGCGTGGTCTATGAACCGGCCCCGGTGCCGTCCACTCTCAGCGGCGTGGTCGGCCGCATCTACCAGGACAGCGGCGCCAACGTGACCCCCCAGACCCCGATAGCCCTGGTGGTCAACCAGAGCCAGGTGCGCGTGGCCGTGGACGTGCCCGAGAAATACATAGGCAAGACCTTCCATGGGCAGGAGGCCGTCATAAAAGTCGACGCTTTCCCCGACAGAACTTTCAGCGGCAAGGTCTACCGGGTCAGCCCGGTGGTGGACGCCCGCTCCCGCAATACCGTGGTGGAGGTGCTGGTGAACAACGCGGACGCCCGCCTCAAGTCGGGCATGTTCGCCGAGGTGCGCCTTATCGTCGCCTCGCGCGGCGCGGCGCTGTCCGTGCCCTCCGGCGCGGTGGTAACGGCTGACGGCGGCGAGTTCGTGTTCGTGCCGGCCGCCGGCGGCCTGGCCGCCAGGGTGCCGGTAAAGAGCGGCATCAGGACCAGCGAGTTCACGCAGATCTCCGGCGTTAAGGAAGGCGCGGACGTGGTGACCTTCGGCCTGTACGGCCTGAAGGACGGCAGCAAGATAAAGGTTGCTAACTAGCCCCTCCGGCCCACCCGTATGAAAATAACCGAGATCTCCATCCAGAAACCCATCTTCACCACCATGATGATACTGACCCTGGTGGTGCTGGGCGCCTTCGCCTACCTGCGCCTGGGCATAGACCTCATGCCCAACGTGGAATTCCCCTACGTGATGGTGCAGACTACACTGCGCGGCGCCGGGCCCGAGGAGATGGAGTCCTCCGTCACCAAACCCCTCGAGGAGGCGGTCAACACCATCTCCGGCATCGAGGACATAAACTCCACCAGCTACGAGGGCCTGTCCCTGGTGATGGTCAAGTTCGCGCTGGAAAAGAACGGCGACGTGGCCGCGCAGGAAGTGCGCGACAAGGTGAACTCCGTGCTGAGCCAGCTGCCGCAGGGCACCAACCCGCCCGTAATAGGCAAACTGGACCTCGGCGCCAGCGCCGTGCTTAACGTGGTGGTCTACGGCAACAGGGACCTCATCGACCTGACGCAGATAGCCAAGAAGAAGATCAAGGAGAACATCGAGACCGTCAGCGGCGTGGGCGCCATCGACATAGTGGGCGGCCGCGAACGCGAGATCCATTTGGTGGTGAACCCGCTCAAGCTTTCCGCCATGAACCTGTCCATCCGGCAGGTCAAAGACGCTATCACCCAGCAGAACATAGAGATCCCCGGCGGCAAGGTGGAACAGAAGGAGAAGGAGTTCGTGCTGCGCACCCTGGGCCGCATCAAGAGCGTCAAGGACTTCAACGACATCGTCATCGCCACCATAAACGGCACGCCGGTGCGCGTCTCCGACATCGGCAGCGTTGAGGACACCGGGGCCCGCATGACCACGGCCTCCTTCTACAACGGCCGGCCCTCCGTCACGCTGGTGGTAAAGAAGCAGTCCGGCACCAATACGGTAGCCGTGATAAAGAACATCAAAGAGCGGCTCGAAGAGCTTAAAGGGACCATCCCTCCGGGAGTGGAGACCACCATCATCGGCGACCAATCCGTCTTCATCAAGAGCTCCGTGAACACGGTGACGGAGCACCTGGTGCTGGGCGCCGTCTTCGCCGCCCTGATGGTGCTCCTGTTCCTGGGCGACTTCCGCTCCACCATCATCTCCTCGCTGGCCATCCCCACTTCGCTCATCGGTACGCTGATCTTCATGCAGATGGCGGGCTTCACCATAAACATCATGACGCTGCTGGGCCTGACCATAGCCGTAGGCATAGTCGTCGACGACGCCATCGTCATGCTGGAAAACATCTACCGCCATATGGAGGAGCATAAGATGAGCCCGCTGAAAGCGGCGCTCGACGGCTCGCGGGAGATCGGCTTCGCCGTGGTGGCCATGTCGGCAGCACTCCTGGTCATCTTCGTGCCGCTCGCGTACATGGGCGGCATCATAGGCCGCTTCATAAAGAGCTACGGCCTCACCATCGCCTTCGCCGTAGCCCTGAGCGTCTTCGTGGCGCTGACGCTGACCCCGATGCTCTGTTCGCTGTTCCTGAAGATCAAACCCGGCGCCAAGACCCGGCTGGAGAAGGTCACCGACCACATCAACGAATACCTGGCCGCCAAATACATCATCATGCTCGAATGGGCCCTAGCCCGCCGCAAGCGGATGGTGATCTACGGCGTGCTTATCATGATCTCCATGGTGCCGCTGTTCATGTTCCTCGGCAAGGACTTCATGCCCGCCGACGACACCAGCCTGTACCAGATCAACATCACAGCACCCGAAGGCACCAGCCTGCCCATGATGAAGCAGATCTTCGCGCAGGTGGAGACGGAGACGCGCCAGCTCCCCTACGTGAAAAGCATCCTCTCCTCCATCGGCACCGGTACCGGCAGCCACTTCGGCGGGTCGGCCACCAACGAGGGCTACGTGCTTGTGGAACTGGCGGACCTTAAGGACCGCGACCTTCCCATGAGCAGGCTGCTGCTGGCCTCCCGCGAGATGATGAGCAAGTACAAGGGCCTGCGCGTCGCCGTAATGGCCGCGGGCGGCTTCGGCGGCGGCGACGCCGAACTGATGTACAACATCTCCGGGCCGGACCTGGGCAAGCTGGAAGAATATTCCAACGCCGTGGCCGACAAGCTCCGCAAGATCAAAGGCGCGGTGGACGTGGACACCAGTTTCTCCTACGCCAAACCGGAATACCGCGTGGAGATAGACCGCAGCCGCGCGCACGACCTTGGCGTGAAGGTTGAGGACATCGCCACCTCCCTGCGCACGCTGGTGGGCGGCGAAGAGGACATCACCAAGTTCAAGGACGGCGACGAGCTGTACCAGGTGCGCCTGCGCGCCGAGGAAGCCTTCCGCGACCGCAAAGAGGCCATAGAAGCCCTGATGGTCCCCGCCTCGAACGGGCGCGTGACGCGCCTCGACAGCGTGGCCAGCGTAGTGGAAGGGGTCGGCCCCACGCAGATAGCGCGCTACAACCGGCAGCGCAACGTGCAGGTAACGGCCAACGTCGACGGCATCCCGGTCAACAAACTGATAGCGGAAGCCGAGAAGGCCTTTAAGGCGCAGAACGCCCCGCCCGAATACAAGGCCGGGGTCTACGGCCGGGCCAAAGAGCTGGGCAAGATGTTGAAGGAGTTCGGCATAGCCTTCGCGCTGGCCTTCATCTTCATCTACATCGTGCTGGCCAGCCAGTTCGAGAGCTTCGTCTACCCGGTCTCCATCATGATCGTGCTGCCGCTGACGATCCCGTTCGCGATCATCTCGCTGTTCATCACGGGGCAGAACCTGACGCTGTTCGCCATCATGGGCATGTTCATGCTGTTCGGCATCGTGACCAAGAACTCCATCCTGCAGGTGGACTACACCAACACCCTGCGGGCCAAAGGCCTGCCGCGCCACCAGGCCATGATAGAGGCCAACAAGACCCGGCTGCGCCCCATCCTGATGACCACGCTGACACTGATAGCCGGCATGATCCCGACGGCGCTGGGCACCGGCGCGGGCTCGGGCACGCGCCGCACCATGGCCATGGTCATCATCGGCGGCCAGACACTGTCGCTGCTGATCACGCTGCTGATGACCCCGGTCACCTATTCGCTGATGGACGACCTGGAGATCTGGTTTAGAAAAAAGTACATGGGCGGGGATGCCCCTAAAGCCGAAGCCTGAACCTCCGGCCGATAAACAAAAAAGGGAAGCGCAAGCTTCCCTTTTTTATATGCCGCCGAGGCGCGGGCTTTAATCCTTGCCGGGGAACAGGCGGGCCGTCTCCCGCGCCAGGCGGTTCCTGATCCGCCTGAAGAGGCTCTCCCTGGGGTAATATTCTGGGATCTGCGACGTCCCGGTCTTGGACGACGTGGGCGGTTTTATGGGCCTTTTCTCGATAACGAGAACACTGTCGTAATAATTAAGAGAGTAGGCCGATCGGGTAAAATCATTGATCTTAAGGCCGCTTGTTCTCGGGGCGTGCCAGGCGTTGATCTGATCTATGAAGTTCTTGCTGTATTCTATATATGTGCCGCGCTTTCGGTAGCCCCCGCCCCAGTCCCGCATGTACGACGTATGCAGATCCTCGCATAAATAAACCCCGTTCGGGTCTACGCGGGGGAACAGTTCCTCGAAGGTGTTTATCTGCTGCTCCATGGTGTGCCCGCCATCATCGATAAGAATGTCTATACGGGGGAGCTGCCCGGCCAGGGACCTTAAAAAGGACCGGTCCGCCTGGTCCCCTACGAATATGCGCACTCGTTCCTCTTCCAGTTTGCTGCAATGCGGGTTTATATCGACGCCGAAGATATTGGCGCCGGGCCCGAAATAGTCCTTCCACATCCGCAGCGACCCGCCCTGGGAGACCCCGAATTCAACAACGTTGACTTCTTTCCCCCTGAACCGGGAGAAGTGCCGCTCATAGATCTCGAAATAGTGCTGCCATTTGTTTATAAGCCTGCCGGTGTTTCCGTTGAAATGTTTTTCCAGGTCATTCACAGATAAGCCTCCAGAGCGTCGCTAAGTAGAAACGGGCATCATTCCAGGGCCCCAGAAACGGCCGGGGCGCAGCGGGCGGCCTGATTTATTTCTTCGGCGGCGGGGGCGTAGGCCTTGGAGAAGATATTCTCGAACTGGGCGGCGAAGGGCCCGGTGTAGACCGGCGAGTTAGTGTAGAACATGTTCTCGAAATTGTTGTCCTGGGCGTTAGCGGACCAGTTGAAGGAGCCTGTCATGAGGAGTTTCCCGTCCAGCACGGCGAACTTATTGTGCATTACGCCCTTGCCGGAGAAGCCCTGGCTCCAGCGGAAAGGGATGCCGTTGTCGAAGAGGATCTTGCCGACTTCGGACTGGCTGGCCTGCACCCGGTCCACCACCACGCGCACTTTCACCCCGCGTTTCTGCGCGTTGACCACGGCGCTGGCTATATCCACGGAATAAAAACTGAACACGGCGATATCGGCGGTCTCGCGGGCGAAATTTACCGCCCCCACGATATCCGCCTCGGTGCGCCCGCCCGGAGAAAACGTATACCCGGGCAGCAGCATGCCGTTAAAGGTCACCGGCCGCGCGGGGTCTTCCGGCGGCAGCCCGTAATTATCCACCGGCGCCGCGGGCCCGTCGGTAACGGCCCGCGAGAAACCCCACATCCAGTCGAAATATTTAATATAGCCGGCGGCCAGGGCCTCGTCGCGGCTGAAGACAGCGTTCTCGCTGTTGGCGGTATTGGCGGTGACGGCCCAGTTGAAAGAGCCGGCCAGCACGAGTTTCCCGTCGAAAATACCTATCTTGTTATGCATGATGCCGTAGCGGCCCACGCCGCGCAGCACGCGCATATTAACCCCGTTATCGATAAGTTGTTGTATCTGGTCGCTGGGCCTGGGTGTAAAAACGTGCGTCTCGTTCACAATGACCCGCACGGCCACCCCGCGCCGCCTGGCGTCCACCAGCGCGTCGGCCACGCGCGGCAGCGTAAAGCCGTAGATCGCCACGTCGATAGAAGAATCGGACGCCTTCACCGCGCTCTCGATCAAAGCCTCGATGTCGGTCTGTCCGGAAAAAGCGTAATCCGGAATAACCAGGGCCGCGGTGGACACCGCCGGCACTTCGGCCTTCAGGTCGTCATTGAAAAGAGGCGGCGCCCACTCACCCGCCCAGGCCAAAGGCGCGGCCAGCAGCATCACAAAGCAAGCCCTTCTGATGGTATTAGACATCAATATAATTATCTCTTAATTAGCCCCCTCCGACGAGGGCCCTAAGACCCACAGCCCCCTAGGCCAAAAGCTTGCGGGATTGTGTGTCACCTTATCTTAGAGTTGGCGGCGCTGGGCGGCGATGTTGAAGAGTTTCAGGTAGGCGTCGGCGGACTTGCCCCAGGCGTAGTCGCCGCGCATGGCGTTCTTTACCATCAGGTTCCAGTTCTCGCGCCAGCCGAAGAGGGAAATGATATGCCCCAGCACGGACTTGAGCTGCCCCTCGTCCGCGTTGTCGATGGCGAAGCCGTTGGAGTCCTTGGGCTCGCCGTTATAGAACACCGTGTCCTTAAGCCCGCCCGTGCGCGTCACCACCGGCAGCGCGCCGTAGCGCATGGCTATCATCTGGGAAAGCCCGCACGGCTCGAACCGCGACGGCATCACAAAAATATCCGAAGCCCCGTAGATCCGGTGCGCCAGCGCCTCGTCGAAGCCGGCCCGGAACGCCACCCGTTTGGGGTTGGCCGCCGCCAGCGCGCCGAAAGCGTCCGCCAGGCCCGGGTCGCCGGCGCCCAGCACCACGAACTGCATTTTCTCCAGGAACTCGGGCGCCACGTTGAGCAGCACGTCCAGCCCCTTCTGCCGGTCCAGGCGGCTTACGACGCCGGCCAGTATCAGATCCTTGTTCTCCTCCAGCCCCAGGTCCTTCTGCAGCCCCTTCTTGGCGGCCGCCTTGCCGCGCTGGAAGCTCTTCAGCTCGTAACCGCGCTCCAGGAAAGTGTCGGTCGACGGGTCCCAGATCTCCTCGTCTATGCCGTTAAGGATGCCGAACAGGTCCGAGGTGCGGTGCTTCATCACACCCTCGAGCCCGTGGCCGAATTCGGGCCGGTACTGGATCTCGCTGGCGTAGGTCGGGCTGACGGTGGTGACCAGGTCCGCGAAGATCAGCGCCGATTTCATGAAGTTTATCCCGCCGTAGAACTCCAGCCGCTCCGGCGTAAAGTCCAGCCAGGAGAACCCCGCCTTAAGCAGGGCTTCCTTGGGAAACATCCCCTGGTAGGCCACGTTATGGATGGTGAACACCGAGGCCGTCTTGGCGAAGAAAGAATCGATGCGGTAAAGCGTGCGCAGGTAGGCCGGCACCAGCCCGGTCTGCCAGTCGTGGCAGTGGATCACGTCGGGCTTGAAGCCGATGAACTTGGCGCCTTCCAGCACCGCGCGGGAAAAGAATATGAAGCGCTCGTCGTTGTCCTCGTAATCACCGGCCGGCGTGCGGTACATGCCGGGCCGGTCGAAGAACCTGGGGTTCTCTATGAAATAAACGGCCACCTTGCCCCATTGCACGCGGCTCATGGTGGCGGTCTCCACCCGGTTGCCCACCGGTATAAGGAAGCTGCCGCCCGCCGCCTTCGGCGAGAAAGCCCCCCCGCCCACGTTGCGGTAGCGCGGCAGGAAAAGCACCACTTCGGAGTCGTCAGCCCTGGAGAACACCTGCGCCAGCGCGCCGGTAACGTCGGCCAGGCCGCCGGTCTTGCAGAAAGGGAATGCCTCGCTTGCGGCAATAAGGATCTTCATAAATTCTCCTCTAGATCTTGAACTGCTTGCCCGCGTTAAGGATGTCGGCCGCGTCCTCCGGAGACACGGTATTAATGTAGAAGCCGGTGCCCCATTCGAACCCGGCCACGTGGCTGAGTTTAGGCATGATCTCGATATGCCAGTGGTAATGCTCCGCCGACGGCTCCTGTACCGGCATCGTATGCACTATCAGGTTATAGGACAGGTCCGGCAGCGAAACCGAAAGCTTGCCGAGCGCGGTCTTGATGACCTCGGCCAGCGTCACGGCCTGCTCCGCCGGCATTTCCTCGAAATGGCTGGCGTGTCTCCTGGGAAGGATCCAGGTCTCGAAGGAGAAACGGCTGGCGTAAGGCGTAACGGCGAGGAAGTCGGCGTTCTCGGCCACCACGCGCCGCTTGAAAGCCATTTCCTCTTTCACTATGTCGCAAAAAACGCAGGTGCCGCGCTCCTGGTGGTAATCGGCGGCGCCGTCGATCTCCTGCATCACGCGCAGCGGCGCCATGGGCATGGCGATTATCTGCGAGTGCGGGTGCAGCAGGCTCGCCCCGGCGTTGCGGCCGTGGTTCTTGAAGATCATCACGTATTTTATGCGCGGGTCTTTCTTTATGGCGCTGACGCGCAGCATGAAGGTGCGGACCACGTCGGCCACGGCCTCGGTCGGCATGGTCTCAAGCTGCCGGCCGTGCTCGGGGGTCTCTATGACCACCTCGTGGAAGCCCATGCCGTCCATCCTGTCGTAGATGCCGGAGCGGCGGTTCTCGGCCGAACCGCTGTCTTCCAGGGCGGGGTATTTATTGCGCACCACGCGCAGGCGCCACTGGCCCTTCTCGCCGGTGAGCGAGTAGATCTCGGGCGGGGTGAGGGCCTCGTTGCCGGCGCAGAAAGGGCAGATATAGCCGCCGGTTTCCGGGCCGGAACCGAGGCGGAACTCGTTGGGGCGCAGGCCGCGCTCCGAGGCGATTATCACCCAACGGCCGAAAACGGGGTCTTTGCGGATTTCAGGCATTAAATTAGTGACGTGGTCCTAAAACCGCGGTTAAAGGGGTTTCTCTTCCGACTCGTCGCCGGTCTGTTCGGCCGCTACCGGCTCGGCGGCGGACGCTTCGGCGGCCCCGGCGTCTTCCGGCGCCGGCTGCTCTTCCGGAGCCGACTCTTCGGCAGCGGCTTCCGGGGCGGCATCGGCGGACGCTTCGGCGGCGGACTGCCCAGCCGC